>Ga0209396_1000242_pt1 | contig 69294 bp, 59 predicted proteins | sample GOMGulsemesocosm_6_FD_184638 | JGI IMG/M metagenome (GOLD analysis project Ga0209396, IMG submission 184638) | Methane-oxidizing microbial communities from mesocosms in the Gulf of Mexico - GOM8C Gulf of Mexico (SPAdes) (version 2) | ecosystem: Environmental > Aquatic > Marine > Cold seeps... | reverse complement strand
TTAACAGATGATATAGCCATGCGTATAACACCAAGACGACATTTGTCTTTAGCACGCATAGCGATTTTCATTTCATCTCTGAGTTGAATTATTAAACTCATATTTTACTCGATAGTCTTAAATACAACTAAGGTATCTTAGTACATGCGAACGCGGCGAGCGTTTTCACGAGAAACTTTTTTAGCAGCACGTTTAACGGCAGCAGCTTTCTTACGTTTACGTTCCCAAGTAGGCTTTTCGTAAGATTCGCGACGGCGAACTTCTGAAAGGATTCCTGCTTTTTCACATGAACGTTTAAAACGACGTAATGCAACGTCAAATGGTTCGTTTTCTCTTACTTTAATTACTGGCATGTACTTGTTACCTTAAATGTATCTATATAATTGGCGTTTCGCTTAAGCAGTATTGCTTCGCAAACACCCACTCTATCAAAATTGGGTGACGTATTCTAAAGCGAACGACTAGTTAAAGTAAAGTGTAATGTCAGCTAAAACTAAAATTAGGTGGTGTAATATTTAATAGAGCGTTAAAATCTCCGCAATAAAATGAATTAAACGTTATTAAGAATATTTAAGTTAAGGGTATTATGCGAATTTTAGGTATAGAAACATCTTGCGATGAAACAGGTATTGCTATTTATGATGACGGAAATGGTGATTTACCTGAAGGTATTGTTGCACATCGTTTATATAGTCAAATAGCGGTTCATGCTGACTATGGCGGAGTTGTTCCTGAGTTAGCGTCGCGAGATCATGTACGTAAAACTATCCCCTTAATTAAAGAGGTCTTGAAAGAAGCAAACTTAACACCTGCTGACTTAGACGGTGTTGCATATACTGCTGGACCAGGCTTGGTCGGGGCTTTATTAGTGGGTTGTTCAATTGGAAGAAGTTTGGCTTATGGCTGGGGTTTACCTGCAGTTCCTGTTCATCATATGGAAGGTCACTTATTAGCGCCGATGCTCGAAGAAAATATCCCAGACTTTCCTTTTGTCGCTTTATTGGTTTCTGGTGGGCATACCATGCTAGTACGTGTTGACGGTATTGGTAAGTATGAACTACTGGGTGAGTCGGTTGATGATGCCGCTGGTGAAGCCTTTGATAAAACAGCTAAATTACTTGGACTTGATTACCCAGGCGGACCTGCGTTATCTAAAATGGCAGAAAAAGGTACAAAAGGGCGATTTAAAATGCCACGCCCCATGACCGATAGACCGGGCTTAGACTTTAGCTTTAGTGGTTTGAAAACAGCTGCAGGTACGGTTATCCGTAAAGAAATTGAAATTCAAAAAGCGCTAGGTAATACCGGAATGGATGAGCAAACCCATGCAGATGTTGCTTATGCTTTTCAAGAAGCTGTCGTTGAGACCTTAGCGATAAAATGTCGTAGAGCCTTACAACAATGTGAATTGAAACGTTTGGTGATTGCTGGTGGCGTAAGTGCTAACACGGCATTACGAGAAAAATTGGGGCAAATAACGAAGAAACTGGGTGGTGAAGTTTTTTACCCACGTCCGGAGTTTTGTACTGATAACGGCGCGATGATCGCTTATGCGGGTTTACAACGTTTAAAAGCAGGAACAGACGCTGACTTAACGTTTAAAGCTTCGCCTCGTTGGCCATTAGATACCTTACCTGCTGTTTAATTAAACCAAGTCCTTTAACTCAGGAATTAGTGGAAGGGAATTATTCATGGTATTTTTTTGAAGGGGTAAAGGAAACTTTACTTTCTTGCCCTTTCATTAGTCGCCATATGTTTTCCTTATGACGAAATATTATTAATATTGACAACATTATCACTGGGTACACATATAAAGGCTTTAATAGCCAAATATAAAAGGGCGCAAGCGACACAGTTACTATCGCGGCTAAACTTGAATATCGCGTGAAATATATAACAGCCAGCCAAGTTAATACTAATAGACTACCCAAATCTAAACCTATGGGTAATAGAACCCCAAGCGCAGTAGCTACCGCTTTTCCTCCTTGAAAATTAAAAAATATTGGATACATATGACCTAAGCAGGCAGCAACAGCTATCATGCCTAAGTTCATAGGTTCTAAGCCAAGAAAGTACCCGCCCCAAACGGGTATAGTTCCCTTCAACAAATCAAACAGTAGTACCATGGAAGCTGTTAATTTATTACTTATCCTTAAGACATTTGTTGCACCAGGGTTATTTGAACCTGTCGTGCGGGGATCTGGGAGCTTTAATAGTCTGCACAATAAAATAGCACTCGAAATCGAGCCAACCAGATAGGCAGCAATGATCATTGTAAGTGTTAGTAATAGTGGGCTAATAATTAATTCTCCAAAATAGTGAAAGAAGCATTATTTTAATTTGAATATACACAAGTTTTTAACATCTAAGGATATTCTATCCTGTCGCAATCGTAATGCAAATAAGTTTATTTTTACTGGCTATATATTAAAAAATGAATTGCTATAACTACTAGTTTTTCTACACCTGCACAGGTAAAATCGCCCTTTATTTTTAGTTATTTTCAACGCCTAAGTGAAAGTCGAGCATATATTCATGGATAAAGTTTACATTGAAGGTTTAAGCATTCAAACCACGATAGGTTTTTTTCAGTGGGAAAAAGAGATCAAACAAACGTTAGTGATTGATTTAGCAATGGGCTGGAATACTGCCAATGCGGCAGTAAATGATGAACTTGCCAAGACTTTAGACTATGCGGATATATCGGTAAAAATAGCAGAGTTTGCTAATAACAATCCGGTCGATTTAATTGAAACGTTAGCTGAGCGCTTAGCAAAGTATTTAATGGAAAGTTATCAAATACCTTGGTTAAAGCTAAAAGTAGCTAAGCCTAATGCTGTACATAATGCGATAACGGTTGGCGTTGAAATTGAACGTGGTAGCCAAACGTTAAGCGCGCTACAAAACTAATGGCTCGCTTATATATATCCTTGGGTAGCAATGTAGAACGTCAACATCATGTTACTGCCGGTTTAAATGCACTTGAACAACTTTTTGGACCGTTAACGTTATCGTCCTTGTTTGCGAGTAAAGCGGTTGGATTTGATGGTGCTGAATTTTATAATATGGTGGTAGGCGCATCGACCGAACTTAATATTACAAAAGTAGCAACCGCGCTACGTGATATTGAATTTGCCAATGGCAGGCAAATAGACGCAAAAAAATATAGTCCGCGCACACTCGACTTAGACCTATTACTTTTCGATGATTTAATTTTAGAACACCCTGCACAAATTCCACGTGCCGAAATAACTGAAAATGCTTTTGTCTTGTGGCCACTTGCTGAAGTAGCACCAGAGCTTGAACACCCTATTTTAAAACAGTCGTATCAGCAACTTTGGCAAACGTACGATAAAAAACAACAGTTAACGAAAGTGAGCTTTTCTTGGCAGAGCCAATTATAAAAAGTCATCTACACAATAATAAATTGAATTATAAAAAAGGAATATAATAAGTAATGACCATTACAGAAATCTTTATTTTAGCTATTTTACAAGGCTTAACGGAATTTTTACCCGTATCAAGTTCTGCGCATTTAATATTGCCCTCAGCTGTTTTAGGCTGGAAAGACCAAGGTTTAGCACTTGATGTTGCTTTGCATGTAGGTACTTTACTGGCGGTTGTTTTGTATTTCCGTAAAGACGTAGCGAGTATGGCTGTTGCTTGGGTAGGCAGTATTAAAGGTGATACGACAAGCTTTGATGGCAAACTGGCTTGGTGGATATTGTTTGCCACTATTCCGTTAGGTTTATTTGGTTATTTTGGTAATGACTTTGTTTCAGAGCACTTACGTACAGCTGCTGTTATAGCTGGGACTACGTTAATTTTTGGTTTTCTATTGGGTTATGCTGATATTAAAGCGAGTAAGAGAAAACCCTCAGAGCATGCAGATTTTGAAAAGCTAGGTTTTAAAGGCGCGATGCTTATCGGTCTAGCACAAGCAATAGCACTTATTCCGGGCACATCACGTTCAGGAATAACCATGACCATCGGTTTAATGCTTGGTTTGAGCCGTGAGAATGCTGCAAGGTTCTCTTTTCTATTATCTATTCCTGCAATTGCTATGGCTGGAAGTTACTTAACCTATAAATTAGTTTCAGAAACAGGACCGGTTGATTGGAATGCTATTGGTATCGGTAGTGTTTTAGCCTTCTTTAGTGCTTATGCTTGTATTCATTACTTTCTTATTTTATTAGAAAAAGTGGGCATGATGCCATTTGTTATATACCGATTAGTACTGGGCGTAGCGTTACTTTGGTTTGTGCTTGGATAATTGCATCAAGTTAAATAGGCGTTACTAACGTTACGGCTAGATAAAATATAATAAAAATAAAAATAAAAATAAAAATAAAACATTAACTAATTAATGTTCACCCTATAAAAATTAACATTATAAAAGTGAGTAAATAATGAATTTATCATTAACCGAAGAACAAATGATGATTCAAGACATGGCAAAAAAATTCGCTGAAAGTGAATTAGCTCCAGTAGCTGCCGAGCTTGACGAAACTCAGGATCAAACGATCTTCTTAAATAACCTTGCACAGTTAACTGAACTTGGTTTTATGGGCTTAAACATAAAAGCTGATTACGGCGGAGTAGAAGCGGGTTCAGTTGCTTTTAGTTTAGCCATCACTGAAATAGCCAGAGCTTGTGCTTCAACGGCTGTAACAACTTCAGTAACTAATATGGTTGCAGAAGTTATTCAGGCGGTAGGTAATGAAGAACAAAAGCAAAAATATTTACCTAAAATTTGTAGCGGTGAATATAAAGCAGGCGCTTTTTGTTTAACTGAAAACAGTGCGGGTTCAGACCCTGCGGGCATGAAAACCTCTGCGGTACTTGACGGTGACGAATACGTACTAAATGGCAGTAAGCTTTTTATTACCAGCGCAAGTTTCGCTGATATTTTTGTTGTTTGGGCGGTAACTGATGCGACAGCGCCAAAAGGTAAAGGTATTTCATGCTTTTTGGTTGAAGCTAATACTCCGGGTATTACTGTCAGTAAAGCCGAAGAAAAAATGGGACAAAAAGCGTCACCAACCAATGAAGTAAACTTTAGTAATTGTCGTATTCCAGTATCCGCTATGATGGGTAAAGAGAATAAAGGTTTTGGCGTTGCAGTGGGTGAACTTGCTGGTGGCCGCATTGGCATTGGTTCTTTAGCATTAGGTATTGGCTTAGCCGCAATGGATTACGCTCGTGTATTTATTACTGAGCGTAAACAATTTGGCCAGGCATTATCAAATTTTCAAGGTTTACAGTGGAAACTTGCTGAACGTTATACCGACTTAGAAGCTGCGCGTTTATTATTGATGCAAGCGGCTTACACCAAAGAGCAAGGTTTACCGTTTGGTAAAGCGGCATCTATGGCCAAGTTGTTTGCTGCAGAAAAAGCAAATACCGCTTGTTACGATGCTTTGCAATTAATGGGTGGAGCAGGTTACATCAAAGAATATCCATTAGAGCGTATGGCACGTGATGTTCGTGTTACTGCTATTTATGAAGGTACCAGCGAAATACAGAAAATTATTATTGCCCGTGAGTTATTACGCGAAATTTAATTTTACCCGTACCAAAAACGTAAAGCTGAACTGCTGGTCTTGAATCGGAGTTCAGCTTTTTTTGTTTATGTCTGCTGATAAACTATACAATTATAAAACGCGCCCTAATTACTTTGAATTTACCCCACCATACACATCAATAGCGAATCCTCGTTGTTGCGCATAATCTTTAGGGGTGAGATCAAGCTGTTTTTTTAAGTAACGAATAAAGTGGGGTTGGTCACTAAAACCAAATTGATAGGCAATATCTACCCAGTCAATATCACTTTTTTCGCGCTGATAAAGATACGCTAGTATTTGCTCAAGTTTATTCATCGACTGACATTGCTTAAGTGATACCCCTGTCACTTTTAAAAAGCTACGCTCTAAGGTGCGCTGTGAACAATGCAATAACTCACTTAGTTCATTAATTGGCTTAGTGGATAGCAAAGGCAGTACTTTCTTGGTGAGTTCACTATGTCTATCTTCAACGCTTTGTAAAATCCAAGGCATTAATAACTCATCTAATTTTTCACAGCATAGATCGGGTTTATTTTTTGCGATTGCAAGTAATTCATTTTCGTTAACTTGACTCGCAGCTTGAAGATAGTTTTGAATATTTTCAGTATTTATTTCGTCAACGACATCTAATAAAGGTTGAGCAGTATTAGCGTGATTTAAAGAATATAGCGCGCCAACCTGAAACTTAATACCTAAACAAATGAGAGACTTTGAATGATCTAACTGCAAGGTTTTACAATAAGGATAAAGTAAATGGCTGCCTTTACCCTGATAAATTTCATTATTAATCTTATAGCTGTACGCCTGATTCGGTGGAGACAAAATAAAATGTGCAGAAGGATCAGGGTTAAGTTTTGGATACTCGTTTCCCTTTATGTCTGGCGATCTTTCAAGAAGCCAATAACTGGCGACATATTTAGCAACGGCGAGAGATTTTGGCGCTTGTAACCAAAGTATCATCACTTGCTCCTATAATGATTAACTTGTTTGTTCATACCCATTTTAGCTAAGAATAACATAACTTAACCATACTTAAATTCAAACTGAACGATGCGGTTATGAGCTATAAAGCCGACAAAAGAAATTGCTTTTTGAGCCGCAACATTATCACTTTCAGTCGAGCACATCGCGATTAAGTCTTTCTTGCCTGCATGTTTTACCAGAGTGCTTAATACTTTTTTGGCGATCCCCTGACCACGTGCTGACTTTGAAACTATCACGCCGACATCTGCATACTCAGTTTGGTAATGATCAAATAGTCGACATTCACCAGTCGCCATTAATTGCCTATTTTGCCAATAACCGAACAGTTCATTTCGTGCGATTAAATTACCGTAATAGCCATTTAGCCACTGCTCAGGTGCACCAATATTGGCTGCTGCAAACTGAACAAATTCAGGTAACTGATCTTTGGTGGCAAGTTGTAACTCGATACACGTATTTTGTTTATTGCCTACTTTGAGATCATATTGGTACATTAACGCATTCACTTTAAATTTTTCTGAGTTATCTAAGCATAGCGATAAATAGTGAGGCTCAGCGGTACTAACAAAGGCACCTTTAATATTCCCCATAACAGAACTCTTTTGCTCAGCAATTAGCGTAAACAGTTGCGGGCAAAGTAGTTGGTAATCAGGCTGAAGATAAAACTGCAGCATATAAGCTTCTTCATTTATGCAGCAAAAGCCAACTAAGTTACTCTTTACGTAAAAGCCAAAGTGCTTTGCCATTGGCGCAAAGCCAAAGTGCCACATTCCATCGAGTGGTGCAGTTGCCTGTTCAAAATAAGCTTGTTTCAGTTCACTTAATTCGTTTAACGACTTAATGTCTTCAATTTTTATCATGATCTATACCTAGGTTAAATGATTGAGGTAAACAAATACTCGTTCACCTCGCTGAAATCCTCAATGGATAAGCCATTCTAGGTATGTAGTGTTTTTAAATATTGTATAAAAACGACATAAACTCATTATTTATTTAAGTAAGGAAACAAAGGAACGAAAAACAATGAATTGGATTTTGTTCCTATTTAATTCGTAGTATCTATTTTAACTCATCTTTTTTTATGAAGAGGTGATACAAAAACAGTTAAGTTTGTTGCCATCAAGGTCTCTAAAAAATCCTGCGTAAAATCCATCTCCTCGAGGTCCAGAAGGTCCTTCATCGGTTGCACCAAGTTCCATAGCTTTTGCATATACTGCATCTACCTGTTTTGGGTTATCTAAAGCAATTGCAATCATAACGCCATTTCCAACCGTTGCATTATCACCATTAAAAGGTTTAGTTATAGCAAAGCCAGGCTTATCAACACCAGTAGACCATAATATAAATGAGTCACCTTCCATGGTTCTCTTGGCGCCAATTTCTGCAAATAAAGCATCGTAAAATTTAGCATTATTTTCTAAATTATTTGTACCTAAAGTTATATATCCAATCATCATCATTTCTCAATTAATTAACGGAATATAGAGATTACATTGTGGCTGTATAAATGTACAGTTACCTGCGTTGGCTGAGCAAACGTATGCCAGCTTGCTTTTATGACTTTTAATTATGCTGAATTAAAATAAATCTATCTAATTGCACCTATATACTTGAGCTTTTTGTAATCGCCCCAAAATAATGATTATTGATACAGATTAAAAACTAAATGGAACCGAATGTGACGTCAAATGCCATTGAAATAACCCTAGACAATTTTCAACAAGTAATTCTAGATGAATCAAAAACTAAATTAGTGTTAGTCGATTTTTGGGCAGCACAAGTGCCTGAAAGCTTAGATCTAAAAGATAAGTTAGCCGCCGGTTTGCACGGCTTTGAAGAATATATAACATTCGCAACGGTTGACTGCCAAACCCAGCAACAAATCGCGCAACAGTTCGGTATTCAAGGTTTACCCACCGCTATTTTGGTAAAAGATGGCCAACCACTTGATGGTATGAGTGGTCCGCAGCCAGATGAAGCTATTCAAAGCTTTTTAGCCAAACATCTACCTAAGCAGGAAACGTTATTATTAGCACAAGCCCAACAGCTATTATCTGATAATAACGTTAATGATGCTTTTTCAGTCATAAGCCAAGCGTATCAACTTGATAATGAACGTGCTGATATTAAATTATTATTGGCAGATGTTTATTTACAGTTAGGAAAAACAGCCGAAGCCGAAGCATTATTAACGACTATTCTCATGGTAGATCAAGACAGTCATTATCATGCTTTAATAGCGAAGCTAGAGCTGGCAAACCAAGCGGCTGATTCTCCTGAAATTAAAGCGCTTGAAGCTGAGCTAGTGAATGACAGTGATAATGTCGAATTACAACATCAACTGGTAGCACAATATAGCCAAGTGAACCGTCATGAAGAGGCGTTAATATTACTCTTTCGTTTAATGCAAAAAAATAGCAGCGACGCGGTCAGCAAAGATTTATATCTAGATGTACTTAAAGCTTTGCCTGCGGGCGACCCATTAGCAAATAAGTATCGCAGAAAGCTATATACGTTAATGTATTAATCACTAACTTTTCTAAAGAGCCATTTAATGAGAATTAAATGGCTTTTTTTATGCGCTTGGTTTTAATTTAGCGGCAAATGTTTTTCGAAATTTCGCCAACTTAGGAGAAACGATTGCTTGGCAATATGGGTTCTCAGGGTTATTGCTAAAATAATTTTGATGGACACTTTCACCAGAAAAGAAGGTTGAACAAGCGGATACTTCTGTAACTACGCTAGCGTTATACATGCCGCTTTCATCTACTTCTGTAATAATATTAAGGGCTAACGTTTTTTGCTGCTCATTATAATAAAAAATTGCAGAGCGATATTGCTTGCCAACATCGTTGCCTTGCCGATTAAGCTGACTAGCATCGTGTAAGGTGAAAAATATTTCTAAAATTTCACGACTACTAATTTCTCGATTATCAAAAGTAAGCTCAACTACTTCAGCATGTTCGGTATTACCAGAACATACCTTTTCATAAGTTGCATTAGCTGCATCGCCGCCCATATAACCTGATACCGCTGAAATAATACCAACAAGCTGAGTGTATGCGCCTTCAATACACCAAAAGCAGCCGCCGGCAAGGGTAATTTTTTCTTCAAATGCAGACATGTAATAACCTTAATAATGATAGTGTAAAATTAGCTTACATTAATAGACGTTTAGATGTCTATTTGTTTTTATCTGTAAATGAAAAAAAACTGTTTTTGATCAGTAAAAAAACGTCGACTTAGCGTATTATCAATAAATTATAATAATCAATATTGAATACCTATGACGCTATTTTTTCAAAAGTTTAACCAAGTTCGTACTGTTTTGTTGTTACGAAGCATAGCTATTGTCATTCAAATAGCGCTTATATTTTTTGTGAACTTAGCGTTGCAGTATCAATTGCCTTGGTTACCCCTTTTGGTCGTTATTTTGTTTGAGACACTTTTTACCTTGGCGAGTTATTTACATTTCCGTTCAGGAAAAGAGGAGAATAAAGCTGCCCTGCTTTGGCAAATTTGTGCTGATATTTTATTTCTATCATTGATTTTATATTTTAGTGGTGGCGCAACTAACGCGTTTGTTTCCTTATTGCTTATTCCTATTGCAATTGCTGCAGTAACGTTAACACCACTGTTGTTAGGAGCTGTGGCGTTGCTAGCTATTGCTTCATATAGTGTATTACTCTGGTTGTTACCCATGTCAGTAATGCATGGCAATATGGAAGGGCACTTTATTGGCATGTGGATTAATTTTTTGTTTTCTAGCATAGTCGTAGCTACAGTTGTCGGGCAAATGGCTCGACGAATTTCTCAAAAAGAACTCGCCATTGCCGCTTTTCGAGAAGAGCAATTAAAGCAAGAAAAAGTGATATCTCTTGGCGTAGCTTCTGCACAAATAACCCATCAACTAGCAACGCCTATTTCAACCGTGCAGTTATTAGTTGATGAATTAAATGATGAGTATCCAAACCATTCAGTGATTGCCGAATTACAGACACAATTACAGCGCTGCACACAAAGCCTTGTTGAATTTCGGGCAATGGTTTTTGATATTAAAGAACAAACGTCTAAAAGTGTTTTATGTACAGAAGTCATCAAGCAAGTAACTGAGCATGTTGGGCTTAATTATCCTGATGTTGATGTGTGTTTTTTACCTTCACAAAATACTACAGCGAAGCAAGGGGGCGGGAAAATTTTAGCCGATGCTTCATTATTACCGGCAATTCTTAATTTAGTGAATAATGCCATTCATGCAACTAAAGCCAATAAAAGCGGCAATATAGAAATATTAAGCGAACAAAGTGCTGATAAATGGCAATTGAGTATTCGTGACTTCGGCAGAGGGTTCACTTCTTCAATGTTAAGTGAATTGGGCGTTAAGCCCGTTAATAGCGAACAAGGTTTAGGTATGGCAGTGTTTTTAAGTCATGCCAGCCTAGAGCGACTTGGTGGAACGCTGACATTAACAAATCACCTTGAAGGTGGCGCACTAGTTACGCTAAAATTACCTTTACTTACTGAACATAAATAAGGATGTTATTAGTGAAATTATTAATTGTTGAAGACGATAGTGCTTTTGCTAACACGTTAAAGCGTCGAATGGAAAAGCATGGTTATACTTGCTGGTTAGCTGATAATATTACTGATGCGCTATTAACTTGTCATCGGCAACTGCCTGAATTTATTTTATTAGATATGAAGTTACATAATGAAAGTGGCTTGAATTTAATTACCCCTATTAGAAAGCTATTACCACAGAGTCGGATTATTTTATTGACTGGTTTTGCCAGTATTGCAACAGCCGTTGATGCGATAAAACTAGGGGCGAATGACTATTTAACCAAACCTGTTGATACACAAACTCTATTAGCTGCCTTAGCTAAAAATGATGAAAATCTGGTAAATAAAAATAACAAGTCACCTGCAGATAACAACGAATCACCGATAGTAACCGAACCGACATTATCAACAGAGCAGGTAGAGTGGGAACATATTCAGCAAGTGCTAAAGTTTAATAATGGCAATGTTTCGGCAACAGCACGTCAGCTTTCTATGCATCGCAGAACGTTACAAAGAAAGCTACAAAAAAGACCGAACATAAGCACGCTTATCGATTAGTCATCACAAAATACTACAGGTTATAAGCTACATGCTGATGAAACCTTAATGTTAATTCATCTTTGTTTGGTGGAATTTCAAGTTCAGTGGCTAGTAAGCGCATCGCTTGCTCAATTTGATTAACAAACTTTCCGTAGCCACTATTTTGTGAGTCTTCTGTGGTGGCAACAAAAATTAATTGCACATTATCAACCAGTTCGTCAGCTTTCCATTTACTCACTAAGCCACAAGGGCTTTGTTTTGGGTTGTAACCAAGCATTTGCAGTTCACCAACTTTCGATATTATTTCGTGCAGGCTATGACGAACAATCGGCACTAAACCATTAGCTATTAGTGCACCATTATTCAAATTAAAGCGCTTTGCTACTAAAGAAAAAGTATCGGTTAAATAGGTATAAAGTGGATTGTAGGGGTCGTTAGAATTGGCATCAATATCGACTAAGTCTACTAAACGGTTATTAATGGTTAAATTGATAACCGCGTAACTTATTGCAGAGCATTCATCTGGAATGACAATGTTTTGATATTGATAACGATCATATATCGGACGTAATTTATGCGCCTGTGTACCTAAACAACCTTTATTTTTGGCAAAAATATCGTAAGTGAGATGTTGATGATCACGTAAGCGAATATCGTTGGCAGACAAGTGTACTTGCTCTGAAAAGCTACTGACTAATTTTGTAACTTTTTTATGGAAAGCGGCTGCGTTATGGCGAATATCATCACCTGAAGCAAGAAATAAAAGAGTGATTTTTTTTGTACGAATGCTGGCATCAAAAAAAGAATTTTGTAATTCATGACTTTGTGGATCGTAATAAAACAAAATCTGTTGGCTAGTTTGCCATTGGTGCATTTCTTGGCTGTAACGAACCCGCACGAGTTTGTCGTTTGCAATGAATAAGCTACTTTTTATTGCATAATCATTACTAAGTGTGAACAGTAATTGCGATAAGCTTTGATAAAAGTCGTAGTAGGGCTGAGTACTGTTGACTGAAATATTGGGTGAAATAAAGTTAAGAAGTTTATCTGTGATGGCGAACTCAGCCAAAATGTATTGATTGTCGCGTGCATTAGATGGAATGTAGGCTTTATGGGCGGCACTGCGTTTTCTCACTATAGACATATCCGTTTCCTATTTGAAGACTAAGCATCATGGGTGATTTTACGGAGATTATAGAGCGAGGTTATGACACTTTTATGTCAAGAGTGAGATATGTTGAGCAAGTCTGTTGACAATATTTTAGCTAAGGTATTTAGTTAATAAGGATATTATTGTTGGTATGTGCTTAATTTATTTCGACCGTCTTTTTTCGCTTGATATAATGCAATATCAGCTTCGATTATATAAGTGGCTAAAGATTGCTGATGTTTTTCATTACTGTACTCAATGAAGGTGAGACCAAAGCTTGCACTAACGGCTTTTGGTATACCTAACACAGAGGTGTCAAATTGATAAATATCATTACGAATATTTTCCACTTTCAATATAATTTCCTGACGATTACTGCCCATTAGAACAAACATAAACTCTTCACCGCCCATACGACAAAGAATATCTTGAGGAGACAGTCCTTTGATGGTGGTGTTTACACACAATTGAATAACCTTATCGCCAACAGCATGGCCATAGTTGTCATTAATATTTTTGAAATGGTCTAAATCCATCATCACGACAGCAAACGATTGTTTTGTCGGTGAACTGAGATGTTTTAACAGCTTTTTTTCTGACAGTTCAATTCCGTAACGACGATTGTTAATGCCTGTTAGCCAATCGGTATTGGCGAGTACTTTTACTTTTTTTAATAAGAAATATACCCATGCCAGTAAACTAATGAAAACGAGACATAAAAAAGACAGTACGACTAATGTTTGGTTTTTTTCTTCCAGAACTTCTTTTGATGTTATTAATTCTTTTTGTTGAGAGATGTTATCTTGAGCTAATGATTTAACGACTTTTGATTGCTCTTCAACATGTGCGGCATTTTCAGCTCGGGCAATACGCCTTTGACTGACATTATTAGTGTCAGGAGAGGTGACATTTTGAATTAAATTTTTTGCTGTCCGATATAGCCCTTCTATATCATTATCCTTATAAAGGATATCAAGGCTTATATTGTCGACATCAAAAAGTCCATAACGGTCATTTTTCTGTGTAAAAGAGTTTTTAGCTTCAGCAAGTAACTGTTTTGCTTCTTGATACTGCTGAACTTCAATAAGTGCTTTAGCAAGCTGAACTTGACTACCTGCTAAAAATTTTGGGGTGTTAATTTTCGCATAGCTAAGCACTTCTCGTGAAAAGTAAATGGCTCGGCTATAGTCTTTTAACTGAAAACTTAAATAGGCCAGTTTACTGTGCAAATCTGATTTTTCATGTTTGTTAATAGTAAATGTTGGGTTAGCTAATAAACTATTTAAAAGTGTATAAGACTGTCTTAATTCGCCTTGAATTGCTAATAAGCTAGCTTTCAATATCTCAATAGAGACTAAATAGCGGGTTGCATCAAGCGATTGTGCTTCCTTTGCTACAGCGATAATAAGTTGTTCTGCGTTTTTTTTATCAACTAAAAAATTGATACGAATAGTCGTTATATTAAGCTGCATTTCTAATGCTAAATAGTATTCTTCAAGTTTTTGCCATTGCTTAAGATTTTGAATCGCTATATCAAGTCCGACATCAGTAATGCCTTGATTCATTAGCGCATAATAGAGCGTTCTATAAAAGTAGGCATTGAGGAAGGGATCTTCATTTAAGAGTATTTCTGTTTCTAAAGTTTGTAATTCAGTTAATATTTCGGCTGAATAGGGCATTAAAATCAACGCAATATTTACCGAGAGTAATTGTTGCCAGTGCAGACTTTTTGTATCTCCTTCATTTATTAGTAAAGGGATCTTCGCTTTTATCTCTTCTGCTGCTTGATTGTTATGGTTTAATGCAAATATGTTTAGGCTGGTGATTAACCACTGAAGTTTTTCTTTATTGCTGGCGCTCGGTAACTGTAATGATAAATTATTTACTGATTTTTCTGCTAAATTAATATTCTGGTAAATAAGCTTTTCCGTTTTTTTAAGTGACTGGCTAAAGGTTTCTGCTTGTAATGAAACAACATGAAATGAAAAGAAAAAAATAAAAACCTTAAAAAACAAGGGTAATATATTTCTATTAATAACAACGTTTATCAAAAGTATTCTTCCTATAGTCACTTCAATTATTATATCTAATATAGCAGTATTTTCGTCATTATTTGTTATATCATTGTTACCTAAAAATATATGACAAACAATATGATGAGAGCTTTATATGTTAGCTGATCAACAAGCCTTACTAGCTGCTGTTAATCAAATTATGCCGTTTGGTAAATATGCGGGGCGGCCACTATTAAAATTACCCGAACCTTATTTAGTATGGTTTAAATCAAAAGGTTTTCCAGAAGGGAAATTAGGGCAACAACTTGAATTGATCTATGAAATAAAACTCAATGGTTTGGAAGGGATGTTAGAACCTTTACTGAGCTCAAGTCGGCTAGGTATTCCTGAACATTAGAGTGATTTTTTATAAATACATACATTTGACTATCTAAAATGAATAAAGCTTTGGTATAACAAATTGTTTTATTTATTTAATTTTTCAAAGGTTATTTTCACTTCCTATTTGATAGCGATTTATTTTTTATTTAAAGATTATCTTACTTGATTTAGCCTATTACTTAGCCTTAACTTAATTGTCGAATGCTGATTTTTTCGACGGTAATAAAAAAGTATAACTAGACAATTACGGAGAGTTATCAATGAGAACAAAGAAAAGAGATCCCTTAGACAGAGCTCACTCTAATGGTTATCAAGCAGGTCTTACAGGAAGAAGAAAAGAAAAATGTCCTTATCACAACACCGATGCAAAATCAGAATGGCTAGGTGGTTGGCGTGAAGCAGTTACCGACCGAAGTATGGGGTTATTCAAATAACGTAAATATTTAGCGCTAAATAAAGCAAAGCAAAACCTTTTCTATATAGAGTAGAAAAGGTTTTTTTCATTGTTATTATTGGTCAAAATTAAATGTGTTCTGGTAAGTGCCAATCTATTAGCGATTTTTTATTGGAAAGTAACCACTCATTCGTTTTAGAAAAATGCTGGCAACCAAAAAAACCACGATAAGCTGATAATGGTGATGGATGAGGGCCATTCAATACCAAGTGCTTCTCAGTATTGATATTTTTACCTTTCTTTTGTGCATGAGCTCCCCATAATAAAAAGACACAACCACTATTTTCTTGGTTAATTTTCTGTATTACTGAATCTGTGAAGGTTTCCCAACCGAGCTTTGCATGAGAATGTGCTTGTGATTGTTTTACCGTTAAAACGGTATTGAGCATTAACACGCCTTGCTCGGCCCAATAAGAGAGAAAACCATGTTTTGGAGCAATAAAATCGTCATATTCATTAGTAAGTTCTTTATAGATATTGACTAATGATGGCGGTACTTTTATACCGCATTGCACAGAGAAAGCCAAGCCATGAGCTTGCTTTTCACCGTGATAAGGATCTTGCCCTAAAATGACTACCTTGATATCCGTTATATCTTGATAACAAAAAGCATTAAACACATCTTTTTGAGCCGGAAATATAATTTCTCCGTTTGATCTTTGCTTTAAAACCTCATTGTCTAGAGCGCGAAAGTAAGGCTTAACTTGTTCTTCATTAATGAGTTTTTTCCAAAGAGGCTTGATTTTTAAATTCATAATATAGTGATGAAAATGGCCGTTAATACATAGATTAACGGCCATTTTAACTTGTTTTTTAGTAAGGAGTATTAATGATCGTGTAATAATAAATAGTCGCGTAAATCAGTAAAGCTAGCAGCCATATCTTTGGACAAAATGGTTTCGCTCGCACAGTCGGCTAGCTCTTTTGGTAATCCTATCGGTTGTCCTAAAATACTTTCAACAACCTCTTTGAATTTTGCTGGATGTGCAGTACCTAGGAAGACACCAAATTCGCTTTCGTCGGCATTATACTGCAACGCCTTATAAGCAACGGCGGCATGTGGTTCACTAATATAGCCAAGTTTAGCAAGCTGTAAAACCGTTGACTGTGTTTGCTCTTCATCGATAGAAACCGAACTAATGCAGCCTTTTGGTACAATACCTGACTTTAACATGTGTTCAATGCGAGGCCAGTTATTTGGGTCACTAACATCCATCGCATTTGAAATAGTGGCAACCGTTTCATGAGGTGTCCATTCACCGGTCTCAAGGTAGCGTGGCACGGTATCATTGGCGTTAGTTGCGGCAATAAAGCGTTTTACCGGTAAGCCTAATGCTTTAGCAAATAAACCGGCAGTTAAATTACCAAAATTACCGCTCGGGATAGAAAAAACAATATCATTAAGTTCGGCTTTACTTTTTTGGCGTGATAACTGAGCAACGGCTTCAAAGTAATAACAAATCTGAGCGAGCAAACGGCTGATATTTATTGAGTTTGCTGAGTTCAAACCAATGCTTGAAGCCAGCTCTTTATCGTCAAATGACTTTTTAACGAGTGCCTGACAATCATCAAAACTACCATCAATGGCAAGTGTTTCAATGTTACCACCAAGAGTGGTAAACATTTTCTCTTGTAATAAGCTGATTTTTCCTTTTGGATATAAAATAACAACACGTATATTTTCAATACCGTGAAAGGCGTGCGCAACAGCTGCGCCAGTATCACCAGAGGTCGCAGTTAATATCGTTATTTTTTTATCTTTGCTAAACGCTTGTAAACATTTAGCCATAAAGCGCGCGCCAAAATCTTTAAAAGCTAATGTAGGCCCATGAAAAAGCTCTAATATTGCACGGTCTTTACTGATAGGTTGTAGTTGTGCCGGAAAGTTAAAAGCACTGGTTACAATATCAGTCAACTGCGCTTTAGTTAAATCACCTTCAACGAACGGGAAAAGTATCTGTACGCTTCTTTCGACCAATGGCATGTTGAGTAATTCGTCGATATTGTCTAAAGCAGGGATTGTTTCAGGAAAAAATAAGCCCTGATTTTTACCTAAACCTTGCTTTACGGCTCCTGCGAAACTGACCTGCTCATCGTTTTCTTTTAAATTATAAAATTTCATTATAAAGTTCCTAATCAATTCTGTATTTTTATTTCTTAAGTAAGTGGTTGCGCGGTAAGTACGCCTGCACCCGATTCATCAACCTGACATATATGGACAAAACCTAAGTCGGTTTGTAAATAATTCGTTTGTAACCAGTTAGCTACATCTGCCGCTTTTTCATGTGATTCACATACGCAAAACAAAGTAGGTCCAGAGCCTGAAATACCAACGGCCAAATGACCTTCTTGTGTTAAATGTGCTTTAGCTTGCTCAAATTTAGGCAATAAATGCTGACGATAAGGTTCAGCAAGCACATCTTTTACTACTGAGAATGCTTGTTGTTTATCACCGCGATGACAAGCATCAACAAAGGTTGCTAGGTTTTGACTAGACGTTATTGTATCAGCACGACTGTATGTTTTAGGTAAAATATCTCTAGCCGCTTTGGTTGACACGTTAATGCCTGGGTAGGCCATAACGTAGAAACAGTCATCAAATTGCGGTAAAGTTCTGCTGATAATTTGGCTATCAGGCACCATTAATTGCAGCCCCCCTAAATAACAAGGCGCCACGTTGTCGTAATGTAAACTACCACTGATTTTAGCTTCCATTTCACCCATCATAAAAAGCATGGTTTTTTCATCAAAGTATTGTTGATAAAACTCATTAAGCGCAACTAAAGTGGCAACGACTGAACAGGCACTTGAACCTAAACCACTGCCCACTGGCATTTTCTTATCTAAGGTTAATTGCACTTTCTGAACTGGCTTTTTAGCCTTTACAAGTGCACGATTGTACAAACTCATACAATGCCAAACAATATTCTGTTTTGGGCTTCTAGGTAATTTATTCGCAAACTCACCTATTACAACAAGCGCATTTTCATCAGCTGCTTCAATCGAAACAACATCTCCTAATAAGGTACCGTCAATAGGCCTAACCGCTAACCCTAATAAATCAAAACCAACACTAAAATTACCAATAGAAGCAGGGGCAAAAACTGAAATGCTCATTAGTGCTGTTGCTCCCATGCTAATGTTCTTAATAAATCACCAAAAACACCCGCAGCTGTAACTGCAGCACCAGCACCATAACCACGTAACACAAAAGGTAAAGGCTGGTAATAGCGGCTATGAATCGCTAACGCATTTTCGCCATCTTTAACGCTATAAAGCGGGTGGGTACTGGCAACAGCTTCAATAGAAACCTTACATTTTCCGTCAACAATATTACCAATATAGCGAAGTACTTTATCTTCACTTTTCGCGTCAGCCACACGCTGTGCAAATTCATCATCAATTTTTGTTAAGTTACTCATAAACTCGTCAATATTACCATTAGCATCAAAGCTTGCAGGTAATACAGGCTCTATAGCAATATCAGATAGCTCGAGCTGTATTCCGGCTTCTCTTGCCATAATAAGTAACTTACGTGCTACGTCGAGCCCACTTAAATCGTCACGTGGATCAGGCTCAGTAAAACCGTTTTCTTTCGCGATAGCAGTCGCTTGAGAAACTGTCATGCCTTCTTCTAATTTTCCGAACATATATGAAAGAGAACCAGACAAGATACCTTCAAAACGGACTAATTCATCCCCCGCCTTTATTAAACTTTGTAAAGTATCTATAACCGGTAATCCTGCGCCGACTGTAGTTTCATACAAGAAACGACGATTAGTTTTTTGGGCTGCGCTACGCAAAGCTTGGTAATATTCCCAAGAGTCGGTATTAGCTTTCTTATTTGGAGTAACTACGTTAAAGCCTTCCTCGAGATAGCCTAAATAACTCATTGCTAAAGACTCATTAGAAGTCGAGTCTACTAAAACAGGGTTAATTAAGTGATTTTCACGAACAAAGGCCTTAATGTTTTCAACATTGACGGGGGTTGGATCTTTATTAATTTCCCCTTGCCAATTTTCTAAGTCAATACCTTCTTTATTGAAAACCATACCTTTGCTATTTGCGATACCGTAAACTTTTAAGGAAATATTTTGTTCTTTCAGTTTCGGTTGCTGACGAGCTATTTGTGCAATAAGTTCACTGCCAACAACACCACAACCCACTAAGAATACATCTATGGTTGGTTTGTGAGTAAAGAAGTTTTGATGGCTCACTTTCATTGCATCAGTACATTTACGTTTTTCTACCACAACAGAAATACTTCGCTCTGAGGAGTCTTGGGCAATTGCAATAACATTAACTCGCGCTTGAGCCAATGAGCTGAAAAACTTAGCAGCAACGCCTTGCTGATGATGCATACCATCACCCACCAGAGAAACAATTGATAATTCATGTTGTAATTTTAAGGGTTCAAGTAAGCCATTTAGTAATTCTAGTTCAAATTCTTGCTGTAAGCTCTGTGCTGCTAATGCAGCATCAATGGTATGAATACAAAAGCTAATGCAATACTCACTTGAAGACTGGCTAATTAATACTATTGAAATACTTTCTTGGCTCATTGTTGCAAAAACACGACTCGCCATGCCAACCATACCTTTCATACCGGGACCTGAAACGTTTACCATTGTTAAATCATCAAGATTTGATATGGCTTTTACTTTTTTAGTTTTATCGTCTTCATTTGATATCAATGTGCCGGGTGCTGATGGGTTGCCAGTATTTTTGATTAAACAAGGAATATGAAACTGAGCAATTGGGCCTATAGTTTTCGGGTGAAGCACGCTTGCACCAAAATATGAAAGCTCCATAGCCTCTTGATAGGATAAATAATCAAGTAATTTTGCTTCTTTAATAAGGCGAGGATCTGCGTTAAAAACGCCATCGACATCGGTCCAAATTTCACAGCAATCAGCTTCTGCACAAACCGCTAAAACAGCCGCTGAATAATCAGAGCCATTTCGACCCAAAGTAGTTACTTGCTGCTGATTATTAACGCCAATAAAGCCAGGCATTAATGAAACTCTGTTTAGGCTAGTGTATTGCAGTTGAAAGTTTTCTTTTGACAAAACTAAATCTGCAACTGCATTGAGTGAAGCATCATTAGTGGTTAAAAATTTCTCTGGTTCAAGTACCGATACTTTAACTTCTTTTGTGCTTAATACTGATTCAAGCAAAGCAACACTTAAGCGTTCACCTATACTGATAATAATTGCTCGAATATGGTCAGGGCAGTAAGACAACATGGTTGCACCCTGTAGGTAGCGTGAGAGTTGATGCTCCCAGTTTGTTAGGGTTTGCTCTACGTGTAATGGATTAAACGTTGGCAAACTAGCACTTAAGTCGTCAATAATTGTCATGATCGCTTGTTTGAAATGCGCTAAATCTTTTTGTAATTTTATTTCATCACTATTATTCTCAGCCATTGCGACTAAGTGATTGGTCACGCCTTGTGGCGCTGATACAACTACTGCTACCGCAGACTCGGCACTATTATCAGATATAATTTTGGCAACCTGAACAAACCGTTCAGCTGATGCTAGAGAAGAGCCACCAAATTTTAATACACGCATTTTAATTCCTCTTTATTACTGACACTTTGCGAGCCAAAGTGTTGTAGTAATTGTTTAATTTTCTAAAACAAAAAAAGCCCGGAACCTTTAAGGGTCACGGGCTTTTCTTCAATGTGTTTTTTACACGTCAGCCGATGACCACCATCCCAGAGAGGGTGGTAGTGGTAATAATAATGGTAATACGGCGAATAAGTGTCTTCATGGGTATAAAATGCCTGAGCAAGGTTTTTCTGTCAATAGTTTTTTATGAATAAAAAGTTATAGTTTATGTATAAAGTGCATTTTTTATAAAATTTTATGTATAAAACACAGGTTTTATTCAAATAGTATAGTCTTCAGAAAGCTCTTTTGCGAAACAAACAACATTTCTTCCAGAAGCTTTAGCATCATATAAAGCAAGGTCTGAGTTAGAAATTAAATCTTCGTAACGTGTATCGATTTCGTTAATAACAGCAACACCTACACTAGCAGTAACTTTGATTTGAGCCTCTTGAAAATTTATTACATTTTTACTAATAGCAATACGGATTCGTTCTGCAACATCTAGTGCGCCGATTTTATCGGTATTAGGTAATATAATAGCGAACTCTTCACCGCCGTAACGACCAAATAAATCACCTAAACGTAATAGAGAACTGATCACTTTCGCAGTTTCCACAAGTACTTTATCGCCCCCTAAATGTCCATAAGTATCATTAAGTAATTTAAAGTGATCTAAATCGAACATGATCAATGATAAACCGTGCTGATAACGACGAGCGCGAGAAAACTCTTTCTCTAAGCACTCTTCCCAATGCTTACGATTAAATACTTGTGTTAAACCATCAATACGGTTTGCTTGAGCAAGCTCTTCTAACGCTTTATTAAGCATGGTTTGGTAATGGCAGACGTCGGTAACATCTTCAATAAGAATGCAAACATGCTGATTATCGTCTTTATGATCAAGGGGTAAAAATGTACAGTTTTGTGCCATAAAGTGACTGTTAGTAGTTATGGGGCGAGTATGTTGCAATTCAAATAGGTGGTGTCTTTGTTCCCATGAACAAAAAGATTGCGAATTTAATTGAAAGACGCTTTCTACTTTTCGTTTAAACCACCTCTCTGGTAATTCAGGGAATATTTCAAAGATATTTTTACCAATAACATGCTCAGAATTTTTATTAGCATGAACTTCTAAATATCGATTCCACATTACGATGTTGTATTGGTTATCAATAATGAGAATGCCGGTATTAAGCTTATTAGCAATGTCAGTAGAAATTTCATCAGGAGACATCAGAACTCTTCCAAAATTCTGTCGATGACTGTTTTTATATTGTTAATTGCAGATTCGGGTATAAACAAAATCATGTCGCAGTTAAATGAATAGTCAGTGACCTGATAAGTTATTTTAACTTTTAGTGCTAAGTCCCAATTAAAAGACTGTTGAGCAAGATGATCAGATACGGCACTTTGCGATCCCGCTAATAAACGCGGCGCACTGTAAGACATTTGATTATCAATTTGTTTAGCAAAAACATTTAAAAAAGTGGTTGTTAAAATAGAGCTTAAATCGATAATTTGCTCTTCGTCTGATAATTCATCAGGTTCATAACCTAGTAAGTCGGCAAGACGGTCGGAATCCTTGGGTTTATACACTAATAGCGCTTCACCACGAATACCTTCATAACCAAAGAAACCTTGACTGACAATTGCTTCAGAGTTTGCGTTACTGTTTAAAGTCTCAATAAGGCTAAGAGTACTGACTTGCTCAATGCTAGGTACTTTTAAATAAACGAAGGTGTCTAAATAGCGGGCAAGTTGATCGCTGGCTTGACCCATAGCAACATTAATTATTTCTTGTAAACAATCTTGCTGATCTTCGTTTAAGTTAAGGTCACTCATATAAAACCGTGACTTTGTAAATTTTGATTAAGTACGTCTAATTGAACAGGTTTACGCAAAAAAGCTTTCGCGCCAAGTTCAATTACTTTGTTTTGCATTGCAGGCTGAATATCGGCAGAGATTACAAAAATTGCCGGAGTGATATTTTCGTCTTTTAATGTTTGCAAAACCCCAAGACCATCAAGTACCGGCATGGTGAGGTCTAGAAATAGAATGTCAAACTTTTGACTGCGAAGTAAATCAACCGCTTCTTGACCATTGGTGGCAAGTTGCGCATTGACAGATAATTGGTCGGGTAGACTACGTAAAACTTGCTTACGCGCCATGTTTGAGTCATCACAGACAAGAACTGAAAAGCTCATGTGATCATTAATCCTTTATTTTTTTTATTTTATGTCCCTAATCTACCCTAAATTGCAGGCACTGTTAATCAATAAAGCGTCAAAAAGTAGTTTTTTTATGCTTTAAGTGTAAAGTTAGTGATAATTAGACGTAAAATGATAAAAAATAAGGATAATATTGATTATTTTGCCTTCGCCGTTATGGCAATTACATGCCGAATACAACTTTGATTAATATTATAGACATCGCTGTTGAAATTGCATAAATGGTAGTAGCTTTCAAGCTGTAGCTGTTTAATTTCATGTTTTTTCCCTTGTTTATTTGTAATGATAATTTAAGTTCACTATTGCCATTACTTACTAGGTTGTTATTAATGCTCAAAACATAAGCGATATTCATGCCAAAAGTTATTGGTAAGCTAAGGATTTAGCTAACTTTTATTTTTAATTGAATATTTCTAGTTGTCACATTAACTAATAAATAGTGTGTTTATTGAACTATTTTAGGGATTTTAAAGTAGTTAACTGATGAAGACTGTACCAAGTTTTTACCATGGTGATCTAATATGTAATCGTCATCGAAAATTTTATATTGACCAGCTTAAAAAATTATACCGTAGGCCAGTGAAGGTGACTTTGATGGACCTTCAACCAAGATTTAGCTGATTGGTAATTAGGGCAATGTAATTTCACTAATTGCCAGAATGCTGGTGAGTGATTCATATGCACTAGATGGCAAATCTCATGCACTATTACGTAATCAATCACCCAATCTGGGGTCATGGCTAATAATGAACTAAAGCTTAATTCAGCTTTGCTATTACAACTGCCCCAACGCGCTTTATAGAGTCTTACTTTAAATGACTTTGGAAATGCACCTATTTGCTCAGCATGATCGCTTAGTTGTTGATCTAGGTAATTAGTGGTTTGTAGCTTAAGCCAAGTTTCAAGTTGCTTCTTAACTTGTGATGCTTCGCTATTTGATGATTTTATTCTATTGGAGAGGGTAAGTTGAATTGTATTATTTTCAATAATGACTTCACTGAATAAGCCATAATGTATATGTAGCGTTTTCAGTTCGCCATTAATGAATATTAAGCTATTTTCTTGAAAGGCATTGTTTTGCAGTTTAGGGCGACTATTTTGTTCGTCGACTTTTCTTTGTAGCCATGCGCTTTTCGCCTTTACTATGTGGGCGATGTCTTGTTCGCAAACATATTGTGGCGCACGGATAATGATACTTCCGTGCTTCACTTGTAAGCCGATAGTTTTTCTTTTGTTACTGCGAATAAGCTGATACGGCAACATAAAATGTTCTTAATTATGTATTATTTCGTTAAGCGGCAGTTTTGCTTGCTTTAGCTTTACGTGGTGCTTTAGGCTTTTTCACTTCGGCCACTAATTCGGCGTTAACTGCATCGCTTACTTCAACCTTTGCTTCAACTTTAAGCTCATCTTTCACTTCGGCAATGATTTTCGGTTGAGCTTTTTTGACGATGGTTGCAGGCTTAGCTTTTTTAGCTTGTAGCGCGACAAGCACATCTTCGCGATTTTTAGCTAAGTAAATACAAAGTTCTTCACGTATTTTTTCATCAAGATCTAAGGTAGTCGTTTCAAACATTTCGGCTAAGCTATCAGCCATATCAAGCATTTTGTCATACTCGTCTGCTGCTTTTTTATCCATGAATGTTTCAACCTCCACACCTTGTCTAATGACGACAAATCGACTTTCAACTGCCATTGTTTTTCCTTACCTAATCAATATTACGCTTGATGGTTTTATCATATACCATGTAAAACCGCTTATACAATCAAAGTTAACTGTACAAAACAACAGTATCATACGAGGTTTTTAGATAAATGCCAATATTATTTATTTAAACCTCGTCGTTACTGATTAATCCGCAATCAGTACTTTATTTTAACAATCTCACTCGAAACTTGCGGCCTTTTAATTGACCATCACTGAGTTTCTTAAAGGCTTGTTTAGCAAATTTTCGGCTAATAGCCACATAAGCCCAGTTATCAGAGAGTTGAATTTTACCTACTTCTTTACCTGAAATAGTTTTATCGCCAGTAAGCGCACCAAGGATATCGCCAGCACGTACTTTTTGCTTTTTACCGCCGTCAATCATTATAGTAGCCATTTTCGGCGAATAGACTGAAGCGTTTAATACACTCGCATCAGGTAATAATTCCCCTTGAATAGTACGGTCAAGGTAATCTTCTAATAAACCAATTTTGTAGCTTTCTTTCTCACTGAAAAATGAACAAGCAATACCTGTGCTACCAGCTCTTCCTGTACGACCGATACGGTGAACATGAATTTCGCTGTCACGAGCGATATGATAATTAAATACCGCATCGAGTGAGTCGATATCTAAACCGCGCGCGGCAACATCGGTAGCGACTAAAATTGAAATACTTTTATTAGAAAAGCGAACTAAAACTTCAGTACGATCTCTTTGCTCTAAATCACCATGTAAATCTTGGACATTAAAGCCGTAGTTGCGTAGTTCATCTACCACAATTTGTACGTCTTTTTTGGTATTACAAAAAACAATACTAGATTCTGGTTGATGCTTTAATAATAACAAACGTATGCCGTCGATACGTTCACTGTCATTTTCTACTTTATAAAAGTGTTGTGAAATAGTACTTTCTTCGTGATTTCCTTCCACAGTAACTTTTGTCGGTGAACGCATTATTTTTTTAGAAATATCAGCAATTTCTGGTGGAAAAGTCGCACTGAATAATAATGTTTGGCGCTCATCTGGAATATTACTAATAATATAATCAACGGAAGCTTGAAAGCCCATCTCTAACATACGATCGGCTTCATCGAGTACCAGCATGTTCACATCGTCTAATTTTAATGTGCCTTTACCAAGGTGATCTTCAATTCTTCCTGGCGTACCAACAATAATGTGAGCGCCGTGTTCTAAAGAACCTACTTGTGGGCCAAATGGCATACCACCACATAGGGTTAATACTTTAATGTTATGAATGGCACGGGCAAGTTTACGAATTTCTTTCGCAACTTGGTCTGCTAGCTCACGTGTTGGACAAAGAATTAATGTCTGTATACGAAAACGTTTAACGTTAAGCTTTTCTAAAATACCTAAGCCAAATGCGGCTGTTTTTCCTGATCCTGTTTTACCTTGGGCGATAACATCGCCACCTGCAATAATGGTCGGCAAGCTTTGAGCTTGAATGTCGGTCATCTGCTGATAACCCATAGATTCTAAATTTTGAATTAACTCAGGTTTGAGTTTTAAGGTGGAAAAACTAAGTTGGCTCAACGGAAATACCTTGGCATAAAAATAATGCGTTATTTTACCTTGTTTAAGTGCTTATACCAAGTCCATGGAATTGGTATTATTACTCGATAAAAAAATTGTTCATACTTGTTGCGCATTTCTGTGGCTGTTCAAGGGGTAACATGTGTCCTGTATTATTAAGCACGACTATTGAAACGAGCTTAGCTTCCTCTAAAATAGCTTGGATACGGCTGAGTTTTACTAGTGTGTCGCTATCGCCAATTAAGAACTGAACAGGGAAGGGAAGCTGGGGGAGTTTTATTAATAAATTTTCTCGCTGAGTCGTCACTGTTAATTGATGAATCAAGGTCTCTTTGCCAAGACTAGTATCCATTTCACGAATACAGTTAATAATATCTTGGTTGTTAATATTATCCGGGTGAAGCAGAGCGGTTATACGTTTAGTCGGGATCCCTGAATAACCATGCTTTTTTATAAAAGCGATAGTACGGCTTCGCTCTTTTAATTCAGCCTCAGGCAGAGAATAAGACATATTGGAAATAAGCAGCAACTTGCTCACTTTTTCAGGACACTTCAATGCATAAGCTGAAGCTAAATATCCTCCTAATGAAAACCCTGCTAAATTGACTTTTCCTTTAGGAAGCTGTTGTTCGAGTGCTGTAACTATTTCATCGATATTATTACCCATAGGGATGGCAAGATGAATAAGTTCAACATTTTCGGGTAAATGCTTAATACAAGCTTGCCATAAGCGTTGGTCGCACATGGTGCCTGGTAGGCAATATATTTTCGTACTCATATTAAGAGCTCAATAAATAGTGTTAATCAATCGCTTGAATAATTAGCTTCAATAAATAGATAGCGCTATTGAATAACTTCATCAAATGGCTGCACATCTACTATTTCGTTTGCCGCGACTTTCCCTTGGCTCGAAGGTAAAACAATATAGCAGTTGGCTGTCGACATACTGGTTAATATTCCAGAACCTTGGCTACCAGTACTTGTAACTATCATCTCGCCTAGATCATTAGTTGATAAAATCGCGCGCTGAAAATCCATGCGTCCGGCGCGTTTATTTAATTGGGTTGACGTTTTTACTTTTAATAACGGTTTATTTTTCGGTTGAGCATTCTGTAATTTTAACAGAGCCGGAACCGCCAATTGATGTGCCGTTACTAAAGCTGAAACGGGGTTACCCGGTAAGCCAAAAAAGTAACTGTTAGGTAATTTTCCAAAGGCAAAAGGTTTACCTGGTTTCATGGCAATTTTCCAAAAGTCTATTTCACCTAATTGTTCGAGTACTAGCTTTGTATAGTCGGCGTCGCCAACAGAAACACCACCCGAAGAAATCACTACATCAGCTTGTTGGTCTGCCTGTTTGAAGGCATCGAGTATTGCCTGTTCGTCATCGCCTATAATACCGAAGTTAATAACAGTGATATTGAGCTTGGTCAACATCGCGATTAATGCATAACTGTTACTCTCAAAAATATCACCTGCATTGAGTGTTTCCCCTGGGGACTTTAATTCGTCGCCCGTTGCTAACACAGCAACAGTAATTTTACGAAAGACTTCAATGGTAGATACACCTAATGAGGCTAGCACGCCAATATCGATAGCCGATAGTTTTTTACCTTGAATAAATACTTGCTGGTTTATTGCAATATCTTCACCGATGAAACGAATATTATCGTTACATTCCCGGTCTTCTAAAAAAGTAATGTTTTTGTCGTTTACTTGGCAGTTTTCCTGCATTTCTACGGTATCGCAACAATTGGGTAATTTTGCTCCCGTCATAATACGGATACATTCACCTAAGTTACATGACCCTTGAAAAGGTGCGCCAGCCATTGAACGGCCTACCATGGTTAAGGTCTTTGTTTCTTGTAAACTGGCTAAGTTAAACGCATAACCGTCCATCGCCGAATTATTGTGTGGAGGAACATTTAATGGACTTGATATATTACTGGCTAACACGCGATTTAACGCTTTTGATAAAGGGATAAACTCAGTTTCGCCGATCGGCTTTATCGCCGATAACATTTTTTCCATCGCTTGTTCGAAAGGTAATAATCCGGGAGCAGAACAACAATCAACCATAGGTAACTCTTCTGTTTGGTTTGTTTTTATGCGCTAAATAAGCGCCGCTTACTATGTAGAACATTATGACTCATATTCTCCTATAAAGAATATGTTTTAAATAACGAGTTCTTGATGTATATCAAAATTACTTATTGTATGGCCGTATTTTAATATTGAAAATAGTTTACTATACTCAAACAATTAAAATGAATTATTCGCCGAGCTTTTTTAGCTAAATCTTTTTTTAGCATGCTATTCAAGCCGTGGTTAACAGCAATTTTGCTTTAACCGCCAGGGTTAACAAGGAAACGCGTTAACCTCCCTACATTTGGAAAGGTGAGATGTTAACAGACAACTTCGGTCGCAAGTTTTATTACTTGCGCCTATCAATTACTGACGTGTGCAATTTTCGTTGCACCTATTGCTTGCCTGATGGTTATTCATGTGACAATGATCGTGATTTCCTTTCATTTGATGAAATCAAACGTGTGGCTAACGCTTTCGCACAAATGGGCACGGAAAAGATTCGCATCACCGGCGGTGAACCTTCGTTGCGTAAAGACCTACCTGAAATTATTGCTGCTTGTAAGCAAACCCCTGGTATAAAAAAAGTTGCTATTACCACCAATGGCTATAAATTACCTGAGCATTTACAAAGCTGGTTAGATGCTGGCATTGACGCTATTAATATTAGTATTGATAGCCTTGATCCACGTATGTTTCATTCAATTACCGGCCATAATAAGTTACCGCATATTTTAAAAGGCATTGATATGGCGTTGGCGGATGGTCGTCCAAGGATCAAAATTAATACCGTATTAATGCGTGAATACAATGGTCACGATATTAAAACCTTTCTTGATTGGCTTAAAGTGACTCCGGTGACCTTACGTTTTATTGAGCTAATGCAAACGGGTGATAACCAAGAATTCTTCGATGCACAACATGTACAGGGTGCGCGTATTAAGCAAAATTTAATACTTGATGGTTGGTTACCTGTGATCAATGATAAAGCTGCGGGGCCAGCGCAAGAATTTTATCATCCTGATTACCTAGGTAAAATTGGTTTGATCATGCCGTACAGCAAAGACTTTTGTAATACCTGTAATCGTTTACGAGTAAGCTCATTAGGTAAATTGCATTTATGTTTATTTACCGAAGAAGGTTTGCCGCTTAAAGAGTATTTACAGCAAGACGATATTGAGCCGTTGAAAGAACAAGTTCGCGCGATGATGACTGATAAAAAAGCCACTCACTTCTTACAAGATAAACTGACAGGTGCTACGAAAAATCTGGCGATGTTGGGTGGATAATATGAAAAAAAATATGAGCGCTGCTTTTTTCAATCAAGACTGCTTAGGCGTAGTATTAGCTGGCGGAAAATCTTCTCGCATGGGGTCTAATAAAGCCTTGTTAATGCGTAATAGCTCTACTTCTAACGGGCAATCACACGGCAGTGAAAATATGCTTGGTTACAGTAAAAATTTACTGAAAAATATAGGTATAAATAACATTGTCGTCAGTGGACATATTGATGACGGCAACACTGAAACTTATGTAGCTGATCAATTTGCAGAACTTGGCCCAATGGGCGGTATTTATAGTGTCATTAAAAAATACCAACCTAAATCATTACTCATTCTACCGGTAGATTTACCGTTAATGACCAAACAAACGCTTCAACAGTTAAAAGTGAAAGGTGAATTAAGCCAAAAGGCTTGCTTCTTTACCGATCACTTTCTCCCGCTTTACTTACCTAATAATGCTTTTGTTGAGCAATTTTTTACGACTAACTTTGCGCAATATCAGCAAGGGCATAAAAGTGCGCTAAGCGAAAAAGGTGATAAGAAAAAAAATGGCCCATCGATTCGTTCGATGTTCGCGCAAGTGCCACATCAAGCTTTAGCGTTAAAGTCGCCACAGTGTTTATTTAATAGCAATACACCAGAAGAATGGCAACAAGCACAACAGCGCTTTAATGTTTAGAAAAAGTGTTTAGACGAAATAATTGAAAAGTCGAGGTCCTGAAACAAGTTCAGGATGACGGGCAATTATTGATTGAGAAAATAATTTAAAAATTAATAAACTTTAGGAAAACTTATGAGCTCTTCACATGGCGGTAACGCTTTTATTCCCTTATCTATTGCCGTATTAACAGTTTCTGATACTCGTGACGAATCCAATGATACTTCAGGACAAGTACTCGTTGAACGCTTAACTGAAGCTGGTCATAAACTCGCCGATAAAGTGATTGTTAAAGACGATATTTACCAATTACGTGCGATTGTTTCTAAGTGGATCGCTGACGATAATGTGCAAGCGATAATTTCAACCGGTGGTACAGGTTTTACTGCTCGTGATAATACCCCTGAAGCATTACTGCCATTATTTGATAAAAACGTTGAAGGTTTTGGTGAAGTTTTCCGTGCTATTTCCCTCGACGAAATTGGCACTTCAACAATTCAATCCCGAGCTTTTGGCGGTATTGCTAATAGTACCGTTATTTTGTGTGTACCCGGTTCAACCAATGCTTGTCGTACGGCTTGGGATAAACTGATTAAAGAGCAACTTGATGCGAGCCATCGTCCTTGTAATTTTGTACCGCATTTAAAAATGGCCGAAATTGAGCTTTGTGAGACTCGTAACTAATGAACCATTCTACCGAACAAGTAAAACCTAGCCTTAGCCATGTAAATAAACGTGGCGAAGCTAATATGGTTGATGTCACTGAAAAAGCAATGACATCGCGATCTGCGACAGCTGAAGGTTATATTCAAATGTCGGCGCACACTTTGTCGTTAATTACCCAAGGCGATAATAAAAAGGGTGACGTATTTTCTGTTGCTCGTATTGCTGGTATTCAAGCAGCCAAAAAATGTAGTGACTTAATTCCGCTTTGTCATCCATTAATGCTAACGAAAGTTAAAGTAGACTTCACTATTGATGAAGAAAACAGTCAAGTACATGTTACTAGCTTATGTAAATTGACCGGACAAACCGGTGTTGAAATGGAAGCGTTAACTGCGGTTTCTATTGCTTGTTTAACCTTGTTTGATATGTGCAAAGCGGCTGATCCTTTAATGGAAATTCACGGTATTCGTGTGATAACTAAAGAAGGTGGTAAGTCGGGCTCTTGGCAAGCAAAAGCTGAGCAAGCCAAGGCCGAGCAAGCTAGATAATGAAGGATTAGCTATGATAAAAGTAATATTTTTTGCCGCGTTACGCGAGCAGTTGGGGTGCGGCGGAACTGAAGTCAGCGCTAAGTGCGCGAGCACAGTTGCTGAAGTCAAAGACGCTTTAGGGAAAAAAGACGAGAGTTGGCAAAACTATTTAGCCAATAACTCATTACTTTGTGCGGTTAATCATCAAATGGTGCAAGGCGACTTTTCAGTGAAAGCTGGCGACGAAGTTGCTTTTTTTCCTCCTGTTACTGGTGGTTAACGCTGTGAATATAAGTAACTTGACTGAAATTAGTATCCAAACAGAAGACTTTGATCATGGCTTTGAAGTCGACCTGTTAGAAAAAAATAACGTCGAAGATGGCGCAGTCGTGACTTTCAGCGGACGAGTGCGTAATAAAAATTTAGGGTTAAAGGTAAAAGGTTTATTCCTTGAACATTACCCAGACATGACCGAAAAGCTGTTGGCTGACATTATTGAAACGGCCAAGCAACGTTGGAATATTGGTCGAGTAAAAGTTATTCACCGAATAGGACAGTTAGCCATTGGCGAACAAATCGTTTTTGTTGGCGTAACCAGTAAACATCGTCAAGATGCTTTTGCTGCCAACGAGTTCATCATGGATTTTTTGAAAGTAAAAGCACCGTTTTGGAAAAAAGAACTGACAGAGCTGGGTGAAATCTGGCTTGAAGCGAAGGCTAGTGATAAAGAAAAAGCACAGACGTGGAGTAAATAAGGTTGGGTTTATTGCTAGGTCGAGTATTAATTAGCTTTATATGTATCGGGCTAATGTTTTGTTCGTCACCTTTAGTTGCAGCTAAAACATCAGTAAGCCTAGATGAAAAGCCATTGCGTATTGCGGTTGCCTCGAATTTTGCACCAACATTAAAAAAACTACTCGCTCGCTACAACGTAGATCAACCAAAATTCCCTAAGCCACTTATTATCGTCGCATCTAGCGGTACCTTGTTCCTGCAAATTAAACATGGCGCTTCGTTTGATCTGTTTTTGTCTGCAGACAGCGAACGACCGCAATTATTAGTCGAAACCGATTTAGCTTTTAAAGAGAGTTTGCAAACCTATGCTTATGGGCAGTTAGCGCTTTGGTCAGCAAAAAATACTATTTCCACTGACTCACTTACCGCGCTTAAAAGTAATGAGCAACGCCTAGCTATTGCCAACCCAAAAATTGCACCTTACGGTAAAGCTGCTAAACAAGTCTTAGAAAACTTACAGTTATGGCATGATTATAAAGCGCGGCTAATTCAAGGTATTAATATTGGCCAAACTTTTCAGCAAACCCGTTCACAAGCGGTAAACTTCGGCATTGTTAGTAATAGTCAATTAGAGCACAATAATTTACAGGGCGTGTTAATTCCTACCCGTTTACATCAGCCGATAAAACAGCAATTAGTGATTTTAATACGTAGCAAAAACGTTCAACAGGCTCAGCGCTTTGTTCAGTTCTTGATGAGTGAGAAAAGTCAGCAGTTTATTATTCAGTCAGGTTATGCAAAACAGAGTGAAGTTGAGGAGAAAGTTAAAGGTGAAGTTAAAGATGAGGTGAATGCTTATGAATAGTACTCACCCTGATATTCTCGCACTTATTACCACGCTAAAAATGGCGGGTATCACTACAATTATTCTGATGCTAATTGGCACTCCGTTAGCGTGGTACCTCGCTAAAATGAAAAGTCGAGGTAAAGTTTTTATTGAAGCATTGGTCGCCTTGCCACTTGTTTTACCTCCTACGGTACTTGGCTTTTATTTATTATTGGTATTTTCACCGCAATATTTACCGGGACAAATTTGGCAAGAAGCGACAGGGCAGCAACTTGCCTTTAGTTTTTCGGCCATTGTTATCGGCTCAGTTTTATATTCACTGCCGTTTGTTGTTCAGCCCTTACAAAAGGCCTTTGAGCAATTGGGTGATGACTTATTAGAAGCTGGAGCCATGTTAGGTGCTAGTGCGTTTGATCGCTTCTTTACCATTGTCTTGCCCATAACCAAAGCGAGTTTTATTACTGCGGCCAGTTTAGGTTTTGCCCATACTGTTGGCGAGTTTGGTGTGGTCTTGATGATTGGTGGTAATATCCCCGGCGAAACCCGCGTGCTTTCAATCGCCTTATTTGACCATGTTGAAGCGTTTGATTACGCACAAGCCCATATTATTTCAATAAGTTTAGTTATATCTTCTCTTGTTTTATTGTCGTTGATTTACTTACTCAATAGACCTAATAAAAGTCGTCCTACAATTTCTCAGCCACTTACCTCTCAGCCAGAAGCATCAAAGAGGCTTGATTAATGACTGATTTATCAATAAAGGTTATGGTCGAACATGACGATTTTTTACTGTCTATTAATGAAAAAATATCGTTAACAGGTATTACCGGAATTTTTGGTCATTCTGGCTCAGGTAAGTCGACGCTATTAAAAGTAATCGCAGGGCTTGAAAAACATGTGCAGGGCAAGTTAGTCATTAACGATTTACTTGCAGCGGATGTTTTACTCGCTAGCGAAGCAAAAATATTTGTTGCACCACAGCAACGTAATATCGGTTTAGTGTTTCAAAATAGTCGTTTATTTCCGCATTTAACGGTTGAAGAAAACCTGCGTTACGGACAAAAACGCAGAAAAAATACCGAAGGGAATAAGCCGTTAGACTTTGCTGAAATTGTAGTGTTAACCAAATTAGATAATTTACTGTCGAAATCCGTCGCTCAACTTTCTGGTGGTGAACAACAGCGCGTTGCATTAGCTCGTGCTTTATTAGCAGAGCCTAGATTATTATTACTTGATGAACCACTGAGTGCGCTCGACGATAAAAATAAAGTATTGATGCTAACCTTGTTAACTAAAGTACAAAAACAGTTAAATTTACCTATGTTATACGTTAGCCATTCTTTGGCTGAAATTCAGCAGTTAGCTAATAGTCTTTTAGTGTTATCGTCTGGTAAAGTGACACATTATGGTGATATACATCAGGTGATTCATCAATTAACCACCAATAATGAGATATTGCACCAAACCAGCTTGTCATTAACGGTGAAAGATCATTTAGCAGAATATGGCTTAACGAGCTTAGCGTTAGGCGAACAGCAGATATTAATGACGCTTAATCGGCAAATTGAACGAGATAAAAAAGTTCGCTGTATTATTGCCGCTAGCGATATTAGTGTGACTTTGCATGAGCCAAGTGAAAGTTCGATTGTTAATCATTTACAGGGAACAATTACGAGTTTTGATCCGAGTCAGTCACAAGTACTGTTAACGGTTAATTGCTCTGGGCAAGATTTTTTTGTCGATATCACGGCTTGGTCGGCTAAGCGTTTGTCGTTAATTATTGGACAAAATGTATTTATTCAATTTAAAGCCAATAGCGTACGTACACTGTGTTAATTTTACTTAAGAAATATTGATTAGGAAGCACTTCAGAAGATGTTATCTCAAAACGAACAATTACGTTATAGCCGCCAAATTATGCTCAATAAAATTGGTGAACAAGGCCAGTTGGCATTACGTGATGCTAAAGTACTAATTGTCGGTATGGGCGGCTTAGGTAATCCGGTAAGTTTGTATCTAGCCGCTGCTGGCGTGGGTACATTGTTTATTGCTGATGGTGACCAAGTTGATATTACTAATTTACAACGACAAATATTGTTCACCGAAAGTGATGTTGGCAATAATAAAGCGGATATTAGCGCTGAAAAATTACAGCAACATAACAGTGAAATTACTATTGAAGTTGTTGATGAAATGCTTGATGCAGAATTGGCTCATTATTATATTGAACAAGTCGATGCGGTAATTGATTGTACCGATAATATCGCCACGCGCTATTTGTTGAATCAAGTGTGCGTTGAACTAAAGACGCCATTGATTGTTGGTGCGGCAACGGGCTTTGACGGTCAGCAGTTAGTGGTTGATCCCCGAGATCCAGAAAGTGCTTGTTACCAATGTTTATTTCCTGCCAGTGAAAAAGCGCCGACAAATAACTGTCAAACTGTAGGTATAGTTGGCCCGGTATTAGCTATTGTTGCAGGTATGCAATCGTTACAAGCCATAAAGCTGCTAACAGGTAACACGATACATATTAACCAACTCAATATGTTTGATGGTTTATCGAATCAGTGGCAACAATTCAGTTTAAAAAAACAGGTCGATTGCCCTGTATGTAGTGCTTACTAAGTAACTTTCCCCGACATACTTTTACATTAATAACACTCACTCAGTATACTTGCTGAGTGAGTGCCTAATATAATGTCTACTACAATGAATTTAACATCCAGTGACGTTTATTCGCTTGCTTTAGTTTGCTTATTTTTTTCTTTAGCAATATTTACTAACGTTGTTTCAATGTAGGCGTTAATTTGGTCTTCAAGTACTTTTAAAGGCACAGAGCCGTTCTTCAAAATTTGATGATGAAATTCACGAACATCAAAGTCTTGGCCTAATTTAGCTTCTGCTTTTTTACGTAAATTCCTGATGGTTATCTCACCAATTTTGTACGATAACGCTTGTCCTGCCCAAGAAATATAACGATCAATTTCTGTTTTTACATTATGTGTTGATAGCGCAGTATTATCTGTCATAAAGTTCATGGCACGTTCCCTTGACCATCCCATAACATGCATACCAGTATCGACAACAAGACGGGCAGCACGCCACATTTCATAGGTTAATCGACCAAAATTACTGTAATGGTCTTTATAAATACCTGCTTCAATGCCTAACCATTCAGAATATAATCCCCAACCTTCACCGAAGGCTGAAATATAAGCATGTCTGCGATATGCAGGTAAGTTATCTAATTCTCCATTTAGCGAGATTTGCAAGTGATGACCCGGTACGCCTTCATGTAAAGTAAGCGCAGGTAATACATAAAGTGGACGTTTGTCTAATGCATAGGTATTTACCCAATAATAACCGGGCTGACTATCGTTTTGCGCGCCAATATAGCGACCCGTTGTATATTTAGGTGCAATACTGTCTGGTACCGGTGCAACGCCATAAGGCGTACGTGGTAAATGCTTAAATAATGACGGTAATTTTGCATCCATTTGTTTAGCAATATACGAAGCTTCTTTAATTAACGCTAACGGTGTCTTCGCATAAAATTGCGGATCAGTACGTAAAAAATGAGTAAACTCAGAGAACGTGCCTTTAAAGCCGGTTTTTACAATAATCTCAGCCATTTCTTTGCGAATACGTTTAACTTCACTCAAACCTAATTTATGAATTTTCTCAGCTGTCATGTCCGTTGTAGTGTAGTGTTTAACACGATTACTATAGAATGCCTTGCCGTTGGGCGTAGCTGAAACACCAATAGTTTTACGGGCATTGGGGAAATATTCTTGGGTAAAAAATTGATAATAGTGCTGATAAGCTGGAATAACCTTAGCTTTTAATATTTCAATAAGCTGCTGTTTTTTATCTGCCAGAACTTCTACGTCAATTAACTTAGATGCCGTGCTAAAAGGTTTAAGAAATTCAGAGTTTTCAGCATGGTCAGGGATAAAGGCAAGTATTGATTGCTCATATCCAACTAACACTGCTTGAGGCTGAGTAATACCTGTTGCTAACCCTTGGCGCATCCAATGAATATTTTGATCGAAATATTTAGGCAAAGCCGATAGCTTATTCAAATATGACTCTATATCTTTTTCTTTGCTAAATTGAGTGTTGTTGATAACAAAGTTTAAATTTGAATGGAAACCTGACTCTGATTTGAACGGCATGTAATGAGATTTGAAATGATATTGAGCAATATTATTATCAAGTTGAGCCTTAATAATAGAGTAATTAATTTTATTCTCAGCGGATAAATAACTTTGATCTATCGCTTCAAATATCTCAGCGATGGCAACGCGTTCTTGGTATTTCTTTTCTAATGCTAGTGGTGATAAATCAGACCAATACTTTTCTTCTTTTTCAGCTTCATCTTGCTGATAATGTCCTTTGCCAGAACGATGATCTAATAGTTGCTTAACCGCACCATCAAATTGTTCGTTGGCTATGCTTGTGGCCGCGCTTGTGGGATTACTAGTTAATTGACAAGCGTTAAGTGTAAGAATAATGGCTGGAACAACGAGCAACTTACCTAAAGAAAAATTCATACTTATGCATTCCTGCAGTGAAAAACGACCATTAAAATAGCGTAATTCCGTGCAAGTAAATAGGTTTGTACGACGAATTGTTTTACTTATCAGTTTAAACGTTTGGCAAGCGCAAGTATTGTTGGTTGAAGCAGTTATATGATTCGTTCACTACTAGTAGCAATAAAAGCGGTACACAACTTCAGCTAACCAGTGCCTTCTTGCTTGTGGGAGTCATCCTATATTGTGCCATTGCTCAGGTGGCGGTTATTTTCATTTAAGAACTTATTTATATTCGCGGATAGCTCTAGGCCACTGGCTAAACCGTGATAAGAAACTTTAGCCGTAACCAACCTATAGTCTTTAAAGGGGGACACTCATCAGTTTTTGATCGTTTTGTACCCATGACCTAATTATTGGCAAGGTCAATTTGAAGGTGGTCTATTGTTGGGAACCAGATTGTAATGGTACATCCAAAACTGGTTTAAAGATATTTAGCTATATTTTGAGGAGGTGTGAATAAAACAACAATAAATATTTCCGTGTTTTCTTCTAACTTATTAATAGTATACTTTTTTTTGTTTTAATATAATTACTATTCTGTATAATTCTCGGAACTTTTTGAATTAGTGTTCATATAATTAGTCACCTTCTATGCGAACACTGCAGTATTTAGAGTAATTGTAGTAATGGAAAAGATCACAAGAACGTGTCATGTTTTATTGTTTTTATTTTGTAGTTTCTTCGTTGGTAACAGTTTCGCCAGCTCCCCCTTGCCCGATAACACTATTACCATAGGAGATGCAGCCAGTGCCTTAATTGGTAGTGAAGCGTGTTTTCGTGCTGATATTGCCAATACTGGCACAGATACAGGTTTTGGACCATATTTTCGCTTAATCTTACCTGCTGATCTAACATTAGCCTCGGCCAAGTTTTTAGGGCAAGCGCTAAATACCGATGTACTTGGGGTTTTCCCTGCATCGCCGGGAAACCAAATTGCTGACACTCGAGCAAGCAATGCCAATGTGAGCGGTACAGAAGGAAATAGTCTGACTAATCTGGTGCTGCCTCTTGGTAGTTTATCTCAAGGCGGCCCAACAATCACAACAGATATATGTGTTGTGATTAGTAATACCGCAGAACTAGCCTTACCGCTAGATATTAGTCTTCAGCCGGTACTGCAATATGGTGATACTGCTACCGGTGACAATGGTGCCATTATAGGTACAGTTCAAACAGCCCAAATAACGCCGACATTAATGACATTTAATACCGCTAATAATGCACCGGCAGGTAAACAAGTACCAGGTACTACTTTTGGCTTGAACTATAGCCATACTATTGATGTTGCAGAAAATCAATCAGTGACATCTGTCGATTTAAGTGAAACATTTTCTGCAGATTTAAGCTTTAATGCATTTAACCCTGCCACACCAAATGGTGGAATTGGTTGTGCTTATGGCGCTGCGCCAGGCACTGATATGACGATGAGTTGTGCATCCATATTTGGGACGAACTCAGGTAACGACGTGACAATCGGTTATAGTGCCCATATTAATGATATTTTAGATGAAGCAAGCTGCGCCAACCAAACGATCACTCAAAATAGTACCCTTGATGGTAGTTATAATAGTGCTGCGTTGCCTCAGACTGTAGATTCAAACTCAGTTAGTGCTCGTCATCTGACTTTAATAAAAAATTTAAATGCAACTACGTTTAACCCGAGTGACACGGTAACGGTTTCAGGTACTATTCGCGTAAGTGATTTTGCTACCGTGAATAGCCTTAGCTTCACCGATCAAATTCCAGATGGTTTGACATATGTGAGTCATACTGATTTATCAATTAATGGTGGCGGCTCAGTAGCCATAGTGCCAACGTCTACTGTTCATGGTGATGGCTCTAGTGAAGTTAGCTATGATTTAAGTGCGGTTAGCGGCAATATCACTGGCGGTAGTTTGATTAGCTATACTTACACTGTAATTGTTGATGCATCATATAATGATGCTGAACCTGTATTAGCTTCTGACGGCTTTACCATCAATGGTACTGCTACTTATAGCCTGACTGCTGGTGCTGCCAATTGTACTGATGACCATAGTGCTGCTTTTAGTATTACGGCGGTTACATTTAGTACCGAAGTGGTGAACCCTCAAGCAGAGTATTACCCTGGTGATGTTGTCACTTTTCGTTTAAATATGAGTGTGCCTTCTGGTGATACACAAAGTATTCAATATACTACTTATTTCCCTCTTCCAGTTTTTGATGTTAGTGCCATTGATACTACTTTTAATAATGATGTAACGCATAGTGCTACTGATACGCTTGGCTTAACACCTAATGGCATTACAGTTGATGCTGCTACTAATGCGCTGATTATCGATTGGCCTGATGTTAATACTGCGAGTGCTCAAGTACTTTCTGTTGATGTAGACATCGTGGTTACTGATGATCCCTTTGCAGATAATCTGTATTTGACCACCTTGTTTTCGGGTCAGGCGAGTAATACCCCAGCTGTGATCAATTCAGATATGAATCCGGTACAAAACCTTGTCAGAAATGCTGAACTGAGTGTGGTAAGTGGCATTTCGGCGATTAGCGAAGATGGCAGTTTAAATTTACCTGCCTCAAACCCAGCAGAGAGTGATGCGAGTGGTGTTGATGCTGGTGATACCGTAACTCAACATATTACAATTACTAATGATGGTGGTGCAACGGCTTACAAAATTAATATTAGTCAGCCAGACTTGGCTAATCTGAGCGGCTATACCCTTACAGGTGCAACGCTCAATGGCGGGGATATTAGTGGCAATTTTACTGGAAGTTTGTCTACTTCTTTAGTTCTTGATAATTCGGTTAGCTTGCCAGCTGGACAATCCATTATTTTGACTTATAGCTACCAAGTTGCTCAAACAGCTCTGGCTGCAGAAGTGTTACAGCCAGAAGTATCGGTTACTTGGTCTGCAAGCGTATCAAGCGGCACTGCATTCCCCGCTATTCAAGACAGTGTTGATATAAGTCTTGAGGATATTAATGTTTCTGTTAGTGCAACGGGTGTAAGCCCTGAAGGGAATACAGGAAAATTGGTTGTCGGTGATGTGGTCACTTATCAAGCGGACATTTATATTCCTGAAGGTAAGGTTACCGATTTAGTAGTAGGTTTTTCTTTGCCAGAAGGAATGGAATATGTTTTTGCCAGTAGTACTTTTCCGGCTGGTTTTGCTGGAACTCAAGTTACAGCCACGGAAGTTACTATAGGCTCAGTCGCTAGTGGGCAAACTCGTCAGTTTACTTTCACTGGTGATACCGTAGCGACTAATAATAATAACGCCGCAGATAATACTTTAGTTATAACGCTAGACGCTTTAGTTAAAGATGATGCTGTGAATTTAGCAACTAGCACTGAACAGGCAAAAAACCTTAATGTTAGTGCAACTTATCAAGGCGCTTCAGGCAGCAAAAACGATACTGATAATCAGTCATTTACGGAACATCAACTTGCTATAACGACTTCAGTAACCCCTAGTAGTGGCTTACAAGCCGGTGATATGGCTACCGTTTCTTTTGTTGTTACAAATAATGGTACCGCCCCAGCTTACGATGTTAGCTTAGGCAATACTGCTGACAGTAGTCTATTTGACCTGACCTCTGTTGCCACTGGCTCTGGCGGTTGTAGTTATGCTAACCCAAATTTTAGTTGTACTTTTTCTTCTATTGCCGTTGGTGCTAGCCAGACTGTTAGCTACACAGCAACGGTACAAGATGATGTACAAACGGGAGCCTCTTTTACTATTAACGGTGCTGTTAGTGGTGATAGTCAGTCTGGAGTGGTTGCCGAAGAACGTGATCATGCCAGTAATGATAATGGTAGTGTGGCGACTCAGGCATTAGCTGTTAATGCATTGAGTGTAATTGCAAGCTCGGAAACTTTCACCGCGACGAGTGCTTCTGAGCCTTTAGCTATCGGTGAAGCCGTGACTTATGAGCTGATTGTTGATATTCCTGAAGGTGTAAGTCAGCAAACGACTAACAGTGACTTTATCAGCTTTAGTTTACCTGCAGGTTTACAGTACATCGCTAATTCAGCGTTAATCAGAGCTGACTTTGATAGTTCTATCACTTCCGTCACTTTAGCTGGCGTTATACCTACAACAGATGCCGCTTTAGAACCAACAGTAGATAATGCCGATAGCATTTCAGGGCAAACTTTAAGCTTTGACTTAGGTAATATTGATAACAACGATGATGATGCTAGTACAGAGCAAATTATTATTACTATTACAGCATTGGTACTTAACACTGACACGAATACATTAGGGCACTCACTCGTTACCACAGGTGCAGTCAATTATCTAAATCAGGCAGCAGCGCCACAAAGCGACAGTAGTAATCATTCTTCTATTGTGATGTTACCAATACCTGCATTAACGCATACCGCTTCACCTAGTACTGTAGAGGGTGGAAATTTAGTTACATTCACTTTAGTGGCAAGTAATACTGCTAATGCGAATAGCACTAATGGTTTTGACTGGGCAATTCAGGGCTCAGTACCTGCTATTTTGAATAATCCGTCAATTACCAGTGCAGTATTGTCACGAGGCAGCGTAGATGTTAGCGGTTGTGCAAGTTTTTCAGCCAATGCCTTGAGTGTTGATGGCAGCTGTTTAGCTGGCGGCCAACAAGGTGCAGAGCATTATTTAGCAGCGAATGAAAGTATTACTGTTACCTATACTGCGTCAGTAGATTCTAGCGTTGGTTTTGAGCAAACAATTGATAATACCATGAATCTCGTTATGACCAGCTTACCTGCGAGTAATGGAGCAGCTGCTCCTGGAGCGGCAGGCTCTGATACTGGTGAACGTATTGGTGATAATAGTAATAATGATTCTGCTCAAGCGGTTAATGATTTGGTGATCATGAAAACGGCGAGTATTACCTCTGATACACCTACTTTAAATTTAACAGTATCTGAAGCTAAGGCTGCTATTTCAGCTGAAGTGATATTAACTGCCGATTTTGCTGTACCTGTTGGTACGAGTAATAACTTTACTTTTACGCTTGATCTGCCTGCTGGGCTGAGTTATCAAAATGAAGCGATAACGATAAATTTACCTGCTAGTAATTTCAGTGCGAGTATTTCGCCAAGCACAACCCCTGGTGTTGATACGGATCCTATTGTGTTAGATTTTGGCACTATAGTTAATAGTGCGGCTACAGCGCAAACAATAAGTGTTGAAGTTGCAGTTGTTATAAATAATGAGTTAAGTAATCAAAATACGACAACGTTGACTGCAACAGGCAGTTTAGGTTACAGCGGTGCAGTTACTGCGCCACAAGATACTGCTGTTGTTACTGTAATTGAGCCTAACTTAACAATTGACCAATTGATCACTGGCGGAAATGTGGGTAGTGATGCTGGCGATACTGTTAGTTATCAAAGCAGTGTTACTAACACAGCCAGTGATGCAACAGCCTATAATATTGAATTATCAGACTTATTACCCAGTGAACTACTTGGTGCACCCGATGGAAGTGGCTCGGGGCAAATTTTCAGTAATATCAGTATTGTTAACCCTACAGATAGTATTCTTTTAAGTGGCACGACTACACCGTTAGATGCTACGCATTACAGTCTTGGCACTACAAATAATTCAAATGATACGCTTAATTTTACTGCCTTTAATTTAGCTCCGGGTGAGACGCTGGTTTATAGTTATGATGTGATTGTTGCCAATAATGCTTCAGTAGGAGCAACGGTTACAACTATGGCTAATGCTAAATATAACAGTTTAGCTACCGGCGGTCGCAATGGTGATGATGGGACTGATGATGACATTAATACCGTTATCAATAATTACGTTGAAACAGATAGCAGTAATTTAACTTTAAGTAGCTCAATTGCTATTCAGCATAACTTAACGAGTGGTCAGGTAGATGCTAATTTCGCTATAGGTGAAACGGTAAGTCTTGATGTTCGAGTTGATTTATCAGAAGGCATTACGGGTTCTGTTATTATACAGCAGCAACTTGATAGCGGCCTCGATTTTGTTAGTGCTAGCGTTATAGCGGCAGGGCACATTAATTACAATGGAGCAGGAACCGCAACAGAGTCACCAGTAGGTACTATTACCGTTGATCTTGGTGATATAAGTAATACCGCAGACGCTAATGGTAGTAATGACTATATAATTTGGCGAATAGTGGCTCAAATTAACGATGATAGTAATAATGTTGCAGGGGTCGTGATTAATGCTAACGCGTCAGTTACCAGTGATGCAGGAAATGCAGGTCCACAAACTTTAGTTGTGAATGTTGTTGAGCCTAACCTTGTTGTTACGGTTACGCCAAGTAGCGCAACAACGAGTATTGAAGATGAAGTGACTTTCACCATCTTAGTCGCTCATAGTGTTAGTGGTGCCGACGCATTCGACGCCGAAATCAACTTGGTTATACCTGACGGCTTGACTTATGTTGCCGGTAGTTTCAGTGGGCAGGGAACGCTTAATGATAATGACACTCAATTATTAAATATTGACCTATCGAGCATTGCATTATCAGATTCGAGTAAAACCTTTAGTTTTAGAGCATCAGTTGATACAGATGCCTCCGTCAATAATAGTCTAACGGTTAGTGTAGACAATACGAGTACGTATAGTTCAACTAGTGGTGTTACTACCGAAGACCGTATTTATAATTTAACAGGATCGGGCAGCACTATAGTAAATGCACCTAGCTTTATTGATGCACAGCAATCAGTTAGCTTAATTGGTGATAACGGTAACGGCATAGCGAATGCAGGCGAAACTTTACAATATACTATTGTACTAACTAACAATGGAACGACAGCAAACAATGTTGTTTACCAGGAAACAATCCCTAATACTTCGACTTTAGTTGTTGGTAGCCTTACTACTACTAACGGTAGTGTTGATGAAAATAACAACCATGATTTACTTGTTGATGTTGGTTCCATGAACAATGGCGACGTGGTAACCATTAGTTATCAAATTTTGATTGATAATGATGCTGTTCAAGGGACTGAAATTGTTGCCCAAGGTAGTGTTGACTCTGAGCAAACGATTAGTGAGCTAAGTGATAGTGATGGTGATGAATCTAATGGTGATCAGCCTTCTATTACCCAAGTTGGTGGGCAAGCCACTGTGCTTGATTCGCTTTATGTTCAGCAATTAGCCGACTGGTATATTGATGCTGACAATGACAACAATGTGTCACCTGGTGATACCTTGGTTATTCGCTACTATATCCAAAATCGTGGCGATAGCACGTTAACCAATGTTACCCTTGTCGATACAATTTCAAATGGATTAAGCTATGTTGCTGCTAGTGCTTTTGTTGATAGCGGTACGATAAATATTAATAGTCATAATATTTCAATTAATATTGCAACATTAGACTCTGGCGAACAAATTTTAGCTTCGGTAACTGTCACTATAGACAATCCAATGTTTGATAGTGACGCGAACGGTACCAGTGAAACCTTCGTAATGCAGGCAGATATTAATAGTAATGAAACTGATTTATCAAAAGCCGATCAAAATGGTATTATTGCTGATGGTAACCAAGCTACAAGGATCAATGCTGTAACAGGCGGTGCTGGAAGCGTTTCTCCTGAAGTATTACAAACATGGAGCCTCAGTGATGATGTTGACAGTGACGGATTTATTGATGCAGGTGATGAGGTTACTTATTGGCTAACGGTCGTTAACCAAGGGGCGATGACAGCTAATAATGTTAAATTGTCAGAAATTATTCCTACAAATACTACGTTAGTTTCAGGTTCCGTTGTTACATCTCAGGGCTTAGTCTTAACCGAATCACCGGTAAGTATTAATTTATTAGATATTGCCCCAAGCCAGTTAGTGACGCTAAGTTATAAAGTGATAGTAAATGCAGATACTGCTAATGGCACAGTAGTGTCGGCTCAAGCAGATCTTGAAGGTGATAATTTCACCTCACTTAAAAGTGATGACAATGCCACCAGCAATGATGGTATTAACCCTACGCTATTTACCGTAAATAATAGTGGTACCAGTACTGTTGGTGCTCAAATAGCGTTAACGGATACTAGTGATAATACCACCAGCGGTAATAATTATATTCAAGGTGAGTCATTAATGTTGCAGGCAATATTTACTATGCCTGCTGGTATAACCAAGGATGTCGTTTTTGATATTAATATTCCGGCGGGGCTGGTTTATCAGGAAAGCAGTGCTGTACTTAGCCATAGCTTTGATACGGGCCTAAATGCGAGTTATAACCCTGCTAATATTAATAATGTGCTCAGTGGTACAGAAGTTAGTGTTGATAACTTATTAAACCATAGTGGTAATAATATTAGCTTAGTCTTAGGCTCGGTTATTAATTCTGATAATGACGGGAATGATGAGCAATACACACTAAGCATAATTCTCAATAGTGCAACCAGTGTTCCTACCGCTGTCATTGACAACCGTATCGCTACTGCGTCTGCAAATTTCCTTAATAATTTAGACCAAAGTCAAATTAGCCAATCTCCTGATTTAATCTTAGCTTTGCTTAACCGTGCACCTGTTGCTGTTAATGATAGCGACAATACTGATGAAGACACAGAAATCACACTAAATCTAATAACGAATGACTTTGATTTTGATAATGGCCAGAGTTTAATTATTAGTGCGGTAAGTGCTTCAGAAAATAGTGCGGGTATAAGCATAGCTGAAGATGGTAATAGTGTAACGTTTACTCCTGCTAACGATTTTGTTGGCGATGATAGCTTTAATTATACCTTGCTAGATAGTGCTGGTGGAACTAGTACAGCAACGGTTACGGTTACTTTACATGCTGTTCAAGATGCACCTGTAGCTGTGGATGACTCCGTAACCATTAATGAAGATAGTAGCGATAATACCATTACCATTTTAACGAATGATTCAGATGTCGATGGCGATTTACTCACGGTAACATTAGCGAGCAGTAGTCACGGACAAGTCAGTATAAATAGCCAAGGAACGCTTAATTACACGCCTGATGCTAACTTTAATGGTACCGATATTATTGTTTATAGTATTAGTGATGGTAACGGTGGTAGTGATACGGCCGTTGTAACGGTAACCGTAACTTCCGTAAATGATGCTCCTGTTGCTATTGATGACTCTGTTATCGTTAATGAAGATAGCAGTAATAATACCATTACTATTTTAACGAATGATTCAGATGTAGATGGTGATTTACTCACGGTAACATCAGCTAGCAGTAATCATGGGCAAGTAAGTATAAATAGTGATGGAACGCTTAATTACACTCCTAGTGCTAATTTTAATGGTACCGATACGATTACTTATAGTGTTAGTGATGGCAATGGTGGCTTAGCTACAGCAACAGTTACTATAACGGTCACTTCTGTAAATGATGCACCTATTGCTGTTGATGACTCAGTAACCATTAATGAAGATAGTAGTGATAATACCATTACCATTTTAACGAATGATTCAGATGCTGATGGCGATTCACTTACTATTACTTCAGCTACTAGTGAAAACGGGCAAGTAACTATTAATGGTAATGGAGCGCTTAATTACACTCCTAATGCTAACTTTAATGGTACCGATATTATTACTTATAGTATAAGTGATGGTAACGGTGGCAGTGATACTGCCGTTGTAACGGTAACAGTACCTTCATTAAATGATGCTCCTATTGCTGTTGATGATTCCGTAACCATTGAAGAGGATAGCAGTAATAATACCATTACTATTTTAACGAATGATTCAGATGTAGATGGTGATTTACTCACGGTAACATCAGCTAGCAGTAATCATGGGCAAGTAAGTATAAATAGTGATGGAACGCTTAATTACACTCCTAGTGCTAATTTTAATGGTACCGATACGATTACTTATAGTGTTAGTGATGGCAATGGTGGCTTAGCTACAGCAACAGTTACTATAACGGTCACTGCTGTAAATGATGCACCTATTGCTGTTGATGACTCAGTAACTATTAATGAAGATAGTAGTGATAATACCATTACTATTTTAACGAATGATTCAGATGCTGATGGCGATTCACTTACTATTACTTCAGCTACTAGTGAAAATGGGCAAGTAACTATTAATGGTAATGGAGCGCTTAATTACACTCCTAATGCTAACTTTAATGGTACCGATACCATTACTTATAGTATTAGTGACGGTAACGGTGGTACTGATACCGCGATAGTTACTATTACAGTTTCAGGCTCTGTTGACTCACCCATAGCAGAAAATGATTCAGCAAAAACGGAGCAAGGTGTTGCAGTTATTATTGATGTACTTGCTAATGATTCAGATCCTGATGGTGATACGCTGACGGTAACAGCTGCGACTAGTTCACTTGGTAGCATATATCTTAATGCTGATGGAAGCATACTCTTCACGCCCAACCTAGGATTTAATGGTGAAGCTGTAATTAATTATAGTATTAGCGATAACCATGGTGGAATTGATAGTGCACAAGTATCAGTCGTCGTAGAAGCTCTCGCTGATATTGATAATACCCCACCAACAGCCGTCGACGATGCAATAACCATTCTTGATAGAGAACCTGTAAATATTGATGTTCTAGCGAATGACTTTGATCTTGATGGACATGAAATTAGTTTACAAATGGCTACTGCTGAATATGGGCGTGTTGAAGTAAGCAATAATAGCGTTATTTATACTCCAGAAGCAGGCGTTAGTGGTGACTTTATTATTAGCTATAGCATCGTTGATGAACTAAATGCGGCTGATACTGCAAGAGTAATAGTGACTATAGATCTTGACGGCCCTGTGATCACTTTACCACCTGATTTATGTGAAGAACTCACCGTAAATTCAGACTCATTATATACCCGAGTGAATTTGGGAGAAGCCTCAGCAGTTGACCGTTTTGGTAATACTCTGCCGGTGTCTTTGGTTAATGGTTCTCCTTTATATCCACCAGGTTTGAATGAAGCTTATTGGAAGGCAACAGATGCCGACGGCAACACCACAATTAAAGCTCAAAAGGTGTGTGTTAATCCTTTAATCTCATTAGAAAAAAATCAAATTGTACTTGAGGGACAACCAGTTTCTGTTGGTATTTACCTGAATGGTTCGTCGCCAATCTATCCTGTCGTTGTTCCTTATTCTGTTAGCGGCAGTGCTAACGAAGAAGATCATGATCTACTATCGGGTGAGATGACTATTGAACAAGGTACTGATATAAAAATAACTTTTACTACATTTATTGATGGTCTAGTTGAAGAGCACGGTGATGTTGTCATTACTTTGTCTGGTGACATTAATATGGGTAATAAAAAACAACATATAACCACAATCAGTAAAGGCAATATTGCTCCTGAAGTTGAGCTGAATGTTAATCAAAATCAGCAAGAGCGTCTCGTTGTTAGTCAACAAGAAGGCTTGGTAATCATTGAGGCTGATGTTTATGATCCGAATATAGCGGACTACTTTGATTTAACTTGGACGAGCAGTAATTCTACGGTAGTTAATATTAGTGAAGAGTTGAATCGTTTTATCTTTGATCCTGAAAAACTATCTGTAGGCCTGTATCAATTTACTGTTGCTGTACTTGATAGTGGTGAGCCACAGTTAGAAGACAAGGCTACCGTCTATATTGAAGTCGTAGAGCAGCTACAAGAACTTTCTGGTGTAGACAGTGATGGTGATTTAATTCCTGATAATGTGGAAGGTTACAAAGACATGGATGGTGACGGGGTCGCTGACTACTTAGATCGCATCGAAGAGTGTAATGTATTACCTGAAAAAGTTGAGGTCCAAAATGGATACTTAATAGAAGGTGAGCCTGGTGTCTGTTTACGTAGAGGTTACTTTACCGTAGGCGGAGAAACAAATGGAGCTGAAATTACCACCGGTGATATTAGTGATGATGATACAGACCTGTTGGTTGAAGATACTGAAGCTGAAAATATTGGTGGCGTATTCGACTATATTGCCTATGGAATTCCAGAGAATGGCACTGAATATGCCATCGTAATGCCGCAAATTAAGCCAATTCCTCAAAATGCCGTTTACCGGAAATTGTACCCTGATACCGGATGGGGTAATTTTACTGAGAATGAAACTAATAGCTTATGGTCGACTGCTGGCGAGCCGGGATATTGCCCACCACCGAATAGCGATAAGGACGATTCTAGCAATATATGGACACCAGGTTTAGTTGAAGGCAACTGGTGTGTACAGATGATAATTGAAGATGGCGGTGCTAATGATGATGATGGGGAAGTAAACGGTAATATTGTTGATCCTGGTGGCGTTGGCGTTATGTTGAGTGAAAACCATCAGCCAATTGCTCTAGATGACAAATATACGATGTTCGTTAATGAAACGAGGGTACTCGATGTAATCAATAATGATAGTGACGAAGATGGAGATGCCTTATTAGTCACTTCAGCTCATGCCAGTATTGGTACTGTAACGATTGTTGATAACCAACTTCAATATCAAAGCCTGACTGATTATGATGGCGATATCACCATTAATTATGGTATCACCGATGAATTTGGCGGAACTGACCATGCTGTTGTAACGATCGATATTATTTCTAATGTCGCACCAATCGCTTTGAATGATTACAGTGAAATAGAGCAAGGGCAAACCGTTGATATTAACCTATTAGCTAATGACAGTGACGATGATGGAGACCTCATTATGCTTGACTCTGTTGATAGCAATTTAGTTAGCTTTGATACAAGCGGGAATGCTACTTTCACTCCTGAACCAGATCAGTATGGGGAAGCCGTTATTAACTATACAATTATCGACAGATTTGGCCACCAAGCTAGCGCACAATGGTTGGTCACTATTATAAAAGTAGAACAGCTCGACGCTACTACTAGTGGCGGGAGTGTTCACTATATTAGCCTGTTTTTATTAATGCTCATGCTGTCACGTCGAGAGCGGAAATTTAGATAAATAATGAGGTCTACAATAAAATTCATATTGTAGACCTCTACTTGTAACAATTCGAAAGTAAACAATACGGTAACGTCATCAATGAAGAAAAATTTAGCATTATTATTAACATTATGCTCTTTTGCTACAGCTGCTAAAGAACCATGTAAACAGGGCGAAGCGAGTTATCAGCAATGTGAAACACAAATTGGCTGGTATGTTGGTGGAGCTTTAGGCTTTGCAGAAACGAATAGCAGTAAAAATAAAATAGATAAGTACTTTAAAGAACACGATCTAAATATTGATAATATCAAGGTAGATGATGATGACTTTGGTAGTAATCTTTTTATTGGTTATCAATTTAATAGCTATTTTGCACTTGAAGCGGACTATCTTGAATTAGGAGACCGCAAAGTTAACTTCTCTGGTGAAACGACTGATAAAGCCGCTTACTATGATGCCGCTGAACATGTGTATCCGCAGTCTGCGGATGGCGTCATGATTGCATTAACAGCATCATGGCCAGTGACCGACGAAATCAAATTGTCGGCGAAAGTGGGCTACTTTGATTGGGAAGGAGATTACATTACTTATGATGACCAAGGTAATCAAGGTGATGATAATATAAAAGGCCATGATGTACTCTTTGGTGGAGAGGTTAATTATCGTTTAGCTGACAATACGCAGCTATTTTTAGCCTACCAGCAGGTTGAACTTGAACGTGACACGAATGAAATGTGGAGCTTAGGATTTCGTTATTATTTTGGTCATGAAGATTCGCCAATAAAAACTAAAACTAAAACTAAGCCTAAAGCTAAGAGCACACCTCAACTTGCCGCTGCAATTACACCTAAAGACAGTGATAATGATGGCGTATTTGACAAGCAAGATGCTTGTCCGGGGTCAGATTATGCATATCAAGTAGATAGTAAGGGATGCACACTAGAAAAAGCGCAATGGGTTGATTTTTCATTAGCAATCAACTTTGCAAATGATAGTGCAAAAATTGATGCTAAGTATCACGATAAAATTATTGAGCTAGCGAACTTTATCAATCGCCATAAAGTGAAAACGCTTACTGTCTTTGGGCATACATCTGCCGTTGGTTATGAACGTTATAATATTAAATTGTCAAAACAACGGGCTAACGCAATAGCAGAAAAACTAGCCGTTGATTTTAATATAGATGCTGCAATTATTAATGCTGTAGGTAAAGGGGAAACTGAGCTTAAAGTTTCTGGTGATACTGAACAAGCTCATCAGCAAAATCGTCGTATTGAATTAACTATCAAAGAACAGGTATCACTTCCTGTAAAACGTTAGTATTAAAAGTGTTTTTTTACGTATTTAGGGCTTTGTTAACCCTAAATACGTACTTAAAGTGACTACGATACAAACATGTTTAGCGTTTGTCTGTAGTTGCTATCGTTTGCAACCCGTTACATATCTTCTAATTGAATACCGCGCGTTTCTCTAATATGTTTCATGACAAATATTTATGCTAATAAAAGCTGAAATTGCATATAAGCTCCTGCTAAACCTATCTTTTTAGCTCCATTGTGTGGCAAGAGTTAATCTTGCGTAAAACATGTCAACCTCTCTCATTTCCAATAACTTCATTTATAATATCTGTTAATAGCGGCGATTCAATAGGAAACCTAAGGTTTGGATAGTTGAAATAATAGGTGATAGCTAATTATTTATTTCATAGCAGAGATATCAATAGTTTGATTTTATTAAAATGAATTTTCGTTAATAAAGCAAAATAGAGTTTAATTAAGAGTGATTTTCTTGTTACTGATGTTATCGGAAATATATTTGCGTATTAGTTTGTATTATTGGTTTTTGGTTGCTGTAACCTGAGTTTTTGCTAGAATTATTTTATCAAAACAATTTTGCGAGCTGTAAATCATGTCACTTGAAAATCATTTTATTCCTTTTAGAAATAATATAATTGGTCAGTCATTAACACATGAAATTAATGGCAAAAAATTAGACATTGTTTATGCTGACTGGACTGCAAGTGGCCGTTTATATGCGCCCATAGAAAACTACATCACTAATACCTTAGGGCCTTTTGTGGCTAATACCCATACAGAAACTAATTTAACGGGCTGCGCGATGACTCATGCTTACCATGACGCGCAACAAATAATAAAACACCATGTAAATGCTTGTGATAACGACGTGTTGATTACGGCAGATGCAGGGATGACCGGCGTTATTAATAAGTTTCAACGAATTTTGGGTCTGCGTATTCCAGAACGTATGCAAGACCAAGTTAAGTTTGATGACTGTGATAAACCTGTGGTCTTCATTACTCACATGGAACATCATTCAAACCAAACGACTTGGTATGAGTGTGATGTAACGCTAGAGATTGTTGACCCAGATAGCCAAGGATTACCATCACTTGAACACTTACAATTACTGCTTGAAAAGTATCAAGACCGTAAAGTGAAAATAGGCTCATTTTCCGCTTGCTCAAATGTTACGGGTATTAAAACGCCTTATTATCAATTAGCAGAAAAAATGCATGAACATGCGGGTTTATGTTTTATCGACTTTGCTTGTTCGGCGCCTTATGTTGATATTGATATGCATCCAACAAACCCTCAGCAAGCTTTGGACGCGATATTCTTTTCACCACATAAATTTCTTGGTGGGCCGGGCAGCTCAGGTGTGCTTATTTTCAATAAAGCTCTTTATAAGAACAAAGTACCCGATCACCCTGGCGGTGGCACCGTCACTTGGACAAATCCATGGGGAGAGCATAGTTTTTTCAATAATATAGAAATGCGTGAAGATGGTGGCACGCCAGGATTTTTACAATGTATTCGTACAGCCTTAGCGATAAAGGTTAAAAATTCGATGGGGGTCGAAAATATTGCTGCTCGTGAAAAAGAAATTACCGACTATGTGATGGGAGCGTTAGCAAAAAATGACAAAGTAGTGATGTTAGAACAGAATATTAAAGACCGTTTAGCGATCGTTTCTTTTTATGTACCTAACGGACATTATAATTTAGTGGTACGTTTGCTTAATGATAAATTTGGTGTGCAAACCCGTGGTGGTTGCTCATGCGCAGGGACTTATGGACATATATTATTAGATGTTGATCATGATACTTCAAATAAGATCACTGAAAAAATAAACATCGGTGACTATGCTGAAAAGCCTGGTTGGATCCGAGCGTCATTTCATCCAACGACTTCCGATAAAGAAGTAAAGTACATCGTTGATGCGATTAACCAGGTCACCGAAAATATTACTGAGTGGGCAAAAGAATATCGTTTTAATCCAGCAAGCGGAGATTTTGAACATCAAGAGTCAGCGGTAACGTACCCGAGCATTAATGATTTTCAGCCGCTAGTTTTTAATAGCACAGAACGGGTAGGAGACACTAGCCTTCAAGAAAATGTTGGCGACCATACGACTAAAAAGTCACCATCGTTTTTAAAGAAAATTTTTGGTTCGTTTTATTTTAAAGCCTAGGTTGTGGGGATGATCATTATTAAAAGTTAATGATCATTTCAGCGGCAACACAATGACATTCATTTTCACAAGCCGGGCATTCATATCCTTGTTTGCTCATTTCATTCCAGCGATCCGGGTGCTCTTTTACGAGTATACCGCCGCACTTAGTAAAATATTTAACCGCGCTGTTACCAGGGCTTTGTTTCCATAAATGGCTAACACCAGCGACAGCACCTTGTTCAATAGCTGCTTTTGTCGATAGGTTGAGTAGTTGACTACCGACCCCATAACCACGGTAATTCTCATCAACGGTATTACATTTAAAGTAACAGACTTTATCTACTGGATGTTGCCATAATTTAGGGCTACACCATTCATCAGTTTCCCACTGATTAACCGCATAGGTTAACCGAAAGCCAATCAATTTCTCTTCATAATAAGCGACAAAGTTTGCATTTATTAATGCTGAGTTTTTTTGCTTAGTTAAGCCTTTTTCATACCAAGCAATCATATTGTCGTTATCAATATAACCAGCACCATGCACTGCAGTGCCTAAAGCTATGATTGCAGAAAAGTCTTCGGGTAACATTTCTCGGTAAGTCACTTGTACTTTTTTATCTTTGATGTTTTCTTTCATATCAGACATTCATTAAATAATATATTTTTCAATAATTCAGCTTAGCAAATTTTTTATAAATGGGGTAAAGTTTCTCTGGTTCTTTCCATTAAAGCAGTATTAAAAATGTACGATCCTTTACACGATAAATCACCTGGTTGTGGCGTTGCCTATCCGAAAAGTTATTGGGCAGAAAATGCTGATATAAAAAATAATGCACCGATAAGTGATGGGCAAGTCAGCCAAGACTTAGACGTTGATGTAGCCATTATAGGGGCAGGTTATACCGGGCTTTCTTGTGCGCTACATTTAGCACGCGAGCACGGTATTAAAGCGCATGTACTAGAAGCTAATCAAACCGCTTGGGGCTGTAGCGGCAGGAATGCGGGCTTTATTTTAAAGTCTTCAGGTCGAAAGTCTTATAGCGATATGGCGAAAAAATGGGGCGAAGAAGTAATGCGCGGCATTTATGATGAAATGTCTGCTGGCGTTGAAACAGTTAAATCACTTATTGCCGAAGGTATTGACTGCGATGTGCAAACACGTGGCTTTTTAAAAGTTGCTCATAAACCGAGTAAGTTGGCAGAACTTATTAGCCAAGCTGAGTTACAACAAAAAACTTTTGCGGGTATTAAAAATAGCGATGTAGAAGTGTTGACACGTAATGAAGTACGTCAACAATACATGGATGATAAAAATGCCTATGGCGCTATTCGTTATCAAGACGGCTTTGGTTTGAATCCATTGAAGCTTGCGTGGGGGTATCAAAAACTAGCGCGGGAAGCTGGCGCTAAAATTCACACCAGCTCGCCTGTTTTAAATGTTATCGATGAAGGGCAGCAACAAAAGCTGATTACACCACAGGGAGTCGTCAAGGCTAAAAAAGTGGTGATTGCGACGAATGGTTATACGCCGAAAGGTTTTCATTCATTAACGACCGACCGTACTTTACCGGTACTGTCACAAATTATTGTCACTGAACCTTTGTCAGAACAACAATTAGCTGAGTGTAATTTTTTAACGTCTAATGTTGTTATGGATACACGGGCGCTAAAATATTATTACAGAAAGTTGCCTGACAATCGTATTCTTTTTGGCGGTCGAGGCGCTATTACGGGTAAATCTGCGGATGATCCTTACTATGCACAACGATTATTGGCCGTATTGAAAACCAGTTTCCCGCCATTGGGGAATTTAAAATATCAATATGCATGGTCAGGTTGGATATGTATGGCGTTAGATGACATGCCGCATATTTATCAAAATACGCAAAAGACTGTTTTCTACAGCATGGGCTATTGTGGCTCAGGTGTATCGTTTTCGGTGCAAGCTGGTAAACGATTAGCTGAGAAAGTGGCAGAAAAGGTGATAGATAGAAAAATCGCTAATTTACCCTTATATAACCGAGAGCTACCGAAATTTCCATTCGCACCGTTAAGACGTGTCGGGCAGTGGGGATATTTTCATTATGGAAAAGTCAAAGATGAGTGGTTCTAGTTATTACATTTTTCAGTTTAACCAAAGGTAATCTAATCAATATCAGGCTGTTCTATATACAATAGAACAGCCGTTTAAAATTATTAACTAGTAAAGAAAATAACTTCTGCTACTTTCATCCTTTTCATAAAAAACATCACTATTGCCATCTATGTTAACTTCGTTAAGCTAAAATCTGTGCTCGGAGATATAGCTTAACGGCTTTTTTTAAAGTGAAAATTATACTTGATGAATTTAGAAGGGTAGTGGAATAAGTTTTTCATTCACTTTAAATTGACTGTCCTTTAAAACAAAGTCAGTGGTGTATTGGGTATCTGTTGCGATTAACAAGCCTTGCTGCGCTAACATATCTAACATTTGCGGGACTTGTTGAGCGGCCATCTGATCAATTTCTTCTGCCGACATACCTTGTGCTTGTGGATTGGCCTGTAATTGCTTTTTCATAAACAGTTTAGCAAACATTTCAATGACTGCTTTATCACCGGCTACATTGCCATTAACTAGCGCATGAGCAAACCAAAACTTTTGATCTTCAATGGGGGTTGGTAACGTTGAAACATCAACTAAACTGGTGTGCATTGTGCCATTAATCTTACCTTCAGGAAAAGTACCACGTAAGCTAGTGATATTAATTTGTGGCTCAGTGCTAAGTAATGTTAGTAAGTTGTCTTGGGCAAAATTAAGCATTGTTTCCTGCATCTTTTCAGCGCTTACATCTCCAAGTGTTTGACTGAAGTTCTGGTATGCTTGAACAAATTTTTCACTGATATTATTCACTGCTATATCAAGCGCTATATCTTGAACATGGTATTCATTGATATCAGCGGCTTTTACCCCGTAAGATACTTGCATGCTAGCTTGCTGTTTTACCTTATCTAAAAATGATGAAGCGGAAATATATAAATCGGTAAGATTGATATCTTCATCTATATTATCTTTAAATTTAATTGAAGAAAAATTCATTATAGTTTCAGAATCATAAAGGCCACTATTAAATATCTGCTCTAATGACGCTTTTATTTGCATATCTATGGTGAGATCTTGCATAGAAAAATCACCTTTTTTTGCTGTCGCGGTTAAGTCTGCCGCGCTGCCTTTATAAATGAATACCTGCCCATCATATTGCCCGCTACCTTGATAACCACTAAATATCATGTTTATTTTGTCAGGAGTAACATTTGCGGTAAATGCTGCTATTTTATCTTGGTAGCTATGATTGCCAAGAAGGTCCATTAAACCATTTACTTGGTAGAAGTTTTTATCTTTTGACCAATCAAGGTGCTCCCGTAGCGCTTGAGCATCGACATTTGCAGTCCATGATAACAAGGCTAATTTGCTTTGTTCATTAAAGATAAATGGGCCATGTTCGGCATTTATTTTAATAACTAAGGAGAAGTCTTCGGCGAATGTTAAGTCGGATGCACTCGGTAATTTCGTGGTATCTAAACTGATAACCAATGAAGCATCTGTAGTAAACCACTGTGAATTCATCGCTTGAATTTCTAACGTATAACCGGGGGCACTATTAACTTTATCAGCTATAGAATGGAGCGTTTCTGAAAACTGATAACCGGCAAATTTAGGGACTATGATAGCAACTGATAGCGTGGTAATTATGATTGCTGCAAGTATTTTTTTCATGTGGTGAATCCATATTAATTTACTAGATATAAATTATTTTATAGTCATTACATCTAGATTTCCATTGAGGACGTCATCATCGCATGTTTTTAATTATTTGTATTTAAAATTATGGCTTTAGATAATGGTTTGTTTTTTAACGATAATTTCTTTGAGATGTCTTGGTCTGTCCCGATTACTTTGAATTTATCCTTACCTAAACGAAATGCTAAAGATTGCTGATTACCTTGAAAAAGATTAATAATATATTCCATGTCGCTTTCTGAGTGTAAAGACCACAACCATTGATTTTTTACATCCAATGTTTTGTTCGAAAGTATGTATTGTTGAAACTGCTTAATGGATAGATATTTTATTGTCAGGTTTTTCTCTTGTGCTTTAGCTATTTCTGCTCTGGGCTTATCTATAACCGGGGGTAAGGCCATCATTGGTGCAACTGCCAGTTGTTTGGACAATTGAGCTTGTTTTTTATATTGCATGGCGCGTAGCGTTCTTTCGTTAACGGCCACTTTCCTATCCCGAGCAACTGAACTTGCCATTTGTCCCGATAAAGCTGAATAGCTAGGCTCTGCTTTATAATCAATTTGTTCAGCCATTACTTCTTGATCCGCAAAAGACTCTTTGGCTGAACCTGCGTTAATAGACTTCTTAAAGGCAACACCTTTCACCTGAGTGCTGTCAACTTGTTCACTGGGCAGTATATTGGCTTGCTGAATAACAACTAAGCTTACTACCAGTGTTATAGATGCAGCCGTAGCTAGCGTTGAATACCAAGAAACATGACTTTTCTTGTTGGTTTTTTTCGACTTGTTAATAGCTTTATGTGCAGCACTGAGGATACGCTTATCTAATAACTCACTAGGCTGGCTTTGCGCTTCTTGTGACACTTCATCATAAAGTCGATTAATAAACGCTTCGTCACTTTGTTGCTGAAACCTTGATTCTTGAGTTTCTTTGTCGTTATTATCAGTGTGGTTAGTTGACATAATGCTGTAACCCCTTACGTAAACGTTGCAAAGCATAACGCCAACTGCTTTTTACTTTTTCATGATGCTGAACGGTTATTTGCGCAATTTGTTCGAGTGAAAATCCAGACTCTTGCTTTAGTAAAAAAACTTCTCGTTGCGATATCGGCAATGCTGCAATATTAAGAGATAACGCTAATTTTAGCTGCTGTGTTTGTTGTTGATCACAAAGCTGAGTTATTGGTAAAGCGGCAGTTAAATCATTCTCATCACTATTATAGTTATCTTCATTTTGAGTACTTTTTTTCTTGTAGTGATCAATTAACGTGTTTCTGGCAATGGTAAACAGGTAAGTTTTAAACAAGGCTTGCGGTTGATATTTTTCTTTAGCATTAATTAATTTTAACCAAGTATCGTGACAAAGCTCTTCGGCAATAGCGATAGGTAATCCTTGTTTAACAAAAAAAAGATAAATCACTTGTTTATGCCTCTGATAAAGGGAGTCAAATGCTGATGCTTGACCTTTGGCATAGGCAAGCATCAGCGCTTCATCGGCAACCGATTGTTTTGAATGTTCAGCCGGTAATACCACTTGATTCAATAGCAATTACTCATTGTTAGCACTAAGTTGTGGTGACAATGCTTGTGCAAGTTTGACCATGTTAATAAACTCTGCTCGATAACCATGTACATCTTCTCCTCTGCCTTGTTGAGCTAAAAGAATGATGTTGCTTAGATCCATTGTAGAAAGATTTACTCCACCTCGCAATAGTTGTGCAAAACCAGCAACGGCAGCAGAAAATTGATAATTGTTACTGGTATCAGTAAGTTTTTTAATGATTTTGTTTTTGTTAATTGCTATTTCAATAAGTTGGCTTTCTTGCGCTGTTGGTGTTTTGTAACGTAAGCGTAAAAAGGCTAACTCATTGCTGTTACTTGTTACTGGCTTGCTGTTATTACGCTGGTAACGTAATGGATCGTTTGCCTTATTCGAGCTGCTGGTTAAACTGACTTCGTAAATAGCGGTAACCGTATGGCCTGCGCCAATGTCTCCTGCGTCCACTTTGTCGTTATTAAAGTCTTCTCGATTCAGCGCACGTGTCTCATAGCCAATCAGTCGATATTCACTGACTAATTGCGGGTTAAACTCAACTTGAATTTTAACGTCTTTGGCAATGGTGACCAAGGTTGATGACAACTCTTCTACCAATACTTTTCGGGCTTCATTTAAATTATCAATATAATAGGCATTACCGTTACCATTTTGAGCAAGTTGTTGCATTAATTCATCATTATAATTTCCACGACCAAAACCAAGAATACTTAAATCAATACCTAGGCTTCGTTTGCTTTCAACCAAATTTTTTAACGCTTGGTTATTGGTTGTACCTACATTAAAGTCGCCATCGGTTGCCAGCATGATGCGATTAATGCCACCTTTAATAAATGATTGCTGAGCTAATCTATAAGCGGCTTCAATACCTTCTCCTCCGTTGGTGGAACCACCCGCCGAAAGCTGTGCTAACGCATCAATAATTGCCTGCTTGTTATCACCTTTCGTTGGCTTTAATACTGTACCCGCTGCGCCTGCATAAACGACGATGGCGACGCTATCTTGTTGGGTAAGCTGATTGGTCAGCATTTTTAAGGAATTTTTTAACAGGCCAATTTTGTTGGTTTGATTCATAGAGCCAGAAACATCAATAAGAAAAACTAAATTAGCCGCAGGCCGACTGTCTGCCGACATTGATTTACCTTTAACACCGATATGCAGTAAATGTTTGTCAGTGTTATAAGGGCTCGGTCCTATTTCGCTGTATACAGAAAAAGGTTGTTCGGTGGGGGCAGGGTAAGCATAAGAAAAGTAATTAATTAATTCTTCAACCCGCACAGCGTCATGTTGAGGCAATGTGCCTTGGTTAAGTATCCGTCTTACATTGGTGTAAGACGCGGTATCAACATCAACAGAGAATGTTGATACCGGCTGCTCATTAACGATTAATACACCATTATTTTTTCTATGATCGTATTTTTCATTGTTCGATTTTTCCAAATAAGTAGCAGCTGGCAAGGTAAACATCATTGTAGGGCCTTTAGCTTGATGATATGCCATGGCTTTGTAACTTACTCTACTCGCTGCTCGCGAAGTTTTTTGATCTTTGCTTAATCTTTTTTGCACCAGTACTTGCTCAGCGGCAGGCTCAGATAGCTCAATTTCATGTAAAACTTTTATCTCTGAATTATTTGCTGCTTGATCCTTTTTTTCGGAAGATTTTTGCACACAGCCCGCCATAAATAATGCGGTTGTGATCAATGATATAGAAAGTATTATTTTCATATTATTCTCGTTTAATGAATTTTTTGTAAGCTTGTATAGAGTTAAACGAGTGAGTAATAAAAAAGGGTTAAATAATTTTTATTTAATGTGTTTATTTAATTAACCGACAGATCTGCAAAAACTCGATTTGAGCTACTCATCACTCTACATTGTAGTTTTCATGGTATTAACAATAAAATACATGGTACAAACCATACGAGATAAAATAATGACGGGTCTTTATTATTTTTCTGAGAAGAATTAACTATGCTGATCAATTTTAATTGTTTTCAAGGTATCGGCGAAGAATAGTTTGGATTTCTCCCGTCGCTTTTAAGTGCTGAACTGTTTCTTTTAATTTTTGGCGGGTCGTTATTAATATTTCTTTTGAACAGATTAAATACATTTTATTTTGCGATAATATAATAGGCGGAGCTAAGTCTTTATCTTGCATTCCAACATCGACAGCGATTGATTTTAGATTTATCAAGGCACCCGCTACAGCGTCTACTCTACCAGCCTTTAACATTTTTATCGCATTAATGTACTGCGGAGGAGAAGCTTTGATAATACTCTTGTCGTTATGAAATACGGTGTCGAATTGCACACCTAAAGGAACCGCGACTGTTTTGCCCGTAAGGCTTTGATAGTCGGTAATGCCACTGTCAATTCTTGGGAGAATACCCATTTTTAAAGAATAACCGATTGGTGCGACTAAAGATTGAATGGTAACGTCGGGTGTATTCGCTACAATTACGCACACAGGACTACCAGAAACCATTTTTATGCCTAATCGTTTAGATGGAATAAGCGTATGTTTTTTACCTATGCCGCTAGCATGCATAACGGCATCCATTACTTCAAATAATACTCCAGTATTCTTGCCATTTTTGTCTTTATACCCGTAAGGTATTTGATCCATTGTTAACATAGAAATATTAGTTTGGAGAGGGCCTGACTGAGATGCTGCTGAGCAAAGAATAGTACAAACAGTTAACCGTTTTAATAAAGATATTAATTTGATCGTTTGCCTCCTCCTATAATATATCTCTTATATAAACCTTTTCATTAAACATAGTCAATTGACTTGGATAATATTATTACTACTTCTCCAAAGTAAAGTTTTGCATGTTAGCTGCAACCAAATCTATTAATCGTTGCTGTGACTCAATACTTGCCCAAGCGATATGGGCGGTTAAAGATAAATTATTTATGTCGTTATGGACCAACGCATTAATTAATGGGTGGTTAGGCAGTGGGGGTTCTTGTTCTAAAACATCAAGAATCGCATGAGAAATAATGTTGTTTTTTAATGCGTAAAGTAAGTCGTTACTGTTAACCAGTGCACCACGTGCTGTGTTAATTAACAGCGCTGATGTTTTCATTAAGGCTAAAGTTTCACTATTAATTATGTTTATCGTTTCCGGTGTTTGCGGGCAATGCAGGCTTATCACATCTGCTTCTTGTAATACCTCTGTAAAGGTGTGACGATTTTTTCTTGTTTGTGTAGCATTAGGGCGTTCAGCAATCAGTACTTGCATACCAAAAGCATCAGCAATATTAGCAACCGCTTTACCTAAGTTACCATAGCCAATTATGCCTATTTTTTTACCTGATAATTCTTGGCTACCTTCACCGTGATAGCAAAAAGTAGGACTATTTTGCCAATGTCCTTGCTCGGTATTTTTATTGTGATGAGTGGTCTTATTAAAATACGCTAACATTTGAGCAAAAACATACTGGCTCACAGACGCCTGCGAATAACCACTGACATTTGTAACGCTAATACCTAGTTCTTTTGCAGCAATAAGATCGACATTATTCATGCCTGTTGCCGCAATACACACTAACTTCAACTGAGGTAATTGCTTAAGACAACTTTCAGATAAAATCACTTTATTGGTAATAATAATGTCAGCACTTTTACAACGTTCAACAACTAGGTCGTCGGTGGTCGTTGCATAACAAGTTAATTGGTTGACCTGTGACTCTATACTTGCGAGGGAAATGCTTGAGCTAAAAGTTTGTTGATCTAAAAAAACGGCTTGCATGGCTGATATTCATAAATAAAGTGATAGTGCTAGCTTAATAGAATTTAAGATAAAAAAAAACGACAATCAGTATTATTACTGTTTGCCGTTTTAAGTCTTTTTACTTTATAAAACCAGCTTAACCCGGGCGACCATCTTCACGTGCTTTTAATAACATTGGCGCATAGTAGAAGGTAAATAGGCCAAAGGCAACTAACCAGCAGAAACCACTAATATCAATAAATAAAAGTGTTTTTTCAGGCATGAACCATGGACCGAATGAGCGAATTAAGGCTGATATTGTGATAAAAGAAAAAGCAACTGACATTAATTTAGGTGGTGTTAATGGTCGTCCGGAATGGCCTAAAGACACACGAGAAATCATCGCAAGTATAATGCCGCCCATGCCGCCAACCGTTAATAAATGCCATATATGATTACTTGGGATTTCATCAATAATGTAGCTAAAGCCTAATAAAATCAAGCCAAACCACATGAACTTAAGTGCAAAATGTATTGACCATAAAAGCGGTACGCCTAGCGTTATCCACGGACGCCATCTTAACCAGCGGATCAGCTGAAAGATGCCTGCAACAATTAATAATGCTCCAAAAAACATCGGTACAAAACCAATAAGTGGGTGTAGTAATAACATCAGCATAGTTAATAATAAACTGCCATTAGCGAGTTTATCTAGTAAGGGCGCTGGCGTTACCTTAGTCGTTTGTGTGCCATTGGCGGTGAACATAGGCACAACGCGTCCGGCCATTACCGACATCAAAAAAAGTACCAATAATATACCCGCATAACCTGAGTAACTTACCGCTACACTTTGTGGATAAAAGCTAGCTAAATGCATTTCACCATTGGCAATGGTGAAAATTACTAAAAGCGGCACAAAGAATAAATTTCGGTATTGTTTTTTCGCTAAAATGGGTTTTGCTAGCACATAAGCAACCGCTAATAAAAAACTTAAATCAATAAGCGCACTAGCAACTGTGCCGAGTAATTCCGGCATAAACATGAATAAACGTCCAGCAAGCCATAAGAAAAATAATGCCGCTAACGGTTTACCTTTTACGCTAGGAATACCTGTCCAATTCTGTACTGCCGTTAAAAGGAAACCGGCAATAATAGCGCTACCGAAACCAAAAATCATTTCATGAATATGCCACCAGTATCCGCCACCATAAGGAACAAGTGTTAGCGTTCCTTTGTACATTAATAACCATAGCGTAATAGCGATTAAGCTGAAAACAGCACCGCCTAGAAAAAATGGACGAAAGCCTAAACGAAACATCGGCAGAATTTTTTGCTCTTCTTGTAGGTCGGTAATTTGCATGATGGTGTGTACTTTAAAAGTGGAATGAGATTATCTTAACGTATTTATAATAAAAATCGTTGTGACAAATCAATTATTGGTAAAATTAACTGACTGGTTTTTCTAACTGGAACATTTCATCTGAAATATAATCAAGTTTTTCTGATAATAACCGCTGTGCGTCATAAATGCCTTGGTTGTAAAAATGATTGCCCATTTCCTTGGTAAAAAAATCAAGTAAAAAGTCGGCATCAAACTGAGCAAGCTCTTGGTCTAATTCATTTGAAAAGTATTGTTGAAGTTTGTGAATGAGTAATTCTTTTTGTGAAGCTGAAAATTTAATGCCACTCATGATTATTCTCTGTTGCTTTAGGACTATTCTATTTGCTAGATTATAATCATTACAAAGCGTGAAGGTGAATTACTTTGTGAAAGAAAAATTAAAAAAGTGGTGGCAAACTGATTGTCAGTTTTGTTTGAAATATCGTCGAATGTTTATTTGGCTAGTTATTATGATCACCATAGATGCATTGTGGTTTCATCTTTTATTTTAAAATAGGAAAAAATTATGGGTTACCGTTGGACAGATTCACTAGACTTAGCACTCGATTTAATTGAGCAACACCCAGATGTTGACCCGTTGAAGTTACATTTTCCCGAATTGATGCAATGGGTTATCGCGTTGGAAAATTTTGATGACGACCCAAAGCATTGTGGAGAAAGAGTGTTGGAAGCAATTCAACTAGCCTGGATTTCTGAAGTGGATTAGTACGATGTTTTGTCTGGATTTTAAGCGTTAATCAAACCGCCATATTATCTGCAGACAGGTTTTTTAGTTCATCGCTATAACAGTGTCTTCAAGCAATGTAGCGTTAGATCAATTAATTTGTAATTTTTTGATCTGCTTAAACTAATTGACTGTTTTATAAGCCTGTCTTGAACTATACTCTCAAACATATCATTTACATGAATTATCAGTATTCATCAACCATATAGCGCATATCATTAATTATTATGACAACAAATAAAAAACGCCCGTTATACATTCCCTACGCTGGTCCTAGCTTATTAGAAACGCCATTACTTAATAAAGGTAGTGCTTTTGATGAAGAAGAGCGTGCCCATTTTAATTTAATTGGTCTATTGCCTCCTCGCTATGAAACCATTGATGAGCAAGTAGAGCGTGCTTACATGCAATACAGTAAGTTTCGCACTGACCTAAACAAACATATTTATTTACGCGCTATCCATGATAATAATGAAACCTTATTTTTCCGGTTAGTACAGGCACACTTGGCAGAGATGATGCCAATAATTTATACACCGACCGTAGGTGATGCTTGTGAACAGTTTTCAGATATATATCGTAGCTCGCGCGGCTTGTTTATTTCGTATGAAGATAGACATCATATGGATGATATTCTTCGAAATGCCACGAAAAACAAAATTAAAGTTATTGTAGTGACCGACGGCGAACGCATTCTTGGTTTAGGCGATCAAGGCATTGGCGGTATGGGAATTCCCATTGGTAAGCTTTCACTTTATACCGCTTGTGGTGGTATTAGCCCAGCGTATACTTTACCGGTAATGTTAGATGTTGGTACCAATAACGAAAAACTATTGAACGACCCTATGTACATGGGGCGTCGTCATAAACGTATTAATCAAGAAGAATATAACGAATTTGTCGACATGTTTATTCAAGCCGTGAAGCGTCGTTGGCCGCACGTATTACTACAATTTGAAGATTTTGCCCAACCTAACGCCACGCCGTTATTAACCAAGTACCGTGATGAACTTTGTTGTTTTAATGATGATATTCAAGGAACCGCTTCGGTAACCGTAGGTACGTTATTAGCTGCATGTCGTATTAAAGGACGACAGTTAGGTAAAGACATCAAGTTATCACAACAAAAAGTTGTGTTTGTCGGTAGTGGCTCTGCAGGTTGTGGTATTGCCGAACAAATTATTGCTCAAATGGTCAGTGAAGGTATTTCAGCTGAACAAGCCCGCAGTCAAATATTCATGGTTGACAGGTTTGGTTTATTAACCAACGGCATGACTGATTTACGAGATTTTCAACAAAAATTAGTACAGTCTCCTGACGCACTTTCTGGCTGGGAGATTTCAGGGGAATATGGCTCATTACTCGAAGTAATGAACAATGCTAAACCTGACATTTTAATTGGAGTTTCAGGTGTTCCTGGATTATTTACCGAAGAAGTAATAAAAGCAATGAAGTCTCATTGTCCAATACCGGTAATATTTCCTTTAAGTAATCCAATTAAGCAAGTGGAAGCGACCCCTGAACAAGTAATTAACTGGACAGAAGGTGAAGTAATTGTTGCCACAGGTAGCCCGTTTAAGCCTGTTGAATACCAAGGAAAAACCTTTCCTATCGTACAATGTAATAACAGTTATATTTTCCCAGGTTTAGGCTTAGGCATAGTAGCTGCTAACATAAACCGCGTTACGGATGAAATGCTAATGGTGGCAAGTGAAACACTTGCACAAGCTTCACCACTTGCCAATACAGGGCAAGGTGAATTGTTACCACCGTTAACTGAAATTGCCAGTTTAAGTAAAAAAATTGCATTTGCCGTAGCTAAGGTGGCTTTCGATCAAAACCTTGCGTTACGTATTGATGATGAAAGTCTGATAGCAAAAATAGAGCGAAACTTTTGGAAACCAGAATATCGAAAGTATCGCCGCAGTAGTGTTTAACCCTAGATATTTTTACTAAATTTCATCCTTAAAAACAGACCCTATGAGGTCTGTTTTTTATGTCACATGGAAAAGGTATATAGGCTGTAACAATTCCACCGGACATTCGTATTAAAAGTTTCATAAAAAAACAGCCCCAACGTTTTGACTTCGTTGATAATTAAGGCATAATTTATTCACATATAACAAGGATTGTTAATGATGACTAAAAGTGACTTTGAACGCCTAAACTCCCTCTCTGAAAAAGCCCTAAACGAAACTGCCTCACGAAGTGAATTAAAAGAATTTTATGGGCTATTTGAGCGCTGGAATACTTCCGTAGAGTTTAATTTAGCTTATAGAAGCTCCAAACTATAGGCTGATTGTCTTTGTACACCAAGTACCGATTTCCTACATCAACATATAATTTAACTACTAGCGTAAATTTTGTCATGCCGTGTCATGTTCTTTTTAAATTAAATATATACAATTTATTGACTGAGGCTTTATGACTTCTTTGTGGCATTGCTGACATTAACAATAAAGTTTTTTGCCATATATTTTCTAATGAATTATTAAGATGCGTTACTAAGAGGTCTTAGTTACACACGTCAATCAGTATGGTTTTTATATAACTATTTGAAAATAGATTAATTAACCTATTTTACGTTAGCTTATTACTAAGACCTCTTAGTAATCTTCTGCTATTTATAAAAAAGTTACTGTTTACGGTTTCTAATGTGTTGATACTATGGGATATTGATATAAATTAAATGTTATTTATGGCGCGAAGGTTACTAAGACGTATCCATAATAAGCTGTTATATTTTCTTCAAGGATTCGAGAACTATCAAATATGTATGAAATAAAAACGGGTAGGAATGAAATACTTCCAGAGGTGGAAGTTCAAGAATTTTACGATCAACTTAAACGCTCCAAATTTATAGTTTCAGAGAAAGAGTTCCAGAATGGAGTACACGCTTCCCTAGATTGGTTTATTCCATCAGCTCTAGGTGTCTATATTATGAAACCATATTTTGAGGCTTTTCTTAAAGAAGCTGGAAAGGATCATTATCTAGCTTTAAAAACAGCAATTACTGAAAAAGTTGTCCCCAAATTACTGAATAAAGACGCACCTCACAAAATAAAGAGAATAACTACTGACGGTAAATTCAAAGAAAGTTACTTTTCAGGTTCATTTTCTATATCTTCTTCTATTGATTATTACGATGATAGAGAAGTGGAAATAAAGTTACTTTTTCCTGAAAATTCAGACAATGATTATTGTGGTAAAGCAATAGATAAATTTTCTAGCTTTATTAGCAAATATAATGATCAAGAGTTAGGTGATTTGATACAAAAAAGAAATGAATTTCCAATCGGTGCATCGTGTTTTTGGTATAACTCAGAAACAGATGAAATTGAATTATTAGATGTTATTCAAAGTTCTATGAAAAAACAGATAATTTCTGCACCTGTGTAATGAAAATATAACAAGGCGTTTAAATGGACAAATAACAGCTGGCTGTTGTTCGTACCTCACACATTTTAGCCAGCTATTATTTGCCGCTTAACGTGGCGTTATATGCCAAGCGTAAATTATATGTCTGTCGGTTATTTGTCGTCTGTTTGTCATTACCGACAGGTTGTCCGTAGTATATAGTGCATCAGCATTCAACAAAAAATGGAGTTACCTGTGAAATCA
>Ga0209396_1000240_pt1 | contig 69452 bp, 26 predicted proteins | sample GOMGulsemesocosm_6_FD_184638 | JGI IMG/M metagenome (GOLD analysis project Ga0209396, IMG submission 184638) | Methane-oxidizing microbial communities from mesocosms in the Gulf of Mexico - GOM8C Gulf of Mexico (SPAdes) (version 2) | ecosystem: Environmental > Aquatic > Marine > Cold seeps... | reverse complement strand
GTGCTTATTGGTGGAAAACCTGCAATTAGAATGGGGGATACATCAGCACATGGTGGCTCTATTGTAGCCGGCTTACCTACGGTTTTAATTGGCTAAAACACATGATAGAAATACTCAATAAAATAGCCAATAGTCATTTTACCAATATATTTATGGCACTATGTTTAATGTGCACAAGTGGCTATCAAATTTATGGGCAATTGCAAACAGATAGTCATCAAATCGGTGCTCATCATGGCATAGCACTTTATGGTTTAATATTACTGATAAAAGAGTTTTTGAGCATGGTACAAACGACAGATAAAGCCATCAAACATATTCAGTCTGAAAAATCATAACTTAAAATGGATTGTTGGTTACAAAACGCTCTTTGTTAATTACATTAAATTACAGTGTTCCTGTAATAATACGCTTATGCTTGATAGGAAATATATACCAAAATAAAGGATTAACATGGTGAATAAAAAATTAACTCTTGGTTCCGTTATTTTATTAACCTGTATTGGCTGTAATAGTGATATCAATGAGCAACAGAAAATGCTTGATGATAATCAAGCTAAATGGGAGTCGCTTAATATAACAGATTACACTTTCACTCAAAGAAGAAGTTGTTTTTGCGTACCTGAAGTTGTTCAACCTACAGTACTTTTAATAAAAGATAATCAAACTGTTTTATCTTATACGGAACAAGATGAAGTAATTGTTGATGAACAGTTTCGCTCAAGTTTTTTAACTGTGAATGAACTCTTTAGTAAAGTGAACAGCTTAATTGATAATAGCGAATCATTAACCGTTGAATATCATCCTACCTTTGGCTATCCCACTTTAATTAGCGCTGATATTGACAAGCAAATTGCAGATGATGAGTTTAGTATTAATAGTGGTGATTTTGTTGGTACTACTATTGCTGTGTGCCCTGAAATATTCACACCTTCAATTAGCCTCAATGTCATTGATAATGATACACAAGCACCGCTGAACTGTGATGTTTATGGTCGTTTTCAGTTTGAAGATAAAGAATCTGAAGAATTTAACCTAGATACAAGTAATCAATGTGATCCTACAACGCCAATAGATATAGGTGCCGATTTTGGTATCGCTAACTTAACTGTTAAATCAGATGGCTACAACATGAAAGAAATAGATAAAATTCATATTATTGCCGACCATTGTCACATAAAAACAAAAACTATGGACATAATGGTTTAGGGAAATAAAATAATTTGGTAAGTTTTAATTAAACTAAACGACCCTGTATTCTCCTAGTAAATGAAATAAGGAACTTAGTTTTTAGGCTTCAATTGGGGTTGTTACTATCGTATATCTTTAATTTTTGGTAGCTGCATTATCTAAATAATTTATTTGGAGATACGTTCTAACAATGAAAGTATAGCTAATATTACTTTATGATATGTCGTACTTGCTATTTGATGCTCAATCAACCTCTTTTGATGTGTAGAGTTCTTTAATGTCCATTTATAATATCTAATCAAGAATAGATCTCTATTATTATTGTTTGAGGATAAATTAATGTAATAACAACAAAGATAGCTTTGTTTAATTGCTCAGGTAGCTCATAATTGAGTGCTACTAGCACTCAATTTACCCTTAATGGTGAATCAGATTAATAATTGCCCATAGTTGAGATATGATAAATAGGGGCAAACGATGAATTTTTCTAAATAAACTGTAGGTTTTAAGTTTTCAGCTTCCACATACAAATAGTTTATAATTAAGTAAAAAGTTATATATGAGTAACCTTAATTTTCATCAGTTGATGGGAAGTCCATTTTTTCTATAAATTGGTTGTATTGTTCTTTTGGACAAAAGTGAACGCCTTCTAATCCATCATTTTTCCCTAATAAATATGCTTTTTCAAAAACCATACTTATTAATAACTCTAAATCAATATTTGTCATTATTTTTTCTTCTTCTTCATGTCAGAGTTGACCCACTCTTTACAAATAGGGAAATCCTTACATAAAATTTTCGGGGTTTGGTTTGGCTTATTTTTTATTTCATTTTTATTTTTATTTTTATTTTCTTCAGCATTCACATAAAAAATAGAACTCAAAAGAAAAATAAATAGAGGTATTAAGTTAAGTATATATTTTGATTTCATAAGTACAGTTCTCTTTGCATATTGAGTATTTATTGTGTTTTCAATAAACGTTTTTAATTATTAAATTTTAAGGTTATTGAAGGCTATATATTATTATCTTTTAAGATTGAAGTACTTATAAAAACCTTATATTATTGGTATAAGGTTTTTATAAGTTAGTGTTATTGTTGATAAAGGTGTAAATTGGACAAGTTTTTACTTAATGGACGCGTAATTTTCTGTACTTCGACTTCTATGCTGATATCTAAAAGTATTACAGCTGAAAAACATGAAATAAAGCTTGATTATTTGGAGTCTTTGGTTTTAAGTATTTTAGTCGAAAACTCTAATTCACTTATCAGTCATGAAGAGTTTTTATCTAATTGGCGTAGCTCTGAAACAACAAACAATTCTTTGACTCGTGTAATTTCACTACTGAGGAGTAAATTAAAAAAAGCAGGGCTCAATGGGAGGTTTATTATAAATACACCTAAAAAAGGCTATACTTTTGTTGCGAAAGTTGAAGTGAAAACGGACTCAAATGTTTTTTTTGATAAAAAAACACAATTACTTTCAACTCTTTATATGGATTTTAAATATAAGATTTCGTTCTTCATTACCTTCATTACTTTTATAGTTTTCATTGTTTTTAAATACAATTCACATGAAACTAAAAATATTTACAATGTAAAAAATATTGAACTTTTAAGTAATACAGATATAAAGTTGGAAATAGCTTCGCAATCGAAAAACAGTATAATTGCTTATTCAACAAAAAGCTATGACGAACGATTTTGGAAGATAGCAATATTAAATAGATCCACAGGTAAAGATATTTTTATTGAGGACAATTTAAATGTTAGAAAACCGGCTTGGTTGGATGAAGAAAAACTCATGTTTCGAGTTTATGATGAGAAAAATTGCTCAATAAAAGTTGCGAAAATTGATTTTTTACAAGGAAATTATTTGTTAAATAATATATTCCCTTGTAACCCAGATTCCTACTCTTCGTCTTTAGCTAAATATACAACATCTGAAATTTTATTCTCTGAAGCTACTTTGGGAAGTAAGGCATCTAGCCTCTATATTGGTAATATAAGTTCAGGTGTCATTGAGCCTGTAAATATTGATAATGAAGGTGGTTTAGGCATATATAACATTTCAACTAGCCCAAAATCTAATTTGGTCGTTTTATTATCCAGTAAAGATGGAGTTCGATCAAAAATAAGAATGGTTAATCCTAATGACAATTGGAAAGTAGTTTGGAGTGAAGTATTAACAATCACTAATATATCTGTAGGATGGGATGGCTCTTTTTTATCTTTTAAAAATGATAAAGGGGGAGTTAGTATCGTTAAGTTTGATAATGGTACTGAAATAAATAGAACTAACTTTCCTTTTATTGCACCTATTAATAATATATCGTCAGCAACTGATGGTATTTTGTTAACAAGTGGTCAATTTGTAGCTCAGAATATAGTGTATACAGATCTCGAAAGCTCTACTAGTATGCCATTAACAAGTAATTTAAGCTTTAAAAATAGATTTGCTGATTTTTACTCAAACGACTTGATATTATATATTTCCAACAAAACAGGAATTGATCAAGTTTGGCTATATAATTTGAACAATAATACATCGGAGAAAATAAGTTCATTTAGTAAAAACTATAAAATTACAAATATATCTGCAAGTTCCAGATATTCAAAAGTAGCTTTAGAAATTAATAATAGAATAAAAGTCTATGACTTTTTTCCTAATAATTTACTCTCAGATACCGCTATAGATATCGATGGAATAAATCCACAATTCTATAACAGCGATTTAATTTTCTCAAAGTTTAACAAGCAAGGATATTATCTGTATTCTTTTTCATTGATAAACTCTAATTTGAAGAAATTAGATGCAGAAGGAGGTTACATAGCAAGGTTTAATGGAGATAAACTTTATTTCTCAAAACGAAATGCTCCTGGTATATGGGAATATAATAAAAGCGGGGATCCAAAATTAATTTTAAGTTTACCTTCGAGCTCTTATGTATGGAATTTGGATTCAGAAAATATTTATTATCAAAATGATATTGGTGATAACTTTAAATTTAATATAACTACCAAATTAACCAAGCCATTTCATTCGGAATCTTGCGAATTATTTATTAATTTCAGTAATAATAAGTGCCTTTCAGTTGAGCTATCAGAGTCATTAAATAAACTAGTTTTACTCAAGTGGTAAATAGGTATTTAAGTTTAGTCCTTAGTATATAAAATAGTGAACAAATGAAGTTAAATTAAATTCTAAAAAAATGATTAAAAAACAAACATATTGATTAAGTAATTAAGAGTAGACAGCTTAATTAAATTAGTGTGCAAGTGAGTTTTATAGTGTAGTCTAAGGCAACTATCAATTGATTTAATGAAGTTTGTTCAATTTGTAATATGCAATTTTTATAGGAACTCTGAATTAAGTTAATAAGTAATTTTTTATGTACACGCATATGCATTACACTTTTACTTTATGGTTTAAATGAATTAGCGGCTCGCCCTGAGTTTAACACTAAAGTCTAGATAATATTGTCCATTGAAGTAAGCTTTGGATTTATTTGATTTTGGTTATTTATATAGAAAGGAGATATTTATTTAATCACTTTTAGTTTGAAAGGAGGGTTAGTAAATTAATTACGGATAATGTCAGATCGTGATAGTTTATAATGCTCGCAAACCATAAATCGTTGTTTTATTCAGCATTAAAATACAGCTCACACTTCAACCTTTATTAATATTTGACTAAGGTTATTTCCATAACCTTTTAAATGTCTACTTAAGAAACAAATGTTTTAATTAAATTTTTATAAATCGATCTAATCCTTAACTCAATCAAGTGCAGTCAGGCTAATCAGTTATACAATTTAGAATAAGTTATGAATCTTCAATACTTATAATTAACTTTTTAACTAAGGCTGAAACTTTATCATTATCTTCCCAATCAAGATTAACCCAATCTATATGTGAATTTAAAGCAGAAACATCTGTAAATAACAACTTTTTAAGCACATTAAGATTGGTGATTTTTGGGAAAGTAAAAGCATTAACTTTTTTTATATTTTTCTTTTTACCTAAAAGTTGTTCAAGGATGTTTTCAGCGATTGCTTTTTTATCTTTTATACCTAAAACTTTTTTGTCATGAGTATTCTTATAACGCGTCTCACATTCTAATATGATTTTTTTTACTTTTAAAAATGAGGCAGTCAACCCGTCTTGATAAGCTTTTATAACTTCAGGGTAACGGGTTAAAACATTATAGTTATCAAATGCTCCCATTGATATCCCTAAGTTTTTCGCTTTTTCTCTTACCGTAAGCTTTTTATCGCCTATTTTTAACCTTGCTTGATCTAGCCCTTCAATTTCCATCATTGCAGAAAGAAATGCTTGTAATTTACCATACTGCGGCAAATCTTCTCTACTGGCATTTTCTTGGAATTGTTTAACTTTATATAAAATTGGTTTAGTATCATATACTTTAAACTGACTGGCATGATCGATACCATAAGTGAAAATCAGAGCGAAAAATCGACGATGACCAGTCAATATTTGATATTGCTTATTACCCAAAGGGTAAACAGTAGGTACCTGAATTACTTCTGAAACCGCAATATTTTCACCAAGTTCAATAATCGATTCAATGCTTTTATTTGCTTTTTTCCAGCAATTAGAACCGTATTTTAAACAATTGATAAAACAATTTTTACCTATTATTACTTTGTCATTCGCATCATATAATTCGATTAATTGATTTTTTGTTAACTTTCGCTCTCTAAATAATCTCGCATGTTCATTTTCGATAAACACACTGGGTAAAAATCTTGCATTAGTATTATCTGGTAAAATTAAGTTTAAAAACAGGGATTTATATTCAAAACTTTCGCTATGGAGTTTTTCGCTATTATTTAAAGCCGCGAGTATTAGAACATCTCTATCGTTTAACATATTTTATTTTTTACCTGGTATTTGAAATGGCTTTGATCTACTAAATTTATATTAATAAAATTAAAGGATAAATATTATATGCTTAATTGAATGTTTTAACAAACTAATTCGAGATTAAAGTTTAAACGTATTTTACATTTAACTTTAGATAAATATAAATAATATTTAGTACTTTATTTTATATAAAATATTGTGGAGCTGTTGATTTACAATTTTGATCACTTCAGAGCTATGGGAATTAATAAAAAAATGATTACCTGCCAGTTTATACCTTTTTTTATGTATAAAAAAATTTTGCCAATCGTTTATATGCTCTTCTGCTATATGATCTTCAGTGCCTGAGATTATTGAAGTATGACATGGTATTTTAACATTATTTAAGCAAAAGTATTTATCGGCGATTTTAAAGTCGGCTCTCAGAGATGGTAACAAGAAGTCCATCAATTCCTTATTCTCTAGTACTTCCTGAGGAGTGCCCTTCATTGATTTTAATTCAGAAATAAATTCTTTATTTGAAAGTAAATAGGTTTGTTTTTTTGTGGCTTTTTTTTTGGGGCTAGCGCTGCCTGATACAAAAAAATGAAGTGGAGCAGCTAACTTATTTCTTATTGCTCGTTTTACTAATTCATATCCAATTCGAGTACCTAAGCTATGACCGAAAATAACATAGTCTTGAGTTAAGAGGTGTTCTATTTGAGGAAATAATGAATCAATTAATTCTGACATGTTATCAATAGGTTTACGAGAGTAATGTGAGCCTCTCCCTGGGAGCTGAATTATATGAAGTTCGACATCTGCGATTAACTTATCTGTCCAAGGTAAATAAATTCCTGCACCCCCACCAGCGTACGGGATACAAATTAGATTTACCTTTGCATTTAGATTTCTTTTAGGCGTTACGATCCATGGAGATTGCATTATATGAATTTTCCTTCATTCTGGATGGGAGTGGGAATTATTTCACTCTTAAGTTAGAGCAATTCTTGTATCTAAACTTTTTATGATGATATATTATCATGAGAAATTTAAGAATTAATAGGCTTCTTCTAATATTTATGTGGTTAACAATAGATACTTTTTTTCAATCGCAGTTAGGTTATCCTCTTCACTGTGCTCAATTTGATGTTAAACACTATACTTCCCAATACTTCTCTGATTTTGGCATAACTTTTCCTACGAAGTTAAGTGGTGCAGTAGTTAAAAGGCAAGCTGAATATCTAGCCGGAAGGGTATGTGCTAAAAATGCATTATTAACTTTTGGTGTTAATGATTTTCAAATTACATCTGCAGAAAATCGAGCTCCAATTTGGCCTAAAAATATGTGTGGTAGTATCACTCATACTCAAAACATAGCAGCTGCTGCAGTAACTAACAATCCAAATGTTTCGGGTTTAGGTATAGATATTGAGTGTGTCATGGAAGAGGAACAAGAAAAAGAATTGTGCAGCTATATAATTACACCTAATGAGAAAAGTACTTTTTTAAAATTATCAAAGTTATCTTCGAATCCCCTAACAATAATTTTTTCCGCTAAAGAAAGTATATATAAAGCACTTTACCCTACAGTAAGAAGGTTTTTTGACTTTAACGCTGTGACTCTAGTTGAATTTGATAATAATAAATTAATTTTCATTATTAATAACCAATTATCATCAAATGTACCTAAAGGAAAACTGATTACAGTTTACTATCAAAAAGATACTAATTTTGTTTTTACTGAAGCTTCATTTTAATATTAGTTTGGAATTTTGAGTTTTCTATTTAAGCTAAGTGGACTTCCCTGATTTCACTAGACAGGTTTTAATTCAGAAAAATAATTTTCCTCAAACTTCGCTGGTGAAATACCACCTGTGTGAGTGACGCTTTTTAGGATTGTAGAACATTTCTATAAAATTAAATATTTCAGCTTTCGCATCATTATGAGTTGTGTATATCTTCTTTCGGACAATCCGTTTTTTAATCGTCGCAAAAAAGCTTTCAGCTACAGCATTATCATGACAATTTCCTCTCGATGGTACTAGGTTATGTTCTTTCATGAATGCTAGATAATCAGCACTGCTGTATTGGGGCTACCTTGATCGCTATGCACCATAACTTCTGATTTTGGTTGGCGTTGATATATAGCCATTAATAAAGCTTTTATCACTAATTGCTTATTCATATTTTTATCCATTGACCACCCAACAATCCTTCTTGAAAATAAATCCATCACTGTTGCTAAATATAAAAAACCTTCATTCGTTCGAATGTGGGTAATATCACTTACCCACGATTGATTAGGAGCAGACGGATTAAATTGGCGTGCTAACATTATCGGCGACCCGAGATGGTGTACCACCTTTTATGTAGCGTCGTTTATAACCGATTTGTGCTTTTAGATTATGCAGTCGCATTATTTTTGCAACACGATTAACACTGCATTTTCCACCAGCTTCACGTAAATCTTGGTGGATCCTAGGACTGCTATAAGTGCCACCACTAGCAACATAAAACTCCTTAATAAGCTTAAATAAACGATTGTCTTCAATTGGTCTATCGCTATGAGACTTATTTAACCATGCATAAAAACCACTGCGGTTTAGCTTCATAACGCGACACATAGATATAACTGAAAACTAGTTACTATGTCTCTAATAAAACCGTATTTTACTCTGGATTGTTGGCAAAGTACCTTGCGGCCTTTTTTAGGATGTCTCTCTCGTCTGTTACGCGTTTTACCTCAGATTCAAGTTTTGCGATTTTTAATTGATCATCAGAAGATTGTTTTGGTTTAGTTGCTTGAGATAACAGGCTCCGCCAGTGATATAAGGTTTTAGTACAAATTACTAACCGTTCTGACACTGAATAACCACGCTCAGTGATTTGCTTTACAGCTTCAACTTTAAATTCTTGGGTAAAACGTTTTCCTTTACTCATAAACACCTGTTTTTTAGTTATATTGTAACTCTTTAAAGTGTCTAGCAAAGTCTGGGAAGTCCAACTTTAACAGTTGGTACTTAGCATGTCAGTTACAACTATTTGATATTTAGACGAGCAACCTTGTTTTAACTTTAGAGTTATTGTTAATAACTAAGTCTTTTTTATTAAGCTCAGTTAAACTCATATTTCTATGGCCTTTGTAAGTAATAGCTATTATTAATTTAGGAATACGAAAAATATTTTAAATAACCCAAATTATTTTCCATTAAGAATAGTTGTAAAAGTAGTATTTAAGGGCTAGCCTTATCATTGAAATCTCAATGATAAAAATGAATCTAGTTAAATGCTAACTCTCAAATTAGAAATAATGACTAAATGGAAGGCGTTTCATTAATTTACAAGGCCTCTTGAGGGCTTGAAAGGTTAAACGCCATATTAAAGATAGCCGGTAAACAAGCTAATAGTTTAGTTTCGAAATCTCACATTTTATGTGCCGTTCATTTTTATAAACAATGTTTAAAAAAGCCCCTTTTGCAGCATTAACCAAGTGCGAACTTTTGTCTATAGGTAAGCTTCTTGTAAATAAACCACCAAAATTACCACCGAAATTAAATGCAGACCAAATTATAAGGCTTCTTCTAATCTTACCATCTGGACTAGATATGTATTCAGTATTGGGGGTACAAAATTTTTGAGAAACCCATTCCTTACTTACATTCAACTTTTGTAATAAAGCCTCCCAATCACAAGCTTTTATGTCTTTACCAATAAAGACATGCTCTCCCTGTAAAGAGTAGCTTTTCTTTATCACTAGGTCATTTTTCATAGCTAATAAATTTTGCTTCTGATTAGTTGCGGTATTTTTGTCAGCGAGTGAAAAGGTAAATGGGATATGGTTTTTTATCCATCTCACCTCTGTTTCTGAAAGCATTTCTGTAATGATAGGATCATGTACTAAAGCTAAAAAACCTTTACTTCCTATGAATTTTAGAATTATGTTTTCAGAATAGATAAGGTTACCATTTTTCCAAACATTATTTAACGTCTTATCCGTGATGTTTCCTTGATAACTTAAATTAAATAAAGCATCTATTTCAAGATCTTTTAATGTTATTTTACCTTTATTAGCTTTATCAGGAACTTCACTTGGGTTTATACAAAAGACACTACCTGAAATATATTTTGAAGATGATTTGTAAAAATGGTTTAATATCTCTTCTAGCCCTGAATTTTCCCCTTCAACTATAAATAAAATATTCCCTTTTAACTTTTTTTCAAATAATTTAAATATAGTATTAGCCGCATATTCAAAAAAACTAGCTATGATACTTTTGTATTCTAAATTACTTTTATCGAAGTCATAGAGCGGAAACAATTCATTATGGAAGAAGTCAAGTTCCCAGCCACCTATACTCGATCCTGAATTTATTTCGATCAATTTAATTTCACCATTTTCAAAGCAAAAGTCAGATCTACAAATAATATCTTGAAATGAAAAGCTTTTACAAAATTCGTGAAAATTTGTTTCATCGGGAAATTGATATATATTTTTCAATTTATCTACAACACTTTTATTACTTAGGACTTGTATTACATTACAAACTAATTTCGCCAAGCCATTATTAAAAGATGTGATCTGATTAAATTGATTTGAATGTGAATAATAAGGTTGTTCACCTACTTCAAAGTTAAACCGGGACTCTAATTCAGATTTGACCTTTAAGAAGTTTGTCCTATTTTTTTTTATAAACATATAGCCAACTTTAATTTATTTAATTACTTCAAACACAATAGACTCAGTAGCACCTAAGGCTGAATTTATTACGCCATCATAACTTGAATTATCTAGAGACATTCTTATCCAAACACCTGAGTATTGTAATCCAAATGAAAAGGCTCCCCAGACTCCCTGATAACTGCTGATATCTCCTGAATCATCTGCGATAATAGGTACTGAACTCTCAAAACTTTGCAATAAGAAATCACTTTTACCATATTCACTTGAAATAGTATCTTTCCATTGTTTTTTGCTGGCATACTTACCAACAAGTACCTGCTTTCCTTGTAAACCTATACCAGGTTTTAAAACAAAATTATCTTTTTTATCAATGGTTTCTAGTAAACTAAGAGGGCAATTATTTAGTGTGCTGCTTCTAGGGAGAAACTTTTCTATGATCTTTACTTCTTTATCAGAATATTCATTATTATTCCTTTCTTGCCAAAGTAGAGATAGAACTCTTTTATCTCCCATAGTAATGCTTATAGGGTTCTCGGGTAGAATTATTTTATTACTCCACCATAAATTTAGAATTTCTTCGGTAAAATTTCTATCACCTTTTTCCCATGTTCTCGTTGGAAATATAATTCCATGAATAATATCCCCATTAATACATCCCTGGTCATGATCATAAACTATTTCGTCAACAGAGTTGATAAAGATAAAATTCATGTTGCCTTCTTGAGATTCATTAATATTATTTAAAATTGAAATAATAAAATCGGCTGAGATTGTGTCATAGTTTGGCGAGACTATTGCTATAGTTTGTTTGCTCTCTTCTTGATATGTATCCAAACTTTTTACGGAAGAGTTTAGCATTTTAACATAGTTAATAAGGGGGTCTCTACACTTAATTCTAATATCATTTTCTTTTATAAAACCCTTTATAGTTGTGGATTTCATAAAAGCTTCTTCATGAAACCTTATATCCCAACCACCTAAGTTAGTGGCTACATTTAGCTCTACAACTTTGAAACCAGAATCTGTTAATATTAAGTCTGCTCTATAGCATAAAGTATCTAGTATATTTTTATTTATAGATTTACGGATGCAACTTTCATTAAAACCTGTCATTTCGAAAAAAATTGAATCTGATTGTTTTAATTTATTGAAAATCAGTTTCAAAAGTAATCTTGGCAAAGTTGAAGTGCAAATTTTTAGTTGCTCTATTTCATTACTATCAATGAACTGAGGAAATTGGTTTATTGGGTAATCACCTAGAGATTTTATGTATGGGTTACTATTAAATTCAATCTTTTTCTCATGTTTTTTTATTTTCTTTTTAATGAAATCGATATACTTTTTTCTAAAGTTCGACGTGTGAATATTATTCATTTTTACAAAGTCCGTAGTTAATTAATTAAGGCCAGGCGCCTTTCTCCTACTGTAAATTGATAATCATAAATTTGTATTAGTGTTTTGGCATAACAGTTTATTTTTAGATCATCTTTAAACGAGTTTTTATTCAAATATTTGGCAGTATTCTTAAAATAGATGAATAGTGATATATGTAGTTACTCAAAGTTAGGTTACATATACTTATACAAAGAATAATCTTCTTTGGGTTGTATAGCCAGTCATTAATAGAACTTAAATTTTACATCACTTTCGTAATTATACTTTTTACTATAAATTTATAGCCTTATAATTAAGGTGAGTTTAATCTATCCACTGCAACTATATGATTTAATGGGGTAATTGATGAGGTTCTATTATCAAACGAAATGAATTCAAAATACCATAGGTGTTATTATCTGCAGGGAATATTTTGAACTAGAAGTTATTTTTGTTTACTCAATAATGGGTAGCTCAACGTTTTTAGATGTGCACAAGACTGAGATAGTATAAGAGTAATAGCTTTCTCTGGATAGGAATGACGACAAAATAAAGGTGTTATAATTGAAGCCTAGTAAGGAAAGTAAGTTAAAAAAGAGGAGTATTTAATATACATAAATTGAAAAAGTTAACATATCAAGTTTGAGTCGCTGAGAATATGTTTTGTATAATATTAATACAGAAAGGCGACTAAGTTTAATATCTATATTATTAGATGTTATGCATATCGTGAGTCTATATAGCGCTGTTTTATAATGCACAAATGGCGACATATTAAGCTAATAAATAGCTCTTATGCATAATATGAAAATGCAATTAGCTAAGCGTAGTCACAAAATTAAGAAGCAATTTAAAATTTTTTATTGAATAACTTTTTTTACTACTCTTTATAATTGATTTTTACTTAAGGAAATAATTACAAAAGAGGGGGAGGTTAGCTAAATTTATCTAAGCTTAAAAGGGCTCTCATAACTTATTACTAAGCTAATGCTAATAATAGCTGTTTTATTTATAAAGCAACTTGTTAAAACTCCCGTCTTTTTGCATACTAAGCATATACAAAAGGCCCTCCTAAATTAGACCTTAGTATGTTAAGTGAGCAAGTTAGTGGGGGATATTTTTCATATGCAAAAAATATCAAGTAGGAACTATGTATTTATATACGGTAAATTTCACGAGGGAAGGATGTGAAATGTGGCATGATTTAAAAATAAATCATCGAGATTATTTATTACCTTTTTGTGAACGTATTTTGTTTTGTGGTCCAACCAAAGAAGTAAATTCTGATATCGTATCTGGGTATATTATCAATTTTCAGTCATCCTCTTTTTCGGAGTCTAGGTCTGTAATTTTCTCTGAACCATTGTTTAAAGCTGGTGCGGTTGATTCTATTAAAGTATCGCTATTTGACAATCAAGTTGAGCAAAAATCAGGCTTTCCATCAATGTTTGAAAATCTATCTTATGGTAATGGCGCCATTATATTTCCACTTTGAGGGGATTATGCTTTATATAGTCACATATTCGGTAATTGAGTGTTCGAATACAAATTTGCATTCATTAATGGTTGAGCAAACCTCAACTCTAAATACTTATAAAAACTCACTTGTATCTTATGGTCCTAACCTAGATCCTGAAACTAATAAATTACTTGGATGTACGTTAATTATTGAAATGCCTTCTAGGAAAAAGCTTTTTGCTTTTTTAGAAAAGTTACCTTTAAATAATAATTATGGATTTAAACTTGTCGACATTAAAGTATGGGAAAATTATTGGGCCAGAGGGTCTGCTGTTAAAGAGGAAGTAGAATATATAAAATTTTAGTATTTTCGAATTCATCTCACTCGTGAGATGGTTTTGTATCACACTTAGCAAAGTGCTTTAAAAGTTAGCCAGAATTTAACTGATTATTTGTTAATGAGCATAAAGTTGATAATCGTAATATACTATTTACTACTGGTTAGAACAGGTGAATTATTTAATTACCTTTAGAAATTTAATCAGTTTAATAGTTTTTTTTAAACTATCTCGATCAAGTAGGTTTTTGCACTTTATTTTACTAGAATGTTTACTAAAAGCTCAAGTTACTTCTACCGGGGACTTGTTTTGCTCTCTCATTTTGATTTAAACTTGTGTACCTTCTCATCAGAGTGAAAAGTTATTAATACGATCTATCTTTCTATTTTTTATTACCTAGAAACCATTGTAAAATGTGAAAAATAGATTTATTCTAAATTTTTTGTTATTGGTATATTCAATATAAAAGTTAATGGTTATTGCAAAAGGACTATCCACTGTAAGTAGATTGCTCCTAGCTCCTTAATGGTGACTTAGCTATATTTAAATGGTCTTAGGTAGTAATTTTTTCTAAATTAAAAGAGTGTAATATTGAAAGTGTTAAATAATTATCCATTAATGGTGAGAGCTATTAGCTTTATCGTACTTCCGGTCTTTTTAATTTTCTTTGCTACATATTATTTATATATAGCTTCAGCGCTTCCAGTGCTAATTGGTGAACAATATGTTGAAGGGTTAAATAAAAGTGTTAAAATTTCTAGGGATGAAATGGGAGTGGTTTATATTGAGGCTTCTGTGGATGAGGATGTTTATTTTGCAATGGGATATGCTCATGCGCAAGATAGATTGTGGCAATTGGAATTACAAAGGCGCTTGTCCCAAGGAAGGATGGCTGAAATATTTGGAGAAAAAGCTTTAAATAGTGATATCTGGATGAGAACCCTGGGTATTTACGACTCTGCAGTACAAACTAAACATAACATTAGTGATAAAGCCAGGCAGTCTTTAGAGGCATATACTAGAGGTATTAATGCTTGGTTACATGCTGGTAATAAAATACCTTCTGAGTTTGACGTATTTGGAATTAGCTTTGAAAACTGGAAAGTTGAAGACTCTTTAGCATGGCAAAAAGTTTTTTCTTTAAATTTAGCAGGTAATTATGGTTCTGAACTGTTAAAATATATAGCAAATCAATACCTTTCGGCTTCAAAATTTGAACTTTTATTTGGCTCTCATGTGAGCGATAGCCTCGAATTCAGTAACCTTTCTCCTTTATCTTTACAATCATTAGCAAAGTTAGCTGAATTGCAAAAAGATCTAGTGCAGAACAGTAAAGTTGGCGGTAAGTATGTAGGAAGTAATGCTTTTGTTATATCTGGTAAGCATACCAAGTCCGGACTTCCAATCCTTGCAAACGACCCTCATTTAGCAATTCAAATCCCATCTCTTTGGTATGCTGTGTCTCAGAAAGGGGATCGATTAAAATCTCAAGGGTTTAGTTTAGTAGGGCTTCCACTCGTCATTTTTGGTAGAAATGAATACATAGCTTGGGGTGGCACTAATATGATGGCAGATGTCCAAGACTTGGTTATTGAAACATTAAATCCAGAAGATCATGATCAATATCTATATAAAAATAAATGGACAAACTTTGACAAAAGAATAGAAAAAGTTGCTGTTAAGGCACCATTCCCCTCTTTTTTGCGAACTGAGTATAAACCAATTGAATTTGTTGTAAGGGAAAGCGAAAATGGGCCGATTATTAGTGATGCAGTCCCAGGGTTTGAGCAGCCTGTTTCCTTAAAGTGGGTAACCTTGAGTGAAATTGATAAATCCTACGAGTCTTTCTACCTTATGAATTATGCCTCTAATCTAGCAGAGTTTAGAGCATCGTTTGAAAACTATGTATCTCCTGCATTGAATTTATTGTATGCGGATAGTTCAAATAATATTGCTTTATTAGGGATTGGAAAAATTCCAATAAGAAGTAAAGGTGATGGTACTTTACCTATAGCTGCTAGCGAAAGTGGGAAAGAGTGGTTAGGATTTGTACCATATGATGAAATGCCATTTGTGGTCAATCCTAAACAGGGGTTTATTGTAAATTCTAATAACTCTAATATTCAATCAGACTATTCATATTTAATATCAAGTGAATTTGCACAACCTTATCGAGCAAATAGAATTGCAAGATTACTTTCAGACAAAATTTATAATTTCGGATTATTAGAGATAGAAGATACTTTTACTATAATGTCCGATGTAAAAGACCTGTCCGTTGAAGTATTGTTAAATCAGCTATTGAAAATAGAGCCTATAAATAAACGACAGGAAAAAGTCTTTTATATTTTAAAAAATTGGGACTTTAATGTAACAGAAAATCAAGTTGCTCCTTCAATTTACTATCGATGGATTAGATATATTAAAGAGAGTTTGCTCACTGATTCCTATATTAGTAGTTGGAACCAACAAGTACACAATAATTACATGGAAGAGGTTAATTTTATGCTAACAGGTAAACGTTTAGCAGAACTAATTCAGTCAGACAAACATTGGTGCCGTTTAGATAAAAAAACAGAGCTTGTTGATTGTCATAGGCTTGTACTTGATAGTTTGGATGAAGCCTTAAATGATTTAACTAAACTTGGAGGGGGGGAGCTAGAAAACTGGCAGTGGGGCAAATTAAGTACAAAGGTTTATTCCCATAACCCCTTTAGTAATATAGATTCAATAAAGTCTTTCTTTGAAAGAAAGTATGCATCAGAAGGCTATGTTAATACAGTTAATGTTTCTTCTGGCTATTTTGATGAATCTGAGGGGTATGTGACTAATTTTGGAGCTGGTTTTAGACAGGCCATAGAACTCTCTAAAGAAACTGGACATTATTTAATGAATTCAACTGGTCAATCGGGGCATGCAATAAGTAAGCATTACGATGATATGTTAATCCCTTTTCAACGGGGAAAAATGCACAGCCTAAATAGTAAACCTGTTGCTTCTTTTTATTTAAGAACAATAGATAAATAGAGAATAATAATGAAGCTTCTAAGTGAATTTACAAAACAAGCCCCAAACCAAGTTTTTATTTCCATTGTTCTCGGCGCTATTGCTGGAGCCTGTTACTCCGGACTTATTCCACTTGTGATGCTAGGAATTCAGCCTAGTAGTAATACCATGAAATCAATGATTCCTGAAGTCACTAAGTTTCTTTCATTCGAAGTTAGTCAATTTGAAATTGCAGCTGTATATGCTTTGGCATGTATTATTGTTTTGGTGCTACGTAGTATTTCAGAAATTATTTTAATGCGTGTTTCAAATAGCGTTGGTAAAAAACTTAGATGGTCTTTCTATAAGAGTATTTCAGCCGCTTCGATGTCAGAGGTTGAACGTATAGGTTCAGCAAAATTGATAGCGTCTATTAACATTGATATACCTAATGTTATAACAGGGGGAAGACTTTTACCTTCTGTTTTCGTAAACTTAATTACGATAATCGGGGTGTTAAGTTTTGTTTATTTTTTAAATGTTCATGTTTTTAAACTAGTAATATATGCCATATGTATTGGCGCAATAATGTATCAAATCCCTCTTTGGTTTGCTTCTAGAATTTTTACTGAGTTAAGAGAGTCTCAAGATTTATTACAAGAGTCGATACGAGGCCTGATTTATGGTGCGAAAGAGTTAAAGTTAGATATAAATAAACGTAATTTTTACCACAGAAAACTGTTACTTAAACATGAAAATAAGATTCTAGGGAAAAGTAACAGAGGTGCTATCATTCTTAGCTCTGCAAACTGTTTTGGTGAATTAATATCTTTCTTTGTTATTGGTCTGCTTGGTTTTGTATTTATTAATTATCATTCAATAAGCCTGCAAGAGTTGATGACAGTTATTATGGTTCTATTGTTTATTACAGGGCCTTTTGCCTTATTATTAAACTCTATGCCGACCTTATCTTTAGCCTCAATTTCATACAGAAAATTTGCTAGTTTAATTTCTTCAATGAAAATTGAAGACTGTAAAGAAGAAATAATTGACAATCTTGATTGGCAAAGTATTACTTATAAAAATGTAGAGTATAGCTATCCCTCAGTAGAAGAAGAACAGGGCTTTAAGGTGGGCCCAATTAATTTAAAAATGTCTAAGGGAGAAGTTATTTTTATGATTGGCGCTAATGGCTCAGGGAAGTCGACATTTTCAAAACTTCTAACTCTTCATTATATACCGACGAAAGGTGAAATTCATTTTGGAAATAATATTGTTGATAGTGAAAGTGTTGTTAGTCATAGATTAGGGATTTCAGCTATTTATACTGATTATTACTTATTTGACACTTTACTTCACGAGTTAGACGAAGAATCTCTAAGTCTTATCGCTTATTATATAGAAAAGCTAGGGTTAGATAAAAAAGTTAAATTTGAAGGTGGTAAGTTCTCAACTATTGATTTGTCGGATGGACAAAGAAAAAGATTAGCTTTAATAGTGTCTTTTATAGAAGATAAATCATTTTATTTATTTGATGAGTGGGCAGCGGATCAAGACCCGACGTTTAAGAAAGTATTTTATAACGAAATTCTTGACGGGCTGCGTAAAAGAGGAAAATTGGTTGTTGTTATTAGCCATGATGAACAGTATTTTAGCGTTGCTGATAGATTAATAGTAATGGAAAATGGCCAGCTTAAAGAGAATGATTTCAGTTATGAACTGAATATTCAAAAGCCTAAATTTAAAATTCATGAGTTATGACCAATAAGCATTAAACTTATAAGCTTTTCTTTGGATGATAATCAGTAACTTGCGGGGGATATTTTTCTATAATATGATGCCTGTAAATTTAGAGCTTTATTTTGCATGTAAAATAAAGCTCTAAGGTAGTAAATATAATTTGATATCATTCTGAACATAATGTGGCTTTTTTGAAACAATTATATCTGTATTTAGACTAGCTTCAGTTTATTAATTGAAAAACCTTATAAATGATATAATCGTAAAAAACTAAGTGCGAATGTAAGAAAGTTTTATAAATATAATTTGAGTTGAATAGTTTGAGTTCTATTCCGCAAGATTAATAATTTAAGTAAAATTTCTGGTATGGTTCAAATATTTTTATCGTTGTTAATCCTCCCTGTTTATGGGCATATAGAAGTTGTTATTCATAGGTGGGATATCAATGTTTTATGAGTCTAAGTACTCAGGATAATTTAGATATGTTTACTTTGTCTATGGTGAACCTCATAAATATGAGCAGAATGACCTTCAATATTAAATAAAATATTGAATTCGGTAACAGAAGGCAGTGAGTTTACAGTTAAATTTGTAATGTGGAATAATCATTTTTGAGTAATTTAAAGGAGTGGAAATTGTCTAAGAGCTATTACTTTCCATTGAGCATGTCCCAGCAAGATATTTATTTTGATCAAATTCGGAATATAGATAGTTCTATTTATAATGTAGGTGGCTATGTTAAGTGTATGGAGTTGAATGTAGAAAAAATAAAGGCTGCACATAAGTGTATTATAAATAATAATGATGCTTTTGGGTTGGCTTTTTCTGAGCAAAATGGCTCAGTTGTTCAGTACCTTACTGAAACAAGAGATGATGAACTAATTATAATAGATCTTAGCTTGGATAAAAACTCTCTTGAAGTGGCAAATAACTGGGTTAATAATTTCTTTGATGAATCAATTTTTTATTATGATAAATTGTTATATTCCTCCAAATTACTAAAGGTGACTGAAAAAGAATATTGGTATGTTTGTAAGTGTCATCATTTAATAATGGATGGTGTTGGATTTGCAAATTGGGCGTTTAAATTGTCCGATTATTACAATAATGAAACACCAAGATACCAAACAGAGAGTTGGTCAAAAATAGTTGATAAAGATAAGCAATATTTAGAATCTAATATTTATAGAAAAAACAAATCATATTGGCAGAGTCAATTTGAAAATGGCATACCTACTAAAATTTTCTCTAAAATAAGAGAAAACCATTCACATAAGAGTCAAAGGTATAATCGTTCTATATCAAGGGATAAACTTAACAGCTTGCATAAAATTGCCCAGCAGTTCGATGTAAATATCGCGAATTTATTTATCGGTGTTATTTCGATTTATATTAACTATGCATATCAACAAAATAGTATTACTTTTGGATTGCCAGCTCACAATAGAAAGTCTCATTTAGAAAAAGGCATGTTAAATGTATTCACCAATACTAGTCCTATAACAGTTTCAATAGAAAAGAATGATACATTTATCTCTTTAGTACGATCAATTAACAAAAAACAAAAAGAGAACTTTCGTCATCAGCGTTTTCCAACAGGTCATTTATTAAGATTGTTAAATCTTCAAGGTGAGGCATATGCTTTTTCAGGTATTAATTTTAATTTTTTGAACCTTGATTATACTTCATTGCAATTTTTAAAGAAGAGTGCAGCTGTTATTTATCAACCACAGCAGCAAGATCAGTTACCTCTGACTGTGAACTTCTTTGACGGCGGTGAGAATGCATTGGAACTACAATATGACTTTCATCCCATATATTTTGATTTACAAGATATTAAAATGATGGCGTCACGTATTGAGCATATCCTCTCTCAGCTTTTAAACTCCGAATCATGGGAGAGTCCTATAAATCAATTGTCAGTAATACCAGAGTCTGAAAAAAAGCTGATTTTAAATAAGTTTATTGGAGAGAGATACAATATAGGCCACTCTTTAACAGTTGATTCATTATTCACAAAACAGGCCCTTGAAGAACCGTGCTTAACTGCTTTGAACTATGAAAATGTACGATTAAGCTATGGTGAACTCAATTCTAAAATAGAAGGATTGGCATCATATATGACCCAGCAAGGATGCAAAAACGGTATCTTAGTGGGTTTATATATGCAAAGAAGCATAGAAATGGTGATTGGGCTTTTAGCTATACTTAAAACTGGGGCAGCTTATGTACCATTAGATCCTTCACTACCCCAAGAAAGGTTAAAATATATAATTAAAGATACAGGCTTAGAGCATATTTTGACAACTCCTTCATTTAAGGAGGGAGATTTATATAATAACGCCACATTTAAAATAGTAATTGATTATCAAAATTGGCAGGATTTTGATATTGCTGATAATGAGCTCCAGTTATTGCGAGACCTTTCTGATACTGCTTATGTTATATATACATCAGGTTCAACGGGTAACCCAAAAGGTGTTGAAGTATCGCATCGGGCATTACTCAATCGTATCGATTGGATGGATCGTGAATATGAAATGACAGTTAAAGATAAAGTATTACAAAAAACCCCTTTTGGCTTTGACGTATCTGTATGGGAGTTTTTATGGACGCTTAGTTGTGGGGGGCAGTTAGTAATTGCAAGGCCTGAAGGGCATAAAGATCCTAGGTATTTATCAGAGCTTATTAAAAATCAGGGAATAACTAAGTTACACTTTGTTCCCTCTATGCTAAATATCATGTTAAAACATGGTAACTTAGAGCTGTGCACTTCTTTAAAGCAAGTATTCTGTAGTGGAGAGGAACTACATTCTAAACAAGTTCAAGACTTTTATTCTCTATGTCCTAATACAGAGTTACATAATTTATATGGTCCTACTGAAGCTGCTATTGATGTTAGCTTTTGGCCTTGTGCAGCTCAATTGGAGCAACCGATTTCAATAGGTAAAGCGATTCAAAATACGCAGTTATTGGTATTGAATGATAAACTTAATTTGACACCAATTGGAGTGGTTGGAGAGTTATATATATCTGGAATGGGTTTAGCAAATGGATATTTAAATAAGCCAGATTTAACAGATTCAGCTTTTATCAATAACCCTTATTATCGTAAACATGATACTAGAAGTAGTAAAAAACTATATAAGACTGGTGATTTAGTTCGATACCGAAGTGATGGTAATCTCGAATATATCGGGCGGAATGATTCACAAGTTAAAATTCGAGGGCAACGGATAGAGCTATTAGAAATCGAAAATGTGTTATTAAATCAATCTGAAGTAGATGAAGTTAAAGTTTTAGTCCAAGGTGATGCAAAAGATATATTAGTCGCATATTTAAGTTTAAAAGATCACAGTCAAAATATCCTAAAAAAAATTGAATCTAATATTAATGCATCTCTACCGTCTTATATGGTCCCTGGCCAGTTTATAATAATTGAAAAATGGCCTTTAACTGCCAATGGCAAGCTTGATGTTAAGAAGTTGAAGAATATAAGAGCAAGAAGTGCGAATGATCCTATTTATTTACCTGAGACACAGACGCAAGCAAAGCTTAGGCAATTATGGGCACAATTGTTAAAAATAGATGAGTCAGAAATTAGTATTAATGAAAACTTTTTTAGAATTGGAGGAAACTCATTACAGTGCTCCGAAATGATTCATGTGGCTCAAGAGCGGTTTAATTTTAAGTTCACTTTATCTGATATTTTTCAAAATCCCACTATTACAGAGTTAGCGCTTTGTATTGAAGATTACGAAAATGATTATAAAGATATTTATAGTCTAAAGCAGATGCCGATACCAACTTCTTGCTCACTCTCTTTTGTTCAATATCGAATCTGGCTTGCAGAGCAATTAAGTGGTAGTTCAAATAAGCATAACATGAGTGGTGGAGTGAAACTAATAGGGTCAATTTGTTTAGATAAGATTCGCAAATCTTTAAATGCTATGGTGAGAGATAATCTTATGCTTAGCACTTGTTTTGGATTATCTAAAAACGGAGAGCCCTACCAGTATATCGATCTATCTAAAAATCCAGCTATTAGTTTTTATGATTTAAGTGATCTATCAGATGAACTGAAAGCTCAAAGCTGTAATGATTTAATAAGTAGTTTCTGTAGTGAAATATTTTCATTACAAGATTCATTAATGTTTAAAATCTGTGTCATTACGCTCTCTGATGAGGAAGTACTTTTATATTTTAGTTTTCACCATATTATTTGCGATGGCTGGTCTATTAATATTGCGCTAAATAAATTTTTAGAATCATATGATAATGTTAGCTCTAAGGCGAGCTCTGTTTCAGTAACACATAACTACTTCGATTACGTTTATTGGCAACAAGAGTTTTTATCTACGTCTGAAGCGACTTTGCAAAAACAATTTTGGAAAGAGTACCTATCAGGTTGTAATCCTATTCTAGATTTACCATTTAGAAAACTAAAAGAAAATAATCAGGCTCAAAATCTAATTAATGAAGAGTTACCACTTACACTGCTAAAAGATTTACAACAGTTGGCTAATGAGCTCAGCTCTAGTTTGCCTAGTTTAATTCATTGTGCTTTGGTTTTGGTTCTTAGTCGTATGACTGCAGAGCGTGATCTAGTGATTGGAATACCGGTTACAGGTCGAAATATAGGAGGAACAGGAGATATATTTGGCCCATTTATAAATAATTTACCTGTTAGAACACAAGTTCAGAAAAACCAATTATTTATTGAGTTTTTAAAAGAACAAACCAAAAATTTACAGCAAGTTCTTAGCCATCAAGAGTTACCTTTTGAGCAAATATTGGAGCTCTTACCACATATAGACAGAAGCTCAAAAGAGACCCCTTTATTTCAAGTGTGTTTGAATATTTTGAGCTTGCCTACACTTGAATTTGAAAGTGCCGGTATAAACGTTGAGCCTGAACCTATTTTAGCAAACGACAATAAGTTTAATTTAACATTATACATTTCGCAGCATAGTGATGGTTTGACAATTCAATGCAATCACTCAAGAGAGTATTGTCCTGAAGATGTTGCTAACATATTACACCAGTTATCTGGGCTATTGGCAAAGTTGGTTGTAACCCGAGGCGATATTTTTTGCTCTCAACTATCATTTTATAGTCCAGAGAACTCGCCATTGCTAGCAAAAGAAAATGAGACTGATCATTTTAATGAACATACCAAAACTATTATTGAATGTTTTGAAAGCTCAGTATTGAATATGCCCAATGCTTTAGCATTATCATATCAGCAGCGTAATTGGAGTTATCAACAGTTAAATTATATTTGCTCCCTGTATGCTGAACGATTTGTTGAATCAGGGGTATGTAAAGGAGACATCGTTGCGATTGTTGGTGGTCGAAGGGATAGCTTAATTATTTCAATGCTAGCAGTATTAAAAGCGGGTGGAGCCTTTTTAATACTGCCAGAAGATGAGCCAAAAAGAAGAATACAAGAAAAGCTTTCAGTATTAAAAACAGTATTTCTTTTAAATATAAGTCATATTGAATTACCTGAACTTGAAAAAATGAACTCGGTCAATTTATTGAAGGTTAATTTAGATTACCTTGATAAAGAAAAAGATAATAATCAATTTTCTCAGCTTTATCTTGAAGGGGTAAAGTGCCTAGGGAATGATTTAGCATATATAGCCTTTACTTCAGGTACAGAAGGTATGCCTAAAGCAATTAAAGGTCGACATAGCAGTCTGACAGCTTACACGCCATGGTTAATCGATAAGTATAATATCTCTTATCAAGATAGATTTGCCTTAATTTCAGGGCTTGCCCATGATCCATTGCACAGAGAAGTTTTTACGGCGCTAATAGCTAATGCGAGCATTCATATCCCTAATGAAGAAGAATATGATTTCACGAATGTTTCAAACTGGATCGAGAAGACTAGAATATCTGTTTTGAATATCACTCCTAGTTTGGCCACAGTCATTTTACTTAATGGGGTTTCGTTTAAATATTTATCACATATTTTCTTTTGTGGTGAACCGTTAAGTGTTAATACTGCAATGGAAATTTTGCAACAAAAGGAAAGTCTTAACTTAATAAATATGTATGGTGCGACAGAAACGTGTAGAGCACTTAGTATATATGATATAGAATATAAAGATGTTAACCGGTATGATTTAAAAGGTTATATACCTTTGGGCAGAGGAGTTGCTGGTGTAGAAGTATTGATCCTGAATGAGCAAAATCAAAAATGTGGTATTGGCGAAGTAGGTCAAATTGCGATAAAAGCTAAGCATTTAGCCTTGGGATACTATAATAATACTGATTTAACTAATACTAAGTTCATTTTAAACCATGAAGCGTCATCTGAGCATAAAAATATTTATTTAACTGGTGATTATGGAAGGTTCGATTATCAAGGTGATGTTTGTTTTATTGGTAGAAATGATCGCCAGCTCAAAGTCCGTGGTCACAGAATAGAACCGATAGAAATAGAGACAATTATTAAGCGGGAAGGGTTAGTTGATAATATTTTAGTGACCGCGATTCAGGATGTTTTAGGTGATAATCAACTTGTTGCATATATTGTCAAAAATGAAAATGAAACCAAAGGTGAGAGAGAGTTTATTAAATATTTTCGTGTTATTTTACCTGAGTATATGGTGCCAAATAAAATAATATTTATTGAATCCGTACCTTTTACGCTTAATGGCAAAATCGATTGGTTAAAACTTTCTAATTTGTGTTTAAAACAGCAGGTACCGACAGTAATTAAACCTAATACTAACATCGAACAAAGGATTTTAAAAATATTTAGTGAACTGTTAAATAAACCTTCAATTTGTGTATCAGATAACTTCTTTGATATTGGTGGAAACTCTATTACAGCCGTAAGGGTATTGACGTTATTGAATAAAGAGTTTGCGACAGAGATCTCTTTTAGTGATTTTTTTGAACGAAGTACGATCAGAAAACTTTCTGAATTTATCGAGTTTAGAAAGTTAGAAAAAACAGTAATTTCTCATAAATCAACAAAGAAAAACATAACATCTATATAAAAAAATAAAATTATGAAAGAAAAAAATGATTTATATTATTATTCGAAAGCGCATAAAGAACTTATAAGTCAATTGCGTGAAAATGATACGTTTAAATTAGCTAATGTTCTCGACTATGGCTTGGATACTCCAAATCTTATTAAAGACTATAAATTTGAATATGCTTCTTGGCCTGTCGTGGTTTCAAATGAAAGAGTGGAAAATTTTACATCATTTTTCAATAAATTTAAGGCCCTGTGTAATAAGGCAATATTGAACAGTTTTGACTCTAATGTTTCATTTGAAGAGTATTTAGATTGTCCAGGATTCTTGTTTGAATATATTGGAGAGGTTTTTGATGATATTACTGACTATATATATAGGTATGACATAGTATATTCAAAAGATAACTTTAAAATCCTTGAAGTTAATACAGGAACAAATATAGGCGGATGGCAACTTGATCAATTAGATGAACACTTTTCACAGTTGCTAAAAGAATATGATTTTTCTAAAAGCTGGAATGTAAAAAAAGAGAATATCTTAGAAAATGTCTTAAAGATGATTATTAAATCCGTAAGAGCGCTTAAAAACGATAGAGACAAACACGATATCGTATTTGTTAAGGAGTATGATGAAGATGAAAATAATATAAATGACATAATTTCTATATTAAATTTGATATTTTCTAGGTTAAAAAAAGAGTTAGGGTATTCAGGTGACTTAATACACTGTGAAAGTATGAGTGAATTATCGATAGATGAATACGATATTGTCTACCTTAATGATAAAAAAGTTTCTGCAGTAATAAGCTATTACACTGAAGTTACTAGCGAAATTCAAAGCATAAACCTGCGTTTAACTAAATGTTACCTCAAAGGGAATCTTGTTTTTCCAGATAGTCCTTTTCATAATTTATTGGGTAATAAAAATATATTATCTCTCTTGTACACTGCCATTGAGAAAGGTATTTTTACCAATGAAGAAGTTGAGTTATTAAAAAGGCATGTGCCTTGGACTCATAAAGCTGGTAACGAGTATATTCATAAAGATCAAGTTTCTCATAAATCGATTGATTTTTTAATACACAATAAAGACAAATTAGTGTTTAAAAAAGCACGCTCTATGCAAGGAAAAGATGTTTTTGTTGGTAAATTCATCAGTAAACTCGATTGGCTGACTATTATTGAGCAATATGGTTTAGATAGAGGCTGGTTAATTCAAGAATACTGTGAGCCAGATGAGGCGATTATGTGCGATAAAACTGGCTGGCTAGGACCTTTTGATTTTATTTGGGGGGTTTTTGACATTGACTTCAAATACAGTGGTGCATTTATTCGAGGTCATAGAAAGTGTGATGCAGAAGAAGAAAATAATGGCGTTATAAATTCAGCAAGTGGTGCGATCGAATTCACAGTTTTTGAGAATAAAAAATTACAAAAGGTATTGTCGATTTAATATTGATGTGCTAAGGGAGTAAATAATGATAATAAAAGACATTATTGCAATGTGCAATCAAGAGGGTGTTGAGCTTGGATTGAATGGGGACAACCTAGATATCGCGTTTGACGACCACCCATCAGACGAATTGATAGATTTACTTAGAAATAATAAGCAAAATATAATTGAATATATTTTAAAAAGACAAGGTGCTAATTTTATTGAACGACCAGTTTTACAAAAACCACTGAGTTCACAAGGCAATATCTATTCTTCTTATTCTCAAGATATGTTGTGGTTTATGGATGGACTAAGTGATTTATCTTCTCGATACAATATGAGTTACATCTTAGATGTTTATGGTGAACTGAATATTCATTGGGCTGAACAAGCTTTTAGCTCTATTATTGAACAGCATCTTCCACTAAGAACAAACTTTGCAACTGATGAAAATGGAAAAATAACTCCATCTCTTCAACAAAGCATTGATTTTAAAGTTGAGGTCGTTGAGATTACGGGGAGAAATCAAAGTGAAGAGCTTAAAAATTTAGAAACATTTAAACAGTTATTTTTTTCTAGGCGGTTTTCTTTAAATAGTGACCTTATGGTGCAAGTTGCATATACAAAAGTTTTAGATAGAGAAGGTCTGTTATTGATTAATATGCACCATATTGCTTCTGATGGGTGGTCTTTAGGCGTATTAATTAATGAGTTTAAAAGGTTATATTTAGCAAATGAACACCAAGTAAGGCAAGCTAGCAGTTTAATGCCATTTAATTACTCAGATTATGCATACTGGCAACGTCATTGCTTGACTGAGATCCATGAAAAACAACTTTCATACTGGCAGAATAAACTAGAAAATTTACCAACACTTCATAGTTTACCCATAGATAAACCTAGGCCTTTACAACAAGAATTCACAGGGAATTCTCACACTGTCTTGCTAAATTCCGGGTTGTTAAAGCAATTAACAGATTTAGCTGTTGAGCAAAACTGTACACTATTTATGGTGTTACATTCGGTATTTTCACTGCTTTTATCAAAAATTTCTTATAACCAAGATATTGTTATTGGTACTTTATTAGCAAATAGGACTGATAAGCATTTAGAAACCTTGATTGGATTTTTTGCTAACACAGTTGTATTACGGACTGAAATTAATAATACGCTAACATTTAATGAGTTTTTGTCAGAAGTTAAGCATGTCAACTTGTGTGCTCAAGATCATCAAGATGTACCATTTGAGAAAGTAGTCGAGAGGATAAACCCAAAAAGAAGCCAAGCACATACCCCCCTGTGTCAGGTTATGATGGCGTTAGATAACACGCCTAAAGTAGAGTTTAATACTGATAGTGTAAAGTTTGCTGAGCAAAAAGTGGAAGAACAATATGCTCTGTTTGATTTGTTCTTAAAAGTTTATCAAAAAGACAACGATCTTTCTTTGCGTTTTAATTATAGTACTGCTCTTTTTGAAAGTGCGTCGATCATGCAAATGGCAGACTCGATGGTTAACTTACTCCAGCATGTATTACAAAACCCTGATGCACCTATCTCAGAACTTAGTTGTTTACCTCTCGATGAAAGAAATAGTTTCTTCGCGGTGAGTAAAGGTAAAAACTGTCTTATAGATGATATTCCACAAATACAAACTTTATTTGAGCAACAAGTTATTGCGTCTCCAGATAGAGTCGCTTTGCGTTTTGGCGAGCAGAGCCTAACTTATAATGAAGTTAATATTAAGGGGAATCTACTAGCCCATAAATTAAGAAAACAAGGAGTTTCAACTGGAACAATCGTAGCACTTTATTGCGAAAGGTCAGTAGAGATGATTATTGGTATCATAGGCATACTAAAATCGGGTGCATCTTATTTACCTTTAGAGCCATCCTATCCTGAAGATAGATTACTTTATATTTTAGAAAATAGTGGTTGTAAAACTATTTTAGTTTCTGACAATACTACTAAAACAGTGTGTTTTAATGATTTAGATTGTATTCATTTTTCTGCTCAAGATACGAGTGATTTAAATATTGAAAATACTGTCTTAACTGATAGGCAAACCAAAGATAGTTTGGCGTATATAATTTACACGTCGGGTTCTACGGGACTGCCTAAGGGTGTGATGATCACACATGAAAACCTTATTAATCGTATAAATTGGATGCAAAATGTTTATCAGTTAAATGAGAATGATATTGTGCTTCACAAAACACCTTTTAGTTTTGATGTTTCAGTTTGGGAGTACATGTGGCCATTGTGTTATGGAGGTTGCACAGATATTTTGCCTGCTCATAAGCATACGGATCCCCAATATGTATTAGAGTTTATTCAGCACAGAAAAATATCAATTTTACACTTTGTACCATCTATGTTTCGCCATTTGTTAGACGAGCATGCCAAAGGGTGGTCATTATGTAACTCAGTAAGACATGTTTTTTGCAGTGGTGAAGTATTAACTATAGATTTGGTAGTTAAACACCTTTCATTAGCGAATGCCAAACTACATAATTTATATGGACCAACCGAAGCGACCATTGATGTTAGTTTTTTTGCTTGTAATGAAATGGTGAAAGAAAATGTACCAATAGGAAAGGCGATACAAAATACTCAATTATATATTCTTGATGCACACGGCAACCCTTTACCTCACGGATCAATAGGAGAGCTTCATATAGGGGGGGAAGGTGTAGCAAAAGGGTATATTAACAATGCAGAGTTAACCAATAGCAAATTTATCATTAGGCAAGATGCTAAAGGCCACTCTGTAAGATTGTATAAAACTGGAGATTTGGCTCGAAGTGACCTAAATGGTGATATTCATTATTTGGGGCGTCTTGATAAACAAGTTAAAATTAGAGGTTTTAGAGTTGAACTTGGCGAAATTGAGCAATCTATTTTACAGCTACCTGACATAAAATCTGCCGTGGTTACGAATCAAAAAGATGATGAGGGAAACACTTTATTAATTGCTTATATAGTAATAGGAAATGGTATTATCGATGATGTGAAAACAATTGAAAAAGTTTCTCTTTTATTAAAGCAAAAACTACCCAGTTATATGCTGCCTAATGAATATATTCCAATTTCTGACATCCCTGTTACCGCAAATGGAAAGTTAAATTTTAACGCTCTACCTAAATGGCAGGATTTTTTACAAGAAAGTAAAAAAATTGAACCTGTTACAGAAAGTGAAATTGGTTTAGCTAAAATTTGGGCTGATGTTTTATCAGTAGAAGTTGATATTTTAAGTGTAGATCAAAGTTTTTTCTCTTATGGCGGAAACTCTTTGAATTTAATTCGTTTGAAATCAAAGATCGAAAAAGAATTTTCTGTTGATATTCCTGCTGCAAAATTATTCGATACAGACACGCTTTCAGCTCAAGCAGAGATGATAGAAGTTTTCATTATTTCTCAATCACATACCTCCAATAGCGTTGAAGCTTTTGTCGAGGAATTTTAGTTTTGGACAATATGGTATAAAGATGGCATTAGAGTTATTAAAAAAAGCTAGGAAGCAAGGAGTTTCTATTACACTAAATAATAGTAAACTCCGCGTTGAAACGTCTGGAAAACCTTTATCAGATGAGCTAAGAGCTGAAATAATCAAAAATAAATCTGCGCTTTTAGTTTTACTTGAAAAGAGTGATGGAATTGCAATGACAATTTCACAGCCTAAAATTATGGCATTTTCCAATAAAGATAACATTAGATTACCTCTTTCTTATTCGCAGCAACGATTATGGTTTTTAGATAAACTAAATCAAGGAAGTTCAGAATATAATATGGTCGGATCATTTAATATCGACTCTGATTTTGACTTGGAAATTGCACGAACAACTATTTGTAAAATTATTGAGCGCCATCAAATATTAAGAACAGTTTATAAAGAAGTTGATGGAAAGGCATATCAATTTATTAAAAATGACTTTGACTTTAATATCAAAAAGCACAATTTATGTGCATTTACAGAAGAAAAGCAAAAAGCAGTCATTGATCAAATTATTAATGGGGATATGAACAAAGCCTTTACACTTAGTGAAGACTTACTGATCCGTGTGAATTTTATTTTACTCGATAGCAAGTTAGATCATGAGCAGGGGATATTAACTATTAATATCCATCATATTGCTTCAGATGGTTGGTCGGTAGATATATTTTTAAAGGAGTTTGTTACATTTTATCAAGCCATATTGAAGGGAGAAGATGGGAAGCTTCCTGATTTGCCCATTCAATATAGTGACTATGCAATTTGGCAAAAAGAGGTAATGTCTAAGGAGTTGCTTAGCCCACAATTGAGCTATTGGAAAAAACAATTAAATAGCTTGCCAAAAGTCCATAACTTACCTTTAGTTAGTCCTCGAAATGAAGTTAAGCATAAGCAAGGAAAAATGTTATCGACTCGATTGGATATCGATCACTGCGATAATTTATTTTCATTAGCTAAAAACTTAAAAATGACACCATTTATGTTGTCACATGCAGCATTGGCATTAGTACTATCTAATTACAGTAATTCTCAAGATATAGTTATCGGCACACCAATAGCAAATCGTAAACAAAGTGATTTAGAGAATTTGATTGGATTTTTTTCTAATTCTTTACCAATACGTGTGAGTACAGCTTTTCAAACACTAAAAGGGTTTTTAATTAACTTACGAAAAGCCCATATAGATTTACAAGAAAATCAAGATGTGCCATTTGAGTTGTTGGTAGAGCGTGAAAAAATGGTGCGTAATTTAGCCTATTCGCCATTATTTCAAATTATGCTAAGTAGTGAAATGGATTATGGTGTTAAGGAGCTTGCTCAAGGTCATCAAAATACGTTATTTGAAACGGGATTAAAAACACGAACGATAGAGTATACAGCTTCAAAGTTTGATCTGGAAGTTAACGTAGTTTTTAGCAAGTATGGGATCTCTATTTATTGGCTTTATGATACCTCTTTGTTTAGTGAAAAAATGATGGTGCAAATGAAAAAGCATTTTGCATTAGTTTTGCAAAACTTGAGTCAATTAAGTCAAGCCACCAATGTTGAAAATATACAATTAAATGAAGTCTTAAAAGATGGTCATTTATATAGCCCATTTTTAGGAGGTTCCTTAAATACGGATAATGCTCATAAAGACAGCAAACAACTGATACTACCTGTTAATATTCAGGATAAAACAAATTTTCATTATGAACAGCCATGCTCAGAACTCATTTCTTTAGATAGCCAAATTGAATATTGGAAAAAACAGCTTTTTGAAGTACCTCATGTTCATAACTTAACTACCAAAGAACGTGGGCGTGAGAATAAATTTAAATTAAATACTATTCGTAAAAAGCTACCTGAACAGCTTCTGACATCCTTGTTCGATATTGCAAAGAAAAATCAGTTAACGCCTTTTATGCTTTTACATGGAGCATTATCTATAGTGTTATCTAGACATAGTAATAGGCATGATATAGTTATTGGAACACCCGTTGGTCATCAATTTCACTATTCACCGAATTTATTAAAAAAGCTTTTGATAAATACTTTAGTGTTGCGAGTTAATACTCATCATCATCAATTGAGTGATTATTTAGCGCATGTAAAATCAGTAAATATATCAGCGTTTAAAAATAAAAATGTACCGTTTGAGCAACTTATAGAAAGACTAAATATAGTACAAAATAGTCAAATTATGCCTTTAGTACAGATTATATTGACGACTAATTTAGAGGGTGATCTGAGTAAGGCTTTATCAAAAGATAAAGGTATAACGCTTTGGGATCGTCAAAATAGAGATATTAAACATACGAATAATGGGTTTTATGATATCCATATTGACTGTAAATACAGTAATTCAGACTTTATTTTGGAGTGGGATTATAACGAGGGACTATTTTCAAAAAGACAAATCGAACAATTAAATTCTCATCTTTGTAAAGTGCTCTTTAGCTTTTCAGAGTTGTTAGGGTCAACAATTGAAAACGAATATTTTTTAAATGACGTTACAATGTTCAGTGAAGATGAGGTCAAAAAACTATTACCACAAAAAATTGAGTCTGATAGTGACTTGTGTGAAGAGTTTTGTATTCATGAACTCTTTGAAGAGCAAGTGAGATTAACTCCAGATGCCATCGCTGTTATAAGTGGAAATCATGAGCTAAGTTATAAAGTTCTGAATGAAAAATCTAATCAACTAGCTCACCACCTAATTGAACAACACAATTTAAAGCCTGATAGTCTTGTGGGTATATGTGTCGAGCGTTCAGTAGATATGATCATTGGTTTGTTAGCGATTCTAAAAGCAGGGGGTGGCTATGTACCTCTAGATCCAAACTATCCTAAAAGACGCTTAAGTTACATTCTAGGTGACACTAATACTGAAATTGTTATCACAAGTCAGGGTTTGCTAGAGGCGCTCACAGACTATGAAGGCTGCGTAATTAAACTGGATACATTTTTTAATGATACTGAAAAGTTTTCAGATCATACAAGCCTTAATATCAGAACAAAGGTAATTGGGTTAAAGTCAAATAATTTAGCTTATGTCATATATACTTCGGGTTCTACGGGAAAACCTAAAGGTGTAATGGTAGAGCACCGAAATGCGACTTCTATGCTCAATTGGGCTAAAATGGAATATGATGATGCAATTTTATCAAGGACACTTGCTAGCACTTCATTAAATTTCGACTTGTCTGTATTCGAAATATTTGCACCTTTGAGCACAGGTGGTTGCTGTATTATTGTTAAAGATATATTGGATTTAATAAATGAAGCGCCAAATGTATCGCTAATAAATACAGTGCCATCTGCGGCAAAAGCGTTATTAGAGCAACGAGCATTCCCTAAAAAAGTTAAATGTATTAATTTGGCTGGGGAGCCTTTACATAGTGAGTTAGTGAATAAACTTCTTTCTGAAGCTAGCGGGGCAAAGGTTTATAATTTGTATGGTCCATCAGAAGATACTACTTACTCAACTTTCATTAGTTATTCAGCTCCAGTAAAAGAATCCGTATCTATTGGTAAAGTTATTACGAATAGTTACGCTTATATATTAAATGAAAACCTTGAATTAGTGCCTTATGGTGCGCTTGGAGAGCTTTACCTTTCGGGTGCAGGGCTAGCGCGTGGATATTTAGAACAACCAGTTTTGACCGCCGAACGTTTTATTAATAACCCATATTATGAACCAAAACTACCTAACAATGTTAAGCGACTATATAAAACTGGTGATTTAGTTCGATTTTTACCGAGTGGCAATCTTCAATATGTTGGTCGTCTAGATGATCAAGTTAAAATTCACGGATTTCGTATTGAATTAGGAGAAATTGAGAGTAACTTACGAAGCATAGATACGGTAGATTCATCACTAGTATTGGCTAAAACAGTTGCAGATAGCAAGCAGTTGGTAGCATATTTAAAGCCGTGTCATACAGCTTCAGGGATTGACCAATATAGCTTTATAGAACAAATCAAGGCTCAAATAGAGTGTTCTTTGCCGAATTATATGGTGCCTAGAATTATAATTTTGATAAAAGAATGGCCTCTTAGTCCAAATGGTAAAATAGATCAGCAAGCATTGCCTGCTCCTGATGCGGCTTCATCTCAACAGGTCTTCCTTGCTCCCAAAAGTGTTATTGAGCTTGCCTTAACTCAAATCTGGGGCGAACTATTACAAATAGATCCAGCTAATATTAGTGTAAGCGCTAATTTTTTTGCTCTTGGAGGCCATTCTTTATTAACCACTCGTCTACATGCTCAAATTCGTAGTCGTTTTAATCTAGATATACCGTTACATAATCTTTTTGAACAGCAAAGTTTGGCAACATTAGCTGAGAAAATTGAAAAGTGTCATTTTAGGTTGGCGGCAACCTTACCGGATATTGAACCTATAAATAGACCAAATGGCTTAGCGAAGATGTCTTTTTCACAACAGAGATTGTGGTTTATCGACCAATTGCAAAAAGGATCTCCTGAATATAATATACCTATTGCCTTTAATGTAAATGGTTACTTTCAATTAGATATTATTGAAAGAGTATTTCAAACTATCATTGAACGTCATGAGGTGTTACGTACTGTATATGTTCAACATGGTGACGAATCATTACAGCAAGTAAGGCCTATCAGGAATATTAACTTTTCTGTCCAACATAAAGACTTATGTCATTTGAGCTGTATTGAATTAGAAGAAGCTATAGAGCGACTTGTAGTTGGAGATATATACCGACCTTTCGACTTGAGTCAAGATTTAATGCTCAGGATTACCTACTTAAAAGCTAGAGAAAATAAAGGCATTTTACTCTTCAATATACACCATATAGCTTCTGATGGTTGGTCGATGGAAGTACTAACTAAAGAGTTTTTTTCCTTATATGACGCATACAGTAATGGTTTAGAAAATCCACTAGCCCCTCTTAAAGTACAATATGCCGATTATGCCCATTGGCTGCATGAAAATATGGATGAATCTCGACTAGCTCAACAAAGAGAATATTGGGTTCATAAATTATCAGATATGCCAAACGTCCATGCGCTTCCATTGGAACAATCAAGACCCGAGGTTAAGTCTTCTCGAGGTCAAACAGCGCAAAGCTCCCTTAGTGCTGAAATAGCCTCTGATTTACAGCAGATCGCTAGAAGATATCAAATTACTCCTTTTATGCTTTTTCACGGCGTTCTAGCTCTATTAATATCGCGTCATAGTAACTGTAGTGATATTGTAATAGGTACTCCTGTTGCTAATCGTGCAGTGAGTGCATTAGAGCCTCTGATAGGGTTCTTTGCCAATACTTTAGTATTACGGGTAAAGACTGAACATCCTTCTATTAGTGATTATTTTAAGCATATAAAAAACACTCATTTAGAAGCTCAATCTAACCAAGATTTGCCTTTTGAACAATTAGTTGATTATTTACAGGCTCCGCGTAGCCAATCTCACACACCTTTATTTCAAATTATGTTGACAATGAGTTCAGATTTTAGTGGCGCCATAAATGACGAACCTATAGAACAACTCAATCAAAGTCTCCAATATACGCAATATCAATCCACACAAGTTGCTTCTAAGTTTGATTTGAACATAGATTGTGCATTGAGTGAAAAGGGGGTTCAGATCGACTGGATTTATGATGAAAGTCTGTTCTCTTCACAATACATAACAAAATTAAATGAACACTTCTGTAGATTATTGACTGAACTGGCTAATAGTACTAATAAGCAGGTTTCTGTATTGGAAGATTTGCAAATGTTATCTGATGGAGAAAAAGAGTTTCTAGTTAATACTCTTAATGACACGCAATACGACTATCCTACAGAATTGTGTATTCATGAAATCTTTGAGAGTCAAGTCTTATTACAGCCATCGTCAGTTGCGATGACTTTTGATGGCGAATCTTTTACATATAATCAGCTGAATGAAAGAGCAAATCAATTGGCTCATTTTCTAAAGGAACACTACGACCTTAAGCCTAATTTTGTGGTTGGGGTATGTGTTGAACGTTCTCCAGATATGGTGATTTGTATCCTGGCTATATTAAAAGCTGGTGCTGCATATCTCCCATTAGATATTCGTTTACCAAAGGAGCGGTTGCGTTATATTCTTAGCGACACTGCTCCAAAAGTCGTATTGGTACAAAAGCGTACTTCAGAATTGTTAACAAGTCTAAATACTGATATTTTATCTATTGATATGAAGAGTGATGAATATTGTCGTTTCTCTACATACAGTGGCGAAAATATTAGTAGAAAAAGCTTAGGTTTAAGAGCAGAAGATTTATCTTATGTTATGTATACATCCGGTTCGACAGGGAGTCCGAAAGGGATTAAACAAACGCATAAAACAGTATGTAATTTGGTTTATTCGACAGCAGCTCAACAAGGTATTACACATTCATTAAGAACTCTGAATTTCACGCCTTATTCGTTTGACGTTTCAGTACAAGAATTAGTCACAACTTGGTATACAGGTAGTTGTCTGGTTGGTCTGAACAAAGAACCGAAAGAAAACTTGAATGAGCTACTAGATATTTTAATCAAAGAAAGGATAGAAAGGTTATTTATTCCCCCAGCTGCTCTTCAATTTATATCTAAAGAGACCCAAGATAAAAAACAGTTTTTACCAGATTTAAAAGAAATATTTTCAGCGGGCGAAGAGTTAGTGATATCTGATGCCATAAAATATTTTTGTTTATCACATGATAACTGCCGAATATGGAACTGTTATGGTCCAACAGAGACACATGTTGTATCTTTGAAAGAGGTGAGTCACATTCGCAAAGGTGCTAGTGTTCCGATCGGTAAGCCTGTAAATAATACTTCACTTTACTTATTAGATACTAATAAGCAATTAGTACCTTTTGGAGCCGTTGGTGAAATATATGCTAGTGGACATGGGGTAGCAAATGGATATATAGATAGATCACTTGATAAAAATAGGTTTATTTCTAGTCCCTTTGAAATAAATGATCCAACTAAACTTTATAAAACGGGAGACTTAGCTAAGTACCTTAGAGATGGAAATTTAATGTTTTTAGGAAGGGCCGATCAGCAAGTAAATATAAATGGCTTTAGAGTTGAAATTTCTGAAATAGAAAATGTGATTATTAACCTCAAGGAGGTCAGTAGCTGTACAGTGTTGCATCAACATTGTGATCTTGATGTGCTCAAGTTAGTCGCTTATATTCAGCTTTCAGATCAAATAGTTAATAAACAAAGTTTGTCGAGTGATAGCGACAAATTATACTCAATGCTTCGTGGATATCTGGGCAATTATCTACCTGAATATATGATCCCATCAAGTTTCGTTACTGTGGAACAATTCCCTTTAACATCTAATGGAAAAGTAGATAAGCAAAAACTGAAAACGTTGTTTACAAGCACATCTCAATTTATTGAGCCTAATAATGAAGTTGAAGAACAAGTTGTTGAAATACTTTCAAACTTACTCGATATATCGAAAAAAAATATATCGGTAGAGCAGAGTTTTTTTGAACTAGGTTTGAGTTCATTAAAGCTGTTTTCGTGTGTTTCCTACTTGAATGATGCTTTCTCATTGAGTATTACAATCAGTGATCTTTATAAAAATCCATCTGTTAGATTATTAAGTAAGAAAATCATTGAACAGCAGTTAGTCACTCAAATTTTTGCAAATGATATACAGAGCACCGACTTTGTTGAGGATGGGGAAATATGAAAAATCTAGAGTCGCTTTTACAACAATTACAACAAAACAATGTCAAGCTAAGAGTTGAAGATGATAAAATTAAATTCCAAGATCCTGAAAAGTTTATAAAAGGCGAAGTTTTAGAGCTGATAAAAAAGCACAAATTTGAAATTATCTCTCTATTAAATACAAATAACTCATTTTCAAGAATCAATGGAAGCTTTATCTTGGGAAATGAAATTCCTATTTCAAAAATTCAAAAACCATTGCTGTTTGCAGAATTGATATCAGAAACAGAGGTCAGTCATAACTTATCTATTAGTTACCTTTTTAATAAAGAGATCACTGTAACAAAACTAAAAACGGCATTAACAGATCTTGTTGATAAAAATGACGGACTTCGTCTTGGTTATATTCAAGAAAGTGGAGATTGGAAAGCTAAGCTAAATTCAAGTATTGACCTATTGATAGAGCACGCGTGTATTACTGAAGCAGATATTAATAAACAATATGGAAGCTTGAGTGGGTATACTAGAGAGTATGTAAGGAGAAAATTTGTATTTGATGGAAGTCCATTAATAAGAATACAGCTATGTGAACTTGAAAATAGAGATGTACTTTTGAATATATCTATTCATCATTCCATTTGCGATGGTCTATCTCTCGCTAGCTTGTCAAATAAACTCCATGTTGCTTTATTTACACCCAATAAGGTAAATGAATTGTACTCCTACAGTGCATCATATTTAGACTATTTATGCTGGCAAGAAAAAATAGGGCATAATGAAGGAGTTAATTATTGGCGAACAAAATTAGATGGGGCGCCAAGCCATATTAAATTACCTACAGACTTTACTAGGCCTTCGAGTGTAGTCTTCGATGCATCATCATCATTTTTACAACTCGAAAATGTATTGATTGAAAAGCTTACCCAAGTATCTAAGAAATATAAAGTTAGCCAGTTTACTATTTTATTAGCTGGTTTTTATTGTTTGCTTAGCCGATATTCTACTCAAGAAGATATTGTAATAGGCGTTCCATTTTCGAACCGAGATCAGCCTGAAATTACAAATACTATAGGGTTATTTATAAATACTTTACCAATCAGAGTAAAACTGACAAAAGATCTGAGTTTTGAACAATTACTAGGACAAGTATTCGAGTCGGTACAGGAAGCGACTCAATATCAACAAACCCCACTTCTCGATATTATAGAAGCAGTGAATCCTTCAAGAAGTGCTAGTCATTCTCCTTTATTTCAAGTATTGGTTAACTATTTAGACATTCAAGGAGGAACTAGGGATTTATTTGGTGCCCATAAGAAAGATATATCGTTTGATGATAAGAAAGAAAAACAAACAAAGTATGATTTGACATTAAATATTACTAATAAAAATAATGAGTTCAATGTTGTATTTGAATATAGTAATAATTTATTTAAGCAAGAAACAATTCAAAGGATGCAGCAGCACTATGTGCAGTTACTTGCACATTTATTGAGTTCACCTTCTAAACCAGTAAATTCTCATGATATTCTAGTGAAAGATGAGCTGTCATTTTTATCCGCTTTGAATGCCAATAATAAAGAACTGCCAGAAATAGAGAACCCTTATAATTGTATAGAGAAAATTTCTAAGTTAACTCCAAATAAGCGTGCCATTACCTATAAAGAAGAAATTCTTACCTTTGCTCATTTGGATGCAAAAATTAATGAAATTAGTGAACAACTTATATCTGCGAGAGTAAAAAAAGGCGATAGAGTCGGACTTTCCTTTATTCGTTCCCCGCAAATGATCTGTGCTATCTATGCTTGCTTTAAGCTTGGCGCAGTTTACGTCCCTATTGATCCTGCTTATCCAGTAAATAGAGTTAAATATATAGTTAAAGATGCAGATATTTCATGTGTATTAACGACATCAAGTATAAAGTCAATTTTGACTAAAATTAACTTGAATGTCCCGGCAATATTTGTTGATGAGCTTAATAATCAAAGTTCAGTAGCGTTGCCTACTGAAAAAATACAGGAAAATGACTCTGCTTATATTATACACACCTCTGGTACAACAGGTAACCCTAAAGGGGTCAATGTGAGCCATGGAAACTTACAAAACTTATTATCGGGTTTAGATGATACTTTCACTAGCAACGGAATTCAAACATGGTTGGCACAAACAAGTATTAATTTCGATATATCAATTGTAGAGTTAATATGGACATTAACTCGAGGGCATAATGTTGTTTTACAGCAGAGTAAACATGTCGATATAGTTAATTTAGAAACTGAAAATACTAGGCGACCTCTAGAGTTTAGTATTATGTTCTTTTCTGAAGATAATCAAGATGAAGACAAATATGAATTAATGTTAAATTCTGCAACTTATGCAGATAAGAGAGGTTTTAAAGCTGTTTGGCTTCCTGAACGCCATTTTGGTGAGTTTGGAGGCGCATTTGCGAACCCTGCGATAGCTTGTGCTGCATTGTCTACCGTCACAAAAAATATTAACTTACGGGCCGGTAGTGTTGTTTTACCTCTTCATGATCCTATCCGAGTTGCCGAAGAGTGGTCTATGATTGACAATCTCAGTAATGGTCGAGTTGGACTTGCGATTGCTTCAGGTTGGCACCCTAATGATTTTGTATTTGAAGGAGCTAACTTTGAAAAACGACATTCTGAGCTAAGAAGTAAATTATCTGAGTTACAAAATTTATGGCAAGGAAAGGCTATTACAAGAAAAAATGGTCTGGGCAATATTCAAAAAGTGATAACCCGTCCAGCACCAAAACAAAAATTACTCCCTACTTGGATCACTGCTGCAGGTAATCCTGATACTTTTAAATTTGCAGGTAAAATTGGTGCGAATATTCTTACCCATATGCTAGGGCAGACAATTGAGCAACTAGAATCGAATATAAAACTTTACCATCAGACACTGACTGAGAATGGATTTTCAATTGAGGACAAAGAAATAACATTGATGTTACATACATATTTAGATCAATCTGAAGAATTAGCATTAGCTGAAACTCAGGCTCCATTTAAGAAGTACATCAAATCGTCATTAAATCTGATCGCGCCTATCGCTGAGGAGATGGGCATCGAACTTGAGGAAAATAAAGCACATTTGATAGATATTGCTTTTGATCGGTTAAGTAAAACGAGCACTTTGTTTGGAACTCAAGAATCTTGTCAGAGTTTATTAAACTCTTTACACCAAATAGGAATAACAGAGATAGCTAGTTTGATAGATTTTGGCTTGGATACCAAAAAAACTTTAAAAAGCTTGGAGTTGATAGCTTCAGCAAAAGATATTTATCGTGATGATTGGAAACTTGCTAAATATTTGTCACAAGTAAGCTACAAAAGTGAATTAGATCTTATTCATCAGCACGAGGTGTCACATGTACAAATGACTCCTTCTCAATTAAAAGTTCTATTAAAGCAACATGAACTAACACCTGTGGAACTACCCGTTAAAAAGTGGTTAATCGGTGGAGAAAAACTTAGCCAAGAGCTGGTGGAACAATTAAAACTGGTTAGCACGGGCCGATGCTATAATATGTATGGGCCTACTGAAACGACAATCTGGTCTGCATGGTTAGATGTTACAGATACTAATGTATTTATTGGGAAGCCTACAGTAAATACGCATTTTTATTTACTTGATAAAAATGGATTACCCTCTCCTATAGGTGTGGTAGGAGAGCTTCATATTGGTGGTAAAGGAGTAACAAAAGGGTATTGGAATAAAGTTGAGTTAACGCAAAAATCATTTAAACACATTTATATACCAGACTTGTATGATGATAGACTTTATAAAACTGGAGACTTGATGAAAATGACGAGTTCTGGTTTGATGCATTATATCGGTAGAGCAGATGATCAGATAAAAATTAACGGTTACCGTATCGAATTAAATGAGATTGAGTATAACTTACAAAATATTGTTGGCATCAAAGATTGTCGAGTAGCAGTTAAGACAGGGGCTAATGAAGAACGTTATTTAGCTGCTTATGTTGTCAAATCAGGTATAGTAGCTGGAAAATGGGTGAAATCGGAAAGTGTAAAAGTTGCTAAAGCCTTTACATTTGCAGATGGTTCGTTAGTCTATCATCAAAGTGATCTTCAACTTGGTGGTAATTATAAAGATATTTTTGATGATAAAGTATATTTACGTCATGGGATTGAATTAGAAGAAAATGATTTAATATTTGATGTTGGAGCGAATGTTGGCTCATTTTCTATGTTTGTACAAAAATGCCAACCTACAGCGGAAATAATTGCCTTTGAGCCTGTACCTGAAGTGTTTGCTTTATTGAAAAAAAACTTTGAACATAGAAATATAAATGGGTTAATTTATAACTGTGGAATTTCTAATAAAGAAGAAACGGCTAAATTTATATATTATAAGAAAATGTCAGGTTTATCAGGTCGATTTTCGGATGTAGAAAGCGAAAAGCAATTTGCTAAATCATCTATACAATCCGAGCAATCGATATTAAAGGAGCAACTTGGTGAAGATTTGGATTCATATTTAGAAGATATCTATCAAAGCCAAGATATTGACTGTAATATGAATACGCTTTCTAGCGTAATAAAAGACAAAGCAATAACTAGGATAGATTTGTTAAAACTAGATACGGAAAAAAGTGAGTGTTTGGCATTACAGGGAATTGAACACAGTGATTGGAATAAAATAAAACAAATCGTTGTTAAAGTTACAGGAAATAAAAATCTAAGTTTTGTAAAATCTTTGTTAAAGGAGAAAGGTTTTGACATGAGGATTGATGACTTTATAAAAGCCGAATATTCAAACTGTGTGCATAGGCATATTTATTTACTTTATGGTAAAAATACTCGTTTTTCATGTGAAAAAGCACATGACTCAGTATTATTCACAAACCCTAGTAAAGTAGATATAAGAAATCAGCTCTTGGAAAGTTTACCCGATTTTATGATTCCTTCTGAGATTCATTTTGTTGGCGAAATTCCATTATTGAAAAATGGCAAAGCTGATTTTTCGACTTTAAAGAAATTAGAACCAGTAACATCTGAGGTGCAATCAAATAACTTTGCAACACATGAAAATGAGATACGTATAGCTAATGTTTGGAACAGAATATTAGGAAAAGCTTCGTGTCCAATTGATGTTAGTTTTTTTGAACTTGGTGGTACTTCATTAAATATGGTTAATCTTCACTCAGAGCTTCAAAAGGAGCTTGGGGTTGATATAAAAATAGTCGACTTATTTAGATATAAGACAATTAAAGAACAATCTGACTTTGTAAAACTTAAATTAAAGGCAAGTATAAGTAGCCAAGGTAAGAAAAACGTTATACCAAGAACAAGAAGAGCCATTGCAGGGCGCCGTAAAAAAAGCACTTTGGTAGATTAGTCAGCATTCGGGGAAAAGTGAAAATTTAATTATGCTTGAAAATGAAATTTCAGAATTTGATGTCGCAATTATAGGTATGGCATGTCGCTTTCCTAAGGCGGAGAATATAAAAAAATATTGGGAAAATTTACTCAAAGGAGTGAATAGCACCCATTTTGCATCTGCAGATGAGCTGCAAAATAATAAATCGTTTGGGATTGATAACTTTGTTAATGCCAGTATACATCTTGAAGATAAAGAGCAGTTTGATCCTAATTTTTTTAAAATGTCTCCTTCAGATGCGCTAATAATGGATCCCCAGATTAGAGGTTTATTACAAACTAGTTGGCATGCACTTGAAGATGCGGGTTATGATAGTTTTAATTATAGAGGTGCAATTGGTAACTTTTGTACTATGGGAACTGGTGATTACCTCTACTTACTAATGGAGTCAGATCCAGCTTTGGCAAGCCGCAATCCGATGCTAACAAGACATCTAAATGAGAAAGATTTTTTAGCCACTCAAATTTCTTATCGACTCAATCTAACTGGCCCATCGATGAGTGTTCAAGCAGCATGTTCATCTTCATTACTTGCGGTTCACTTAGCATGTCAAAGTTTGTTAAGTAACGAATGTGATATGGCGTTAGCTGGGGGAGCTCAGATTGATGCCAGTAATTCTCTAGGCTACACCTATACTGAAGGTTCTATACTATCACCAGATGGATACTGTCGTGCATTTGATAAAGATGCAAAAGGCACTGTGCCTGGAAATGGGATGGGGATGATCTTACTTAAAAAGTTGTCTAATGCCATTGAAGATGGAGATCATATTTATTCAGTAATTAAAGGATCTGCAGCAAATAATGATGGTGCGAATAAAATGGCATATACAGCGCCCAGTGTAGAAAGTCAGAGAAATGTTATTTTAGAAGCACTATCTGTTGGAGAGATAGAACCTGAGACTGTTGAACTTTTAGAAGCTCACGGTACAGCCACCTCTTTGGGAGATCCGGTTGAAGTTGCTGCTTTAAAGGAAGCATATAGTCAATTTAACCACCGTAAGCAATACTGTGCATTAGGATCTGTTAAAACAAATATTGGACACTTAGATTGTGCCGCAGGAATAGCTTCACTTATCAAAGCCGTTTTATGTGTTCAGCATGGAGAAATTCCGCCGAGTTTAAATTTCAAGCAAGCGAATCCATCCTTAGAACTTGAATCATCGCCTTTTTATGTTAATCAGACCAGAAAAGCGTGGAAAAGTGAAAGTCATTCGAGAAGAGCTGGCATAAGTTCAATAGGGGTTGGGGGAACAAACGTTCACGTCGTTATTGAAGAGTTTAAAACAGACAAAGACAAACCTGCTGACCATAGCTCCTACTTGATTCCTTTATCAGCGAAAACACCGAAAAGCTTGTCAGGTTTAAAGAAGCAATTAATGTATCAGCTAAAGCAAGAACCTGAACTTGAACTGGCAAATATTGAACATACTCTTTTATATGGCCGTCACGATTTTGGGCATAAATTTAGCGCAATATGTAAATCTAAAGAAGAATTAATAAAACAGCTTGGTGATATTGAAACTAAGCAAGTAATAGAAGGTAAATCGGATCAAACTAAAAACAACGCTATTTTTATGTTTCCAGGACAAGGAAGCCAGTTTGCTGACATGGCGAAAGAGTTATATGGCCAAAGTCAAATTTTTAAAACCCATTTAAATCAATGTTGTACTATCGCAGATAAATACCTTCCTTACCCGTTAGTCAGTTATATATTTGGAGAACATCAAGACAAATTAATTCGCACGGATATTTCCCAAATAGCAATATTTGTTATTGAATATTGCTTATTAAAACTTTGGGGGGATTGGGGGTTACAGCCATCAGCTGTTGTTGGTCATAGTTTAGGTGAGTTTGCTTCTGCAGTAGCTGCTGAGGTCATGTCTTTAGAAGATGCTATTATGTTGGTTTATTATCGCGGTCAATTTATGGCTCAATTACCAGCTGGTTGTATGATATCGGTAGAGTTATCAGCTAAGAATGTCAAGCCTATTTTGTGCGATGGTGTTGTTATTGCGGCTATCAATACGTCTGAATACACTGTTTTGTCAGGCTCTACAGACTGTATTAACAATCAAAAAAAAATATTGCTATCAAATGGAATTACATTTAAAGAGTTGAAAACATCACATGCTTTTCACAGTCCTATGATGGAAGGTATGCTATCAGCATTTAAAGATAAATTAGACTCGATCGAATTAAAAGAGCCAAAGGTTAGTTTTATTTCAACTGTAACAGGCTCAATAATTGAGTCAAACTTGATATGCACCTCGCAATATTGGTTAAAACAGATCACAGAGCCGGTTCAATTCGAAAAAGCAATTCATAGTATTTCATCTGAATTTAATTCTAGCTTATTTATTGAAATAGGCCCTGGTACTGTTTTAAGTGCCTTAACAAAGAGTATATTACAGAATCCACGGATTGCTTTTCCAAGCTTACCGAAAAAAGACAGTGGTAGAAGTGATTTAGAGGAACTTACTACTCTTAGGGCATTACTTTGGTATAAAAATATCGTATTCAAAAAACCTAATGTTCCAAATATTCCACATGTAAATAAGGTTAGTTTATTAGGAACAGTTTTTGATACACAACGTTATTGGATTGAATCACCTCAACAAAAAGTAAATAAACTTAAAAAGACAATTTCGGATGATGCACTTGCTGTGGGTTTAGAACTGTCTTTACTTGAATTAGATGAAATTTCAGAATCACAGTTTGATGCATTAAAGAATATACAGGAAAAGCTAATAGAAGAGGTGGAGTTGGTATTTGAGAGTAAAAAAGTGAACCTGACGCCTTTTTCATTAAATAATAGTAAAGCTTTAAGTAGAGATAATGAAATACATACTGAAGAGAATAAGGATTTGGAAAATGCTTTCGTAAATAGAATAACAGATATAAAATACATTCCCCCATCTAATAAAGTGGAAGTGTCACTTGTTAATATTTGGCAGTCAATATTTGGTTATCAACCAGTTGGTATAAACGATAATTTTTTTTCTATAGGTGGGGATTCGTTGACCGCTACAACTATGCTAAAAAAAATAAGTAATGAATTTGAAGTTTCCATATCATTTAAAGATATTGCAGAAAATCAGACTATAGCAGAGCTGGCTAAAACTGTTGATTTGAGAACATGGTTGAAAGGCAGTGTCAGTGACATTACTGTCCAAGAGGGTACCGAGAGATTTGAAATATGAATAATATTAGACAGTTATTACGCCATTTAAGAGATGAAGGCGTTAAAATTTCGATGAATAAAGATAAATTAATTATTGATGCCAAAGTTGGTGTGTTGAACGATTTTTTGAAAAGTGAACTGATTAAAAATAAAGAAGAGATAATTAGCTTTTTAACAAAAGATAAAGTATCAAAAAATCAAAGAATAACAAAGAGAAATAACAGCCAAGCACCACTAACCTTTTCTCAACAAGGATTATGGATTATTGATAGGCTTCAATCGGGTTCGCCAGAGTATAATATGCCGATTGCTTTTGAATTAATTGGCGAATTTGACATAGAGGTATTTTCATTAGTTTTAAGCGAAATAGTCCGTCGTCATGAAGTATTACGTACAGTATATCTAGAGGGAGATAATGGACCAAGCCAAATTGTTCATGAAGCAAAAAGCGTCAATGTAAGTCAGTTTGATTTGTCATCTGTTCCTTTAGAGGAAATTGACGCTTCATTACAAAAGTTGATTGTTGAAGATGCAGGCACTTGTTTTAATTTAGAAAAAGATGTGATGCTCAGAGCGAGTCATATTTCACTACCAAATATAGAAAGTACTCTAGATAAAAAAGAGCTAGAAAGGGAAAAAAGTTCGCAAAAACGTACAGTATTGTTATTTAATATTCATCACATTGCTTCTGATGGTTGGTCAATGGAAGTTTTAACAAAAGAGTTTTTTACGCTGTACCATGCCTTTAAATTGGGTGAAGTCAGTCCTTTAGAAGAACTTGAAATACAATACTCAGATTACGCTTATTGGCAACGAGAAATTTTAAATGAGGAAGTTTTAGGAATTCAATTTAAATATTGGGAAAAAAAACTTCAACAACCACCGATACTGCATAGTTTGCGATTAGATAAGCCTAGACCTGGAGATAAACAATTTAAAGGTAAAGTAGTTAGTTCAAGACTATCTTCAGATGTAGCATTAAGTTTATTAAGGTTAGCTAAACGATATCAACTCACACCTTTCATGTTATTACATAGTGCGCTTGCTCTGGTATTGTCACGTCATAGCAACAGTTCGGATATCCTAATTGGTACGCCAGTGGCAAATCGAATGCAAGCAGGACTTGAATCTTTGATAGGTTTTTTTGTAAATACCATTGTACTGCGAGTAGATACTAGGCATGAGTTTTTTGCTGATTACTTCTCACACGTGAGACGTGTACATTTGGATGCTCAAGCACATCAAAATATTCCTTTTGAACAATTGGTAGATGGATTGAAAATACCAAGAAGTACTCAGTACACTCCATTGTTTCAAATAATGATGACAACAAATAACGATTTTAGTTTGCACACTGAAAATGAGAAGAAAACTTTCAAATTACCAGATGTAGATTTATCGCCATTGAGTTCATCAGATGTTCAAGCTAAATTTGATTTAAGCATTGATTTTAGCATCAGCGAGGCGGGTGTTGGCTTCGATTGGATTTATGATACAGCTATTTTTGAATACGCTCATATAGAGAAATTAAGCGAACATCTATCAAATTTACTTGTTAATATGATGCAATTAGAGCAAGAACCTTTAGATTGCAAGCTAAGCAATATTTCAATGCTACCAAAGAATGAAATACAACATTTACTAGATGAACTTAATAGTACGCAAGTAGATTATCCAAAAGATAAATGTGTTCATGAACTATTTGAGCAACAAGCTCAAAGGACACCTAACAATATTGCTATTTGTAATGGTTCTCAACAACTTACTTACAAAGAACTTAACGAAAAATCGAATCAGATTGCACGAAATTTAATTGAGCATGGGCAAGTAAAACCTAATATGTTAATAGGTTTATGTTTACAACGTTCGATTGAAATGGTGATAGGCATACTTGGAATTATCAAGGCTGGTGGGGCTTATTATCCTATAGATTTAGCGCTTGGTGAAGAGATTGTTCGTGCTAAATTAGCAGATCAAGCCATTAAAACAGTCGTTGTTAACGAAGATGCAAATACGGAGATATTTTGTAAAGATACGACTAGTATAAACTTAGATCAATTTTTTGAAAAACAAGAAAATGGTTATAGTAAAGATAATTTAGATTTGGATATTTCGAGTAACTCATTAACATATGCTTTATCGACATCAGGAACAACAGGAGAGCCTAAAATAATAGGGGTCGCACATTATTCTCTTGTTAACTTAATGAAAGCAATTATTGATGAAGATAAGGTATTAAAAGGTTCTCATCGTGTTTTACAATTTTCTTCGATTGCTTTTGATGTGAGCTTTGAAGAAATTTTCATTGCATTATTGCATGGTGGAACATCATATTTTCTTTGTGAACAGCAAAAGTACGATGTGATAGCATTAGTTGATTATATAAAAAGAGAAGATATTTCACTCTTAATTTTACCTTTTTCTGTTTTGAACCTTTTGTGTGAGCATTGTTTTGAAAACAATATATTATTGCCCTCAATAAAAGCAGTGATTTCTACAGCAGAAAAGCTTAAGATAACTGAGTCATTAAAGTTATTTTTTAAAAATAATCACAAGACTAGGTTAATCAATCATTTTGGGCCAACTGAAACGCATGTGTGTACGACTTATAGTTTGCCTGTAGATGTGAGTGAATGGCAGTATGAACCACCAATAGGTCAACCAATTAATAATGCGAAATGTGTCATATTAGCGCCAGATAGAACATTGTCACCTTACGGAGAAATGGGGGAGTTATATATAAGTGGGGATTGTTTAGCTAAAGGTTATATTAACAATGAAAGGTTGACCGCAGATAGGTTCATTGTGTTATCAGTTGAAGGGAGTGAACCAAGTAGGTTATATAAAACTGGAGATTTGGTGCGATGGAACAATAATGAATTAGTTTATTGTGGAAGGGCTGATGAGCAAGTTAAAATACGCGGCTTCCGAGTTGAATTAGGAGCTATAGAATCAAAAATTTCAATTCAACAAGGTGTGGATTCATCAGTAGTGATCGCAGCAGATTGTGAGCAGTTAGTAGGGTACATTAAATTAGAAAAACGATTAGACGAAAGTGGGAAAATAGCTTTCATTGCAGAGTTAAAGAATAAGCTACGGCAGTCATTACCTGAATACATGGTACCAAATATAGTAATAGTTATAGATGAGTGGACATTAAATATTAATGGCAAAATAGATAGGAAATGTTTGCCTTCACCTGATTATTCCGTATTGCAATCAGAGTATAAAGTGCCAGAAACAGCCACTGAAAAAAAACTCGTTGAGATATGGTCACCGTTAATTGGTATTGAGGTTGATTCTATTAGTGCTAGTGCGAACTTTTTTGATTTAGGCGGACACTCTTTACTAATAATTAAATTGATGGCACGGATAAAAAAAGAATTCCTTGTTGAACCTACTTATAGCACTCTATTTAATTTTAATACGCTATGTGAGCAGGCGTCGAGTATAGATAGTGCGATAATTATGAAAAAAACAAAGAAACAAATAGAAATATCTAAATCGGAGACAGAATGGCTGTGAATCCAGAGAAAATAATAAAAAAAGCATTTAATTCAGGGGTTTTACTATTTGTTGATGAAGGAAAATTAGGCTTTCAATTACAGGATGGCTGTGTTTTTCCAGACGAATTAAAGAAAGAAATTAAAGCATATAAATCGAGCATAGTTGAGTATATCCAAGGTCAAGAAACAGGATATATAGAACGCGCCCAATTAGCGATTCAACCGATTGATCGCAAAACAACAGATTTAGATTTGTCGTTTGCTCAACAGCGACTCTGGCTGTTAGATCAACTTCAAGGTTCAAGTGCTGAATATAATATGCCAATAGCATTAAATGTATCAGGTTGTTTTAAGCTAGATGTGGCAGAAGCAGCTGTTCAACGGATAATAGAAAGACATGAACCGCTAAGAACTAATTTTACTATTATTGATGAACGTACCGTTCAGGTTGTTCAGTCTGATTGGGAATTCAAGATTAATTATTTTGATTTCAGTAATTTAGATATTGCTTCACAAAAAAATGAAACTAAAGAACTAGCTAAATGTGACAGCCTTAAAGCATTTAACTTAAGTTATGAGCTAATGTTAAGAGCTTCTTTTATTAAGTTATCAAATCGAGAAGGCCACCAGCGGGGTGTGTTGTTGTTTAATATGCATCATATTGCATCTGATGGTTGGTCCATGAATATTCTTATTGATGAATTCTTTCAGCAATATAAATCGATTGAACTTGGTGAACCAACTCCTTTTAAACCTCTTGAAATTCATTATGCAGATTACGCCCATTGGCAACGACAGTTATTCGCCAATAAGTATTTTGAATCTCAATTAAATTATTGGCAAGAGCAGCTTAAAGACATTCCTACTACTCATGGACTTTTACTTGACACACCTCGTCCAGAAAATAAGTCTTTTCATGGTGCTTTGATTGAAAGTAGTATAGATTCGAAAGTTTTAAAAGGGTTACAAAAAATAGCTAAAGCAAATGAAATGACAACTTTTATGTTAATTCATGCTGCTTTATCTTTGATCATATCAAGGCATAGTAATAATCATGATATTGTGATCGGAACTGCAGTTGCAAACCGGACTCAAGCTCAACTTGAGCCTTTGATTGGTTTTTTTGTAAATATGTTAGCTTTACGCGTTAACATTCAAGGCGATTCATTAAAAGAGTATTTAGCACATGTTCGTAAAGTGAATTTAGATGCTTTAGCCAACCAAGATATTCCATTTGATCATATCGTTGAATATTGTAGCGTTTCACGCAGCGCTCAATACACTCCTCTAGTTCAAATTATCTTTACAATGAACACTAATGAAGAAGCTAACCTAGAAGTACCAAAAACTCAATTTAGTGCTATGGACAGTGAAGTAGTTGTGGCTAAATTTGACTTAGATTTAAGTGCTCAGGTGACTGAATCTGGAATAAATTTCAGCTGGCAATACGATACTTCTATTTTTAAGAAAGAAACTATCCATACATTAAGTGAACATTTAAATTGTTTTTTACGTAACTTAATTGATGTACAAAATGCAAAAACGACAAGTATAGCTGAGATAGGAATGTATTCAAATGAAGAAATTGATTATTTACTGAATACGTTAAATGATACTCAAGTTCAATATCCTGAAAATCAGTTGGTTCACGAAATTTTTGAACAGCATGCAGATAAAAAACCTGATCTTATAGCTGTGAAGTTTGCTGATACTCAATTGACTTATAGAGAGTTAAATGGAAGAGCAAATCAATTAGCCCATTACTTAATTGCCCAAGGAGTAAAGACGGAAGATTTTATTGGGATTAGTATTGAACGCTCTGCTGAAATGGTGGTTGCTTTATTAGCTGTGTTAAAAGCCGGTGCTGCTTATGTACCATTAGACCCTAATTATCCGGAAGATAGGGTAAAATATATGATTGATGATGCAGGTCTAGACATTATATTGACTTATAGTGATTTACCGGTTTGTAATTTGGTTCATTCCTCGTGTACTTTGTGCCTAGATGATCAAATAATTATTGAAGATATTTCAAAGCAATTGAAAGAAAACCCAGATCCTAAAGTGTTAGGTTTAAATGCAAATAATTTAATATATATATTATATACATCTGGCTCAACAGGTAATCCAAAAGGAGTCATGGTTGAACATCAGTCGTTACTAAATACATTAAGGGATACAGCGTCAAATTTTGGCATATCTAAAACCTCGACTTTATTGCAAAGTACATCAATGAATTTTGATGGAGGGAGTTGGGTCGTTTGGGTTAGTCTAATCCATGAAGCATGTTTTGTGATTTGTGATGAAACAGCCATGTATGGAGAAAGTATTGAAGAGTCAATAAATAAGTATCAAGTTACACATTTGATGATGACACCCTCAAGCGTCATGTTGATAAATGAGGAAGAGGTTGATAGTTTAGAAGCAATAATTGTTGTTGGTGAAGCTTTTAACCCTCAATTAATAAGTAAGTGGCAAAATAGAGTCGGCTTATTTAATGCTTATGGCCCTACAGAAACCAGTGTATGTGCAACGTTAAGTAAGGTTGGCCCGAAAGATCAGGTTATTAGTATTGGTAAGCCGTTAAAAAACACAACATCTTATGTGTTTTCTGAAACGCTCGATTTATTACCTTCGAATGTGGTCGGAGAGCTTTATCTTGGCGGTGCTGGTCTATCACGAGGATATTTAAATCGTCCGGATTTAACCAATGATAAATTTATTAAAAACCCTTTCTATGATGCGTCCGCTTCAAATAGTAGTAAGTTATTATATAAAACTGGTGATATGGTTCGATGGCTACCTGATGGAAATTTAGAATATATAGGTAGAATTGATGGACAAATTAAAATACGAGGATTTAGGATTGAGCTAGGGGAAATTGAAAACACCTTAGCATTACATCTAGATGTTAAGCAATGTGTTGTAGAGGTCAAGGAGTCAGCTGCGGGAGATAAGTATTTAGTCGCATTTGTAGCTTTAAAGCGAGCTCTAAGTACGAGTCAATCTGTTGATGAAGTACTGACAAAGTTTTTAAAAACTAAATTACCAGAACATATGGTTCCTACCCAATATGTTGCATTAGATTCAATCCCTTTGACTCAAAATGGTAAAGTAGATAAACAAGCGCTGCCAGAGGTAAATTTAGAGTCCGGAATAAAAACTTATGTTGCCCCTACAACAGAATTAGAGAAAATATTATGTGAGCTTTGGCAAGAATTGCTAAATATAGACCCTATTGGGATTCTCGATAATTTTTTTGCTCTTGGTGGACACTCTTTGATGGTCGTAAAGTTGGTTTCTCGCTTGCAAGAAAAAGGCATACCGATGAGTGTCCAGCATGTTTTTTCTTCTCAAACACTACAAGAGTTGGCTATAGCAATTGACGATCATGTTGAAGAGTCTCAATCACAAATCCAAGCTAATTTGATCCCAGAAACTTGTACGCATATAACGCCTGATATGCTGAATTTGGTTGTTCTAAACGCAGATGAAATACAAAGTATTGTGGCAAAAACACCTGGTGGAGCTGAAAATGTGGAGGATATATATCCATTAGGTCCACTACAAGAAGGGATCCTTTTCCATTACAACATAGATAAAAGTTACGATCCGTTTATTTCATCAACTTTATTCAAAATTAAAGATAATGATGGGCTTAATAACCTGATAGATGCGCTTAACTTTATTATGAGTCGTTATGAGGTATTGCGAGCTGCTGTGATATGGCAAGAATTATCAGTTCCGGTTCAAGTTATTGCTCGTAAAGTGAAGTTGCCAGTAGAAGTTATTAATTTAGATGAAGGTGATGATGCTCTTTGTTATGCACAGCAATTGAGCCTAAATGCACACCGCATGGATTTAAGTAAAGCACCTCTGTTGAGGTTAAAAGTGATTAAGACACCAAATCAAACACCTTGCATTGCTTTATTACAGGCCCATCACATGAACTTAGATCATGTTGGTCTAGAAGTGATTTATGAAGAACTTAGCCATTATTTTCTAGGGAAAGAAGGCCAACTTCCTAAAGTGAAACCATATAGAGAGTTTATTTCACATATTCAAAATAGGGTTAAGACTCATGATGCAGAATCATTTTTTACTGAGAAATTAGAAGGAATTGATGGTCCAACTACTCCGTTTGGGTTAATTGATGTCCAAGGTAATGGTAGCAAAATAGATGAATTTGATTATTGCCTTCCACAAGATATATGCAAACGACTCAGAAGTATAGCCAGTGATAATAATGTGAGCCCTGCCGTGTTATTTCATACGGCATGGTCTATGGTTGTTGCTGCATGTAGTAATAGGGATGATGTAGTATTTGGCACAGTAGTATCTGGACGACTGCAAAACTCTGTTGGGGCAGAAAGAATGTTAGGTTTGTTCATGAATACTTTGCCTTTAAGAGTACAGTTAGCAGATCTCACACTGTATGAATTGGTAATACAAGTACAGCAATCATTAAAGGATTTAATTCCCTTTGAGCAAACGCCTTTGGCAACAGCACAGCGATGTGCCGCATTACCAATTAATACTCCTTTATTCAGTGCTATGTTAAATTATCGTCATAGTTCGGCACCAGAGGAAAACATCGAAACTGATGTTAATACAGGCATTGAAGCGATTAGTGGTCGTGAACGTGCGAATTACCCATTTTCAATAATGGTTGATGATTATGGTGAGCTGTTTTCTTTGAAAGTACAAGTGTCAGATACCCTTTCTGCGAAGCGCATAGCTGAATATATGAAAAATGCATTGGTAATAATTTCTCAAGGACTATCCAGTGAACTCATTGTATCTCAATTATCTATTTTATCAGATGAAGAGCGTTCACAGATCTTAGCTCATGAAAATATATGTGTAGCTCATGAAACTAAAAATTTGAATATGGTCCACCTTTTTGAAGAGACAGTGAAGAAATTTCCTTATTCAGAAGCAGTGAAATTTGAGGGACATTCATTAAGCTATAATGAATTAAATTGCAAAGCAAATCAGTTAGCGCATTATTTAGATGAAATGGATATTGGGGTTGGTTGCAAAGTTGGGGTTTTTGTCGAGCGCTCTATAGAAATGTTAATAAGTGTCTTGGGGGTTATGAAAAGTGGGGCTACTTATGTCCCCCTCGACCCTAATCATCCAACAGAGAGGGTAAATTATATTATTGATGATGCCGATATTGAGTTAGTATTGGTTAACGTTGAACAGGTTGAAAGTAAAGCATTAACAGGGGTGGATATACTGTTAATGGAGAATTCTGATCAAGATTCTAATTGGTTGAGTGGTTACGAGCACTCTAATCCAAAGTTGATCGTCAAGAATATTGATGAAGAGGACATTGTTTATATTTTATATACATCAGGATCAACTGGTCAGCCCAAAGGAGTGATGGTGCCTCATAGTGCACTCTATAACTATGTTACTTATGCGAAGGATAACTACCTAAATGATGGTACTAACTCTTCTGTTGTCAGTTCGTCACTTAGTTTTGATGCGACAATTACCTCTTTATTTACACCTTTGACTAAAGGTGGGAAAGTGGAGATGTTAGCTGAAAATGATAAAACATTAAAAACACTCGCTAACTTAATGCTAAAAGAGGAGCCTAAGTTATTTAAAATCACTCCAGCTCATTTGGAAGTCATCGCCCAGCAGCTTAAAGGCAAAAGGCTATCTAGTAATGCAATGCATACGGTCATCGTTGGGGGCGAGCAATTGTCAGTACATCACTTACATCCATGGCAAGCAGAACTACTTCCATATAGTGTATTTATAAATGAATATGGCCCTACAGAAAGTGTTGTCGGTTGCTCAACGTTTACTATGGGTAAGACAAGTGATAAATCACCAGATAGGTCAGTAGTGCCTATAGGCAAAGCAATTAGTCATGTTCAGTTGTATGTATCAGATAAACATCAAAATTTATTACCGCATGGTGTAGCTGGTGAGTTATTGATAGGTGGAAGAAGCTTAGCGTCGGGCTATATAAATAATGGTGAGCTAACTCAAGCTAAGTTTATTGATAATCCGTATTATGATCCAAGTGATGTCCACAGTAGTAAAAAACTATACCGTACGGGAGACAAGGTTCGCAGGTTAGCTGATGGAAATTTAGAGTTTATTGGTCGTTTTGATGAACAGGTGAAGATTAGAGGCTTTAGGATCGAGTTAGCTGAAGTGGAAAAGCAGCTAGTGTGTATCGAAGATGTTGCAGATGCAGCAGTTACTGTGAATGAATCTCATACGGGAGACAAACGCTTAATTGGTTATATTGTTCCTTCTATAGAAGTACAAACAAATAATAGCTGCGCTTTTATTGAGAGTATACGTCAAGAGCTAAAAGTATTTCTACCTGAGTATATGCAACCTTCAATAATTGTTATTTTAGATGCATTACCTCTTACTATAAATGGCAAGGTTGATAAAAAGTCTTTGCCGGCTCCTGATATGAATCAACAAATTAATAATTATGTTGAACCTAGAAATGAAATGGAACATATACTTTGTGAAATATGGGGGAGTATCTTAGGACTCGATAAAGTTAGTGTGACTGAGAATTTTTTTGATTTAGGAGGCCACTCTCTTTTAGCTATGCGTATGTTAACGCGATTAGAGTCAGAAATTGGGGTTGAAGTTTCAATATCCACTTTCTTTATGTATCCCGATATAGCGTCAATTGCTGCATACCTAGATGCAATTAAGTTGATGCCTGAAAACATTGCGGATGATAACGTTGAAAATCTTGAGGAAGGACTGATTTAATGGCGAGTAGCATTTTACTTCAAGCAGCTGAGCAAGGTGTATTTTTATATCTAAAAGAAGGACAGTTAGCTTTTAAATCCAAGCCAGGCTGTTTAACACCGCAATTGAGAGCGCTAATTAAGGATAATAAAGAGGAGATAATTGCCTTGTTGATGAGTCAGGCTGCACTCTCTGAAAGAGTCGAAGAAATCGAAAGAGCGCCTGAGGGCATGAGTTTACCACTGTCATATTCGCAGCAAAGATTATGGTTACTTGATAGCATTGAAGGTGGTAGCCATCATTATAATATTCCTATTTCCCTTCGTTTAAGGGGAAGTCTGGATTACAAAGCTTTTGAAAAGACTTTTATGACGATCATAGCGCGACATGAAAGTCTCCGTTCAGTTTATCTATTCGATGAGGGCAATGAGCCGACTCAAATAGTAAAGGAAAATTTTCAATTTAAAGTGCAGCTGAATGATTTATCGGAACTAGATAGTGAACTTCAAGAAATCGAAGTAAAGGAAAGAACAGCCTCGGAAGCTGTGGATATTTTTAATCTAAATTCTGATTTAATGTTGCGAGTTCAACTGCTTAAATTATCAGATGAAGACCATATTGTATTAGCGACTATGCATCACATAGCATCAGATGGCTGGTCAATGGGGTTACTTGTCAATGAGTTCAGCGCACTTTACAGTGCTTATGTTAAGGGAAATAATAACCCGCTTCCTGACCTAGAAATCCAATATAGAGATTATGCATATTGGCAGCGAAACTGGCTGCAAGGCGAAGTCTTAGAAAAGCAACTAGTATATTGGGAAAAACAACTAGATGGTCTACCTATAGTACATAGTTTACCTCTTGATTTTGAAAGACCTAAACAGCAGAGTTTTCAAGGTAACATGTTCAGTATACACATAGACTCGCAGCGTTATCACGCGTTTAATGATATGTGTAAAGGGGTTGGGGCCAGTTTCTTTATGGGCCTTCATGCAGTATTTTCAGTTTTACTTTCTCGCCATAGTAATGAAACTGATATTGTCATGGGGACAGCAATTGCGAATCGCAAACAATCAGAAATAGAAAGCCTTATAGGTTTTTTTATGAATACTTTAGTTTTGCGTAGCGATTTATCTAAAGCGCCTTGTTTTATTGATTTACTCGTTCAAAGTAAGCAGATGCTGCTCGATGCATATGCTTATCAACAAGTCCCGTTTGAACAGGTGGTAGAAAGGTTACAGCCTGAACGAAGTTTAAGTCATAGTCCGCTATTTCAAATATTGTTATTATTGCAAAGTAATGAGCAAGGTACTTTGTCTTTACCTGGATTAACACTAAAACCAGTTGAGCAAGAAAATCAAATAGCCAAATTTGATTTAACTTTAAGTGTTACAGAGATGGATTCAGGTTTAGACTTGTGCTGGGAGTACAATAAAGACTTATTTTCAGAGCAAACAATAAAAACAATGGCAGAACATTTTAGCCTGCTTTTTTCGTCTTTTATAGAATCACCGAATGAAAGTGTATTTTCTGTACCTATGCTCAAAGAAGAAGAGAAATGTCAGTTATTAACTGGTTTTAATAACCCTGAAGTCTCTACTGTTAGTGAAAAGTGTATTCATGAGTTGTTTGAGCAGCAGGTTGTGCTTGCGCCTGAAAAAATCGCGCTTGTTTTTGAAGAGCAAGTGTTAACATATCTAGAATTAAATCAGCGAGCGAATAAACTTGCACATTACTTAATAGATCAAAGAGGGGTAACGCCTGAGTCGTTGGTTGGTGTTTGCTTAGACCGTTCTTTAGAAATGGTGATTGCAATTATAGGGATCTTAAAAGCGGGTGGAGCGTATGTACCATTAGATCCTAAATTTCCTGTAGCTCGATTACAGCATATGATTGAGGATGGAAATCTAAATACAGTTATTTCGAAAAATGATATAATCGAAAATATTACTTTAAAAGAGCAGTATAAAGTCTGTTTAGATTCGGATGAGGTCGAAAAATACATAGCTCTTGCATCAATAAGTAACCCAAATATTTACGCTCTTACATCATCCTGTCTTGCCTATGTGATTTATACATCGGGCTCTACAGGGGTGCCAAAAGGAGTCATGGTCGAGCATCATAGTGTAGTTAACTTATTATCTTCTATGGCTAAACAGCCTGGTATAACTCAATCGGATACTTTGCTTGCTGTCACGTCTACTTCTTTTGATATTCATGCACTAGAGTTATTCTTGCCATTATTAAATGGTGCCATAACCTTGCTTGCATCGAGTTCTGAAAGCCAAGAACCTGATTTATTAGTTAAGCTCATCTCAGATCACTCAGTCTCTATTATGCAAGCCACGCCGGCTACTTGGAAAATATTAGTTGATGGAAATTGGTTGCCTAACTCAAAGATAAAAGCTTTATGTGGGGGTGAGGCACTTACTCAAACTTTAGCAGACAATTTATTATCTCTAAAAAATGTTGAGTTATGGAATATGTACGGGCCTACGGAAACAACAATATGGTCATGTGTTCAAAAAATAGAAAATACACAAAAGCCAATTTCAATAGGAAGTGGAATAAAAAACACTCAATTATTTGTTGTTGAAAATGGGAAACAATTAGCCCCTATAGGCACTCCAGGTGAGTTATTTATTGGGGGAACCGGTTTAGCAAGGGGGTATATAAATCAAGAAGTTCTCACGAAAGAACATTTTATTGAGGATCCATTTAATCAATATTTAGATGGAAATACTTGCGCTAGAGTTTATAAAACCGGAGATTTAGTTCGTTGGCTGCCAGATGGTACATTGGAATGTTTGGGGCGTGTTGATCAACAAATTAAACTCAGAGGGTTTAGAATAGAGCTGGGAGAAATTGAACATGCATTGATCTCACACGTGAGAGTTGAAGATGCTGTTGTTGCAATAAAAGAATCTCCAAGCGGAGAAAAGCGTTTAAATGCTTATATTGTTGAAAAGGAAAAACATTCCGTTAAAACAAAACTTGAAAGTGAGTTAGGGTTTAGTCTTTTCTATTTTGGGGCTGATAATTCTACCCAAGGTAATAAATATGATCTTTATCTTTCTGCTGCAAAGTTTGCTGATAAAAATGGTTTTGAGGCCATTTGGACTCCTGAGAGACATTTTAATCCAGTTGGCGCTTTATATCCTAATCCGTCAGTGTTAAATGCTGCTTTAGCAACGATTACAAATAATATTCACCTTAGAGCTGGTAGTGTTGTATTACCTTTACATGAACCGTTGCGAATTGCCGAAGAGTGGTCTGTAGTAGATAACATTTCACAAGGACGAGTAGGAATAGCCGCGGCTAGTGGTTGGCATAACATTGATTTTGTTTTTAATCCTGCACATTATGAAGATCGCAAGAGAGTGATGTCAGAAGGAATCAAAGAGTTACAATCACTTTGGCGTGGGGAAAAAGTGTTACGTCAAGATGGTAATCTAAATGAAGTTGCGGTTGAGATTTATCCTAAACCTGTGCAAGCTGAGCTTCCTCTTTGGACAACTTCTCCTGGTAATCCTGCTACTTTTGTTGAAGCAGGTAAGTTAGGTACCAATGTATTAACACATTTGTTGGGGCAAACTATTGAGGAACTTGCTGAAAAAATTGAGTTATATAGGAAGTCTTTAGCGCGGCATGGTCATGACCCCTCTTCAGGTCGAGTGACATTAATGATCCATGCATTTGTAGGAGATGATCTTCAAGAAGTGATGGATAAAGCTCGCGGACCGTTCATCGATTACATGAATGCACATTTATCTTTGATGATCCCTTGGTTACAAAGTATGGGAGTCGATACAGATACCGTAGGTGAAAACGATCTTGAAAGTATTGCATCTTTCGCTTTTGAACGTTACGTTAATACTGCATCTTTAATTGGTACTCCAGAAAGTACAGTTAAAGTTGCTCAACGTTTAAAAGAGATTGGTGTTGATGAAATAGCTTGTTTAATTGATTGGATGGATAATGTAAATGCTAAAGCGGGATTAGAATCACTAGCAAAATTAAAAAATTTAAGTGCGGTTTCCTCAAACAGCACAAAAGTTTTTACTGATTCAGTTCGACAAAATCTCTTTAAAACACTCCCTGAATATATGCATCCTAATGCATATATGGTACTTGATAAATTACCTTTAACTCCCAATGGTAAAATCGACAGAAAAGCGTTACCCCAAATTGATATTTCTGCTTTGCAAGGAGAGTATGTCGCCCCTAAAACACATATTGAATCAGTTTTGGTAAATATTTGCTCTGAACTACTAAATATAGATGAAGATAAAATAAGTATCACAGCAAATTTCTTTGATTTAGGCGGTCACTCATTGCTTGCAACTTTGTTAATGACACGTATTCGAGAAGAGTTAAATATTGATATTCCTTTGCGTGATGTCTTTAAAGCTCCTGTACTTTCACAGTTAGCGAAGATAATCAGTGAATGTGATGTTAATACGAAAAATCACGAAATTACCAAAGTATCTAGAGAACAAAGCTTGCCTCTATCATATTCTCAACAAAGATTGTGGCTGGTAGATCAAATGGAGGGTAATTCAGAACAGTATAACACGCTGTATCCGATGCGTTTTACTGGGCAATTAGATATTGAAGCGGTCCAATATAGTTTTAACAAGATTATTCAAAGACACACTAGTTTAAAAACAACTTTTATAAAGAATGAAGAAGGTGACCCAATTCAAGTTGTTCAAGATGATGCACAACTTTTAATAAATAAATTTGATTTATCAGCGTTAGATAAAGATGAACAAGTTAATAAAATATCTAAGCTTTATTCCAATGAATTACTTACATCTTTTGATTTAGCTACAGAGCTAATGATTAGAGTTAGTTTAATGAAGCTATCAAATACAGAGCATGTCATAGTTATTAATATCCATCATATTGCTTTTGACGGGTGGTCCTTGGGTATATTAATTCGAGAATTTAGTGAACTCTATAATGCCTTTGTGTTAGACGAAAAGCCTATGTTACCTGTATTAGATGTTGAATATGCAGACTATGCTTATTGGCAAAAGGAGTATTTAAGTGGTGATGGGTATAAGGAGTTAAGTCAGTATTGGAGTAAACACTTAGAGGGTGCACCAGAATTGTTGGTTTTGCCAACTGATAACCCGAGACCAAAAATCAGATCTAATGAAGGTGCGACAGAAATTTTGACCTTGCCGAAGGCAACAGTAGAAAAGCTTAATAAATATTGTATTAAAAGTGAAAGTACAATTTTTATGACAATGCTTGCTGGGTTAAAAATCTTAATGATGGCATATTCAGGGCAAAATGATATCGTCATAGGTACTTCAGTTGCCAATCGTAGACATAAGAATATTGAATCTCTAATCGGTTTTTTTGTTAACATTTTACCTATTAGAACGAAAATAGACCCCGAAATATCTTTGTCAACTCTAGTACAACAGGTGAAAGAAATCAGCTTATCTGCATTTGATCATCAAGATATGCCTTTTGATTTATTAGTAGAAGAAGTGAATCCACAAAGGAATGCGGCTTATAATCCAATCTATCAAGTGTTATTTGTTGTTCAAAATAATGCAAAAGCGAATATGCAGCTCCATGATGTTAATGTTTCATTTGAAGATGTCTCAGGTGAAGGCGAAGGGTTTGCTAAGTTTGATTTATCAATGACAGTTCAAGAAAGTGCAGATGATATGAGTGTTTTTCTTGAGTATAATCGAAGCCTTTTCAAGCAGCAAAAAGTGATGAGAATGCTTGAAGATTATAAATCAATTATAAACCTTTTGATCGAGCAGGATGACATGATAGTCAATCACCTTGTTGAAAAATTAAATGTAAATTTTGATAGGCCGGCACTATCTTTTCATCATATTGGTATTGCATGTGATGATATTCAGCAAAGTTCTAAGCTAATAGAAAATTTGTTTGAAGTGTCTTCTAAAAGCGATTTAATTTGGGATGAAAATCAGCAGGCAAACCTGTGTTTGTTTGAAACTAATCATGGCGTTCAACTTGAGCTTGTACAAGGCCCGCAAGTAGCTAACTTAAGAGAGCGTAATAAGGCGTTTTATCATATTTGTTATGCAACGCCGAATATTCAATCAGCCTTATTGTACTTTGAATCTTTAGGTGCGTCTGTGATGAGTGAGCCTACACCTGCTCCGCTATTCTCAGGTCAACTTGTTGCATTTGTTGATACTGATTTAGGTGTGATAGAGCTATTGCAATCTTCATATGCTCATAAAGATAACAATGAAACTAATACTGATTTATTATTCATGGGAGTAGGTACAGTTGTTAAAGATTTTGAAACAGCGATATGGCAGTATAATACACTTCATCAATCTAATTCTAGTCAGCAAGCAATAGTTGATGGGTTATTTTCGGGCAAGGTGCAAAGTATGTCAGGTACACTTTGTGGATCGAAAGCGATGGATATTCAGCTTCTAGAAGCCCAGTCATGGCATCAAGTAAGTGATATTGGTTTGTCTCACTTTTGTTTTGAAGTGAGCGATCTTACAAAGGCGCTTCAACACTTTGTTGCAGCCGGATGCACAATACACAAACCTGCGGTGCCTAGTGATAGTTTTGGGCAAAGGTTAGCTATAATAATAGATACCCCATTCGGATACGTTTTGTTATTAGAAAAAGAATTGAAACCAGTAACAGAAGAGAGAGTGAATACTTTGGGTGTACAGATTGAAAAAAATGTTGGTGTTAATCTTGTTATAAGTGGTACTTTTACACTTGAACCTTTAGAAACAACATTATTATATTGGGCAGAGAGACTAAATAATCCATTAAACTTAATTTTTACTGCGTTTAATCAGCCCTTCCAACAGTTACTCGATCCTAACAGTGAAACGAACAAAAACATTACGGGAATTAATATTTTTATTATTCGTTTAGAGGATTGGTTAGGTAAAGATGGTAATGCCTCAGAAATTTTACAGCAAAATACAAATGATTATATTAATAACCTAAAAGCAATATGCGAACGCTTAGATAGCCAATTTATTGTCCAAATCTGTCCTTTAGCAAATAATGACGAAAATTTAATTAAAGAGAGTCAAGAAATAGAATTGCGATTAGTTGCTTTAAGTAATGATTTACCAAATTTAAATGTATTAACTAGTTTAGAGCTGTTTGATAGGTATCAAGTGGAAGATTACTATGATGAATACATGGGGCTGTTAGGAGGTAAGTATTTTACCGATCCTATGTACACTGCAATTGGTACTAATATTTATAGAGCGATTCATTTAAAGGAAAAACCACCTACAAAAGTGATAGTACTCGACTGTGATAATACTTTATGGTCTGGAGTTTGCGGTGAAGTTGGGCCATTAGCTGTAAAAGTGACTAAACCTTTCAAAATGTTACAACGCTTTATGTTAGAACAATATGAAAAAGGCGTAGTGCTTTGTCTCAATAGTAAAAATAACTATGAAGATGTACTAGCTGTGTTTGAACAACACCCAGATATGATCTTGAGCATGGAACATATTGTATGTGCAAAAGTAAATTGGTCGGCGAAGTCTAAAAATATTCGAGAAATAGCTGTAGAGTTAAATTTAAATTGTGACAGCTTTATCTTTATAGATGATGATGATGTTCAATGCGCTGAAGTACGTATTAATTGTCCTGAAGTTACTGTGTTACAATTACCTAAGAAAGTTGATGATTTCCCTGTATTTCTGAATAATACGTGGGCATTTGATACTAAAGCTAAGGTAAGTGTAGGGGAAGAAAGGACTGAATATTATAAGTCCAATGTAAAACGGCAGCAGCTTCAACAGCATACGATAGATATCCAATCCTTTTTAGAGAATCTAGAACTTAAAATTGATATCAGACCGATTTTAGGTGCAGATATTCCTAGAGCTTCAGAAATGTCGCTGCGAACAAACCAATTTAACTTAACGACGATTCGTTATCAAGAGAATGAATTAAAGTCTGAATTAGTAAATAAGCAAGCTTGGATCGTAAATGTATCAGATCGATTTGGCGAATATGGTGATGTCGGTGTTATGATTGCAGAAGTGCGTAATAACAAATTAAAAGTGACAGACTTTATGTTAAGTTGTCGTGCCATGGGCCGTGAAGTAGAGTACAAAATGGTTCGTTTTTTGGGAGAGTATGCCAAAGGAAATAATTTATTATCGGTGGAGATTTATTATCGTCAAAGCCCTAAAAACCTTCCCGCATTGAATTTTATGAGTACATTACCGGCATATAATGATGGAGACTTTAGAGTAAGAAGCACTGTAGAAATGACAATCGACAAAGCGCTGAACGCCAGTGGTGAAAATAAATTGGCAGCTCCAGCTGAAGTTGTGAAGAGTACTAAGGTTGAAGAAGTCAAACCCACTTTAAAAAACATCGATTATGAAAGTGTGGCATTAGCGACATTGGATATTGATAAACTTTGCGAAGAAATAGAAAAGCAAGGTTCTGTTGAAGAACTGGTAGATCGTCAGTTTGCAAATTATGTTGCTCCTTCAACGGATATAGAAAAAGAGTTGTGCCAAATTTGGCAAGACTTATTAGGAGTAGAGCGTGTTGGTATTTATGATCACTTTATTAAACTCGGCGGTCACTCTTTATTAATGTTGAAGTTACTTTCAAAACTGAAAGTTAAATTTGATATCACATTACAGTTTAAAGATATTCATGACTGCATGGTGTTAGTTGATATGGCTAGGAAAGCACAAGAAAGTGTCATATTTAATGCTAATAAAGAGCTAGGTGACAATGCACAGAATTTGGAAGAAATAGAATGGTAGGTAGTATTAACATGGAGAATAAAAATAATATCATTGACGTTGTCAAAACGTTATTAGACTTAAAAGTATTTGTTTATGTCGAAGCAGGTAAGTTAAAAACTAAAGCAGAAAATTCTGCGATTACTCCGACTGTTATTTCACTAATTAAGACACATAAATTAGAGTTAATAAATTACTTTACTGAGTTAGAACAAAACGATAACCAGGTACCTTTAGTTACTGCTACAGCAAATAAAGTAGATGATCCATTATCTTATTCACAGCAGCGATTATGGCTTTTAGACCAAATAGAGGGAGAAAATGCACATTATAACATGCAGCACCCTATTAAGTTGACAGGTGTTCTAGATTTTCATGCTCTTGAAAAAGCATTTAAAACTATCGTGGAACGGCATGAAAGTTTACGAACCACTTTTTACTTAAGTAAAAACAATGAACCTAGGCAGCTGCTACAATCGACCGAAAATTTTTGTATTCCAATTTATGACTTATCATCTAAGGATACGGATAAGCAAAATTCTGAAATAGATGCATTTGTAATGAACGAAGCTCAAAAACCATTTAATTTGAATAGTGATTTTTTGCTCAGAGTACAACTGCTTAAAAAATCGACGCAAGAGCATATTATTTTAGTAAGCATGCATCATATCGCTTCTGATGGCTGGTCCATGGGATTATTGATTAGAGAGTTTAGCTCTTTATATCGAGCATACGTAAAAGGGGAGGAGAATCCTCTCCCAGACTTATCTATTCAATATAGTGATTATGCTTGTTGGCAGCGTAACTGGTTGAAAGATGACGTCTTAGAAAAGCTATTAAGCTATTGGGAGAAGCAACTTGCGAATCTACCTTCGGTTCATAGTCTGCCTTTAGATAAGCCAAGGCCAGCAGTGCAGACTTTTAATGGTAAAACGCAGGTTACGACAATCGATAGTTCAATTTACAGAGATTTTGATGGTTTGTGTAAAAAGCAGGGGGCAAGTCTATTCATGGGCTTGCATGCTGCATTCTCAAGCATCTTGGCAAGATATAGTAATGAAACCGATATTGTTTTAGGCACAGCAATTGCGAATAGGGAACAAGAAGAAATTGCAGACTTAATTGGTTTTTTCATGAATACATTAGTACTTCGTTGTGATCTATCAAGTAACCCTAGTTTTAACGAATTATTAGAACAGAGTAAAAATACTTTATCAGGTGCGTATATGCATCAGCAGGTGCCTTTTGATCAAATTGTTGAAAGGTTACAACCGGAACGTAGCTTAAGCTATGGCCCATTGTTTCAAGTTATGTTGGTGTTACAAAATAATGAAAGAGGAGAGCTTGAACTACCTTCTTTAACACTGAGTCAAGTTGAAACAGAAGCAAATACAGCTAAGTTTGATTTAGCATTAAATGTAGCCGAGTCACCTGAAGGGTTAATGCTATATTGGGCTTTTAATACAGACTTGTTCAATGAATCAACAATCAATCGTTTAGCTGAACACTTTGGTACATTAGTAAATAGTTTGGTAGGTGCGCCAGATAAACCTATCTTTTCTTTAGAAGTACTTACTGAGCAAGAAGTTGAGCATCAACTTGTGAATTGTAATAATACTTCAGCTGCCCATACTGACAACTCCTGTGTTCATACCTTGTTTGAAAAACAAGTGTTATTGACACCAGATAAAGTAGCCTTGACATTTAATAACGTGCAATTAACCTATCGAGCTTTAAATGAACGCGCAAATCAGGTTGCTTACTATTTAAAAGCGAAGTGTGATGTAAACCCTGATAGTTTAGTCGGTGTTTGTTTAGAGCGCTCAGTTGAAATGATTATTGCTATGTTAGGGGTTTTAAAAGCAGGAGCTGGTTATATTCCGTTAGATCCAAGTTATCCTGCAGCTCGTTTATCATATATGATAAATGATGCTGAATTAAATACCATTATTTCTAATCAATTATTAAGCATTAATTTATCATTTGATGAGCCGTATGTGGTTTGTTTAGATGAAACAAAAGTGCAAGATACATTAGTTAGCTTGCCTAGTGATAATTTAAATATTATTGGGCTATCGCCTTCTAATCTAGCATATGTAATTTATACTTCAGGCTCTACCGGGCATCCTAAAGGTGTCATGATTGAACATCAAAGCATAGTAAATTTCTTATTCTCTATGGCGGAACGACCAGGTATAAATAGAACAGATACTTTACTATCAGTTACTTCAACTTCATTTGATATTCATGGATTGGAGATTTTTTTACCTTTATTAAATGGCGCTGAAACGATTCTTGCGTCTACTGCACAAACTAATGACCCTGAACAGTTAATTGCAATGATTGAAAAGCATAATGTATCAATTATGCAAGCAACGCCAGCTACATGGAAAATGTTAATAGATACAAACTGGTCACCCACACAAAAGGTTAAAGTGCTATGTGGTGGTGAGGCGTTGAGTCAGTCATTAGCATCAACCTTATTGGCACTGCCTAAAGTAGATTTGTGGAATATGTATGGACCTACTGAGACTACTATTTGGTCTTGTATTCAAAAGATAGAAAGTCATACTCAGCCGATTAGTATAGGCAAAGCAATCAGAAATACACAAGTATATGTAATGGGACTAGGGGGTAGCTTGGTACCTACAGGCACGCCAGGAGAGTTATTAATTGGCGGAAATGGATTGGCTAGAGGCTATAAAGGGTGTCCTGAATTAACTGCAGAAAAATTTATCGACAATCCATATTATGATCCAACTATAGAGGGAAGTAGTAAGCGTCTTTACAGAACAGGTGACTTAACTCGTTGGTTAGATGATGGGAGCTTAGAATACTTGGGGCGTATAGATCAACAGGTTAAGCTTAGAGGTTTCAGAGTAGAATTAGGTGAAATCGAGCATACACTGATCTCACACGTGAGTGTTCAAGATGCCGTGGTTTCTTTTGATGATTCATCTAAAGAAAAGCGTTTGTTGGCTTACGTTGTTTTGAGCGATTATGAATCTACTGATAAAAGAATGATAGAAAGTGAAGCCATAAAAGAGGTGAATTCTGATTCAATTGAATATTCTCTTCGTAAAAGGCTACGTGATACATTACCTCCATATATGCAGCCTTATCAGATCAGGTTTATGAATGCATTGCCATTGACTCCTAATAATAAGATCGATAAGCAGGCGTTACCAAAATTTGATTTAACTGAAATACAGAGTGAGTATGTAGCACCAAATACTGAAAGTGAGCGTCTATTGTGTGCACTTTGCCAAGAGATACTCGAACTTGACAAAGTGGGGGTCACAGATAATTTTTTTGCGTTAGGTGGTCACTCTTTAATGGTCATCAAACTTGTCTCAAGATTGAAGCAAGAAGGGGTTGATATTCATATCCATAATGTATTTTCAGCCAACTCAATAAAGAGCTTAGCTGAACAAATTGAGCATTGTACTAATAATGTAGAAATGTCTACGGCTGTGACTAAGAGTTTAATTCCTAAAGGGTGTACTAATATTATTCCTGAGATGTTATCCCTTGTTAACTTGTCAGAGAACGATATCTCTCAAATTGTTGAAGTTATTCCGGGGGGGGCAAATAATATAGAAGATATCTA
>Ga0209396_1000239_pt1 | contig 69815 bp, 61 predicted proteins | sample GOMGulsemesocosm_6_FD_184638 | JGI IMG/M metagenome (GOLD analysis project Ga0209396, IMG submission 184638) | Methane-oxidizing microbial communities from mesocosms in the Gulf of Mexico - GOM8C Gulf of Mexico (SPAdes) (version 2) | ecosystem: Environmental > Aquatic > Marine > Cold seeps... | reverse complement strand
TTTTTATGGAGAAGGCGTTATAAGCTCTCTGCCGACACAACCAAGCCAATACATTACCTCAGTTACGCCAAGCTGGTTTACTATGTTAGACATTAAAATGGCCCTGGGGCGCCCTTTTGAGCAAACGGAGGCGATAGACAGTTACAACCCCGTGGCCATTTTAAGTTATGAAACCTGGAAAAATAATTTTAACGGCGATAATACAATATTAGAGCAAACCGTTACTATTTCCGGCACCAGTTTTCGAGTGGTCGGGGTGTTGGCTGAAACGTTTATAGAACCACATCTTTTTATCCAAGGGCAAGATACCAATGTCTTTTTACCTTGGGATTACAATACTCAAAGCGAGAGCGCGCGCAAAGCTTGGACGGGGTTCGGTAGCCTGCCGACGTTTCTGGGCAAGCTTGATAGTTCATTAAGCACAACGCAGGTTGAGCAGAGCCTAACGACTTTGGTCAATAGTACCTGGAAAGAACAAGTTGCCTCTAATCCTCGTTATGATGGCTGGTCGATTAAAATGGAATTACAGCTGTTTAAAAACGCTATTGTAGGCGAAAGCAAAAATGCTGTTTTATTGCTATTGGCCGGGGTGATAGGTTTGCTGTTGATAGCTTTTACCAATATCATCAATCTGTTTATGTCACGCACTGCAGAGCAGCAGAGACAGTTGGCCATTCAGGCAGCGGTGGGCGCAACAAAAAAACATTTGTTCCAGACCCTATTTGCTCAATCGGGATTAGTCGTCTTTATGTCTGTGTTAGTGGCTCTTGTCATAGCCAGTGAAGGGTTTTGGGTAATACAGCAATTTCTGGCGGGGAGTTTACCCCGTGTTAAAGAGCTAGCAATCAATAGCGTTACCCTCGGATCTGCATTTTTTATTGCCTTAGTGTTAGGTTTATTGATTGCTCGCCTAAGCGCTAATATGATTAATTACCGTGCACTAAATGCGACTTTACAATCCAGTGGCAAGGGCACCGGTATTCAGGTTTCACACAAAGTTCGACGATGGCTTGTTATCTCTCAAGTCACCATTGTCACACTCTTGGTATTTATCAATATAGGCTTGCTTCGAGACTCTCTGAAAATCATCAATCAACCCCTTGGTTTTGAGACTGAAAACATCTCTCAGATTAGATTGTCGTTCAATGGCACCAGTGAGTTCTCTACAGAAGAAAAACAAACTCTCATGGTGGAGTTGAAAAATAAGCTAATGGCATTGCCTCAAGTGGAAGACGTTTCGAATAGCGTACTAGCTTTTTTTGGTCATAGTAGGGTTACCCTTAGAACTGAAGGGACTCAAAAACAATTGACTATGTTATCACGGCAGGTTGATGAACTGTATTTTCAAATGATTGAGCAGCCTTTGATTGAAGGCGATTATTTTACTTCAGCTGATATTAAAGATGAAAATAAGGTGCTGATCATTAATGATGCTTATGCTGCTAAAGTGGCACCCCAAGGCAGTGCATTGGGCCGCAAGTTATGGCATAGAGATCAATTGTATACTGTCAAGGGCGTAGTCAAAGGTGTTCTAGTGCCAGGAGCTACCGAAGTCCCGATGCGAGTTTACATGCCAGTACCTAAAGGGATTCCATGGTTTTTACTCAAACTGAAGCCACAGCAAACTTTGTCACGTGAAGGGGTGGTAGCGACGCTGCAAGAAGTTAACAGCCAATTAAGATTATTGAAGCTAGATACTTTGAATGAGCTGCGAGACGAGTCTTTGTTGACCCAATATATCACGGCAGTCACTAGCGCTGTATTGGCGGTATTAACTTTCTTTCTGGCCACCATTGGTTTATACGGTATTCTTAGCTATGCAACCCAGATGCGCCGGTTTGAGTTGGGCACACGGTTAGCCTTAGGGGCCGAGCGTAGTGACGTGATACGTCTAATTATCAAGGACAATGCTGGCGCTATTGGTATCGGCTTTGTTATTAGTTTGAGCATTTTACTCGCATTATCTATTGTTTTCTCAGAGGCATTAGCCAGCTACATTAACCTGCAATTGATTAGCCTGTTTTCTGTCACTCTGGTGTTGATCAGCATCATGTCATTATTTGCTTGTTATTGGCCACTTAGACCGATTATCAACTACCCGGCGATTCGTTCCTTACAAGACAGTCAATAATCCTAAGGTTTAATCACAGCAATTTATTAAAACAGTTTTTAAAAATAGATAGGACTTATGCTTAATGGATATCATTAAAAACAAAAAGCAACAAAGTAAAATATTTGGAAATAAATACCTGCTTGCTACCGCAGTGGCCGTGCTGCTGATTGCTTTGCTCATGTGGTCATTGCAAGCGGCAGGTTCGGTATCCGTGTCGCGCAATGACATTCTGATTGAACGGGTTCAACAGGGTGACCTCGAAGTTGTCACAGACGGTTATGGTTTTTTAAGCTCAAACAAACAACAACTCATCACCACGTTAGCCCAGGCGACAGTTAAGGAAATCATTCTGAAACCCGGTGCCCATGTGACGGCTGACAGTGTCATCGTACGTCTAGAAAATCCTGAATTATTACAGCAGGTGGAAAACGCTCAGCAAGAGTTAGCCCAGATCAGAGCAAATTTGCGTCTGCTGGTATTGAATAACAAACGGGAAATTTTAAATGAAATTGCTAGTCAGGCAGAAATGACTGCACGTTATGAAACGGCGTTACTCAATCGTAAAGCTGAAGAAAAACTGGTAGAGCAAGGCATTGTGTCACAACTGACTTATCAGGAGTCAGTTTTGAATGAAAAACAGCTGACGAAACGTATCACTCTTTTGCAACAACGGTTTGAACAATTAAAGTTGGTACATAAAGAGTCTGTCAATGTTCAACAAGAACGCCTCAAACAACAACAAGGTCAGTTGAATATCAGACAGTCCCGATTGGAAGGGTTGATCGTCAAAGCAGGTTTTTCTGGTGTTTTACAACGTCTTTCGGTTGAACTGGGACAAAGTTTGGCTGTCGGACAGGAAATTGCATTGCTCGGTAGTGTCACCGATCTGATTGCTTTAATACGAGTACCGCAAAATCAGGCGCAGCAAATTATTGTGGGTCAAAGCGCAATAATCGATACCAGACGCGATAAAATTGCAGGTAAAGTCACACGAATAGATCCTATTGTGCAAGACAATACGGTTGAGATTGAAATCTCACTTCCCGAGAATCTACCAGCAAGCGCTCGACCGCAGCTTAACGTTGATGCGACTATCATTGCCGATACGCTGAAGCAAATTATTTACATTAAACGACCAGCCAACGTTAAACCCTATAGCGAAACCTCGTTATATCGCCTGGACTCAAATACATCAACCGCACAATTAAGAACTCTCAAATTGGGTCGACAAGCAGGTCGTTATATCGAGGTTATTTCGGGTGCTGAGGCCGATGATGTTTTTATTATTTCAGATTTACCGAACCTGAAAAATACCGTATCAGAACTGATTATAAAACCTTAATTTAAACCAAAATATAGCAGCAGGGAAACTTCACTATGAGCCAAATTAAAATACAAATGAAAAATATATCCAAGTTTTTTGAAACTGAGAATATGGAAACCCATGCGTTAAAAGATATTAACTTGACCATTTCAGCCGGTGATTATGTGTCAATTTCTGGGCCATCGGGCTGTGGAAAGTCGACATTATTATCTCTTATTGGTCTGTTGGATATGCCTTCTGACGGCGAGTATATGATTGAAGGTATTGATGCAGCGAAGCTGACTTTGGACGAAGCGGCAAAGATCAGAAATAGCAAAATTGGTTTTGTTTTTCAGTCGTTTAATCTGATTGATGAATTAACCGTGTTTGACAATGTTGCTTTGCCTCTGCGTTACAGCAAAGCTAAACCAAGCACGACTGAAATTGAACAACGTGTTACCGACTGTTTGGAAATGGTCAGTATGACCCATCGCAGCCAACACAAACCCAACCAACTCTCGGGTGGACAACAACAACGTATTGCCATCGCTCGGGCTTTAGTGACCGAACCGGCAATATTGCTGGTAGATGAAGCCACCGGTAACTTGGATTCCAACAGTGGCGACCAAATCATGGATTTGCTTGACCAACTGAATCAAAACGGCACGACCATTTGCATGGTCACCCATGAACCACATTATGCCGACAGAGCAGCCACTCAGCTAAAATTGTTAGATGGTTTAATTCTGACAGCCCCTACGACCCAGGATGCCAAAACTGCTCCTATGCAAGAAGCCGAGGCTGTTCTCTGACAAAGTGTTTGACCTGTGTTTACTGATTTGAAGCGGATAGGAGAGCACCTAAATATGTGGGGAAGGTTCTTATTGACAAATATGATGATGAAGTCGTCCGCATTGGGACATTGGAAAAAAATGATTCGACCTTTGAGGCCGTAAAAAATTTTCCATCACTGTCGATAGAGGAATGCATGGTGTGTTGCTTATGGGAAATAGTAAGGTTGAGTAAATACGTAACAAGGCGCGGTTATCGAAAATATACACTGCGCTTCAATTTCGAAAACGCCAGACGTTCTGAGTGTCCGCTAACGAGAAAAATCACTACCAAAAATTCAATTAACTGACTGGCGGAAATTGAAAACAGACAATTTTTCAGATGTGGGAACTTCTGCTTTGAAACATCAAAAGACCCTATTTACGAAAAATCTGACTGGCTGCTATGAGCTTAAACTAGCCTAACAAACGACCAAAATTTTCGATAACAATACCCTAAGTATGCACTTCTGGTTTTGCAAAAGCTAACTTCCGCTCTGCGCACAAGTGCTCCTTACATCTATGCAAATGATTTACGCTTAAATTATTTTTTTGAAAAGTCACTAAATACCACTTAGTTGCCATTATTTTCTAGCGATTTGAGACGTTTTTTATAATTTCCTCACGCCTTTTGACGCAAGAACGTTAATTATTTTTACCAATCTAGCTATAGCCCAGAATATACAATTTAGAATTTCATTATTTGTGAAATTCCTCAGAAATGGTGAAACCTGCTATTGATACTAGAATATGCCATCAATACAAGTGGGCAATAACTTAATGAAATAGAAATGATATGACAATTGTCATATAAAATTGATGACCATGATTTCTATAAGTTATCGCTGTAAATCGTCATGCTAATAGCTGAGATACTAATCACTGTTAAGGCTATTAAATGAACCTACCTATGACAAATAACAAACGGCAAGAGCTAAAAATCACCATTGAAATACCTGAATATTTAGGAACAATTAGCAAAGTATTTAAATCAAAAGATGGACTTGATGCCATATACCAGCAATATAAAACAGACCTTGAACAATGGCCGGTAGCGTATCAAGAAAAGATTTTACATGGCCCTTTTGGGAAAACTTATTGCCTTAGATGTGGCGATATCCATAAGCCGCCACTTATCATGCTTCACGGTTTAGGTGTTAATTCTATGAGCTTTAGTCCAAATATTGAAATGCTAAGTAAAAACTATTGTGTTTACTTATTAGACTTCCCTGCTGGTTCAGGTCGCTCTATTCCAAGTAGGTTATTACTAAAAAAAAGACAGGTGGCTAATTGGTTAGCTGACTGTATCGCTCAACTAGAAAAAAGAAAAGTAACAGTGCTTGGCGTAAGTTTTGGTAGCTGGCTTGCCGCTGAATATGCCTTAACACAGCCCAAACAACTTGAACATTTGATCCTTGCTTCACCACCTCCTTTATCTGGAAAAGCAAAACTAAAACTAAGCACACTCTTTAAAATGATCATCTTAGGGTTAAATAAAAATATGACCAACATCGAAAAGCTTTGCCAGCTTTTATCCGCTCCCAATAACAAAATCGATAAAGCCATGATAACCGCAATGTATAATGGCCTTAACTATACAAAGTCCTTTAAAGAGAGTGGTCATAGTATTAAGAAAAAGCTAGCTCAGACTATCTCAGTACCCATTAATTTCATTGTCGGTGAATATGAGATACTATGCGATCCAGACTCGTTATTGGGCCATTTTCCCAATGCCAAAATAAATATAATAAACAACGCTGGTCATATGTTACCCGTGGAAAAAAGCCAAGAATTTAATCAGCTTGTCATAGATGTGATGTCTCAAAAATCATTGACAATAAGATAGCGATACAGCCATAAAGTTACGGGTTAAAATTACAGGTTAACGCTTCATGCTTAGTTTAAGCAACGATGTTAGCTTAGGAAAATCATACATAATTTAGGGAATAATGGCTTTGAACCGCACGACTTTTAAAACATATTGCCAATTTCCAGATTCAGTAAAAAATGAATTTAAAGTTATTCCTTGGTTGCAGTTGCTGGTCTATCTTCCGCTGTTGTTTGAACCGTTTAATGCAAACACATTACTTGTAGTTTTAGCCTGCCACGCCCTGCTTTTCATGATCTTATTTAAGGTTTATTGGGTTAATGATAATCAGGTCATTTGGTATTTTTTGGTTGCCTTAATATTGAGTTTTTTTACTTCGTTCTATTCACTTGCCAGTATTGCCTTTTATGCAACTACTATCTTAGTGGCAATGGCCCATTCAATATTCAAGATACGGTTATTTTATGTTTTTATTATCGTTGCGGTCTATCTATGTTCTGCTTGGGTACAGAGTTATCAGCCAACCACCTTTCTGGTTGGGTTATTCTTCACCCTTGTTAATGGTATTAGTGTTTGTTTTCAAATAAAGGCGCTATATCAACAAATAGCGATTAAAAAGACACAAAAAGAAGTACATATCACAGCAACATCCAATGAAAGAGAGCGTATTGCCCATGATCTACATGATGTACTTGGTCAAAGTTTAACAGGAATCAGCCTAAAGGCTGAGCTCGCCATAAAAACCTTAGAAAAATCCCCTTTAATAGCGCAGCAGCAACTGAGTGAAATTGTAGAAATTTCACGTAATACCCTGAAGGAAGTTAGAGCAGCCGTATCTGGTTATCGTCAATCAACAATTGAAACTGAAATAATTAACGCCAGAGTCGCCTTTGGCGCCCTAGATATGCAGTTTTCTTGCGAGATCACGCCGATTGACCTTGACCGTGATATTGAACAATCGTTAGCTTGGATTATTAGAGAAGGTACAACTAATGTTATGCGCCACTCAAAAGCAAAGCATTGTCATATTTCTCTTAAAACTCAACAGGAGCAACTTACCTTGATGATACATGACGATGGCACGGTAAATGACACAATGGACAATATAGCTGAGCATTATCTTGGCACAGGAATAAGCAGTATGCGCCAGCGTTGCCATGCTATTCAAGCTAATTTCTCTATCTCGCAAGATAAAGGATATTTGATAACAGTAAACAAGGAATTATCATGATACGTTTATTGATCGTTGAAGATCAAAAAATTGTCCTTGAAGCATTAACCGCGCTGCTAAATTTAGAAAGTGACTTATGTGTTGTAGCGACAGCAATAAATGGTCAAGAAGCCTTAATTCAATGTAATAAACTGACTATTGATATAGTGATTTCAGATATAGAAATGCCTGAGATGGATGGTTTATCTTTGGCCGAGAACTTACATAAAAACCACCCTGAAATTAAAACAATTATCCTCACCACCTTTTCAAAAAGTGGCTATATTAAACGCAGTCAAGAGGCAAAAGTAGCCGCTTACTTATTGAAAGACTCACCTTCCGATACCTTAGTCGAGGCAATTCGAGATGTTAGTATTGGAAAAGTCATTATTTCCCCCGAACTAATCTCTGAAGTTTGGCGCGCCAATATCTGCCCATTAACAAATAAAGAGCAACAATTGCTTATTTTGGCTCACCAAGGCATTAAAAGTGTTGATATCGCAAAAAAAATGAACCTGTCAGCAGGAACGATACGTAACTATGCGCATAGTGCCTGTCAAAAATTGAATGCTCAAAACAGAATTGAAGCCGCAAATATTGCTTATCAAATGGGGTGGATATAACAATAAAGCTTAAAAAGATAACAAGCAACCTTCAACACTCTTACTACCTTAATGTTCACAAAAACAGTAACCACCTGTTATTAAATGATTTTCGTAACTATTTGGAATGATTAATTTTCATTTCAGGACTATTTGCCCGTTTATTTTTAAAGTGAGGTCACATCTTAACTTTAGGTAAAAAGCCATGTTAGAAAAAAGGTATAAAGCGGTATTAATTTTTAGTTTTTTATTAAGTTGCACTAGTACGCTAGCAAATAATTTCACCCACCAGAATGTCGATAAAGCGAATGGTATATTCGAGAACGTGTTAAGTTATTATGGCGGTAAAAAAGCGATTAATGAGCTAGACAATGTATTAACAGACTATGATTATAGTACCAATTATCGCACGCAAGGTTACGGCTATAAGGGTAGTGAATATCACAGTAATCGTCCAGGAAATACCTTATCACTGATTTCATTTAAAGATGAACTTAACTGGACACAAACCCAGAGCCAATATCTTAAGGCCTTTTACTCACGCACCAGCCTTTATCAAGATAATACTCGTTTTGATTACAACAATATTACCCGCACCTATAGTACAAAAGTAGAGAATAATTTCGATAAACAAATCGAAAGCCAGTTACTTAGAAATCCATTACTCATCGTTAAAAGCGTTTTAAAGCAAAAAGATAGTTTAAGATATTTAAGCAGTGAAATCCGTGACGGCAAACACTATTCACTTATTGCTATGACCTTACCTACTGGCCGTGTTATCACAACTTATATCGACCAAAGTAACCATCAAATCGTCAAAATAGAATTTTTGAACAATGGCAAACTAAGTGAGTATTCATACAGCGATTATCAAAGTACCGGTCAATTTAAGTTACCTTTTTTTATTACAAGAAATTTACCAGATAATTATTATTCATCTTATTTCTACTACCATCTCTCTCGTTATGACTTTTCTCCTAATGTTGAGCAACTTGCCGTGGCTCCGAATAATTATGTATTGGCTGAAAAACACGATACTTATGATGGTGAGCTACGTATGCAAACCATAGGAAAAGGTCTTTATTGGTTAACGCAAAACGGTGCTAATACTATATTTGTTGAATTTTCAGATCATATAATGACAGTTGATGCCAATAATGGTCGTAATGACGGACTACAACGCCGTATCAATAAATTTAGAGAATTAGTTCCTAATAAACCGATTAAATATGTATCTATCAGCCATCAACACCATGACCACTTTGATCAGGTTCCTCGCTATGCTAAACAAGGTACAAAAATTATTACCGCTAAAGATTTTATCCCATTAATCACCAAACGAATCAATGCTGTCAATACTGATAAAAGCATAAAGCCTGTTTTTGAAGTCGTTAACAAAAAACGTGTGTACGCAGATCAAACACAGCGTGTCGAAGTCTATGAGTTAAAAAATATGCTACACGCAGAAACGATGTTAATGACTTATTTTCCTAACGAGCAACTCATTTATTTACCCGATCATTACGAAGAAATGTATTTGATTGAAAACCATCATGCAACAAAAGCCTTATTAGCAGAAATTAATCGTCTTGGCTTAAAAGTTAAAGGCTTTATACAGGGGCATGGTAATGACATTTATAGTTTGGCAACCCTAGAAGCAGCAATGGCTAAAACTATAGAAATGAAGACGTTTAGACGCCAGCCACATCAATCAGTGACTCACAGTGAATAATGGCAAGTTTTCTTCTTAAAACATAATTAACAGGAGTTCATATGTTACGAATATTAGCAATTGGCTTAGTACTCTTTACATCATTAGCCTTTGCCAAAGTTGAATGGCAATTTAAAGCACAAGGCAGGGTTACCGGTCAACCTGTCATTTACAATCATCTTATTTATATATTGGCAGGAGAGTCGCTGTCCGTTTTGAATAAATCAGGAGAGTTACAATGGCAATATCAACTTAAGGCTAAAACCTTTAGTAAGGTAACAATAGCAAACGATACCATTTATTTATTAGCAGATAACGGCCTACACGCTATTAATATGAAGGGAGAGAAAAAATGGTTTTTTGCAACTACAGACAAACCGCTGCATATAGAAGGCAAAACGTGGGGCTGGGGCAAAGGGATATTTATTGACCCTTGGTCTTGGTATCGCTCCAGTTCAATTGTCGTCAAAGATAAAGTCGTCTTTGGTAACGCCAATGGCACATATGCATTGTCGAGTAAGACGGGTGAGCAGCTATGGCATGTGAATACAGGAACGACACATACAAAGCCCGTTTATCATGACGATATTGTGGTTATTGGTAGTTGGGACAACCACCTTTACGGTATCAACGAAAATGACGGAACCATTGCTTGGAAGTTCACCTCACGTATGCCACAAGGTGCTATGGCAAATTGGAATGGTTGGGAGGGTTTTAATTTAGATCCCATTATTTATAACGGCGTAGTTTATGTTGGCAATCGCGGCTCTTATTTTTATGCCATTAATGCTAAAACTGGCATAGAACAGTGGAGTAGCCAATATGCTGGTACTTGGATTGGCTCTGCAGCAATAGAAAATAACGGCGAAATATTCTTTGGTACCTCGGATGGCTATTCATTAATTGGTTTAAATGCAAGTACTGGTGCGCAAACTTTATTACACCTGAATGATTTCTATAATTTTGCCCAACCACAAGCAAACGATACGTTTGTTTACTTTGCAACTGTTTCAGGGCAATTGTTTGCCGTTAATAAAAAAAATTCGCAAAGTGAATTGATATTTTCAACATCACAAAGCTTAAAAAATTATTCTAAGGTTGTTAAACGAACGGGGGGACTAAAGCGCCAGTATGGTGTTAAAGAGAAATACAGTAATGCTACAGAACATAAAGATATTGGGTTTATGCATAAGCAATTAGATTCAATTTTGAGTTTAACATTAGATGACCAGATGCTTTATTTAGGTAGCGCTAATGGCAGTGTTTACGCGATAAGTTTATAGACTTAACTCTTCAAATTTTAGGTGAGAAAATGAATAAATTGACAAGAATGACAAAAACAGTTTTAGTGTTATCAGTGTGTTATGTTTTTTTGGTGCTATCGATAGTCTATGTTTTGCCCGCGAATGCCAACAATATTGAATTAAATAATGACAATTTTACGCTCGAAGGTGAAAAATCTGAGTTTATCCATTACAAAGGAAAAACAAGCTTACTTTTAAACGATGCCTCGGCAACCCTGAACGGCATATCTTTTATCAATGGTGTCATTGAATATGATGTGGCCTTTACAGCGCAAAGGAACTTTGTAGGTATCAAATTTCGCCAACAAGATAGTGAAAATGCTGAAGAATTTTATATCAGGCCACACCAGTCAGGTAACCCAGATGCCAATCAATATACTCCGGTATTTAATGGTTTAGCCGCGTGGCAGCTTTATCATCATGGTTTTGCTGGTAAAGTGAGTTATAACTTTGATGGCTGGAACCATATAAAAATAGTTGTTGCCGATAAGCAAGGTGAAGTTTATATCAATGATATGCACAAACCAGCTTTTACTATTAAAGAGTTTTTACGACCAAGCACAACAGGCTCAATTAGTTTTTCTTCAGCCATGGCAGATGCATATATTGCCAATATTTCCATAGTCAAAAACGAACAACCTAAACTATTATCGACGATAACAGCGGATAACGTGATGTTGCAGAATTATTTGCTGCATTGGCAAATTTCCAATAGTTTCAAACTAACAGCTTTAGATAAAATCACCAATCTTGAATTTGCTAATGACCTAATGTCGAATTGGACACCAATATCAGCCGATTATTTGGGAATTATCAATATGGCTAAAGTACAGGGGTTACAGGAAAACAAAAGTACAGCCTTTGCTAAAACCATTATAAATTCCGATAAAAAACAAATTAAAGCACTACGTTTTGGTTATAGCGATATGGTCAAAGTCTATTTTAATAAGCAACTCATTTATCAAGGAAATAATGGTTTTAGGTCGCGAGATTATCGCTACTTAGGCACTATAGGTTTATTTGATACTTTATATTTACCGTTAAATGAAGGAAAAAATGAATTGGTTTTTGCGGTGTCAGAACGCTTTGGTGGTTGGGGGGTATTGGCCAAACTGGAAGACTGATCTCTGATGAATTAATTCATCAAACAAGTATAAAAAAACCATTCATTAATGTCATTCCAATGACATATTCTGGATACCTCATCACTGATGAGGTATCCAGACCACAATTAATCAACTATTCGTTTCTTAACGCTTTTATAGGGTCATGAGCTAGTATTTGGCGTACGGGAATAAAGCTAACCAATAATGATAACAGTGCAAATCCCAAGACAATACCCGTCACGATTATCCAATCGGGTTTAATGGATATTTCAGGTAGCGTTTTACTATAACCAAGTAGCATAAATCCTATTGAAAAAGCAAAAAGCAAACTCATCAATACCGGTTGCATTAACTCGATTAAACTATCTTTAAGTAAACGTTGGTTATCTGCGCCCATGGCAAGTCTTACACCAAGATCATAACGACGTACCTGTACCATATAGTTCACGATACCGTTTATGCCAATACATACCATTATCAATGATATTGACGCTAGCGTTATAGCAATCCAAGCGGCACTTAAATATTTCAAACTTAGCTTGGAAAATTCTTGTTCTAATGTCGTTAATCTAACAATATCCAAACGACTATCGACGGCTAACAAGGTCTTTTTAATTTCTTGCACTAAGGCATTATCGTCAGTGACATTAAGTAAGAAAGAATACTCTCGTTGCCCTTTATAATTACCCGGCTTATAAACTTTCATATATTCAAATGTTTCATTACCAGGGTAGTTAATATTTGCCACAACGCCTTTCACTGTATAAAAGGTTTTATTGTCATGGGTTATTTTACTACCAATCACTTCTGCGGTATTGCTTGATATTTTATTAGCAAGGCGTTGATTAATAATTACAGGGAAATTATCTAACTCACTGTCACCTTTGGTGAAGTCACTGCCAATCACTGCTAATCCCAAGTTAGCAAAGTAACCCGGAGTCGTTTTAGGTTGAAGTACATGCCCCAGAAAGCTTCCCTTGCCATCAAAAACCTGATTATTATTATGTTCTATCGGGAATTGTGACTCTGAGATAGCTTTGACATGATTCACAACATTGAGCTGCTCAATTTGATTCATCAGTGATTTATGAATATTGATTCGTTGCTCCTTACCTTCCACTTGTGAATAATTAACAATCAGTGACCACTTATCTTGAGTATCTACCCCTTTATCCCTTAACGCTTCAGATAAGGTGAACAATACAACATGACAAGCAGCAACTAAGACCATAAAAGAAAAAGTCACTTGTAAACCAATTAACATGTGGCTTGCACCTGCACTCATTTGTTTACCAACCCCCTTACCACTACTTTGCAAACAAGAGGTCAGGTTTTCTTCATTAACCACTTTCAGTTCCAAATATGAATATAATAAAGCGATTACGACCGTTAATAACAAGGCAAAAAGGCAGGTATTTACACTTAGGCCTAAACTGTCTAATCGGGCAATTGAATCTGAGGCTAATATTTGCACTAATGAAAAACTTAATACAGTAAGCACTAATGCCAGTAATACGGCAATTCCGATGACAATAATATTATGCTTTAAAGATTCAACTAATAACTGCTTATTACTTGCACCAAAAGCAAAACTTATTGCCACCGTTTTAATTTTTGTTACCGCACGAGCTAACTGCATACTTGCCAGATTAATTAGAGCAATGGCCATTAATAACAAAACGCCTACCAATAACATGAAGACGATGTCAGCACTGTCTCCCTGAATTGCCGGACGAAACTGGGTCACATAAGAAAAAGGCAAATAATCTTTTAACATACTCGGGTTATTAATCTCTACCGATGCCAGCGTTAATTCTTTCAACTGTGAATCAACAACCTCCATATCCATATTGGCTTTCAACCTAACCACAGACTTAAAATCGCCCATGCCCCAATTGCCACTTCTTTTGATATCCCAAACTTCATCCATATCCATGGGTAGCCATACCGCATCATTAATATCTTGATAGGCCGGTAAAACCAAATCGTCCGGCGCTACACCGATAACCGTAAATCGTCGTTGATTTAACTGTATTTTCTTACCAACAATATCCTTATCACCCTGATAATGGTTTTGCCAAGTACGATAACCCAATACAATCGAAGGTTGTTTATTACCCAACATTTCAGTTTTATCAAAAAGCCGTCCTAACTCAGGTTCAATACCTAAAACTTGAAAAAGATTATGACTTGCTAGTATTCCTTGCACCTCAGGTCGGTCGACTTGGTCATATAACTTATATTTGGTCCAACGATGGTAGTTGGCAAAAGCAGTGAAAACATCATTATTGTCTTCTATATAATTCGAAACATTTGGGCGACCGTTACCTCTGTGAACCGCCTGTACAGTTTTAACTCCGCCTTCCAGTAAGTACAAATCATCGGCTTGTGTATAAGGCAATGGGGCAAGAAATACCAAATCTACCAAACTCACCACAGTCAATACCATAGACAAGGTAATCGCCAAGGTAAAAACCGTGGTTAAATAATATTGCTTCGCTCTTTTAAACGCATGCAGCGCCGACTTAATAAGCATAGTTAAGCAACCTCATTTTGTATTTGGTCGTTTTGATTTTCATTAACAATTAGACCGTCACGTAACTTGATATTACGCTTAGCCATGTCTGCATATCGCGGATCATGAGTTACTAACACTATGGTAGTGCCCAGCTTGTTTAACTCTTGCAATAACGCCATCACAGCATCACCGTTTTTAGAATCAAGATTACCGGTAGGCTCATCAACCAACATAATGCCTGAGTTACCTGCTAATGCTCTGGCAATAGAAATACGTTGCTGCTGTCCGCCCGATAATTGGCTAGGGTACAAATTGCTTTTGTCTGCCAATCCAACTTTTTCTAAACAAATTTGTGCACGTTCATGACGTTTATCTAAACTATCACCACGATATTTAAGGGGTAATGCGATATTTTCTAACACAGATATTTCATCAATTAAATTAAATGATTGAAAAACAAATCCAATGCGATCACCACGTACTTTCGCACGCTGGCTGGCGTTCATATTAGCAACTTCAACTCCATCAACTTGATAATTTCCGCTATCGGCTGTATCTAGAAGCCCCATAATATTGAGTAAGGTCGATTTACCACAACCTGAAGGGCCGGAAATTGAAACAAACTCACCTTCAGAGATATCAAAACTAATGCCTTTTAATACTTGAGTTGTTTGATCGCCAGAGCTAAATGATTTCGTCATATTTGAGATTTTTAATACTTGATTTTTCATACTAGCTACCTAATTTTATTTGTGTGGTTTCATTTTCTAGGGTTAACTTAGACGTGATGATTTCATCTCCTGCATTAAGCCCTGACAATACTTGAATAAGTTGACCCGATGCCTTACCAAATTTCACTTCAACCTGATTGGCTAAACCATCTTTAGTTAATTTGAATAGCAATGCACTGGTATTTTCACTAACACCAACGGGAGTTTTAATATAGTGAATACCTTGTTGTACCTGTGCAAATATCGTTGCATCGACTAATTGCATTGGCTTAACGCCTTTGTAAATACCATCATTGAGTTGAATATCTACTTGTACCGCTCCTTCACTAACAACAGGATCAATACGCACTACTTGACCCAATATTTGACCATTAACCGTATTAATTTCAGCTTGCATGCCAGCTGCAACCATATGAGCTTGCATTTGAGGTACTTTTATTTCGGCAACTAAAGGCGACAAACTACCTATCAAGGCAAGCTCAGTCCCTATTGATACACTTTGACCTAAGTTAAGTGATGATCTCTGTAGCACTCCTGCCATACCCGCTTTAACCGATAATTGCTCTACCATTTGCTTGGCAACGTCAAACTCATCTCTGGCCTGAGCAATCAGGTCATCTTGTATTAACAGTGCCTCGGTATGTACCGCAACAATTTTATCAAGCTTATTGCGCTCTAATTTTACTTTCTTATTAAGTTGCTTAGCTCTTAGTTCATTACGCTTAGCATTGATACCAGAAACAATGCCCGATTTAGCCAGTGCGCGCTCTGCATCTACTTGCAACATGGCTATTTCTTCTTCTGCTTCTATTTCAGCTAATAATGATTCACTATTTAACAACTCTCTTTGCTGCAGTAATAACACCTGTCTTTTTTGTGTTTTACTGTTTTGCAGCTTAGCCAACGCCTTGCGAAGTTCTGCCTCTAATCGAGGATTTTTTAGTGTCATAAGCACAGTGTCAGCGTTAACCACGGCCCCAGCTTTAAGTTTAATTTCATCAACAATGGCATTATTTGTTGCCGTTAGTAAGCGCTTGTTCAGTGACTGTAATGTGCCATAACCTTCCACTTTAATTGAAAAATCACCGGCTTCCACTTTAGCAATTGACACGGCTTCTCTAGAGACATATTCCAATGAATTTGAGTAACCTAAACGCCAGCCAGTAACTAGCATTAACATGGAGACACCGATCAAACACCGATAGATAATTTTTTGTTTATTTTTCATATTTCCAATGTCTTTTTATATGATAAGTAATAGCCAAATAACGCCTTACTATTAACAAGAACCTGACGGTAATCTTATTCTTTATAAGTAGCAATGTTTGTACTAAAACTTATACAATACTAATGCGTAACCAAAGCGTAACCTTGTTACTTTTCAATGTGTTGCAAAATATTCAATTGTTGAAAAAACATGAAGAAACAGTTAATATCTTTAGCTTATGTTATGCTGCAGCCATGCAGACTTATAGCCAATAAAAAAATAATGGTTCAACATAAATTCTTTAAATTGGTATTAATCCTTTTTCATCAACAGGTAATCATGTGATAGAGCTTGGCAGTTATATTTTAGACAACGAAGAAATGACATTGACGAATGATGAAGGCTCGATAAAACTTGAACCAAAAGTATTAGCCCTATTGACTTACTTGTATACAAATGAAAATCGCTATATCTCAATGGCAGAGCTCCATGAAAATGTTTGGCAAGATCGCTGCGTTTCCGATGCAGCAGTTCGACGCGCCATTGGCAAGTTACGATTATTATTTAATGATGATCACCAAGCACCAAGCTATATTCAATCTATCCCTAAACGCGGTTATAAACTTATTTGTTCGATTTCAGCCATTGAGACTAATGAGAGTATGGTTGCAACAACGCCAGCTATGAATAATGATATTCCTCAATTTGTCCAAGAATCGGTAACGATAACAACCAAGCCAGAACATAAAGACAGTAGCTACGCTAAACCCGATATTTTTACAAAATTATTAAAATGGGGTAAGAAAACGTTCTTTTTATTGTTCATCCTCATCATTGCCATATTTTTTATTAGCCCACTTGTATATCGTATTGCAGACATCATGCCCTAGTATGATGTGATCTCCCTTGGTATAAATATAATCACTTATACTATTTGATGATTGAAAAAAACACTTCAATCAGGAAAGGTTCATGGCATTTTTATCACCTTACTTCCCTTTTCATCATTTATATTGCCAAAAAATTCAAAATTAGTGGAGTTAGCTTTTAAGTCTATGTTAATTATTCGCCCTTAATTTCTTGAAAGTAAGTGTGTCGATATTAAGACACCTGAATAAAAACAATGTCTTAATATTGATACACCTAGACTTAACTGCCGTGTCAACCTTTACTTAAAATCTAGCTATAACAAACACTTAAAATAAATAATTTATTGGCACATCACTTGTATTTACCCTACTAAGACAAATTAACTTAAAGATGACTTATGGATACGATACGAACGAAGGCAAAGACCCCCTTCTGGCGACAATACTGGTATATAACGGTAGGGATAGTATTAATTTCTGCAACGTATTTTTTTAAGGACATGATCGGTAGCGCATCGTTCATTGTAGAAAAAAATGAACTGGTTATCGCTACCGTTAAACAAGGACATTTTCGGGTCAACGTTCGTGCCAGTGGCGTATTGAAACCAGAAGATATTCGTTGGGTATCCTCACAAGTATCGGGACGTGTAGAGCAAGCCTTTGTAAAGCCCGGAGCAACAGTCACTAAAGGGCAAGTATTAATACAGCTTTCTAATCCTGAACTGCATAGAGAGTTAGAACAAGCCAGATGGGAATTTGAAGCAAAAAAAGCGGAAAATCATGCCTCTTTTGTTACCCTTGAATCTCAATTAGTTGATCTAAAAAATTCAGTTGTCGAAGCCGACTATAGTTATCAAGGTAGTAAATTAAAACTTGATGCCGAAACACATTTATTCGAACAAAAAAACGGCACCGTTTCTGCCCTAGATTACCAACGAAGTCAATTGGAAGTAAAACAAAAAATACAATATTGGCAATCACAGAAACAAAAAGTAATAAAAATGGAAGACAATCTATTAGCAACAAAAACAGCTCAACAGGCCCGTCTTGGTTTAGTTGAAAATAATTATTTACGCATGAAAGATCAAGTAGCGTCTTTAGCAGTAAAAGCAACAACAGACGGTGTGGTACAACAAGTCTCGTTAGTACTAGGTGAACAAGCCCAAGTAGGTGGTAGTGTCGCGCTAATTGCAGACCAGCACTCTTTATTTGCAGAGTTACAAGTACAAGAAATTAAAATTAATGAAATAACTTTAGGACAAACCGTTGTAGTTGATACACGAACCTCTGAAATATTTGGTGAAGTGATACGAATAGACCCTGCAGTGAATGCTGGCATGGTTCAAGTGGATGTTAAATTAACCAGTACTCTTCCCAATGAAGCTCGACCGGACTTAACCGTCGATGGCTTAATAGAAATAAGTAATATTGACAATGCGCTTTATGTAAAGCGTCCTGTATTTGCGCCAAAACACAGTAAAACCGGTCTATTTCGCTTAACTAAAGATGAGCAATTTGCGCAAAAACAAATCGTCGCCTTAGGACAAAGCTCAGTAAATCAAATACAAATACTCTCAGGCCTTATTGCAGGTGACGAGGTCATTATCTCAGATACTTCCGATTGGCAAGAACACCAAGAAATCATGATCAATTAGCAGCAATTCGCAATTATAAAGTAGCGATTAAAATTTAACGGGAAACCAATATGACAGCACTTATTGAACTAAAAGAGATAACCAAAACCTTCTTAACAGAAGAAATTGAAACACGCGCTATTAACAATATAAATATCAAAATTAATAAAGGAGAGTATTTATCACTAAGTGGCCAATCAGGTTGTGGTAAATCAACATTGCTTTCATTGTTAGGCCTGTTAGATTCTCCAACATCAGGTAGTTACCATATTAACAATATTGATGTCTCTTCCTTATCTCGAGATCAACGAGCGAAAATTAGAAGCGAACAAATAGGCTTTGTTTTTCAATCATTTAATCTTATTTCAGATTTAACCATTTTCGAAAATGTCATGCTACCGTTAACTTATCAGTCGGGTTTATCTAAACAAGTCATCACTGAAAAAGTCACTGATGTACTTGAAAAGGTGGAAATGTCTCATCGTAAAGACCACTACCCTTCTCAATTATCAGGAGGTCAACAACAACGAGTCGCTGTTGCGCGTGCTTTAGTAAATGATCCTGCGATTATATTGGCCGATGAACCTACTGGTAATTTAGACTCAAAAAATGCACAAGCTGTATTGGCATTATTTGACAAGTTACATCAAGACGGCGCCACCATCTGCATGGTAACTCATGATCCTGCCTCAGCTAAAAGAGCAAGCAGATGTTTAGAAATGTTTGACGGCCGTCTTATCTCAGATACCCTAAATTCGCCATTAGATCAGCATCCAACTCCCCCAATAGATGCTGTTGAATTAATCGCTAGCTAGGAGATAACTATGTCAGTATTAATAGATATAAAATATGCACTGAGATTATTGTTTAAATCTCCCAAATTTACAGCACTCACGCTATCAGTATTAGTAGGCGGTTTATCAATAAGTTTGTTCACCTTTTCTTTTTTATATTCAACTTTATACAAAGAGCTACCTTTGCCAGAAGGTAGTACAGCATTGGCTTTAACAACTGAAACGATTGGTATCTCAATGAATATGGACCCCAATCAAAATATGCTTTCTGCTTATGAGTTTAGACAAATAGCGCAAACACAATCGTCGCTTACAGAATTTGGCTTATATGAATCAAGAGATACTCGATTATCGTTTGAAGATACTGGTAAGAATATTCCAACGACCTATGTAGATAGTGGCTTCTTTCAATTTAGCCGTACCCAAGCCCTTATGGGTCGCACGATACAAAAAGAAGATATGATCGTTGGTGCAACACCTGTTGCCGTAATAAGTTATGAAACTTGGCAAAATGAATTAGCTGCCGATGAAAACGTGCTGACAATGTCAATTAACTTAAATGATATGCTAACGAATATTATTGGTGTGATGCCGCAAGATTATCGATTTCCAGGTGTCGCTAAAATTTGGTTACCACTAAGTCAATCCGTGCTAGATACACAACAAAATAACTCATCCTATTTTACAGCTTATGCTCGACTTAAAGATGGCATCAGTAATGAACAAGCATCAACAAATTTAAGTGCTGCACTCGACCAACTATACCAACAATCCGTTACGCTTTATAATCAACCAGAAGCAAGTAAAATCGTACATTTACGTAGCTATCCTATGGAACAGGTCAGTGGCATCGGCGACACCGCTTTTCTATTTTTAAATGGGGTTGCATGGTCAATTTTAGCACTCGGTTGTATCAATGTTGGAAACTTATTGTTGGCTCGTTCTATTGAACGTCAAAAAGAAACAGCAATTCGTGCCGCTCTTGGCGCATCAAGTAAACGCTTGGTAAGTCAACTGATGTGGGAAGGCGTTATCATTACTATCGTCGGTGCCATTCTTTCAGTTCTCTTGGTAGGCGCAGCGTTAGATTATACTGAAATTGTTCTGCATTCTTGGATGCCAAATAGCATGGTATTTTGGTGGCATTGGGGTATGGACATTGAAACACTAGGTATGGCTATTGTCGTAACCTTAGTGACTATTGCCTTGTCTGCTTTTTTACCCGCTTGGCGCTCTGCGCACCAAGACATCAATACAACCTTAAGAGATGGTACTCGTGGTGCACAAAGTAAAAAAGCAGGTCGTTTATCGCGCCTATTAGTCACAATACAAGTATTTTTAGTCGCTTTTTTAATGCTTATTGGCACGCTTTCAGGTTATATCACGCAAACCTTTATTAATTTGGAAATTGGCGACGATTACACTGACTCGATGAGAGCCACCATAAACATACCTGAAAACAAATACAAAACACCTCAAGAACAAGTTCAGCTATTTCAGTCTTTGTTAGAACGACTAAAAAATGACAATAATGTCATCGATGCCCACGCTACCACCTATAACCATTACCCAATAACGTTAAGTGAGTTCGATTATGATGATAGCCGTGAAGAAGCCGTTATCGATACGTTTACTGTAATAGGTGACACCGAATTTTCAGGTATTAAACTAGTTGCTGGTCGACATTTTAATCGAATGGATAAAATTGATGCCAGAAAAGTCGTTATCATTAGTCAATCAATGGCAAATCGATACTGGCCTGGGGAATCGGCACTCGAAAAGAAAATAACGATTAAAGTCGAAGGTAAAGATGAGCAGCTTTTTATTGTCGGTGTAGTGACTAATCGCATGAACCCTAGGTCAATTTTTGGCAAACTCGACAGCGAAGATGAAACCTATATTTCAGGTTTACAGTTTATTAACCCTCGCCAAAGGATTTACTACAAAACCATTAAAGGCAGTGCTAAAGCAGAGGATATTTTCTATAGAGCTCTTTTTGAAATAGATAGAAATATAGAACTTGACCAGACTGTCCAACCAGCTGAACGCAATAGAAATGTCATGCGCGATGGCATGCGTTTAGCTTCAAAAGTAACGTTTGGCACAGGCTTCTTTGCGCTACTATTAGCGTTAGTTGGTATTTATGGACTAACCGCCAATGCTGTTGCGCAACGCACCCATGAAATAGGCATACGTCGTGCTGTTGGAGCGACTGACAAAAACATCATCAATATGTTTATAAAACAGGGTGGCAGACAATTAATGACGGGATTAGGACTAGCCTTAATATTATTTGCACTTATTTCAATGGTTTTTCACGAGTTCTCTACAGGGCTTATTCCATTGTACTTATACTTCGTTTTAGCCACAGTTGTTGTTATCTGTTTATCTTTAATTGTAATGCTGGCCATTTATGCACCCACCAGAAGAGCCGTGGTTATGGAACCAAGTTCGGCATTACGTTACGAGTAATACCTCACAAAAATAAGCTACCATTAATGAATATAGTGACTTGCACTATCTCGCTATATTCATTATCGTAATTTTCTATAAAATAAGTGTATAGCCGCTTGTGAATAATCAAAAAATACTAATCGCAGATGACGATTTAAATATCATCGCTAGTTTAAAGTACATTTTATCAGAAGAAAACTTCGATATTATTGCCATGACAACACCAGAAGCTGTCTTGGAAAACTTGAAGAAAGAGTCTGTTGATTTAGTATTACTTGATATGAACTTTCAACAAGATACCACCTCAGGTGCTGAAGGTTTGCAGCTTGTAGAAGCCATTAAAAACCTCGATGAAGGCTTACCTGTTATTGTGATGACCGGTTGGGCAACAATAGATATTGCTGTTGATGCTATGCAAGCAGGTGCAAAAGATTTCATTCAAAAACCATGGAATAATGAGCGCATCATCAGCGCAATTAATACTCAAATAAAATTAGCAAAAATAGATCGTAAGCTACAACGTTTAAGCCAAGAAAATAAACTGCTCAGCGCACAGTCTTTTCCACAATCAGATGATCAAATCATTGCACAATCGCCTGCGATGCAACAACTCATGTCAACACTTGCCGATTTAGCAAAAAGTGATATGAGTATTTTACTGACAGGTGATAATGGCACAGGGAAAAGCATGTTAGCTTCATACGTACATAAACTTTCGGCTCGTGCCAACAATTCTTTTGTGCCTGTGAATATGGGTGCAATTCCAGAAAGCCTATTTGAAAGTGAAATGTTTGGCCATAAAAAAGGTGCATTTACCGATGCTAAAGAAAACCGTGTCGGTCGTTTTGAAATGGCAGAACAGGGTACTTTATTTTTAGATGAACTCGCCAATATTCCTATCGCCCAACAAGCAAAGTTACTGCACGTATTAGAAGCTAAAAAATACGAGGTTGTTGGCAGTAGTAAATCACAAACAGCCGACGTACGAATTATTTCAGCCACCAACAGTGATTTACAAAAAGCCATTGATGAACAACTATTTCGGCAAGATCTATTTTATCGCCTTAATACCATTCAATTACGTGTACCCTCATTAAATGAACGTATTGAAGATATAGAACCGTTAGCAAAACATTTTTTACAATTGTTTAGTGGCAAATATAATCTACCAGTTCCAGATCTTTCTGACGATGCTGTTAAGCAACTGCAACAATATCATTGGCCAGGAAATATCCGTGAACTTAGTCATTTAATGGAAAGGTTATTATTTACCTGTAAAAAAACAACCATTACCGGGCGCGATCTATTACTTGAAGAAGTAATACAAAGTAGTAATACCATTGGAGAGGCGACACTTTCGATGGAAGATATTGAACAACGTGTATTGATCAATAGATTAAAACATCATCATGGCAATGCAACAGAAACTGCCAAGTCTTTGGGCTTAAGCCGTAGTGGCTTCTATCGGCGAATGACTAAATATGGCTTGGATTAACAATATAAAAAATATTTTTTCCACTGGAAATAGATTACAACATAAAGATGATCAATCTTTTTTGGCACTTATTATCTGTGTGCCTTGTTTATTGGTTTCCGCTATTTCTTTAATTGTTGCCGGTGTGTCTGGCTATTTAGTCGCCTTTGTCATCATTGTTTTATCACTGTTAATCATCTTTGTTGTGATGATCAGCAAACAACGTGCTGAACAGCAAATAAGAACGCTATCAAATATAATCGAGTCGATGATAGATGGCGATTATAGCTTACGTGGTCGCCTTCAGCATAATCAGGCTTTTCAAGAATTACTTATCTTGGTAAACGACCTTGCCGAGACATTATCACAACATAAGATTGAAGCAAAAGAAAGCCGACTTTTACTTGAAAAAATAATGCAACAAATGGATGCTATGGTACTTGCTGTAAATGAACAAGGCTTTATTGTAATGGCCAATGATTCCGCCCAAAAGCTGCTAATAGGAAAGGACCATGACAGTAAAAACTTACAAGAAATTCGACTAATAGAGTTAATGTTAGGTAAAACGATAAGTCAGGCAAGTGCAGGTATTATAGAATTTGATCATAAACAACTCAGTGGCGAACATTTTTTATTTAAAGAGTGCTTTTTAAGTGAAGGTAAGCAGCATCACCTTTATTTAATTACTAGCGCAGAAAGGTTACTCATCGAAAAAGAACGCAAAGCATGGCAAAGTATTTTACGAGTATTAAGCCATGAAATGAATAATTCGTTGACTCCTATTTCAAGTATCAGCCAAGCAATGAAACAGAAGCTGCAAAATGAAAACAAGCCATTAAATAGAAGCTCTTTATCCGATGGTGTTAATATTATTCAAGAGCGTGCCGATTCCTTAAGTTCTTTTATTGCTAGTTATGGTCAACTTTCACATTTACCACAGCCCAATAAAAGCCAGTTTGAGCTTAATAACTTGCTAATACAGCTTGGCAAATTATTTGATGACTGCCAATTACAATGGCCAACGCAGAGTACGGTACGAACAAATCCCATAATCATTACTGCCGATAAAAGTCAGTTGGAACAAGTGATTATTAATATATTAAAAAATGCGCGAGAAGCAATGGCGCAATGCCCCAAAAAAGTCATTGAGGTGAGTTATTTACAGGACAAAAAATATTTGCACCTTGTCATTAGCGACCAAGGTATGGGTATTGCCAATAAAGAAAACTTATTTGTGCCCTTTTATAGTACCAAACCCCAGGGCAGTGGTATCGGCTTAACACTTTGTCGACAAATCCTCTTTAATCATGGAGGTTTAATTAAACTAACCAACCGAAAAGATACCACCGGCGCACAAGCGATTATTTCTCTGCCTTTACAAGCATTATAATTTATCATCCTTGATAAATAGCTTAACCTAGTCAACAATGCGTCTACACATTTTTTCAATCTAACCATCTTCTGATAAGTGAATTCTCATGGTAAAAATATTATTTAAATTACTTCTCATTGCCTGTCTATTCATTAATTTAACAAGTCATGCTGCAACTACCGCTGATAATCAAAAATCCGTCGAAAGTAAATTTGATCAAAATTCATTTAACTTTAGCGACGATGTTGCAACTTATATTGTTTATTTTGGCAGTGACTTAAAATCTACAAAATCGAAGTCAAACTCTTTTATCGGCCAAAAATCCGATAGTAGTTTAACGACAAAAAATCAACAACAACAACAACGTGTATCGTCACATAGAACAGACATTCTCGAAGAGATCGCTGCTGAAGAGTATCAGGTGATACGTAGTTATAAAGCAATACCCACTATCGTTATTCGCACCTCAGAAAAGGTTATTAAACAACTGGCTAAATCGCCATTAGTACAAAAAATTGGTGTAGATAACAGTAGTGGTAACGGCCATCTCAATGACGCCATTCCACAAACGAATATAGATTTAGTTAAAGCATTGCCCTTATCTGGTACCGACATTGAAGTTGCCATTATCGATTCAGGACTAGATCAAGATCACCCTGACTTTGTCAACAGAATCGCCACTCAAGTTTGTTTCTCCAATGACTGTGATGCTTCAATTTACGATCAAAATGGTCATGGTACCAATGTCGCCGGCATAATTGCGGGAGCTGGAGGGCTTGCTCCTCAAGGTGGCGCTCCCGATGTAACTTTACATATACTTAAGATATTAAATGCTAATAACAAATTTGATTCATCGACACAAATAGTATCAGCACTTGATCACATCATTACTGAATTACCCAATGTAACGATTATTAATATGAGTATTGGTACAAGTCAATTATTCCAGTCTACCTGTGACGATAGTACCAGCTGGACAAAATCTCTAGCTAACGCTGTTAACCAACTCAATGCCAGAGGTGTAACTTTATTTGCCTCTTCAGGCAACGACAGCGATAACACCGCAATTTCTGCCCCCGCTTGTTTAAGTAATGTTATTGCCGTTGGCGCTACTTGGGATAACGGAATAAGTAGTTACAATGGTTTTTGCAACGAACCTTCCCCTGCTGCAGGTGAAATAACATGTTTTAGCAACAGTAGTAACAATGTTGACATTGTGGCTCCTGGCGCTTGGCTTACGGCAACAGGTCGTAATCATGGCGTTTCAAGTTATGCCGGAACATCGATGGCATCACCACTCGTCGCTTCATGTGCTGTATTACTTCGCCAAGCAGTGCCCTCACTAACCCCAAATGAACTACGTAGTGCGCTAACTGCAAATGGTGGCACTAATGTTACCGATAGCGTAGGCCGAGACTTTCCGAGTTTAGATTGCTGGCAATCCTACCAAGCACTTCCAAAAGATGAACCGCCAGTATTAACTCGATTATCACCGCAAGCATCACTGACTACCATACACCCCGATTTACAATTTACAGTAAATGCACAAGATGATGAAGACGGCGATATAAGCTCACAGGTAACTTGGTGGCTTGACGATGTTAATACCGGTAGCACTGGTGCTAGTTTTGAGCATATATTCGCCATAGGTGGATATACGATAACCGCAAAAGTTGTTGATAGTGCACTTAATGAAACAACATTGACATGGAATCTTTTAATTGTTTCCCTACCAAATCCGCCACCAGAAATCATCATCAACTCACCTGATAATGATAGCCAATATGATAATGGCCAAATGGTAAATTTTGTGGCCACGGCAACCGATCAAAATGATGGTGATATTAGTGCTGATATTCAATGGCTACTCAATGATGGTGTAATATCACAAGGAGCCAATTTTAATCAAACATTTAATGTCGGTTTTTATACTGTCATCGCCCGAGTAGCCAACTCTGTTCAAAGTATCTCACAAGCCGAAGTTTCCTTCACAGTGAATGAAGCCGTGGTAACGTTACCCGAAATAACCATCAACACACCAAGCAATAATGGTCAATATAATGAAGCTGAGACAGTAAATTTTACGGCCTCCGCTACAGACCAAATTGATGGCGACATTAGCGGAAATATTCAATGGTTACTCAATAGTGAAGTGATATCGCAAGGTGAAAATTTTAGTCAAACATTTAGTAGTGGCTCTTATACTATCGTCGCTATAGTAGAAAACTCCAAGCAAGGTAGTTCACAAACAGAAGTCACTTTTATAGTGATTTCGCCTCCCGTCATTGGAGAGCCTTCTTCAGGCTCAAGTTCTGGAGGAGGATCTATGTCGATTAGTTTGTTATTGTTGTTGCTGCTCCGTTTCGTAGCTTATCAGTATTATTCAAGAAGACTTTAATCTCGTTTAACATTTGCTGGTAATATGGGTTATAGGTGAGCCGATATAAGGGCTTGCCTAACTGAAGGTTTTGCTCGGTTTTTTCACCTACTATCACTTCTCTACTGGTTTTACATTGCTGATATAACGCCATATTGCCAACATAATGACTACAATTTCGATATTCACCTGCTATACCATAATGTGCATTTGTTGGTGCGTTAGTAACTGAGGTATGAGCAACATCATATATCTTGGAACAAAGCTCTCCCTCAAAACAAGTGGGCACAATCACGTTAATGTCAGGTGATAATTGTTGTTTCACTTTGTTGGCATCACCATAATATATAACTGTATCTACACTACTCACACGTTTGTCTGATTGATGCCACTGAGATACAAGCGCCAAAGTGGCCTCGGTATTAATAGTTTGGTCATGTTCACTGACGACTACAAACATTGGAATATTTTTGATGTCATTCGATAATACAACACCTTCAGCCATTAACTCTGTCATTAACAGATGTACCTGCGCACCAGCATTAAAGGGAAAAGACTCATATTTGGCAAAATCACTATCGGCATCCTTACCAACCCAATCAAGAAACGGAATAAGATCTACATATTGCGCCAACCACGCGATATCACTTGCAGCCTTAGAGGCAGGTGACCATAAAAAGATCCCTGCTAGTTTGTCACTAATATTTTCTTGAATCATTAAATGGTCGAGTATTAACGAACCTCCTGTTGAAAAACCACCTAAGTAAACCGAATCAAAGTCAGCTAATGTACGGTTAATTGCATAGTTTGTTGCTTGTCGCCATTGTGCTAACTCAACATCAATTAAATTTGAAGGTGCCGTTCCATGTCCTGGCAATAACAACGTACGAACACTAAACCCTTGTTGATAATAAAAAGTAGCCAAATTATGAAAAACATACGGGGAGTCTGTTAAGCCATGAATAAGCAAAATAGCTTTATCATTATCCTGTTGTCTTAGTTCAAACGGCGCAATAAAATCAATAACTTTGGCAGGTTCAACAACGGAGTGTTGTTTTACCAATAATTTATAAACACCATTATCAATAGGGCATGATTGTTGCGCACGAGGATTTTTCTGTGAAATTAATTGTCGTGCAAAAGCTAAATATTGTGTAAAAGACTGCTCAACCTCGTAGTCAAACGTCACTTGCTGTTGATGATCGGGATTGTTACTAAAACGATACCTACCATCTTCAATTGATTCAACCATTTCCTTATAATCGAGTTGAAGACAATGGCTCACCTTTGCTATCGGTTTCGCATATAACGACATCGATAGTAGTAATGTCAATACAAAGACGAACATAGTATGTAGTAATGCTTTCATTGTGAGATTTCCATTCTTATTATTAGTGCAACATCATTTAGGCCAGTTTAAGCTTAAACGCCTCTTTATAACGTCTTGATAGATTGAGTATCTTACCATTGATTAATTTCACTTCACTATCACCACTACTTAACGGAGTAATCGAGTCGATTAAATCTAAATTAATCGCATAAGAGCGATGAATTCGAAAAAAACCCTTATTTTCAATTTTGGGGATCAAAGAACTCATGGTAGCGCGCATTGGATAAATACGTTGTTTGATATGTAAATTCACATAATTGCCAGCAGACTCTAACCATTCAATATCTTCAACACGAATAATGAATTCTTTACCGAGCTTTTTAACTAATAGACGTTCGATATTACTGTCAGTCACCTCATCTTCACCATCTGCTACCGGATTCGCCTCACCTTGTAAGCGACTTAAAATGAAACCATAACTTTTAATAACAGCAATTAAAAAAACAAAGGCCCATAGGTCCTTGCGGTATTCGTACAATAATTCAAAACCAATATTGCCAAAATCATAATATCCAGCTTGAGTCCAATAAACTAGTTCTCTGATCGCCACCATGATAACAATATGGAGAATTGAAAAAATAACAGAGCTAACGAGATAGATAGACACTGACTTCTTGATGTTTTTCCAACTAAACGGCAGTGATTTTAACAAATAAAGCAACGCAGGAATTAGAATTAGTGTGCTGATAGCGCTGCTGTACTCCCAAACAAAAGGTTCCCATAGTTGGAAACTCAACTGCCCTTTTCTTTGTGCTTCCATAATGACAGAAGTAGCATTAATACCATTATTTATCAAAAAATAAATAAACAACATAGTGAATTCATAGCGCCGTTTATATTGTTGAAAATGTATTAATTTACTTTTCATGTTCTATGTACTCTATTACCAAATATCTTATCCCTATCATCCACCGCTTATCCCTACTCACTGTTTCTTAAGCCTTTATGCCTTTCATTACAAAATGATTATTACAAAATACAACGATATTAATAAGCCGATGATAACAAATAATGAAGATAAATAATGACACAAATTCAAGCTCCTTTTTAAAGTACTTTGTTCCAGATTGCCAAAATATGCCAATGCGTCGATATGATCTTGATTGGTTACGTATTATCGTTTTTGGCTTATTAATCTTATTTCATACAGGTATGTTCTACACCATGAATTGGGGCTGGCACGCCAAAAGTATCTATCAATCTCAAACACTCGAAAGCTTTATGCTCATTGTCGAACCTTGGCGTATGGCGGTTTTATGGGTTATTTCAGGTATTGCTATTAAATTTGTTCTGGCAAAAGTATCCTTGTGGCGTTTTATAAGCATGCGTTCATTACGATTATTATTGCCACTGTTATTTGGGATTTTAGTTGTAGTTCCACCACAACTCTATATTGAGATGACCTATAATGGCGATCTTAATATGAATTATTGGCAGTTTTTGCAAGAATTTTTCTCAACAAATAGTGACATCTTCACCAAATATCAATCCGGTATTTGGCCACATATAGATGTTAATCATTTATGGTTTATTCGTTCGTTATGGCAATATTCATTAGCCTTAATATTTTTCTTACCACTACTAAATTCACAGTGGCTTAACCATGTAATCAACAAGCTTTTTAAACAGCATTATTTACTTGCACTAGCCTGTGCTGTCACTCCTGTGTTCCTTATCCAACTAAACTGGGATTTAGATACTGTTCGTTACCCGCTAGGTTTTACTTTTATGATTTATGGTTATCTGATTGGTTGGAATAATTCCTTTTGGCAATGTATATACAATGCAATCAAACCTCTACTTATTGCCTCAGGTATTTGTTGTATTACTTTCATCATATTTTATAACATGGTGTGGCTCGATCTTATTAAGGGCGGCGAAGTCAAGAATCAATGGCTAGTTATGGTTGGCATGTTTGTTTATAGCTTAATGCGTATTTTAGGCATATTAACTGTGCTTGCTTTGGCACATAAGTTTCTTAATAAAAAGTCGACTAAATTAAAGTATTTCAATGATGCTGTATATCCATTTTATATTCTCCATCAAACGTTAATTATCGTGATTGGCTATAACCTTTCATTGCTAAATTTAGGTCCCGTACTTGAACCGATATTATTACTTATCTTAACAATTGGTACCTGTTTCTTGGGTTTTGAAATGATTAGAAGGATAGAACTATTAAGACCTTGTTTTGGCCTCAAAATGACAAAAAACTATAATGCATCGATAATAAGACTCGGATATATAAGTGGCTATTTATTAATATTACCCATTGGTTATCTCATTTTAGATTGGTCTGTATATTTGCTCACTAATTTTTAAAATTACTTATCAAATAAAATAAATAAGGGCCGAGCCTAGTTTCGTCCCTTTTTTAATAATTAAATTTACATTAATAACCAATCATCTATAGGGAAAAAATCATTGGCGGCATTAATCAATGAATTAGCTGTTAATGCCGACACACCATAAACCTGGGTATTAACGCCATATTTTTCGTGTACTTTTTTCAATAATAAATCAAAATCGCCATCACCTGATAACAATATGACGGTATCAACCTCAGCTGATTTTTCCATAATATCAATGGTAATGCCAACATCCCAATCTCCTTTAGCAGAACCATCACGACGCTGAATAAAAGGTTTAAGTTTAACGTTAAAGCCGATATGTTTAAGGGCCTTTTGAAACTTATGTTGTTGATCATCACTACGCTGAATGGCATAAGCATTGGCAACAACAATTTCACCCTGCTCACTGATTTGTTGCCAAAATTTTCGATAATTAAACTGCCGAGCATAAGTATCTCGGGTGGTATAATAAATGTTTTGCACATCAACAAATATGGCTATTTTCTTCATTCATGATCATCTTTTTAATGCGTTAATGTCAGGCGATAAACTAATATTGCCGCTTTACTTTTGGTTTTCCACACGACTTGAAATATACAGCTGTTTTTTTAATGTACGCTCTTTAATGCGTTAATGTCAGGCAATAAACTAATATTGCCGCTTTACCTATGACTCTCCATACGACTTGAAATATACAGCTGTTTTTTCAATGTACGTTCTTTAATGCGTTAATGTCAGGCGATAAACTAATATTGCCGTATTACCTATGGCTCTCCATACAACTTAATATAAACAGCTGTTTTTTTAATGTACGCTCTTTAATGTTGTAATGATAAACGATATATCAATATCGCCGCTTTATTAATGTTTTGCTGCAAACTGCTAATATCTGCGACTTCGTCCTTAGTATGCCCACCCGACCCCATTAATCCTAAGCCATCAAGTGCCATAGTGACGTGATTAGCGACAAAAGAAATGTCCGCAGCACCTGCACGCCGTGGATTCACCGCAACAACTTCACCATAACCTAAGTCTTGGCTAACCTTATTATAAAGCGATAAAAGTTGATGATTTCCCTTGCTTGGTGCCATAGGAGGATAACCTTCATCGAAAGTTAACTTCGCTGTAGTATGAGCAAGATTTTCCTTGGTGATTTTTTGCATTACCGATTTTGCATGTGCCAATTGCGGCAATGAAATCGCGCGAATTCCGCCACTAACTTGTGCTGTTTGCGCACTAACATTACTTTTACCAAAAGCGTGACCTTGGCTTTTATCGGGATCTATTCTCGTGCCCGCCAGCATTAATCCTGGATTAAACGTTAAGTTTTCAACACTAGCCAGTTCTTCACGGTAACTATTCAATATACGCGCGGTTTCGAAAGCGGCACCAAAACCTATATCATCTCTAAAAATTTGCGAAGAATGAGCGGCTTTTCCACTAACATCAAGAGTCCAACCTACCGAACCACGACGCACAATAACTGCTGTACCGATATCACCATCGCCATCTTCAAAACCTAAAGCGATATCAGCCCATTTAGCCGCATCAACGAGGGCTTTTTTAGATTTAGCTAAAGGTCTACCACTACTTTCTTCATCGCCAGTCATAACCACTTGAATACTAACTTGTTCGAGTACCCCCGCAGCTTTTAATGCACGTAACGCCGCCACTATAATAACGTCGCCCCCCTTCATATCGGTAATACCAGGACCGGCTATCTGTTTATCGTTAAGCTTTTTGAATGTTTGAAAGTCATCATTTTTAGCAAAAACGGTATCTAAATGACCAATCATTAAGATTTTTGGCCCTTTATTTCCATATTTTGCGACTAAATGTCCTGCACGATTAAAACCTTTACCGTCAATCCATGTTGTCGTAAATCCAAGCTCTTCAAATTGTTGCTTAAAGACTTGTCCAACTTGCTTAACACCGGCAAAATTCATGGTACCACTGTTAATATTTACCACTTGCTCAAGTTCAGTTAATGACTGTGTTAACCCTTTTTTTACCTGCGTAGTTATCTTTTCTTCAGTATTCATATCGCTATGAGCAGTACAAATAAAGCTCGTAAGACACAGTGCTAGTAGGCTATTTTTAATATTCATTCACAATCCAATTTCCTTAAAAGTGTAATGAGAGTAAAAGCCAACAATGAAAATGTCCAGCGTTGATATACAGTAATAAAATCAAGGGGCTTTGTTGTTAACAAACTTAAATGCTAAAATATCGATAACAATAATATGAGTAATCCTGATGTTTTCACTACGTTCAATATATTATCAAATACTAAAGTACCCTATAAAACTGCTTGTTCGCTGCAAAATAGTACCCGATGATTTAGTAAAAACTGGCAATATAAAAGCTGAACAACCCATTTTTTACGTGATTAAACATCAATCAACAACCGATATTCTCGCCTTACAAAGTGCCTGTCAGCAATTAAAATTGCCTAACCCGTTAGAGAAAGTGATTATCAATGGACAAGAGTTTTCTCGAATATTTTGCTTAGAAAAGACAAAGTCATTATTTTCATGGAAAGCGAAGAAGAAAACCCAAGCAATTGCACAAGGCTTTAAAGTACTCGCTCAGCATGAACTAAACCCGACATTAGACGCACAACTGATTCCTGTGAATTTAACCTGGGGACGAACACCAACAAAAGAAAAAAACAACGCCAATGTGGGTACTATCATTGCCGATCAAGAATCGCCTACATGGTTGAGAAAACTTTTAATTGTCCTTTTCACAGGACGTAATACATTGGCAAGGTTTAGTGATCCATTATCATTTCGCTATATGACAGATCAACACGGTAGCGATCAGGCAACAGCGCAAAAATTATTAAGAATCGCTCGATTTCATTTTCATCGACAAACAATTGCTGCAACCGGTCCTCGCCTTATGCACCGTCAGCAAATGTTCACAGCCCTATTTGCTAATGCTTCAGTTAAAAAAATTATCAACGAAGAAATAAAGAATAAAAACTTAAGTGAAGAACAGGTAAAAAAACAAGCCTTAGCAATGATGAACGAAATAGCCGGTGACTATCGTGACTCTATGGTTCGACTTGGCGAACGTATATTAAGCTGGTTATGGAAACGTCTTTATAAAAGCATCGAGGTTAATAATGCCCATACTTTACGCAACCTCGCTCAAGAAGGGCACGAAATTATCTATGTACCATGTCATCGTAGCCACATGGATTATTTGCTTTTAACTTATATTATTTTACAAGAAGGATTAGTCACACCACGTATTGCTGCCGGTATTAATTTAAATTTTTGGCCTGCTGGACCTATATTTAGAAAAGCAGGCGCCTTTTTTATTCGTCGCTCTTTCAAGGGGAATCGCCTTTACTCAACTATTTTCCGTGAGTATTTGGGCTTATTATTTGAGCGTGGTTACTCGGTAAAATATTATTCAGAAGGTGGACGCAGTAGAACAGGAAAGCTATTAGCACCCAAAACTGGCATGTTAGCCATGACCATTCAAAGTTTATTACGTGGGGTTGAGCGTCCTCTTACACTTGTGCCCGTGTACATCGGTTATGAACACGTTATGGAAGTCGCGACTTATCACAAAGAGTTAAGTGGTGGTCAGAAAAAAGGCGAATCAATTTTTGGCGTTTTTAAGGCGATAAAAAATCTCCGTAACTACGGTAAAGGTTACGTTAATTTTGGTGAACCGATCAATATTAATCAATTTCTTAACAATCAAGTCCCTCATTGGAAAGAAGATATTGATCCTCTTGACCCCAAAAAACCTAGCTGGTTAATTCCAAAAGTGAATATTTTAGCCAATCAAGTCATGACATCAATCAACCAATGTGCAGCATTAAATGGGGTTTCTTTAGTAGCGCTTATCCTACATTCGTGTGAGAACAAGGCCTTGTTAAAAGCTGAATTAGAAACACAACTCGATTTCTTTTTAACCATGCAAAGAGAGGCAAGCTATAGCACACAAATTACTGTTCCTGAAGAATCAGGTCAGCAATTATTGGCCGATGTCATTGCATTAGATAAAGTTACTGTAAACGATGATAGTTTGGGCGCTATCATTTCGCTTACAGAGTCCGCTACGTTAGAAATGCGCTATTACCGGAATAATATTTTACATACTTATATATTGCCAGCCTTAATTTGTCGTATTCTTGAGTGCACTGCCAAAATCAATAAAGAAGAATTAGTCAGTAAAATAAAACAACTCATTATGTTGATAAAACCCGACTTATTCCTTGGGCAAACAAGTGATAACGTTGAAATACAAGTACACCAAGTGCTTACCGTTTTATCAACACAAGAGATGGCGAAACAAAGTAAAGCTGGGTTTTGGTCGTTAACAGATGATACACAATTGCTCGCTACGGTGCGCATAATGGCAGAGTGCATCGATGAAACCATGCAACGCTTTACTATTATCACCTCATTAATAAGTCGTTTATCACCAATCAATAAGGTTGAATTCGAAGATAAAGTGGTAGCTATTGCCAAACGTTTATCAGTATTAAACAACATTAATGCTCCTGAGTTTATTGATAAGAAATCTCAAGCAACTTTAATAAACTCAATGATAACACAAGGATATATTGGCTTAGATGATAGTGGCTTATTAATTGATAACAGTACACTTGCACCAATAAAATCAACCATAAGTAATCTTGTCGCTATAGAAGTATTACAGAGTATTGCTAGGTAATGATGCTTACAAAAAACTAAGATATCGAAATAATGTTCAAACTTGTCAGCATTATTCTAGCTATATATTCTTTTGTGGGAGTGGGGATAATTGTATTTTCAGAATTTGAAAGTAAACCTGCTCTTAAGCTATTTTCTTATATTCTGGTTTTTGTATTAATACCTCTGTACGGAACTTATGGTATCTGGAAAAAAAGTCGGAAAGTATTATTACTTTCGCTGTTACTGTTTTTATCTCAAAGTATTAGGGGCATAGGTGGTGAGCTTTGGTTTTTGTATTCTCCGCCAATATCTATAGGCATTCCATTTGGTAGCTTTGCAGATGGTAGTGGCTACCTAATAGATTTTTTTGCGATCACCATGACAATATTTTTGTTTGGTTTGTTACGGACTTCTCATCATACAAAACGGAAGTTATAACAGCTTTACTCTGACAATTACTCTCAATGATATTAATCTCTATTGCATGTATCGCTGAACCTACTCACGTTAAAGATACTCAATAAATATACCAATAAATATCACCAGACCAACAAAGTGATTATGTAAAAATGCTTGGAAACAGCGATCTCTATCACGATTGACGATCAGTACTTGTTGGTAACAAAATAATGCTGCCGCAATCACCAAGCACAGTTGATACGGCCACCCAAAGGCTTGCATCTCACCTATGGTAAATAACAATGCAAGTGTTGATAATTGTAAAAATAAAATGATACGTTTATCGAATTGACCAAATAATATTGCAGTTGATTTTACACCTATTTTTATATCATCATCGCGGTCCACCATCGCATACATCGTATCGTAAGCGACTGTCCATAGCAGGTTAGCCGAAAATAATAACCAAGCGACTGTCGGTATCTCCCCTCTAAACTCAGCAAAAGCCATAATCATCCCCCAACTAAAAGCAGCTCCCAATACCACCTGTGGTAACTGAGTAAAGCGTTTCATAAATGGATACGTTGCAGCTAACAATAACGCGACGATAGACAATAGAATGGTAAAAGTGCTTAGGGTTAAAACTAACCCTAACGCAATACCGATCAATATACCAAATAGCATGATCGCTTCTTGGTTTGTCATAGCTCCTGAAACCAAAGGCCGTTGTTGGGTTCGTTTTACTTGTCCATCGATATGCCTGTCTGCATAATCGTTAATCACACAGCCCGCACTGCGCATTACAAATACGCCAAGTGAAAAGACCATCAAGAGATAAAAGTTTGGAAAACCATCCGCAGCAATCCATAGAGCCCAATACGTAGGCCATAATAATAGATAGGTTCCAATAGGTTTATCCATACGGGTTATCTGTTTAACAGCATGCAACTTCATGGTGAGAGTATTCATAAATTAGCACTTTCCAATTGATAAGCGAGTGAGTCGGGTAAAAAAACTTCGGCAACCATTAATGGCTTATTATGTAATATAAATACCGACCGTCTTCCCCATATTTGCTCTAATGAATTCAGTGATAGATTATCTAGTAATTTACCCAGTGAGCCTTGCACATCAAAAGGTGATACTTCAATGTTTTTTCGAATCAGCTCTGGATTATTAAAAAGCACTTGTCCTAACGATTGATTACCGAGATGCGCTAACTCTTGTTCCTTGCCAGTTAAGCTGGTTAAAGGTAATAAACTACGTGCAAAAACTTGTGGTTTATCATCGCAATAAAGTAAGACTTCACGGACTAAAACTTGTTCCCCTACTTTGATATCTTCATTGGCTTCTAGAGCATCACATGCTTGTATTTGTTGACCTAAAACCTCAATGCGAAATTGTTGACAGCGTTTCTTAAAACGAGCAGTCAAAGAACAGGGATCAAGCAACCAGTCTAATAAGTTTTCATCAAGGTTAAAATTAGCAGCATTCTGCCATTGAGCTTTTATGGTGATCGGGAACAAAGGACTATGTGAACTCATACAATTTGCATCATTTAATACATCAATTTTAAACGCGAACATCATATCATACCAAATTGATTATGTGACTCTCTCGCGAATTTCACTTGCGGTAAATCGTAAACACTATTGTTTTGTCACTAACAAAAAGGTATACATCGTTAAATAATGAAATGCTCTCTGTCATATATCGGGTCTAAAGTATTTATGAATGAGTAGACTCTGCTCATTTTTAAATATTACCTAGCCCCCTCTTAACAATAAAATCGATACATTGTTTTTGCATCAATAACGCTTTAATCTGAGGTTTCAGCGAACTACTTTATACTCTTGTTTTGATTTTAGTAATTAAAGGCACTAAATGATTATTTTTCAGAAACTGATATTATTATTTTTTATTGTCACTCATAGCTTTACCGTTTTTGCAGAGACAACAAATCTCACGGTTTGTGAATGGCAAGGCTATATCATGCCTTGGGAAAAAGAATTTAAAGCTTATGCAAAAGAAAGAGGAATGGATGTAGATTTAGAACTCTACCCTGAATACTTATCCTCTCCAGAACAGGTTTTCAGTCTTGTTAGAGGAAGGATTTGCGACATAATAACACCAACTCATAACTATTTTTCTCAAAGAAACAACCAATTATTTCATTCGCTGTTACCTATAGATTTATCTAAAATCCCTAATTATAACAAGGTATTTTCTACACTAAAGAAACTGAAATATAAGGAGTTTAAGGGAAAAAGTTATGCCATTCCTTTATTGGGAGGATCATACGGACTAGCTTATAATGCCGACAAAGTACAAGAGCCAACATCATTTGACGTATTATTTGATCCTACCAATAAATGTAAAATAACGATAACTAAAGCACAATTTGCGGCAAATTTTTATATTGCAATTTTAAAAGCGGGATATGATAAAGAAAGTATTTATGACATGGATAATGTCATTTTATCTCGAGGATTTAGTGATCCAAAAATCAAGAATAACCTAGAGCGCTTGTACAATAATGTTTGTACTGAAGATCGATTTTGGGATGGTGAAGCTGATTTCACAAAACCTGAATTGCTTTATGGAACAACATATTGGTTTGGTGTCTCTACCGCCATAAAAAAAGGATTAAACTGGAAAATTGCCCATAACGTGCGTTCCACTGTTTGGTTAGATACGATTTCATTTGTGCCGACACTATTGGACTCACCAAATAAATTAAAGGCAGCATACATATTGGCTGACTTCATGCTCAGTACCGCTATTCAAGAAAAAATCCACAACGAATATGGTGTTGTTGTTGTGAATCAAAAAGCGAAACAAGAATTGAACGACTTATCTGAATTTTATACAGAAACATGGTTGTGGAAACCATTAACCATACGAACACAAGGGATTTACCAAATGATGCATAATAATTTATTGCATTCATTACAAAACAAACAAAAATAAAATTTAGAGCCTATGACAAAAACTTTATTAAACGTTCACATTAAAGCAATTGTTCTGGAACCGTTTAATAAGACGGAAAATCAATTCATTAGAAAATATAAGTAAATTTAAGTTACTACCTGCATGCATACTTATTGACGGTATCAACACTCGCTGTTAATCCAATCAACTAACAATCAAATCTAGATAGTGGTGCTGCTAATTACAATAAAATATTTCGCAGTAATTGCGAATTTATTTAATAAAACAATTAAAGTGCGTATTCCATGTTAAGTACAGTTATATACTCCTAACATTAGCTAAGTACATAGACAGGTTTCATTTTGAATATGTTTATTTTCGGTTATGACACCTAGATTGATTGCATGAACACAGCTACTTAACTTTTGTTTTCACGAAATAACTATGATCAAAATAACTGCTTTAAGATGAATTACTTGGTGGTCCACAAACATCTATCTTGATAGAGAATGCAAGTAAAGACACTACTTTGAAAAATAATCTTACTTTTTTTCATAAAATAAGAACTATTGAGAATAAATCACGTTATTATTAACTATTACACTTAAGTTATTTCACTCTTTAGGTTTTTTTAATGAAAATTATCGTCGTATTCTTTTGTTTGTTGTTCGCCTTGCCTACGGTAAAAGCTGCTGATTATGCTTATTTTGGCTTCGAGCCAGAGATAATCACCAACTATGTAGCAGTGAAAAAAAAAATGGGCTATGTACGTTTAACCGTTGAATTAATGATCGATAATTCAGCAAATTATGAAATCGTTGAACATCATGCACCATTATTACGAGATGCGATTATAAATATAATTGGCCAACAGCCTGAGTCAAAAATAAAATCAATTAATGGCCGCCATGAAATACAACGAGAATGTGAAGAACAAGTAAAAGCGCTGTTGAAAAAAGAGACGGGGAAACCATTGATTAAAAAACTTTTGTTTACGCAATGGTTAGATAATTAAGTCGAGTTAACTTTATCAGAGCACTACTTTTAATTAAAGATAATACTTTTAATACTTAATTCGACTTAATATAGATAGCGGATATTATCTTTTTTGTAGTGTAATTTTAAACCATGCTAGTGCACAGCCACTAACCAACCCTAATAGGTGTGCCGTGTTTGCCATATTGACAGGCAATGCGTCAGCAAATCCAAGCAATAACCAAAATAGTAAAATGCCAATAATAGGTTTCGATACCGATAAGCCTTTTTCAGGTGCGAGCCAACCGTACCACCAAACATAACCTACCAATCCATAAACCACACCAGATAGTCCGCCAAAATTCGGACCAGAAACAATAAATTGACCGACATTAGAAAATATAGCAGACACTAAAAATAAATTAACTAATGCTCCTTTGCCCAGACTTCTTTCAATACTACCGCCCAATTGCCACCACCACATGGTATTAAAAACAATATGCAACCACGAGAAGTGAAAAAAAGCAGGTCCTAATAAGCGCCAAGGCTGATCAATAAAGTTGTTAAAGCCTAACTGGTGGTAAAACTGTATGCCATTAAATATTGTTCGCTGCCAACCTAACAAACTGCTGATAAAAACTAACCAACACAGACTAAACACGGTGAGTGTCACTATACCTGCATGAGCAAAAAACTGCTCTTTAAAGTTACTGATTAATGATGGGTGATCATTATTGACCTGAGTAACCTCACCATTGTGCCAAGCTGCTTGCTGATATTTTTGATGATGAGGTTGTTGAATAAAGTCATCAAAAGCTTCTTTAGCCAATTCAAACTTGTCACTCTGGCAATAGAGCGCAAAGCCATCATCTTCGCTTTGCAATTTTGCTTGAATATTAATGCTCAATAAATAATTAGTAAAAAGCAGTGCGATATTGTGTTGCTTTATATTCACTAATGCCGTTAATGGTACATTACTAGAAGATGACATTATGTTTCTACAATCTCGGGAAATTCCGTTTGCCACCCAGTAAATCCACCATCAAGAGAATATACATCGGTAAAATCTTGACTGATCAAATATTGAGCCGCTTGTTGACTAGAAATTCCGTGATAGCAGCAAACAACTGTTGGAGCATCAAAATCAGCATCACGTAAAAAGTCAGCCAAAGAATCATTACTTAAATGTATAGCTCCAGGAATATGACAGCCTTGAAATGAAGCAGGATCACGAATATCTAGCACAATATGTGTGCCCGATGTTAAAACTTCATGCAATTCACTAATGCTCATATGTTGAAAGACGGGTTCATTTTCCGACACGACAATTATCCTTCATTATTTAACTAATTCATTTAAGGTATTTCATAACAAAATACCTTTTACTCTAAGCCAGACATTGTACGTGATATCTGTGGAGTTATACCAATAGGTATAAAAAAATAGCAAATATCAGGGTCTGTTGACCTTTCGAGTTCAAATTTGTTCAACTAAGCGTCTTATGATCGCGGCGCTTGTTATGCAGCTTAGCATTCTAAGTAAATAACGAGCACAGCTTCCGCATCCTTCTAACGCTAAGTACCTACATCCATGTAAGCAACAAAGAGCAGAGGTCGCTTAGTTGAACCCGAAGGGCAACGCTTTCTTTGGCATTTCTACCGCGTTGTCACATATTTAAGTAGAATAACTACATTACACATGCTCCGCCTTGTTTAAATGCCAAATAAATCGTTGCAAAAATGAACTCCAAAGGTCAACAGACCCTAACCCCAATTGAGAATAACTTTACCAGATTGTCCTGAACGCATGATATCAAACCCTTGCTGAAAATCATCAATATCATAGTGATGAGTAATGATTGGCGTTAAGTCCAAACCAGACTGAATAAGGCTGGCCATTTTATACCAGGTTTCAAACATTTCTCGACCATAAATGCCTTTAATAGTTAAGCCCTTGAATATAATTTGACTCCAATCAATGGCCATTTCTTTACCGGGAATGCCTAACATCGCAATTTTCCCGCCATTATTCATATTTTCAAGCATATCAGTAAACGCCATAGGTACACCTGACATTTCCATACCAACATCAAAACCTTCAGTCAACCAACATCAAAACCTTCAGTCATGCCTAAGTCAGTCATCACATCGGTGAGTTTCTCTTTACTAACGTCAACAGCACGCGTTGCCCCCATTTTTAAGGCGAGATCAAGGCGATATTGATTAATATCGGTAATGACAACATGGCGTGCACCGACATGCTTAGCTACAGCAGCAGCCATGATGCCGATAGGTCCAGCCCCAGTAATTAAAACGTCTTCACCCACTAAATCAAATGATAAGGCGGTATGCACGGCATTACCAAATGGGTCAAAAATGGCAGCTAAGTCATCTGAAATTTCTTCAGGTAATTTAAAAGCATTGAAAGCCGGTATTACCAAATACTCCGCAAAAGATCCCGAGCGATTGACGCCCACACCCACAGAATTTCTACATAGGTGAGTACGGCCTCCTCGACAATTTCGACAATGCCCACACGTAATATGACCTTCTCCTGAGACGCGGTCACCTATTTCAAAACCCCGAACCTCTTGGCCAATACCAACGACTTCACCAGCATATTCATGCCCGACAACCATAGGAACGGGAATTGTTTTTTGTGACCACTCATCCCAGTTATAAATATGAATGTCGGTTCCACAAATAGCTGTTTTTTTAATTTTGATCAATAAGTCATTGTGACCTAACTTAGGTCTTTCAGTACGGGTCATCCAAATACCGGGTTCAGCTTTAAGTTTTACTAATGATTTCATTATTAATTCCTCAGCTGTCTATGCAATGACTTTCATTTCTTTACCAATGCGAATAAACGCCGCAATGGCAACATCAAGCTGATCTTTGGTATGCGCTGCTGAAATTTGTGTACGTATACGCGCTTGCCCTTTAGGGACTACTGGAAAAGAAAAACCAATCACGTAAATACCTTCCGCTAACAAACGATTTGCCATATCACTGGCAACTTTAGCATCGCCTAGCATCACGGGAATAATTGCATGGTCAGCACCACCACAAGTAAAACCCGCCGCTTCCATTTTCGTACGGAAATAACAGGTATTATCTTTTAATGTTTTACGTAATTCATCACCTTCAGCTAGTAAATCAATCACTGTAATTGACGCGTTAACAATTGCTGGAGCTAGAGAGTTGGAAAATAAATAAGGGCGAGAACGTTGACGTAACCACTCAACTACCTCTTTTTTACCTGAGGTATAACCACCAGAAGCGCCGCCCATTGCTTTACCTAAAGTACCAGTAATAATATCGACACGTCCCATAACATCACAATATTCATGGCTACCACGACCTTTATCACCAACAAAACCAACGGCGTGAGAATCATCAACCATCACCAAGGCATTGTATTTATCTGCCAAATCACAAACCGCTTTTAAGTTAGCAATAACACCGTCCATTGAAAAAACACCGTCTGTGGCAATCAACTTAAAACGTGCCCCAGCTTCATCGGCAGCAATTAATTGTTGCTCTAAATCAGCCGCATCATTGTTGGCATAACGAAAACGTTTTGCCTTACATAAACGTACGCCATCAATGATAGATGCATGATTAAGGGCATCGCTGATAATGGCATCTTCAGCAGTTAATAACGTTTCAAATAGCCCAGCGTTCGCATCAAAACAAGAGGAATAGAGAATCGTATCTTCCATTCCCAAAAAACCACTGATTTTATTTTCTAACGTTTTATGAATATCTTGTGTGCCGCAAATAAAACGAACTGACGCCATACCAAAACCATGCTCATCCAAGCCTGTTTTTGCTGCTGAGATTAAGCTCTCGTGATTAGCTAAACCTAGGTAATTGTTAGCACAAAAGTTAATCACCTGTTCACCGGTACTTACAGAAATTGCTGCTTGTTGTGCCGTAGTGATCACTCGTTCCGCTTTATATAAACCGTCTTCTTTTACCTGATCAATTTGTGCTTGCATGTGAGTATAAAATTTGGATAGTTGTAATGATGACATAAACGCCTCGAGTGATAATTTACTAAGTTAAGTGTTAAACCAATTGAATAAAAATACAAACTTACCCCGTTGACAACTGTTGTATATTTAATCTATTTAAAAATACAGAATTAATTTAAAATGGATATACAAGCCATTTGATTTGATAACATTGTACGCCAAAATCCTTGTTCGTACAGAGCACAGGGCTTACAGCGATGACTGAAAACTTGTAATTTATTCAAAAAAAATATTCACTATTCATTCTGTTATCGTTCGGATACTTATAAATGTCATGTCAAAAATAAATAAATGAATAAAGTATTCACCTAATAAGCATAAAAATAATTTAAAAAAATTAAAATTAGAGAGATTATTCTAGTATCTGTATATAGAATTTTTCATTATTTCAGTATAATTCCATTATTAAATCGCAATTAAATTCCCAAAGAGCAAATTAAGTGAAATACTTTTTATCTTTATTGTTATACCGAATACTGACTTTTATACTGCTCCCTATTTTACTTTTAGCATTGTTAATTCGTTCTAGAAACAACCACCAGTATCGTCGACGACTTTGTGAGCGTTTAGGTTTTTTGCCAACATCTGTAAAGAAGAATGGCATCATTGTACATGCGGCTAGCGTCGGCGAAATCATCGCCCTTAAGAGCTTTATTGATAAGTTGATCATTAGTTACGCAGATCTACCTATTACCGTAACGACTTTCACCCCCACGGGTTCAGCCCAAGTAAAAAAACTATTTCAAGATAAAGTTCAGCATTGTTATTTACCCATAGACTCTATATTTTGTTCATGGTTATTTCTTCATAAATTACAGCCTAAAGCGATGGTTTTTATGGAAACAGAATTATGGCCAAATATCATTGCCCAATGCGCTAAAAAACAGATTCGGTTATTGTTAGTCAATGGCCGATTATCAGCTGGTTCAATGAAAAGCTATCAAAAGTTCAAATGGTTGATAACACCTACAATCAACTGCTTCGATAAGATATTAAGCCAAAGTAAAAATAATCAAGAAAACTTTCTACAATTAGGTGCTCAACCACAAAAATGTGTTGTTTCAGGAAATTTAAAGTTTGATATCTCTATCGATAGTGCCGTAAAAAGTAAGCAGACTGAATTAACTGCCTATATTCAAGGTGACCGTCAAGTATGGGTTGTTGCCAGTACTCATCATGGAGATGAACGCATTATTTTATCTTCTTTCAAATGCTTAATTGAAAAACATCCCAAACTATTGCTCATTATTGTGCCTCGCCACCCAGAAAGGTTTGATGATGTGGCTCAGCAATGTTTAAAACAAGGATTTACTTTAAGTCGACGCAGTGAAAAGTCAGCAGTTACACAACAAACTCAAATTTGGTTATTAGATAGCTTGGGAGAATTAATGCCAACTTGTGCCTTAGCAAGCATTGTCACTATGGGAGGCAGCTTTAGTGATATTGGCGGTCATAATCCACTAGAACCTGCATTATTTAAAAAGCCTATTGTTGTTGGTGCCGATATGAGTAATTTTATTGAAGTGATGCAACAACTTACCAGCGCTGACGGTATTGTTCAGCTCCCGGATAATCAGAATATTGAAAGTACACTTTATAAGAGCATTGACAAAATATTGGCAGATGAGCAATTACAATTAACATTAGGTAATAATGCTAACGATGTTGTTAAACAGAACCAAGGGGCTAGCGAGCAATCAATTTTGGCATTGCAAAAATTAATGACTGATTAAATTACCGATAGGTATTAATGACCACTTTCATATTTACTTTCCACTTGCCTCACTTTACTGGCAATAAGCTTTGATGCCTCTGAAAAGCTAAGGTTACGAAACTTGATTGATGATAAAATTGTTTTTATTAAAGAAATTTCAGCGACAATATCTTCAATTTTTACCATGTCATCAATAATACTTTTAATAAACGATTCCTGTGTTTTTGCCTTCCAACTCAAATCAGCATCAGTATCGATCATTCGAGCAATACACCAAATAGCCATCAAGTCTTCTACTTGGCTGAGAATCAATTCGCCAATACGAATCGTATCAAGATCGAGTAGATGGTAACGATCACATAAATCTCTGCTGAACCCCGCATGTAAATCCTGCATCTTCTGAAAAGGGTTATTTCCTATAGAGTTTAAACGGCAATTTTCATTACCCTCTTTTAATTCAGATAAAAGCTCGATGCCTTTTTTAACTTCATCAACAATGTTTCTTGAATATTTTGAAAATAGCTGTCGTGTACTTGCCCGCAAATTTTTATATTTTTTAAATTCTCGATGTCTACGTAAGGCTTCTAAACCACCAAAAATAATAGCCAACTCAATAATCATTCCCATAAATTCAGTAGTCATGCCAGACCAAAGATCACATTCAGTGATCCAAGGAATAAATGAGATAACGCACGTATTTGTCATATTGTTAGAATCTGCTACAAAAATATTTGAAAATAAGAAATTGGCAGCAAGTATAAACAAGCATGAATAAATATAAAAGATCAGCCTATAGTAGAATTGGAAATGAAAGTTCAATAATGACTACTATCATCCCGTATGATTCTGCCAATAGTGCTGTAAATTGCACTGTGACGTAGTGGTAAACTTATCGACTAGAGTAACGAGTTTATCAATGCGGTCTAATCGAAACATGCGATAGTCATCTCTTATTTCACACCAAGCAATTAATGTCCAAGTACTTCCCCAAAAAACTAAACCCAGTGGCCAAATAATACGAAGTGAATGTTTTCCATCTTCACGTTGATAATTAATTGTTAGTTTAGTTTTCTTTTTAATACTTTCCTGCACTTCATCACTGTGACGAGCACTGCGTTTTCGGTGAATACTTGGAACGATTAACCACTCAGGTTGTTGCACATATAAACGGTGTAACTCATCAGGTAATACAGAATGAATTTTATGTAAGGCGCTATCTGCCGCGCTGCCCATTTTTTCACCGCTCCAGCCTTGTACCATACGAACACCCAGCAGTAACGCTTCAAGTTCGCCTTCGTCAAACATCAATGGTGGAATATCGAACTTCGGTTTGAGCCGGTAACCTACACCCGCTTCCGACTCAATTTGCATACCCGATAAAACTAATACCTGCATATCCCGATAAATTGTTCGCTCAGAAACTGCCAATCGCCCAGCAAGTTGCTCTGCAGTGATCACTGTGCGACGACCTCTAAGAATATTTACAATTTGGAATAAACGTTCAGCTTTTCTCATGTTTTTTTGAAATTTCTATTTATATTTACCATCAAGTAAGAGGTTGATGGTAAACACTTTAAAAAATAACGGTATCCTTATTCTCTACTGACATTCACCCGATGTTTGCGTTAACACTGGCATATGTCGCATTGTGACAGATTGCTCATCTATTAGTGCCATCAATGATTGACCCACAGGGTCTGCCATAAAAGCATCTCCTGCCGCTTTGGCCATTGCCATATCTTGCCAATATACTACATCAAATAATAAACCTTTATCATCTTCGGACAAAGAACGATACATAAACCCTTGTTGTGCATGTAAAAAATCATTCATTTTTTCATGCGTTGCAGCTAATTGTTCTTGAGTCACATTTTCTTTTAATTGGTAAGAAACCATTTCTATTACTGTATTTTTCATTAAATATTTACCTTGGTATTTAGTAGCAGATATTGCGCAAATACCTGCAAAATAATAATTATTGTTCGAACACCAATAGGATAACTCTCCCCTACTGACACCATTGTGTCAGTAGGGTTTTGTAAATTTAATAAATGAATTATTCTAACTCAGGGTAGCGGTCAGAAATTAATTGTCTGATTTTATCTTTCACTTGGCTAATTGTGATGCCATTCATCAAGTCACGGCCTTTAGCACGCACGCCCCATGGAAGTTTTGCTAATGTTTCTTTGTATTGTTCTTCAATAGCATATTTATAGCAGCTAACGACATATTGTTGACATAAATAGGGGCCTGTTCGATGTGGATTACTATGTGCGTATAAGCCGATAACCGGGGTACCAACGGTCACCGCCATATGAGTAGGGGATTACTATGTGCGTATAAGCCGATAACCGGGGTACCAACGGTCACCGCCATATGAGTAGGGCCAGTATCTGGAGCTATCACTAAATGAGCTAACTTAAGCACAGCAAGAAGTTGTTTAAGTGATGTTTGCCCCACCAAATTATTTATTTTAACCTTACTACGACTGCAAATATCTTCAGCTAATAGTTTTTCCATGGTTGTAGGTCCACCACAAATAAACACGCTAAAACCTCGTTCTACAAGGTGTTCAGCAATTTTCACATAACCTTCTGTATGCCAATTACGTTCAGCTTTACTTGCAGCAGGACTAATGACTGCAAAAGGTAAGTCACTATTGGTGACTTCACTAGCCCACAATAAATCGGCATCAGCCAATGGCATATTCCAAGTTGGTTCATTTACTAATAAACCCAGTGCATCAACAAATCCCATAAAGCCATCTAAAACATGAGGGTGTTCTTGTGGCGCTATTTTTTTATTGGTAAATAGCCACTGCCCCTCAATAGCGCGTTTGTTATCAAAACCTATTTTCGTTTTTGCAGGAATAAAAAAACTCGCAATACTGGCGCGCAACGCAACTTGCATATGTAACAACACTTCAAAAGAGCGTCCTTTCATTTGCTCACGTAAGTCTAAATATCCCTTGAATCCAGCTTTTTTATCAAAAATCACCAATTCAACATTTTCTAGGCCTTTTAATAAATTTGCTTCTACCTTACCCATGACCCAAGTAATTTTTGTATGAGGCCATTGTCGTTGAATATTTTGCACAGCTGCGACCGCATGACAAACGTCACCAATGGCAGATAATCGTAATAAACATAAATTTTTTGGTGCTGCTATTTGACCCGGCATAAAGGATTCACCACAATAGAGACATTATTGAAAAATTAATTGAGCCTATTATCTTGAACCCATCGACAATTGTAAAACCCTGTCTTGAAAAATCTGTTCAAAATAACAATATCACCTGCCTTTATGACGCCAACAGAATTGAAAGTTTTTACCCTGAGATGTTGGATAGTGATTATTGGCAAAAAAATAATGCCGTAATTGGCTCTGCACAAGGACGCGGTACAACATGGTTTGTACAATATCAACAGCAACAGTGGGTCTTACGACATTACTATCGTGGTGGCATGATAGGAAAAATGAATAAAGATTATTATTGTTTTGCCGGACTACAAGCTACACGAGCAGCACGTGAATTTGAGTTACTCAAAACCCTTCAACAACTCAACTTACCCGCCCCTAACCCCATTGCCTACCGCGTGATCAGAAAAGGGTTCTTATACCAAGCCGATTTGCTCAGTGAACGTATTGTTGAAGCCGAAGATTTAGTCGCTAAGTTAAGTACCTCTACACTATCAGATGAGTTATGGCGCAAAATTGGGGAAACAATCAAAAACTTCCATCTCCATGGTATTTATCATCACGATTTAAATGCTCATAATATTTTAATTGATCAACAAAATAAAATTTGGCTAATTGATTTTGACCGAGGGGAACAACGTAAAGTATCCAGCAGTTGGCAACAAGCAAATATGGCAAGGTTACTGAGATCGTTTAACAAAGAACGGCAACGTTTAGAAAACTTCAATTGGCAAGAGAATAATTGGGCTGACTTAATGTCTGGTTATGAAAGTTAGTAAAATGATCTAGTCCAACTCAAGATACCCTTGTAAATCAGATCAGCATCTCTAACGTTGACTTTTAAGCTACTTGGGTGCTTTTATACTAACTTAACTAAAGCACTCAGTTTAAGCCGCTACACTATCTTGGCAGCGCTGACGGTACATCGCCCGAGCTTCAAGAAATTCAGGCATAGCATTGTCAGTGATATAAGGGTGAATGATAACCAAGATCTTTAATACCCCTTGATAAAATACTGCATCATCGATGTATTCTTCGGTATTTTGCGTTTGATGAAAGCTTAACCAAAAGGTATTCACTAAACGTAAGATGCTGACAATATCAGGTAAGTCCGCTTCATCAAATTCCATCATCTCGGCTTCTTTAAGTGATAATAACAATTCACTAACCCGATCTGAAATTACACTTTGCACGGCAACATATTTATCGTGTAATGCAGGGCTCTTGGCCAATAAAACAGGCAGATTGCTATAAAAAAAGCGGAATTTCATCATCGCATGAAAAACCATGTCCATATATAATATAATGGCATCCAGAGGTTTTACTTCAGGTCTCACTTCGGGCATAGTTTCCAATAATAAACTACGTGCGTATTCTTCATAAATGGAGAGGATAATATCTTCTTTATTACGAAAGTGGTAATAAAGGTTGCCTGGGCTAATACCAATATCTGCGGCAATATGGTTTGTAGTAACGTTACGTTCACCTTGCGCATTAAATAACGCAATACTAGCTTGAATGATTTTATCACGGGTTTTCATGATTGCTACTTCTTGGTTAGTCCATTTTCAATTTTGTTATCATACTATCAAATCTGACCATACGGAAAGTATTTTCGAGTAAATACTTTAACAAAATATTCATCCGTTATTGTCAATGAATGATGCATCGACATACAATATCAATATCGATAATCAAATTAATGTATCAATATGACAGTAAAAGCTATTTATCCAGGAACGTTTGACCCAGTGACCAATGGACATACAGATCTTATTGAACGTGCTAGCCGTCTTTTTAATGAAGTTGTTGTAGGTATTGCTTCAAACCCAAGTAAAAAGCCACGTTTTGATTTAGCGCAACGCGTTAAAATGATTGAAGAAGTAACTAAGCACTTACCTAATGTTTCAGTAGTAGGCTTTACTGGTTTATTAGTTGATTTTGCCAAAGATAATCATGCAAATGTATTAATACGTGGTTTACGCGCTGTTTCAGATTTTGAATATGAATTTCAATTAGCCAATATGAACCGACGATTATCCCCTGATTTAGAAAGTGTATTTTTAACACCTGCAGAAGGAAATTCATTTATTTCCTCTACTTTGGTTAAAGAAGTAGCACTGCATAACGGCGATGTCAGCCAGTTTGTGCATCCCATAGTAAAAACTGCTTTAGAAGAAATTTCATAAAACATACCATCGCTAATTCAATATTCCAGGGGTTGTGAGTTTGCCTTTTTGACCTTTATTGTCGGGCCACCAACGTTTAATGCGGCAGCTCAGAGGGATTCCAAAGGGAGAAGCAAAGAGTGCAGGCAGTCTCACTCTTTTCTTTTTGGGTGCTGTTGCCACCGCGACAATATAACGATGAAAGAAAACAAATATTAAATGTAACTTGCTTACCTATTTAAAAGATAATACGTATCTGCCCACAAGAGATCCGACAGAGCAGTCGTGAGCATAAATGGTTACCTTTCGACTTTTTAACGCTAAAAGCAGTCTGTTTTAATTAGATTTTAAAGGCCAATTATAACTACACAACATACTTTTTATTGATTTACAAAAGTAATAGTTTTCTAAAATATTGAAGAACAAAATCAGCCAATTTTTACTATTTAAACTGAAATGGTTCAACCAATTAAAATCTATAATTTTTCTATTTTATTAAAAAACTAGTTTTTTTTTAAGATTTTTAAATGAAATTTAGTCATTGTTTTTCCTCTATTTAAAAAGGAATATAGAATGAAATTTAATAGATTGTTAACACCTCTGTGCTTATTTGTAAGTAGTTACCAGCTTTATGCACAGGAACTGATAGAGCCTATTATGGCGACTATTCCTGCGGGTAGTTTTGAAATGGGTTCGTTGAAAAGAGAAAGTACTCAACCTATTCACACCGTCAATATTCAAGAATTTAGCATGGGTAAATACGAAGTTACTGTTAGTGAATTTCGTCAATTCATTGAGGCAACAAATTACGCAGCACCACAAACCTGTCGTCACGAAATGAATAGCTGGTTTATAGAGTCATCAACAGGAAACTGGGAAACTAATGCCTTAAATACTAGCGAGTTTCAACCTGTGGTATGCATCGACTGGCAAGCCGCGAATGCTTATGCAAAATGGCTAGCCAAAGAAACAGGAAAACCCTATCGATTACCAACGGAGGCTGAATGGGAATATGCAGCCAAAGCAGGTACAAAAACAGATTATTATTTTGGTGATGACCCCGATAATACCCAAGTGTGTGAATACGCTAATGTTGGCGATCTTAGTGGTGAAAATATTTTACAGCGCGACAGTAATACCAGTTATTTCAATTGGTCAGGAAAAATAGCTAATTGTAGTGACCACTCAGGTTATGCCAGTATTGTAGGTATGTACAAACCTAACAACTTTGGTTTGTATGATGTATTAAGTAATGTACAAGAATTTCTAGCAGACTGTTTTGTACGAGGTTATGACCATGTTGCAAACGATGGCTCAGCGTATTTAAGTGAAGATTGTGAAAAACGTGCGGTTAGAGGAGGCAGTTGGCATTGGAGTCATGGACCATTATTTCAACGTGGTGCTATGCCTGACAATTTCGCTGGTGGTGTCGATGGTTTTCGATTAGCACTTGATGGTAAATCGGCAACAATATCGAAAACAAGTAAAGATTTCTTGTCTAAACTTACTTTTGCTCAAGAGCAAGAACAGAAACGTCGAGAAATCGCTCCAAGTATGCCAGAACCAGTAGTCAATGTTGAATTACATCAAAACGAAGACTCCGTCACGTTAACATGGAATAACAGTAAACAAAGTGACGTAGAAAGTTATCGTGTATATCGTAATGTGATTTCTGGAGGTATGGTTAAGTTGCTTGCGACAAATTTAACTAACACTACCTTTACGGATAGCAATATTGATCAACATATATATGACTATACCGTTGTCGCCGTGAGACAACATTTACAAAGTAACTATAGCAAGCCAGTAACAACAAAATCGGGCTGGGTTGATATTTCAAGTAAAATTGAAGCAGAATGGGCTGTTGAGTTTAACAATAGTTCAATATCTTTTAGCAGTGATGAGCGTGGTGGCAGTGTTTTGAGTGGAGCTCATGGTATCGGAGAAAAAGCAATAATAAAATATCAAGTTGATGCTCCATTTGCAGGACATTATAAACTTAAATACCGTGTAGCTTCACTTCGCGATACCAAGGGTTTTGAAGTTTATAGTAATAATAAAAAAGTAGGGGTCAACCTTATTGCTAAAACGGGGGATTATCACAAATGGCAAACACAACAAGGCATTACCGTTTATCTTAAAAAAGGCAAAAACACGCTAACCTTGAAATCGTTGGATAATAACTGGAACTTAAATTGGCTAGCACTTAAACAAGACTAATTGCTGAGCTACCTATCATAACAACTGTAACAACTGGAAAGACAGTCATAGGCTGTCTCTTCTCTATAAGTACTTAATTATAGATTAAGGGGTAATAATTTAGTTTCATTATTTTTTCGCCACTGTTTAGTCGAATTTTCATGAATATATTGTGAGTAAAAATCATAATTAATGAGTGAATTTGGTTCGCTGCACAGAAGCAACGCGACATCTAAACTGAGTTCTTTATTTCCAGCGAGCCGTGCTTGTTCAAAAGTACGTTTTGCATAGCTGTTGAAAACATCACTTTGTTTTTTTGCTTGAGCAAGTACAGTTTTCAAAAATGAATTTTGAGGATTGTCTGTAGTTAAGCTATCAACTAATACTTGAGCTTCTTCCAATCGTTCTTGTTTAATATAATGCTTCATCAAACGCCTGCGGCTGTTTTGTGCCGTCCAATGCTCTGGAGTTAATACTGTAAATTCGAGTACATGTTTGTAATGTAGTTCTTTATCTGAAGGCTTCTTTGAGAATATAGCATAATGAAAAGGCACTACAGCAAAGTGATAAGTGGCCAATTGATAAGCTTTCATCTTATTTTCGGCTTGTTGTAAATATAAATACTTATCATTTTCTTGATGGTGCTTATGTGCCATTACAGACAAATAAGTTAGAGCATCTAACTCACGAGTTATATCTGTAGCATCAAACGATAACTTTGCCGACTTAAGTAAACTCTTTTTAACCGCAGCATAATCATCTCTTTGATGATCTAACCAAGATTGAACAAATAAAGCGTCGGCCTGTCGTTTCAAATCATTAATTTTTTTAAACTCTTTAATCGCTAAAGTCAGTTTATGTGAACTAAGATCATATAAATGTTTTCGAGTTAAAATTTCACTTTGTAAAAGCAAGGCATTACCTATCTGCTGCACATCTCCTTGCTCAAAAGCGATGTTTGCTAATTTATCAGCCATCACCATCGCTCTTTCCAGGTCATCCATTTCAATGTAAACATCAATTAATTGACCAAGATTAATCAAATCTTTTGCCGCTTGCTTGTGAGCAATTGACAGCTTTGCTTGTTTGATCTCAAGAGATTGAGGTTTATTCAATAAATCATAAATAAAAAGTTGATTTAAGTGTTGTTGTAATTGTTGAGAGATAATCTCGACTGACACTCCTGATAATTGCCCTTGCCACTGGGCAAAAGGACCTTTTATTAAAAAATTTAAATAAATAAGCTTCTGGTGAGTTCGAAGTTCTCCAGTTAATACTACAGGGTGCTTCTTTGCCAACGAAAGGTATTCTAACTCGATTGAATTAGTAAAATGAGTCGTGTTTATATGAGCTAATTCAGTAAAGTCAAAGTGACTATTATCTTCAAAATGAATTTTAGCTTCATCTTGTAAGCCAATGAATGGGAGATAAGCTAACTTGATGACTGAACCTGCATTTGTTTGCTTAGTGTCAGTTTTAAAATTTAAGACCAAAATAAAAATTACTAGACTGACTAGAAATAGTGCTAGCCAATAATAGTTTTTATTAGCGGGGATTTTAGCTTGTGGCTGAAGGATTGAATGGGGAACTTTTTCAATAGGAAAGATATCTTCATATGCTGTTTCAATCTCTAATTCAAATCGATAACCACGTTTAGAAAAGGTTTTTATGGCATCTACACCAAAAAGGCTTCTTAAGTGGCTAATGTTTTGAAAAACAGCTTGCTCTGACACCACTTTATTTTGCCAAACTTGGGATAAAATATCCTCTTTGCTCAAGACATTACCAGCTTGTTCTAACAAAAACGTTAGCAATTTTGCTTCATTATGTCTAATGGCCAACGTTTTACCACTTTTTGTTAATACGAAACTTGCACTGTCAAATTCAAAGTTTTCAAAAATATAACGCATGGTTTAATTATATGTACTTAACTGTTTAAAATACTAAATAAGGATATTAGCTTATTGACGCCTAAAGAGTTACTGAATTGTTTTCCAAAAAAGTACGCTAAAACATCAAATCAAAATACTCTGTTGGTTTGTTAACTTTCGCTTAAAAGTGGCCAACAAATACTTTCATAATCTACCATTGTTAACGACCGCTAAAGTGCGCTGAGTATTCGTTATTGAGCTAAGGCGTACCTAAGACATCGAAAGCAAAGCGGAAATCATCAAGATAATGAGCGCACGATATTCGTATGAAATAGGCACATGTTCTGAACATCCCCATTTTAGGTTTATTCAGACTAATAGGACTATATTGCGCACAAAGTGATCCTAAATATTACTCACTAAATTTCAGATAATATTGCCAAAAATATACACTTTAAATAGCAACGGGTAGTTATTTAAGCTTTTTGACATTGTGGACAAAAAACAGAACTCCGCCCTGCTTGCCGTATCTCTTCTAGTTCAGATTTACAAACCAAACATTTTTCCCCCGCACGACCATAAACCATTAATTCTTGTACAAAATAACCGGGACGACCGTCTGGTTGAGTAAAATCTTTTAAGGTAGTTCCACCTTGTTTTATCGCCGCGGCAAGTACTTCTTTGATGATATCGGTTAATTGGTCGAAACGTTTTTTGCTCAGACTGCCCAATTGGTCGAAACGTTTTTTGCTCAGACTGCCCGCTTTGGTTGTTGGTAAAATACCTGCTTTAAATAGTGCTTCATTCGCATAAATATTACCGACACCAACCACTACTTGATTGTTCATAAGAAAAATTTTTATCGGTACTGTTCTTTTTTTAGCTTTTGCAAACAAATAACCGTAAGAAAAATCATCGCTGAGCGGCTCAGGTCCTAATTTAGCTAAAAAACCTTGTTCATCTTGATGTTCAGCCAACCATAATACTGCACCAAAACGGCGAGGATCATTTAGACGTAACGCTTTTTGGTTGTTGAAAACTAAATCAAAGTGATCATGTTTAGCGACTGGCGTTTCAGCATCAATGATCCTAATGGTACCCGACATGCCTAAATGAAGGAGTAAAGTACCAGTATCAAAACGTAGCATTAAATATTTGGAACGACGGTTAATCGCCAAGACTTGTTGACTTACCAATAATTTAACATCATCAGGGATTGGCCAACGTAGTTTGCCATTGCGCACGACAACATCTGTTACTGTCTGATTAATAATATGAGGTGTAATGCCTAATCGACAGACTTCTACTTCAGGTAATTCAGGCATGATTTCTCTTAATTATTGAAAATTTGTGAGGGAAGTAACTGTTGGAATATCTGTTCTGGCAATGAAAACCATAATTGCGTTTGATGATTAAAGACTAATAGCTCATCGGTGACTGAGTATAGACTCAGTACGGTTTCTTGCTCTTGGCCTGCTAAGTTTATCTTAATCATTAAAGCCATTTTTTTGTCAACAACCGGTGGTGTGGTTAATATATTACCCACAACCTGCTGCCATGACATCATCATTTGCTCTAACCCTTGCCCTGATATTTTTTCTGGCGTTGCTCGCCATGTTTTGCCAATTCGTTCTATTGTTATATTATTAAGTGCTAACGTTAGGATAACGGATCCCTTGCCTAATAAAAGGTGTTCTGCACCCGCATCAACATCATCTGAAAATAACTTTTTGTTAGTAGCATTGATCACCAATATAAATATCATCACTACAAAAATAATAACGTTATTCCAGCCCGTACGAGATAATTTCATAACCACATTCAATTGAGAGTATATAGCGTGATGATACCTAATTTTAGGCAATAAAAAACCCAGCAATTGCTGGGTTTTTTAAAAAACTAGATCAATTACTTGATTTTAGCTTCTTTATACATAACGTGTTGACGGATTCTAGGATCAAACTTTTTGATCTCCATCTTTTCAGGCATGGTCTTTTTATTTTTATCTGTAGTATAAAAATGGCCAGTACCAGCACTAGAAACTAAACGAATTTTATCACGCATAAGGGTTCCTTAAACTTTTTCGCCACGGGCACGGATATCTGTTAATACAGCATCAATACCATTTTTATCGATAATACGCATTCCTTTCGGAGTTAAACGTAATTTAACGAAACGATTTTCACTCTCAACCCAAAAACGGTGAGATTGAAGGTTAGGTAAGAAACGACGTCTTGTTGCGTTTCTTGCGTGAGAACGGTTGTTCCCTACGACTGGTTTTTTGCCTGTTACTTGGCAAACTTTAGACATGTGAGTACTCCAAAATTAATTTCAGCTCGAGCTGTTATTCCCCAAGACCGTCGTCTCGGGATCCTGAAAAAGGTGGCATATTATAGAGAAAGTGAAAAACGAATACCAGCTTTTATACCTAAGATCGGTAAAGCTTTTGCTATTTCGTTATTTTTTAAACAGTTAACAAACAAAAAAAGCACAAATCATGTGCTTTTTAGCAATTTATTATCGTTTATTTAGATTGTTCTTTATTTAAACAATTAACTTAGTCTATTTTAGAGCCTAACAATTTATGTAATTTTGCCTGTTGATCTTTATTACATAATTCATCAATAAGAATGCGAAGAATATGAGATTTTGCTAATTTGGTATCGATAGCAAGGTCTTGTAACTGATCAATAGCTTCTTCACTTAACGTAAAGGTTGCATGACGAAACGGTTTATTTTCTTTTCTTTCGTTGTCTGCGTCTTCAGTTTTTTGTTTAACATATTCTTTTGTCGCCAACACCGCCTGAGTTAGGTTTAATTCGTTATAATTTACGCCGCTAACAATTTCAGGTGCTCCTTTAGCGTAATTATCGGCATCAGAGATAAACTCATCGACCGTAAACTTTCGTTTTTTTCCTCTACCGTCCGTGGATTTTTTAAGATCAGTTAAACTCATGTGAGTCATCCGGTTTCATTGCCATTAATTCCTCTGCGATTGCGATCATTTCAACCGCCGCTTTACCTTCTGGATCAATTTCTAATACTGAAGAGCCTTTTTCTTCACTATCATCATAAATATTACGATTAAAGGTTACCGCATTAAGCACATTAATACCAAAAGAACTACAAACCTCTTTTGCTTCAATGATGCGTGTTGCTTGATTAGGTAAAGAGGGGCACTGTGTGATCACAAAGGAAGCTAACATTTTAGGGTTAACCATTTTACAAGTACTCAGCATGTCTTCCATATGGGGTACAGTTTTTAAATCTCGACGTTTGGGTCTTAAAGGAATTATCACATGATCAGCAACCGACATAGCAGCACGTAAAGCTAAATTATCTTGACCGCCACAATCAACAATGACGTAATCGTAATGTTGATTAAGGCTTAATAAGTCATTACGTATTTTTCCGTATAGTTGAATACAATTAATAGCGGGTAAAGAAGGGTCTGTATTGCGAGCTTGGATCCAGTCTGAAGTCGTACGTTGAGGGTCACAGTCAACCATTAGTACAATAGCACTTTTGTCTCGAGCAAAATAAACAGCTAAGTTTTGTGCTAAGCAACTCTTACCGCTACCACCTTTTTCTCCGCCAACTAATATCATCATATTTAGTATTCCTTCTACTACCTGTTATATTTTTCAGCTTAAATGCCGCTACGACAAGTACCCTGATTGAGTATAGTTTACTTTATCTTGATCTGAAATTTATGCTTAATCATTTAATCGTAATGCAATTTCAAACCAACCGTTGTCCTGCTTAGAACAACGTATTACACGTCCACATAAGCGTTGACTATTTGGATTAGCAGCTTTAAAAATAATAGTCACTTCTGCTGAAACATCAATAGGTTGATCACAGTCCATTCGTAAACCTCCACGTGAAAAATCAAGACAAGCTATTTTTTTTTGATGCTCATGACCACTTTCATCGGTCCATACCACATCAACCAGCTCTTTTTCCATGTCTAATCGAAATGAACGACGACGTTCCAATTCCTCATCATTTTTATCTGTCATACCTGTTCCCCACTACTTTTTAGACTTAATAAAATCAAAGTTCATTATGTTCAGCAAAAGAATAACACTGATGCCCAGCAACAATTATATGATCTAGCACACGTATATCAATCAAGGCTAGGGCCTGACTCAACCTAGCTGTTATTTGTTTATCAGCGATGCTCGCTTCGGCGATTCCTGACGGGTGATTGTGCGCAAGAATCACTGCTGCCGCATGATGTTTTAACGCATATTCAACGACAATTCTAGGATAAACCGCTGCAGCATCCAATGTTCCGTAAAATAAACGCTCAAATTGAATAACCTGATGTTGGTTATTCAAAAATAATACCGCAAAAACTTCTCGACTCTCTTGGCGTAGCTCGCTCACCAAATATTCATGTGTTATATGCGAAGAAGTCAGTTCAACACCGTGTTGAAGCTTCTCCGCAAGGTACCTTTTCGACATTTCTAAACAGGCTTGTAATTGCACATATTTAGCCGTACCTAAACCATGTTGCTGACAAAAATCATTAAGTGATGCTCGATAAATAGCAGAAATACTGCCAAAGTTCTGCAATAAAGTCCTTGCCAACTCCACCACATTACAACCTTTAACGCCTGTCCTTAGAAAAATAGCCAATAATTCTGCATCACTTAAGCTTGATGCCCCCAAATTCAACAATTTTTCTCTCGGGCGTTCAGCACTTGGCCAATTTTTTAACATAAATGCATCCTTGCAGTATTTTAATAAATCACAGAATAATGATATTGTAGCGACAATAATATTTATTAATACTAGCAGTTTATGAAAATTCTACAGAACAAAAACATCGTTCTAGGTATCACGGGCGGTATCGCCGCGTATAAAACACCAGAATTAGTACGACGCTTAAAAGATCACGGCGCTAATATTCGCGTAGTGATGACCGAAGGGGCTAAAGCATTTATAACGCCGTTAACCTTACAAGCCGTTTCAGGAAATGCTGTATCTGATAGCCTACTTGATACTCAAGCTGAGCTAGCCATGGGTCATATCGAATTAGCAAAATGGGCCGATTTAATTATCATTGCACCAGCAACTGCTGATGTAATCGCTCGTATTGCCTGTGGTATGGCTAATGACTTATTAACGACTATTTGTTTAGCTACAGCAGCGCCTATTGCTGTAGCTCCAGCAATGAATCAGCAAATGTGGCATGCTCAAGCTACACAAGATAACGTAGCGACATTGGTAAAACGCAACTTTTTAGTATGGGGACCAGGCTCTGGGGAACAAGCTTGCGGTGATATTGGTTTAGGACGCATGTTTGATGTCGTTGATTTAGTTAATTTAACCACTCAGTATTATCAAAAACCTCGCTCTACACAATGTGATTTATCGGATCAACATTGGGTTATCACTGCTGGTCCAACACGTGAAGCGATAGACCCTGTTCGTTATATTTCTAACCACAGTTCTGGAAAAATGGGCTACGCCATTGCGCATGCAGCGCAACAAGCAGGTGCAACTGTCACCATCATATCTGGACCGGTCACCATAAAACCTCCTAAAGATTGTGAATTGATCTCGGTATCTAGCGCTTTAGATATGCATCAACATGCATTACAGCAAGCAGCAGACGCGACGGTATTTGTTGCATGCGCCGCCGTTGCTGATTATCGAGTAAATGTCATTGCACAGCAAAAAATTAAAAAGTCTAGCGATGAATTACAACTACATCTCGTTAAAAATCCGGACATTGTCGCCGATGTAGCGGCATTATTAAAAAGGCCATTTACTGTGGGTTTTGCCGCCGAAACACAAGATTTGAAAACATACGCTCTTGGGAAGCTAAAACGTAAAAATCTCGATATGATTGCCGCCAATAATGTTGCGATTGCTGGGCAAGGCTTTAATAGTGACAGTAATGCCCTCACGGTTTTTAGCAAAACTAAAACCATAGAATTATCATTAACCAGTAAAGAGTTACTCGCAGAACAACTCATAGTACTGATTAACAAGCAACAAACACTAAGTGAGTAATCACTTATCTTCTGTTATTATATAAATATAAAAATAAAATAATAATTCATACTATAGAGAATCTGTTTTATGCCGGTAACTCAAAAACCAAACCGTAAACAACAAATATTAGAATGTTTAGCTCTTATGTTACAAAGTGGTCATGGTCAACGTATCACCACCGCTAAACTTGCTGCCGAAGTAGGTGTATCAGAAGCCGCTTTATATCGACACTTTCCTTCTAAAGCTCGCATGTTTGAAGGCTTAATAGAATTTATTGAAGAGTCTATATTTTCTCGTATCAATTTAATTTTAAATGATCACAAAGAAGCACTAGTACGTTGCCATCATATTTTACATGTTCTCCTTATTTTTGCAGAGCGTAATCCTGGGATGTGTCGAATTTTGTCTGGTGATGCCTTGATGGGAGAAAATGAGCGTTTGCGTACTCGTGTAAATCAACTTTTTGAAAAGCTAGAGTCTCAGTTTAAGCAGGTTTTACGTGAACGAAAATTACGAGAAGGCAAAGGTTTTTCTATTAATGAACAAGCTTTAGCCAATCTACTCACCGCTTATGCTGAAGGGAAAATTGGCCAATATGTTCGTTCCGAGTTTCAAAAAATGCCAAGTAGTGACTTTAATGAACAATGGCAATTTTTAATGGCGAGCAAATAGCTCCATCCACAACTGAATAATAAATAAAATAATTTTAAGAGGCAGCTAGTGAGCAATTTATCTCAATTAAAACCAACAATGTTATGGCAATTATTCGAAAAAATTTGCAGCATTCCACATCCATCAAAACATGAACAACAAATCTCAGCTTGGATACAGAGCTGGGCACGTGATTTAGGTTTAGCTGTAAAAGAAGATGATGTTGGCAATATTGCTATCAGCAAACCTGCTACTCAAGGTTACGAGAATAGAAAAGGTGTTATTTTACAGGCGCATATGGATATGGTGCCACAAAAAAACGCAGATAATGACCATGATTTTTTAACAGACCCTATCAGGCCTTATATCAATACTGAAACAAACGCCAATGGCGTTAAAAGTGACTGGGTAACCGCTGAGGGCACAACCTTAGGTGCCGACAACGGTATCGGCTTAAGTTCTGCATTAGCGGTATTGGCCAGTGACGATATTTCTCATGGCCCTTTAGAGGTATTAGTTACTATTGATGAAGAAGCAGGAATGACCGGCGCCTTTGGTTTACAACCCAATTGGTTAGCGGGTGAAATACTCATTAATACTGATTCAGAGCAAGAAGGCGAAGTTTATATGGGCTGTGCTGGTGGCATTGATGGTGAAGCAACCTTTGATTTAGCATTTGAGGACGTTCCGGCCGACCATCAGTCATTTAATTTGTCTATTTCTGGCCTTAAAGGTGGTCATTCAGGCGTCGATATTCATACCGGTCGAGCTAACGCCAATAAGTTACTCGTGAGATTTTTACTTGATGCCGCGACAACTCACGGTATTAAGTTAACTGAATTAAATGGCGGGAGTTTACGTAATGCAATTCCACGTGAAGCCAATGCCAGTTTTGTTGTTGCAAGTCAGAATGTTACGGCATTAAAAAGCTCGTTAGAGCAATATTTATTTATGCTGAAATCCACTTTGGGCTCCGTAGAGACGGGTATTGAGATGATGCTTATTTCACCAGAGACATTTGAACAATGTTGGGCAAATAACATTCAAAATACAATATTACGCGCTATAAATGCTTGTCCATGTGGTGTTATACGTATGAGTGATGATATTGAGGGTATTGTAGAAACATCAACAAATTTGGGAGTGATGCGTTGTAAAGGCAAAAAATTTGTTGTGATGTCGCTATTACGCAGTTTGCATGATGACGGTCGTTTAGAAATACAAACGATGATCCAATCCGTATTTGAACTTGCTGGTGCAAATGTCAAGTTTAGTGGTGGTTATCCGGGTTGGAAGCCTGATACCAGCTCGGCTATCATGAAAGTAGTACGTGATACTTATCAGGGGTTATTTAATAAGGTTCCGGAGATCATGGTTATTCATGCAGGTCTTGAGTGTGGATTATTTAAAACCGCTTATCCTGAATGGGATATGGTTTCATTTGGCCCTACAATTAAATTTCCGCATTCGCCAGATGAAAAAGTAGAGATCAGCACTGTTGAGCAATACTGGCAATTATTATTAGCCGTTTTAGCGGCAATTCCAACTAAGTAATAAGCATAGCAAGCCATTAACATCAAAAAATATCATTGTTAATGGCTTTCAAAAAGTAGCAATTTGAACGATGACAATACTTCGAACTCCTGAAGTTTTTTTCACAATGATCACTAAAGTTGCATTAGAAAATAAACCCAATGAGTTAATACTTAGTTAGATAAGTTCAGTTTAAAATTCTTTTGACCAAATATCGATTCGAAAGAATACATTGCAATGTTTTTATGAGTAACCATTTCAATTACCGGTCCAACCCGAAATGGAGTTTTTCCTTCACCAGGTTTTGCTCCCTCCAATATTCGTAGTAACAAATCAACAGCATATTCGCCTTGTCGAACGGGAAAATCGCAAGCAGCAGCAGTGATTTTATTATTCAAGATACTGTCATAAACAGCAGGGTTTATGTACGTAGACAATACTTTAAGCTTAGGATGATTTACGTTATTTTCGCCAACCATATTGGCTGCAAGATTTGCTGCGACCGCATTACCAATAACATATGAAATTCCTTTATGTTTGTTCAATACCAGATTTAGCAATCGATTCTGCATAATTTCACGGGTATCACCCCACATTAATACGCCCTCATTAACAATGTGTATGTTGTTATCAGTTTGATTTTCATTAATAGCGGCTTTAAAACCTTTTAAACTATCAACAGACCAACCCGCTCCCTTAGGGCCCGGAAACATGGCAACATTCACTATTTTACCTTTGGCATCATTAATGACATATTTTCCAATCATGTAACCCATGTCATAAAAAGAAACTAAGGATTTAGCACTGATCGTTTTCGCTAAGACATCATTCCCCATGGCAACAACGGGGATTCCTTGATTTGTCACTTTTTCTACCGTTTGATCCATTTTACTATAAGAAATGGAGCCCAGTATTACACCGTTGAAACGATCTGAAGTCATTGAGTTCAATTGCTCTCTTTGATCTCCAAAATTCAGATAACTTGCCGTCGAATAAAGATCAGCCTTCACCCCAAGTTTATTTGCCTCTTTCATCGCACCTGTACTAAAGGCCTGCCAAGTATCAATTAACTGGGGAACTAGTATAGCAATGTGATAAGGTTTTGACGCTTTGCTGGGACGAACCCAAGACTCTATAAAGGGGCCTTGCAAACTTTTTGCGGGCACGCCAATATTCTTTTGTTCAGTATCATAGACACCATAATAACTTTGTACTTCTTCTGCATTAATTTTCCCGATCAAACACAGTGGCACAAATAATATAGAAATAAGCCATTTAAAAATCGAACTTTGCATTATTATAATACTTATCGAATCAACGAATTATAAAATTAACTTTTGTTTCAGCCTCTTTTGCAAATTCATTATGAGCCGTTTTAACTACGATTCCAAACTTTTAAAGCTACTCCCAATTAACGAAACGACATTAACCACACCACTTCCCTATTATGTAAACCAGCGAAGTAATGTTTTATATATTTAAACTAATAATATAACTATATAAAGTGACAAATCCCCTTTACTTTAATGACCTTAATTAGAGCATTAAATCATGTAAGTTAATTGCTAACGCCAATCAATATGGTGCTAGCAATTTTGATTTTAATTTTTTTCTAATATCGAAATAATTTCTTCAGCAACTAACGCCGACGAATGATAGTTTTGTCCGGTTACCAATCGACCATCAACTTCAATATGTGCTTGACCTCGTTCCGAAACCTTAAAAATCCCCTGTCTTTGTTCAATCGTTTTTTGTATAAGAAACGGAAACTGTTTTATATGCGTTGATTTTTTACTTTCGTATGCTTCTGGGTAACCACTTACTCGTTTACCTGCAACAAGGTATTTACCATCTTTAGTTTTTAGGTTAACAATCCCTGCTGTGCCGTGACATACCGACGAAATTACACCATTGAAGTCTTCATATATAGACATCGATATTTTTTGTATTGCTTCGCTCTCAGGTACTCCATACATAGCATTCCCTCCTCCCACATAATGCACTGCTCGATAATGCTCTGCCGTAATGTCCTCAGGTGTTTTGGTATGCTCTATCGCATACATAAAATCACTATTATACAAATACTCTTTATGTAGCTTGTTTGACGTATCTATGTAGGATAACGGGATAGCGCCACCTTGTGGGCTAACAAAGTCAACGGTATAGCCAGCCTCTTTGAACGCATGATAAGCATTAATAATTTCTGAAAAGCTTACACCGGTTTTAACTGATGAGTCGCCATGAAAAGAAGCATTAGAAACGATAAACAATATCCGCTGACCATGAACACTACCCGCTACTTTATTGGCACTTTTACTCATTATTCGCCAACCGTTCTTTAGCTTTTTCAATAAAAATACATCTATAAAACGGAAATCCCTTTCAGGGAAAATTATTTCAACTTTGGCAGTTGCCACGTCACCACGAATATCTATCGAGAGTATCTCACCAATTCTACCTGTGGGTTTTCCATATTCGCCACCATCATACCAAGAGATATATTCTGCTATACCAACGACTCTTAGCTCGTCATTTTTATCATTAAGATATAATAAAGCATCTTGGTAAAATGCTTTGGCTATCACATCTTTTTTATTATACGAAGTACCTTCTATATAATTATTGAGGGTCGTTAGAATTTGTTGTCGCTCACTTTGGGCATAAACCGTTTGTGATAATAAACAAATGAGAATTAATAATAAGGATTTTGCATTCATAACTTTTTGTCTGCGCTATGTTGTTAAAAGTGCAGACAATGTAGTTAGTTAACAGGGAATTTACATTGATAATTTATCATTTCGAACTACGGAATTATAAATCCGTAGAAGCCGTTTCTCTGTATTTTGCTGGTGTGGTACCCGTACATTTTTTAAAGGCCGTATAAAAGGTCGAATTAGAATTAAAACCACATTGCTCGGCGATATCATCCATTTTTATTTTTTTGGCCTGTAATAATAGTCCCTGTGCTTTGACAATTCGATATTCATTAACAAAGTTTGAAAAGGATGTCGCGATATTATCGTTTAACAATTGAGAAAGGCGCTGCGTTGATATCGACATCTTTTTCGCCACTTGTGGCAAGGTTAAATTAGCATTGGTATATAATATTTCTTCACTCATTAACTTCTTAAGCTTTGCAATTAGACTTTCTGCTTCGCTAATAATAATTTTCTTATCGACATACTTGATCGTTTTCAACACTGCCGCTTTACGATGATAAGAATACACCGCTAAACATGAAAGATAAAAGACAAAAGAAAATGAGAGAGCACCAACAATATAAGAGGTGTAAGCAGCGGTGAAGTGCGCAAGCCAAATAATTATATTACCAAAAAAGATACTGAGTAACCAAATATCACTTTCTGTGAATTTTCCCTTTTCATTGCGAAGTCGAACAAATTCATGCCTTAAGATAATTGCCGATAAAACTATGTAAAATAACCACTGATAACTAATGATTTTCAGTAATAAAGACCATACTTCAGGATTATTTTCATAAGGGTAAATAATACCAATACTCACAATACTGATTAAAAGTACTGTCAGGTGAACCTTCCAATTCAGTATCGATGTTGTTGATGAATATTTACTGACAATAAAAAAGTAGAGAAATGGTCCAACAAAGAAATATGCCGACAAGCCAAGTTGTAGATATATTTTGGCTAAGTCATCATCAAAATAAAAAATAACTGACTTCCAGATACGCACACTCAACATTAATAACATCGCTGCCAAAAAATAGTTAGATTGCACTTTCGGTTTTAAAAAGAAAAAGTATAAGGCGAGCAAAACGCCGTTAAATGCTCCAAGAGCACTGAAAAAAAATAAAAATTGCTGGCTAATACTCATCTTAATTTAATTTACCCATTTTTTGGTATTCGCTAGTGTAAACAAGGCCAACATAAATTGATAATATTGATTTTACTATTCGAATGAACAAATAATTCAATTTAAAATATGTTCATTGAATTTCCCAGCTCAATATAGTTAAAAAACGTACCATATTCCTGTGATATGTAATGATTAACATCCTATGAGAGATGTTAATCAACAAGTTAACCACTTGATATTAAATAATAAAATTTATGTTTATTTGCAGTCACAAGTTAGTCATAACTACGCCATTGATTTTTCCTTATTTTTTCATGTTCAATTCACGATTTTTCTTCTTCAGTTAGATACATTTGATTTCACCAAATAACGGTTTAACAAAATCACATAACTTTGCTAAACCATTGATAACGAGAACCGACAATGCCATTTTATACTTACCTGAAAACACCGCTATCGAACAAACATTTGCAGATCATACTTTTGTTTGTCTGTGTATTGTTCACGACTACGAGTTGGTCGAAAAGTCATACTGAAACATCATTAAAAACTAACGCCAAAAAGGTATTATTTGTGCTGTCGAGTGACAGTCATGGCTACTTTATGTCTGAAGTTATCGAACCTTATCAGCTTTTACAAGATGCAGGTTTTGTTATAGATATTGCCAGCCCTAAAGGGGGGCAAGGTAAACGCGCAGGTATGCGTAGATTAAGTAACCAACAAATTCAATGGTTGAACCAATCAACACTAAGGAAACAATTAAAACAATCAATACCATTAAGTCAGATTGAACCTCAAGAATACGCTGCGATTTATTATGCCGGTGGCTCTGGACCCATGTTTGATTTAGTTGATAATGCACGAGCTCAACAGATTACACGAGAAATATACGAAAATGATGGTTTTGTTGTAGCTGATTGCCACGGCCCAGTCGCTTTGATTAATGTGAAGCTTTCAAATGGTCAATTACTCATCGCAGGTAAAAAAGTTACCGGTAAAGCCAATGCTGAAGAAGGCCGATGGGCAAGAAGCAATTACCCTTTTTTACTCGAAAACAAAATGACTGAACTTGGTGCTCTGTATAGTAGTGGCCCTAATAATTCGCCTTATGTAGCAATAGACGGTCGATTAATTACCGCACAAAACCCTGCATCCGCAACACTAATGACACAAAGGCTCATTAAACAATTAAAAGCAGATTAGTTCATAAGTCTCCTTCAAATAATAGTTAAACATATAGGATATACGATGAAGAAATTATTTTTGTTCATACTTGTTGTCTTGCCGCTGCTAGTGTCCACATTATCAATTTTTACAGCCTCGGCAGCAGAAGTTACAAAGAATAAGCCTGTGATTGTTGCTCAATCATTTAGTTTTCCATCCAAAATAATGAATAAAAACAGAGAGTTTTTAATACACTTACCAAAAAACTATGCACAATCGCAAAAAAGATACCCTGTTTTATACCTCACTGATGGCGCAAGTGGTATTGCTAAGGTTTCAGCAATAACTGATCATTTGTCAGGTAATTCAAAGCGTATCCCACAAATGATTGTTATTGGCATTGCAAACGCAGGTTCTCGATTTGAAGATCTAAATAATAACAATAGCTCAAGACAGTTTTTGGACTTTATAACCAAGGAACTTCAACCTTATATAAATGAGCAATATCGAACCAATAATGAAAATCTATTACTTGGTGTATCACTGGGTGGGCAATTTGTTATCAAGGCTTTATTTGAACAACCACAAGCATTTGACAGTTACTTTGCAATCAGTCCCTATTTAGATAGCGTAGGTCACGAATTGAATAATAAAGGCTATGAACTTACAAAGCGTGTGAAGGTACTTAGCAAGAGTAATAAATATCAAAATAAATCACTCTATTTAAGTATGGCTAACGAAGGGCTACAACAAGGGGTAGATGAAATAGCATTTATGTTAGGTAAATTCCCAATTCCAGGCCTAAGTTGGTCCTTTGTCAAAACAGAAGTAGAGGCGCATTCTTCTATTTTTATGCCGCAAGTCTATGCTGGGCTACAAAAACATTTCACTTCCTTTGCCATTCCACACTTTGAGAATGTAAAAGATTTTGAAGAACAAGGGGGATTAACGGGCTTACAGCAGGCTTACGCTAAGAGAACCCCTGCACTCATCCCAATAGGTATCTTAGAGAATATTAGCTACTTATACCTTGGTCAAAAGCGTTATCACGACGTCATTGAGCTCGCTCGTTATAACGTAAAAATTCACCCTACTTCAGGACGCGCATTGCTAAATTTAGCGCAAAGTTATGAGCGAATAAATAATTTTGACCAAGCATTAATTACATTTCAAAGAGCGTTAGATGTTGCCGTTAAGAATAAACATAGTGCACGTAGTATAACAACACATACGAAAAACCTAGCAAGCTTCAAACAACGTAACCAAGCATCTCTGG
>Ga0209396_1000238_pt1 | contig 69897 bp, 58 predicted proteins | sample GOMGulsemesocosm_6_FD_184638 | JGI IMG/M metagenome (GOLD analysis project Ga0209396, IMG submission 184638) | Methane-oxidizing microbial communities from mesocosms in the Gulf of Mexico - GOM8C Gulf of Mexico (SPAdes) (version 2) | ecosystem: Environmental > Aquatic > Marine > Cold seeps... | reverse complement strand
ACACCGCCATCTAGTGCCTCTCAGTTTTTAGCACGTTTGCCTGATTATCAAGGAGGATCGCGCTTTGCTGTGTTGGGCTTTGGAGATAAAGCCTTCCCCGCTTATTGTGCTTTTGCATTGGCTTGCCAAAAAGCGTTAGAGACTTCTGGCCGTCAATGTATCTTGCCCATGAGCGATATTAACCGTCGTTCAGGCCAAGCTTTTACGGCGTGGGGGCATACTATAGCTTTGCCATTAGGGCTTAGTGAGCTAGCACTCGATTACACACCGCCACGACCTCGCACTCGAAAACTGGAACTGGTCGAACGTGAAGACTTTATAGGTTATGACGGTGCAGCCTCATCGATACTACGTTTTCACGCGCCTAAATACCGTCGCCTGCCGAGATTTCAGGCCGGTGACCTGTTGGGAATCGTGCCCGATAAGGACCCCGTCGCAAGGCTGTATTCACTGGCTTCGTCAAAACGCGAAGGCATGGTTGAGCTGTGTGTCGTGAGTGTCGAAGGGGGAATTTGTTCCAACTTCCTGCTGAGCTTGGCGCCGGGGCAAACAATAGACGCTTATGTTGAGCATAACCCTGACTTCAGGCCAGCTCGTCGAGCGCCTACGATTATGATAGGCGCAGGTACGGGGATTGCGCCTTTTGTCGGCATGATACGAAGTAACCGCAAGCAACCTATGGAGCTGTTTTTCGGTTTACGTCACCAAGACCACGACTTTTATTACCGTTCTGCTATCGAACAATGGCAGAACGATGGGCGTCTGACTGGATTTCATCCAGCATTCTCCCGTCACGAAGATCCCGCCTATGTGCAGGACCGTTTACGCGGTGCCGAAGACAAGGTGGCTCAACATTTGCGTCAGGGAGCAACTATCATGGTTTGCGGTTCATCCCGCATGGCTCATGCCGTGGCGCAAGAAATCGAAACCATTTCTGCCAGCATAGGACTCAGCCTTACCGAGTTACGACTATGTGGCCGCTACCTTGAAGACATCTACTGATAGAGGACCCTGTCATGAAATTCAGAACCTTGCTTCCCACTCTTGTGGTTGCAGCTCTGCTTGCTAGTAATGCACAAGCAAAGAACCCTTTCCTAACCAAGACATTTTGGAAGGACGCTAACATCGAGGATGTACAGGCCAAGATGGACGAGGGTTATAGCCTGCTGGAAAAACAAAAAATAGGACGTCAGGCGTTGCACTATGCATTGCGTGGCAGTGCGTCTATTGACGTGATGCGTTGGTTGTTAGAGCAAGGTGTGCCTTATCGTCCAGAAGGCGGCAAAGGTGTTTATGCTGAACTTTATGCGGCGCGTTATGGTGACCTTGAACTGATAAAGTTATTTGCTGAGTTTGGGGCTGATTATCAGGTCACAGACTATATGGGTGAGACGCCACAATACTGGTTGTCTAAAAACAAGAAGTTTCGTCCAGATATCGTTGAATATTTTGAAGAAATAGGACTAGATTTTGATCAACAGAGTCGTCTTGGCATTACGCCATTAGGGGCTTTTGCCTATAACAAGCGTGCTATAAAAATGTACGAACTGCTTGAAGAAAAAGGCTACGACTCGGGTTATATCGATGGTGAAGGACGTGATTTGTTTATGCGTGCTTTAACTAAGAACGATAACCTCGACATGCTTGAAAAGTTCTATGACATGAGCGAAGAGCCCGATGTGGCTGATAATTACGGTTTATCCGGTGTGCTATTGACTGTCTCTGATGATGGCACCTCAGAAAAACGCTTAGCCTTTCTTGAAGATAAAGGTTTCGACCTCTCTATTACTAACGATCGTGGTCAAACGGCGCTACACATGCTGATGGCTAACCATGAAGAAGAAGCCGAAGGTTATGATGCTTTGATGGCTCGCGACTTTGATATCAATGCGGTCGATAATGCGGATAATACGCCCTTGATTCTAGCCTTATCGGCCAAAGAGGTTGGGGTAATCGAAACGCTGCTTGATGCTGGCGCTGATGTAAAGGTTGCCAATAATAAAGGTGTCACACCCTTGTTAGCCGCATTATTGCGCGGTGAAGAATTTGTCCCAGTGATTGATAGATTGATCACCATGGGGGCAGACTTTACGGTGAAAGATGCGAACGGTGGTACGGCATTAACTTATGCGGTTAAAGGCGGTCAGCCAATCGAATTATTGCAAGAAATCGTCGCGTCTGGAGTCGACCTCAACGCTAAAGACAGTGAAGAAACAACCGCACTAATGTATGCCGCATTGTTGAGCAAGGACACTTCAACACTCGAATTCTTATTGGGTGCAGGGGCTGATAAAACGGTCACTGATGTGTTTGATGATACGGCGTTAGTAATGGCACAAGACAATCCAGCGCTTAAAGGCGCTGAGCTTCTCGTCAAACTGCAATAACCTTGACATAAAGTATGGCTAGGGTGTCTGTGCGACAGCCTTGCCATACTTTATGACTTAAATGCTATACAGAAGAAATCCCCTCTCATTTGCATTGATAGATCCCATTCTGCCTACCTGCTGCCAAGTGATAAGTAATATCCCATACTATTGCTGTCGCTGACTTAGTTTTATCTTTTAGCCATCGCATGCGTTAGAATGACGCCAATTCTTGTCACACTCTTGATGCATAGTAAGCATTAAAGTGATGTGTCGTTAGCCTCCCAAAAGGAACCTTTATGGCTCGTGGTCGCCCTTCGAAGAAGTCCCATATTATAGATACCGCACTCACCTTATTTAGCCGTTTAGGTTATCAGGGCACCAGTATTGATCAGGTTGTGGTGGCGGCAGCCGTTTCTAAACCCACGGTATACAGTAATTTTTCCAGCAAGCAGATTCTCTGGAATCAAGCACTAGAGCGTATTTTAGAGACGGCGAATAAGGATCTTGCTGCGCTCGATTACAGCCAGAAAGAGCCTATTGATCAATGGTTGAGTGTGTGGCAGCTTTGGCTTGGGGATAACAATCGACTGGCGGTTTATCGCATTATGCTAGGTGAAACTCATAAGATGGATAACACCAGCTTTGAGTGTTTTGAGCAGCTGCAATCCCTGCTTGATAATGCCTTAGAGCAATTATTGGAAGGGCTTAAACAGCCGCTTTCAGTGATGCAAAAATTCGTCCTAAAAGCGGCAACAAAAGAGGCATTATTAATGCCTAGTTTATATTCCAATCAAGCGTCGGCTGAAAGGGCTAGCTTGTCGGCTGAACTGAAGGTGCTTCTGAACTCTCTTCTGAGTCAAGATTAGGAAGGGTGAACTCCCTTACCTCGCGCACGCAATAAACACAGGCAGTGGGAATAATGACAGTAAGAGCACAAAGGACTAATACCATCTGATAGCCTAGGTCTTCATATAAAAAGCCTGCGACCACGATTCCTAACGGAGCTAACCCGACTGAGCCGATATGATCATAGGCACTGACTCGGGATAACATATGGCTAGGAATCGCTTGCTGTAGTGTGGTATTCCATAAAATACTAAACATCTCCCAACCAATACCGCCTAAAAATGCGGCCAATACGATCCAATACAAAGGCAGTGGCGCTATCATGGCCAAGCTAATAAAACTAAAGCTAAAAGAAGCGAGCGTCGCTATTTTTAAAGGGTGGCTGACCTTGATATAAAATGAGCCAAAAGCGCCGACAATGGTCCCGATACCAAGACCTGCTGCAATGAAACCCCAATCAGCGGCGCCGTCCATATAGGTTCGAGTGATAGCTGGTCCTATCAAGCCATTAACCGCTTCCACTGAGGCCACAATAAAACCAAATTGTACGACGATTACCCATAACCATTTACGACCAATAAACTCATTCCAACCCAATTTAAGTTCTTGAATAATAGAGTCTGCTTGGCTTTTTATTTGTTTATTCGGGCGTAAGTTGAAAATCAAAAGGGCGGCAAAGGCAAACGAGATTGCATCTATGAGTAAGGTGAGTCCAGCGCCGAAAAAAGCGACTAGCATACCGCCGACTGCCGCACCTAATATCATGGCGCTACTACGGGCAATGCCCACTATTGCATTGGTACCTTGCAGGTCTTTTGCTTTGACGAGTTGAGGAATTAGACCAACGGCGGCGGGTGCATGTAGACCAAAAGCAATGCCATTAAAGAGCATCAGAATAGTGAGGTAAAACACACTGGCGTGCTCAAATATAAATAACAGCGCAATAATGAGCTGAGTCACCATGGCGAGTAAGTTTGCGATCACTATCATGGCTTTACGAGAGCTTCTATCGGCAATTACGCCACCAATAAGCATGATAAAAATAGAGGCTAGAATAGGGGCTGCGATGACAATTGCGGAATCTTTAGTGGAGCCTGTTAATTCAAGTACGCCAAACGCCATAGCAATGGGGGCCATGGCAGTACCGAAAAAAGAGATAAAATAGGCAATACTTATCTTAGTGACATTGCCTTGTTTTAATAATAAAAAGATCTGTTGCTTGTCCATGCATATAATCCCATTTTTTATGATCTATATAATTCACTATCTAGTTAATAAAATAGCGGCTCCATTTTAGTGTAGAGGTTGTTAAATAGCCATAATCAAACGAGTTCGCCCTCTAAGTCTCTGGATAATGAATGCTGTTTTTATGTTACTTTGCTCAGGGTGTTAATTAATTTATTTAGGATTTAGCAGGGATGACAGGGGATGAGATGTTAGTTAAAAGAGGTAATCGCAGGCCAGCTCGAACTCGCTTTACCAGGTATCTAAACGTCATATTGTTGAGCGTTCTGAGCGTTCTGAGCGTTCTGAGCATGACGGCTATGGCGCAAACTAAGTTGTTGGATAAGGCACCTGCAGGCGCCCTAGTGATTACCCAATCTGATTGGCATACTCAAAATAATCAGTACCTTGCTAACCCTGCAAGTTTAATGAAAATACTCACAGCCACCCTAGCGTCTGAGGTGTTAGGACGTGATTTTCGTTTTCAAACGCAAGTATCTTTCAGCGCTAACAAGGTTAAAAACGGCCACCTCAAACAGCCCTTATTGCTGAGCTTAGAAGGTGACCCTAGTTTTACTCAAAAAGATCTACATCAACTACTTTTGAACTTGCGAAAGCAAGGTGTCACTCAGCTTGATAGTGTACAAATCGATGCCAGTCGTTATCAGGGTCATGCATGGAGTTTGGGGCAAGTTTGGAATGATCATGGTATTTGCTTTGCTGCTCCGACGGGGGCCGCGATGATCAACCGAAACTGTGTTTTTGGCAATCTCAAAGCAGGTAAATTAAATGAGAATGCGCGCTTTTATATGACACCTAATTCACCCTTAAGTATCGATAATAAGGTACTGACTTTGGCGCCTGAAAATGCAAAAAATTGTAATATCCTATTAACAATCTTGGGTGCGAATAAGTACCGTCTAAGCGGCTGCATGTCCCAAGATAGTCGCCGTCTACCACTGGGTTTTTCTGGCAATGATGCGAATGCTTTTTTTGCACACATACTGTCCCAAGAGTTGGCTTTATTAGGGTTTGGCAAAGAGGTCAAAATAAGCTTTGTTGAGGCACCATTCAGACATAGTAAGGCTCAAAAAGATGCGAATCAGCTCATTCAGGTGACTCACTTTTCTGCGCCCTTAACTGAGCTGGTGGCACGCATGTTACAAAAGTCAGATAACTTAATAGCCGACAGTTTATTTAAAGCATCAGGGTATCAATATTGGTTAAAGAATAATGAAAAAGGTTCATTTCAAGATGCTTATAAAGCCGGTGAAATCGCGATTAAAGCCTTGTTGGATTCGTATCAAGTAGAGACTCAGTCCTTGGTGATTCGAGACGGGTCTGGCCTCTCCCGAGAGAATTTAATTTATGCTAAAACCCTTTATCAAGTTTTGGACCTTTGGCTAACCCAACCAAAATATACTTGGTTAATTAAGTCGCTGCCGATTGGTGCTGAGACGGGTACCTTAAAAAACCGTGAGAGCTTAAAAGACCTGGCATTAAAGGGACGTATTTTGGCTAAGTCAGGCTCGATGCAAGGGGTGGTTAATTTGGCGGGATTTGTTCAAGCTAAAGATGAAAAAAAGGGCCTTCAGCTGAGGCCCTTTGTTTTTATGGTGAATCAATTTGCCAAATCAAAAGCGATTAAGCCTGCCAAGTTTAGTGATGAAGAGCTGGCACTGTTTAATTTAGAGGCAGGCTTCTTAAAATCAGGTTTGCGGCTTTAAAACTCAAGCCCAGCATCCTGTTTCATTCGTTGGCTTTTCTTGGTGCTAAAGAAAACACAGGCCATGGCGATGATGACTGCCGGTATCATTAATAGATTGAGTACTTCCCAGCCCAAAGCACTTTGCCAATAACCCGCTAACATGCTGGCAATGGCGGCAAAGGCAAACACTAGAAAGTCATTCAAACCCTGAACTTTCGCCTTGTCACTGGGTTGGTAGGTTTTGCTTAATAGGTTAGTCGCACCGATAAAGGTAAAGTTCCAACCCACACCTAATAAAACAAGCGCGAAGAAGAAGTGCCAATAGCTGGTACCAAACTGGTTCAGAATCAAACAGCCCAATAAGAAGAGACAACCAGATTGGATGACTTTACTGGTACCAAAACGGTTAATTAATTTACCGGTAAATAATGACGGCACGAACATACCTAATACATGCCATTGAATGACACTGGCGGTGCTGCCAAAATCGAAACCACAGCCTAGCATCGCAAGGGGTGTTGCTGTCATGACCAGAACCATAACGCCGTAACCGATAACACCCGCAATAACTGAGGCGATCAGATCGGGTTGGCTTAATAATTCCAAGTAGGATCTAGGAGTCCCCGTTTGCTCAGCTAACGTGGGTTTTTTCAAGGGCAATAGGGCGACCAAGATGGTGGTGGCAATATAAAGTAAGATTAACGCAGCAAAAGCGCCAATGTACTGGGTGTCAGGTACTAAAAATTCGGCCCAAACCGCCAGATTAGGGCCTAAAAAGGCGGCTAAAATCCCGCCCGCCATAATCAAACTAATCGCCTGTGGCGCTTTCCCTTCAGGGCAATTATCGATTGCTGCGAAACGGTATTGCTGACCTACCCCGATCGCGATGCCTAAAAGGAAGGTGGCTCCTGAGAAAAGTTCGAAGTTGCTAATAGAAAGAGCGTAGTAGGCTAAAAAAGCACCACCCACACCAACCAAGTTACCGATTAAAAAAACGCGCTTACGGCCAAGTCTACGCATGAGTAACGCCGCGGGTAAGGTGACTCCCATCAGGCCTAAAAACTGTAGGGCAATCGGTAAGGTAGCGAGAGAAAGGGAAGGACTTAATTTGTGTCCAATCAGAGCGGTTACCGAGACTAAAAGTATATTCCCCGTAATTAGCAGGGCTTGTCCCAAAGCCAGACCCCAAACGCTTATACCTAACATATGTTAATCCTTTTTAGCCTTATTGGCGTTTTGTGAAGCGCAATCAAAAAGCGAGGCGATCATCATAATCCAAAATCAGAGGGGATAGGGTAAAAGTTTTTTGCTAAAAAACACGGTTAAAACTACAGGATGGTTCAGTTTGTATTATGTTTAAAGCTATGACTTGAAAAATTAGGGACATGATATCGGCTAGCGGGAAGGAGCAAAGTAAGGCGATAGGATAATAAATAAGGCTTGATGATATGCATTGGGGTTTAAGGGGTAAGTCGTTAGCGATTTTAGCTGCCGCCAGTATATTGGCGATTTTAGCGATGACGCTTATTGGCTGGCGCTTACATCTGGTGGGTAAAAGCTACTCGGCTCAAATTTATGCTCAGAACTATACCGAGCTCAGTCTGCAAAAAATTTATGCTCCCATTTCCCGTGAAATTGCCGTGGCTCAAGTGTTTGCTGATTCAGCGATATTAAAGCGCTGGATTAAAGCGCCAGAAAATACTGACATGAGAGACTTATTTTTTGCCGAGCTTGAGCACTATCGGCAGGCCTTTAAAGATAAAGTGGTTTTTTTAGCGGCGGATAATAACAAAGGCTATTATTTTTATGATGATAAAGCGGCGCTGACAAAAACCGACTTTTTCACAGCAAAATACTATTTATCAGAGCAGAGCGAGAATGACTCTTGGTATTTCGCAACCATTGATGACGAGAAAATGACTAACATCAATGTGGATATTTTTGGCAGGCTAAACCTAGCCAAAATTTGGCTGAATGTTCAGATCAGAGATAAGGGAAAAGTAATTGGTTTAGCGGGCACAGGGTTTGATTTTGGGGCCTTTTTAGAACGGCATATTTTAACCAAGGAATCAGGCGTAAGCGCCTTTATTTTTAATCAAAAGGGGGCAATACAAGCGCATCCTAATAGAGCATTAATTGCCTTTAATAGTGTCGGTTTGGACTCTGACTTAAATCATAATGTATTAGGTTTAGTGGCTAATTCTGCTGAAAGAGAGCAGCTTAGAGCGCTAATGAAAGCAAAAGAATCCAATGGGGTAAAGACCTTGCACTTACAGCTTGAGGGGGTCTCTCAGATAGTGAGTATTGCCTATTTACCTGAGTTAGATTGGTTTATCGCAACAGCGGTAGATGTTAGTAAAAGCCAGGTATTGAGCTGGAAGTTATTAGGACCAGGTGTCATTGGTATTATCATCTTATTGTTATTGACCCTGTTGGTGGTTGGACTCGTCATTGAGCGGCTTATTATTGCGCCTGTGAGGCGCCTACAAAGAGCGGCTCGGAGTATTTCAATGGGTAACTATGATGTGGTCATTACCGATAGGCATAATGATGAAATTGGAGAGCTCAGCTTAGCGTTTGACATCATGCTTGAAAAGGTGCGTAAAAGGACGCTTGAATTACAGCAGTCAAATTTAGATATGGCCCAGACACAGCGTAAATTGGGCGCTTCGATTGATTATGCGTCATTGATACAGAGAGCTATTTTGCCAGATAGACAAATGGCCGATGCGCTCGGTGACCAGATCAGTGTGGTTTGGCGACCGAGAGATGTGGTGGGAGGCGATTTCTATTTTTTCCAAGAGAGCGATGATGGTTGCTTAATTGGTTTATTTGATTGTGCTGGGCATGGTGTGCCGGGTGCACTTATGACCATGTTGTTAAGGGCGGCTCTTGACCAAGCGATAAAGCGAGATCCTATTCATGATCCGGCAGTATTATTGCAAAGGGTCGATGCCACTTTAAGGGAAATGATGGATAGTCCGCAATCGCTAAATCTAGCGACCAATGCTGATGCAGCTCTAGTGTATGCAGACTATCGTCATCAAAGGGTGTTGTTTTCAGGGGCGAAAATTTCCCTACATTATAATGATGGCAATGACGTAAAAGAGCTGAAAGGGGCGAAACGAGCCTTAGGTGATAAGCGTATGGGGCACTTTTATAATCAAGAGGTTGCCTTATATGGACACAGTTTTTATCTGGTTTCTGATGGTTTATTGGATCAGTCAGGAGGGGATAAAGCGTTTGGTTTTGGCAATAAACGTTTTATCCAATTATTAGTTGAACATCAGGCTTTGCCATTAGCGGAGCAAGTGAGTGAAGTAATGGACGTGGTGGATAAATATCGGGGTGACCTACCCCAACGTGATGATATAAGCCTGTTGGCTTTTCGTTTTGACGACAGTACCGAATAGATAAATCCTTCGGTGAACACATGACAACGCCAAACTTGTATCAACTTAGACAAAACTTCGAGCACGAAGAGATCATGCTGTGTTTCAACGGCCCCATTTCGCATAGCTTGATTGAAGAAATAGGAAATGCATTAAAAAGCTATATGCTGAATGAGCGCGCCTCCCTCATCGCGGTAATGGATGTCTTTTCTGTCTATATTGAACTCACACAAAACATTCGTTTTTATGCCTCTCAAGTTAACTTCCCTGGTAGTGACGAAGTCACTGTTGTCGTCAGTCATATTAAAAATGGACATTATTTAGTTTCGGCTGGCAATAAAGTAGAAGCTCAGGTGGGACAGGCCCTGTTGCAACGCCTACAAGGTTTAAGTCACTTAACACCACTCGAATTAAAGGCAGAGTATAAAAAGCAACTTAAAAAACCACGTGATAGGAGCCTGGCAGGGGGGGCGGGTTTGGGGTTAATCGATATGTCGCGTAAGGCAAGCCTTCCTTTGGTCGCAAAACTTGAACTGCTGGATGACGGAAAAGAATTTTACAGTGTATACGTGACAGTCTAAGTGCATGTCACGTTATTTCGGGGTCTTTTGTATTTTAAAAGAGAATACTAAAAGAGAATGATAAAGAGAATATTATGAAAGATTTTAAAATTGAAGGCACCCAATCAATACCTGAAATAGTGGGGGATTGGAATAAGGGTATTCTTAGTATATCGGGTGACTCCTATCCCGAGAATTCATTCGAGCTGTTTGAGCCTCTTTTGCAATGGGTTGAAGGCTTTTTAGATCAAGCAGACTGTGATCTTAAATTGAAATTAAGTTTACTTTACCTTAATACCAGCTCGGTCAAAATTATGATGGATATATTTGATTTGTTAGAGGTAGCTCATTCACAGGGGAAGTCGGTTGGTGTGACTTGGTCTTATGATGAAGATAATGAACGTGTTGCTGAGCTTGCTGAGGATTTTAAAGAAGACTGTACTTTTCCCTTCGATATTAGGGCGTTTTAGTCTGAAAGATTTACCTTAATTATCCTTTTTAGATAGAGGTGGATGATGAAAATTGATTTTAAAAAATTGGAACAATCTATTCCCAGTTTACTGGAAAATCCAGAATATCAAGATCACCCCTTGCACTCTGCTTTGTCAGCATTATGGCAACTTAATCAAGAGCAATGGCAGAGGGTAGAGCGCATTACTCAGCTGTCTGACTCATATCAAGGCATGATGTTAGAAAGGGAGAAGAGCTTAGGGGCCCGTTTCGACAAGCAAATACGCCAATTAGAAAAAGTGACGCGAATTTCGGATCGTTATCAAAAAATGTTAAAGGAAATGAATGCCACGCTAGAGCAAGCCACCCTTCAAGACGATCTGACGAGTTTACCCAATCGACGTATGATAATGCGTTATTTAAACTCTCTGATGGAAAGTCGTCAGCTGTCATTAATTAATGCAGGTTATGACTCTATTACTAGTTACCCAATAAAAGATGAGCTTCACTCCTTGCCTTATCTCGCTGTGGTTATGGTGGATATCGACTTTTTCAAACAAGTAAATGATAACTATGGTCATCAAGTGGGGGATGAAGTGCTTATTCGCTTCTCAAAACAAATGAAAGATTATTTGGTTAATAAAGGGTTTTGTGGTCGTTGGGGAGGGGAAGAGTTTTTGATCATATTAACAGAACAAAATTTGGAGGCAGCGAGCCGACTATTAGAGGCATTTAAGCAGCAGGTGGCGAGTCATCTTTATGAAATTAGCGCATCAATTAAACTCAGCCTAACCGTTAGTATTGGTTTAACCTTTTGCCATTATGATGATGAATCGAATAGTTTAATTAATCGATCGGATAAAGCCTTGTATTGTGCCAAAGCCCAAGGAAGAGACTGTCTTGTTCATCTAACCTAGTCAAGGTTGAAAATAGCATGTGTTGAGTAAGCGTCTTAAATGCATGACTCAAACTTATTCATTTAGTCCGATACTATCTAAAACTTTCGTTATTACTCACCTATATTTAAATCATTCTTTTCTTAGTACCTCTTTATAAAGTTAATCCTTCGATATAAACGCTTAATGAGTTAAGTTATCGAATGATGTTCAGTTAACTGCTTGTTCTAGGAGTTTATTTGCAAGCTTATTTTATTCGACGTTTATTACTTATTATCCCCACCTTCATTGGCGTGACCTTATTGGTGTTTGCTATGACACGCTTTGTTCCTGGTGGTCCAGTCGAACGCATGATATCTCAGATGCAAATGCAATCCCAAGACGGTGGTCGTTCTATGAATGCCCAAATGTCGCAAACCCTATCGCAAAGTCAAATAGATGAACTTAATGCTTTTTATGGGCTGGATAAACCCCTAGTTCAGGCTTATTGGGATTGGTTAAATCGCTTGCTTCGTTTAGATCTGGGGGAATCAAGCCGCTATTATGAGCCGGTTTGGGAGATGATAGCCGAACGCTTACCTATCTCTCTCTTTTATGGCTTTTGGACTTTTATTATTAGTTATCTGGTGTCTATTCCTCTTGGGTTAATGAAAGCCTTAAAGCATGGTGGAAAGCTGGATAATGTAAGCTCTGTGATGATATTTACCGGTTATGCCTTGCCTAACTATGTAGTGGCGGTTTTTCTGATTAGTCTATTTTCATTTCAACTCGACTGGCTGCCTATGGGGGGATTTGTTGGGGATGATTTTGACTATTTAGACTTCTGGCCCAAAGTGTGGAATATCACTCAACATGCCATCCTACCTATGATTTGTTATGTCATTGGAGACTTTGCCATTTTGACTATGACAATGAAAAATAGTTTGTTAGAAAACCTAGCTGCAGATTATGTAAAAACCGCTATGGCAAAAGGCTTGTCTTTCAAACAAGCCGTCACAAGGCACGCTTTTCGTAACAGTGTGATCCCCATCGCCAGTCATCTGGGGAATGTGGTTTCTGTCTTTGTCGCGGGTTCTTTCTTGATCGAAGTGGTATTTGATATCGATGGCATAGGTTTGCTGGGGTATGACGCCTTGATGGAAAGGGATTATCCCGTGGTCATGGGTATTCTCGCCGTCTCTTCTATCCTGCTCATGTTAGGGAATATTTTATCTGACCTTTGTGTTGCACTCGTCGACCCTAGAGTGAAGTTTGGAGTATGAGTATGCTGGCGATTAATCCTTTAACTCAGAAAAAATTAGCCCGTTTTCGTCAAATTAAGCGCAGTTATTATTCCTTTATTTTATTGAGTGTCTTGATCCTTTTATCCTGTTTTGCTGAAGTATTTATTAATAATAAAGCCTTGATGGTGAGCTATCAGGGGACTTGGTATTTCCCCACCTATAGCGGGGTAAACATAGGAGAAAAATTTGCGTTGGATTATGCCTATGAGGTGGATTATCGCCATCTTGCAAAGCAATTTGATGCGGCAAATGAAGGGGACTGGGTGCTCTTACCTTTAGTGCCATGGAACGCCTTTGAACAAGATTTTGATGGTATTAACTATCCGCCTAATGCCCCTTCTTGGCAGGACAGTCATTACCTGGGGACCGATGTGCTAGGGCGTGATGTGGTGGCTCGCCTGGTATATGGCTTTCGGATTGCGATTTGGTTTGCCCTATTAACCCTTACCCTTTGTTATAGCATAGGTGTCGTCATAGGGTGTTTGATGGGATATATGGGCGGAAGGTTTGACCTTATTATGCAGCGCGGAATTGAGATATGGTCCATGGTGCCTTTTCTCTATGTGATTATGATTCTGGTATCCATTATACAGCCCAGTTTTTTTCTATTTGTGCTGATTAACGTGATGTTCGGATGGATGGGGATTACCTGGTACATGCGCACCTTAACCTATAAGGAAAAAGCACGAGAATATGTGCAAGCAGCCAAAGCCCAAGGCGCCGGACTCTGGCGTATTATTTTTAAGCACATATTACCCAATACCATGGTGATGATAGTGACATTGGCGCCCTTTGGCGTAGTGGCCAATATCAGCGCATTAACGGCATTAGATTATTTAGGTTTAGGCCTGATGCCCCCGACCCCAAGCTGGGGAGATCTACTTCAACAAGGAAAATCTAACATGGATGCCTATTGGATAGGGGCGTCTGTGGTCAGTGCGATTGTATTAGTATTAACCATGGTGACCTTCATCGGTGAAGGGGTAAGAGAAGCCTTTGATCCTAAAAAATATACTCGCTATTGCTAACGTTTCGATTGAGGAATTGATGTATGAAAATAGGTAAAATTTTGGCTGCCAATTTTGGCTTTTTACTATTAAGTAATGCCGTAATAGCGATGGAATTACCCGGGAACCTAGAGTGGACTTCCGGTCCTGACGCTCCTCTTTTTGCGGATAAACAGGCGCTTCAGGGTGGTGTGTATAACTTACGGCTAAGTACTTTCCCCTTAACCTTTCGCACCATAGGGCCTGACTCTAATGGCTCATTTCGTCCGTTTCTTTTAGATGGCCAGCCCTCGTTATTGCAAATGCACCCTAATACGCGGGAATATTTACCCTCATTGGCGACGTCTTGGGCCTTTGATGAGAATCAAAAAACCGTTTATTTTAAGCTAGATAAAACGGCGACCTGGTCAGATGGTGTCGATATAAGCGCGACGGACTTCGAGTTTCTGTTTGATTATATGCGCAGTGATAATGCCAAAGCGCCCTGGTATAAGGATTACTACACCAACAGTATTACAGGCATCACGGTTTATGATGAAGACACCTTTGCGCTGCATTCTGCCGACCGATTACCGCCCGATGATCTATTAGCACGTCTGGGTGTTTCGCCAAAACCTCAGCATTTTTATCCTGATGGTTTACCCAAAGATTTTATTAAACGTTATAACTGGAAAGCAGAACCGGTAACGGGCCCATATGTTTTGGGTAAAGTAAAAAAAGGTAAGTCGATTGAATTTAATAAGGTGAAAGACTGGTGGGGTTATAACAACCCTTATTTTGTGAATCGTTACAATGTGGATAGGATAAGGCTCAAAATTATTCGTGATCAAGATGTGGCAATGAAACATTTTGAAAAGGGCAGTATCGATGCTTTTTCCATGGTATTACCCAGTGTTTGGCACAATCAAGGTAAGGGGCCGCTTTATGATAAGGGATTTATCGAAAAATCCTGGCTGTTTAATAATACCCCACAAGGGGCAATGGGTATTTGGTTAAACCTTAAAAATCCCTTACTGCAAGACGCTAATATTCGTAAAGGTCTGAACCACTCAATGAATGTGGATAAGATGATCAAAACGGCACTATTTGGTGATTATGTGCATTTACAGAGCTTTGGTTCAGGTAAGGGGATTTATGATCATCCCAGTATGAAGGCCAAAATTTTTGACCCCAAACTGGCAGCTAAATACTTCTCCTTGGCGGGTTATGATTCGTTAGGCCGTGATGGTATTCGTGTCAATGCTAAAGGCGAACGTCTGGTGGTGGTCATGAACTATTCATGGAAAGCGCATTCGGCGAGAACCGTAGTATTAAGGGAAGAAGCCAAAAAAGCAGGACTTGATTTACAGCTTAATTTGATTGAAGGCGCTACCGGGTTTAAAGCCTCCCTAGAGAAAAAACATCAAGCTGTCTTCCTCGGTATGGGGTCCGGAATGAAACCTGCTTATTGGGAATACTTCCATTCTGTTAACGCTAAACCTCAAACCAATAATTTTACCAATTACCAAAACCCTGACATGGATAAACTGATCGATGCCTACGACAGTGAATTTGATGTCCAAGTAAAAGCTAAGCTGTCTCATCAAATTCAAGAAAAGATCAGAGAATGTGATTGTTTTATTCCCACTTATTCTGTGCCTTATACTCGCCTGGCCCATTGGCGTTATGTGCGTTTGCCAGACACTCTAGGAGTCGGGTTAAGTACGACTCTGGCCGATGAAGCGGGCTTTGAATACGGCTTATTTTGGCTTGATGATAAAATGAAAGAAGAGACACTTAAGGCGAAAAAGGCAGGTCAATCGTTTGCCCCCGTGACTCGCATAGATAAACATTTTTTGAGTGTCTCTCCATGACGCCCGTGTGTGATGATGCCTCGCAGTTTGATCAAGAGGTTTTAAGGGTGGAAAACCTAGCGGTGACGTTTGAGACGGATTCAGGCCCTGTGACTGTGTTAGAAGAGGTTAGTTTTAGTGTAAAAAAAGGTCAGACGATTGGCATAGTCGGCGAGTCCGGTTGTGGGAAAAGCGTCACCGCAGCGAGCATTATGGGCTTGCTGCCACAGCCCTATGGCAAGCTGGTGGCGGGAGATATTCTGTATCAAGGTTCGTCTATTATCAATCTGACGCCAGAGCAGCGTTATGCCTTACGTGGTAATCAAATCTCAATGATTTTTCAAGAACCCATGACAGCATTAAATCCAGTACACACCATAGGTCGACAATTGCTGGAAGTGTATGAAATACATAAACCAGACCTTGCAAAGAAAGCCCGTAAACAGGCGGCAATAGAGATGTTAGGTAAAGTCGGTATCGCTGATCCAGAAATACGTTTTGAGCTTTATCCACACCAGCTTTCTGGGGGAATGAGGCAAAGGGTGGTGATTGCCATGGCTCTCGCTTGTGAACCTGATATTTTAATCGCAGATGAACCGACAACGGCTCTTGATGTCACTATCCAAGCGCAAATTCTAGCGTTAATGCGTTCTTTGCAAAACGAGACCGGTATGGCCATTATTTTTATTACCCATGATTTAGGCGTAGTGGCTGAAATGTGTGATCAAGTCGTGGTTATGTATGCGGGTAATGTGGTGGAGCAAGCCGATGTATTCAAACTGTTTGAAAGCCCAAGTCATCCATATACTCAAGGTTTGATGAATTCTATGCCGCGTTTGGATGCACCAAGTAAGGGTCAACTTAAAGCCATTATGGGTAATGTTCCTAGCTTAACGCAAATGCCAAAAGGCTGTCGTTTTAGTAATCGCTGCGACTACCGTAGCGTATTGTGTGATCAAAATAAGCCCAGTTTAATACCGCTATCTGAGCAACATTTAGCCCGTTGTTTTCACTTGAAGGACATTTCTAATGGATGCTAATTTATTGGAAATACACAATTTAAGTCAGCATATTAAATTATCAGATCCTTGGTTTGGTAAAGCCAGTTACCTTTATGCCGTTGATGATGTTTCATTTACGCTAAAAGCGGGAGAGACATTGGGTTTAGTTGGGGAGTCCGGCTGTGGGAAAAGTACCTTGGCCCGTAGTCTATTAAAACTGTTAGAACCAAGCGCGGGGCAGATTATTTTTCAAGGACAAGATATCACTGATTACAGCCCTACGCAGATGGTACCGCTGCGAAAAGACATCCAGATGATCTTTCAAGACCCCATGGATAGCCTCAATGAGCGCCATACTATTGGTGTCATATTAGAAGAGCCCTATGTCATTCATAAACTAGGAGATAGCCAGCAAAGACGCAGCTGGGTAAAGGCCTTGTTAGAAAAAGTCGGTCTGCCACTAGATGCGATTGATAAATATCCCCATGAATTCTCAGGTGGTCAAAAACAAAGGATAGGTATCGCCAGAGCCATTGCCTTAAAGCCTAAAATAATCGTTTGTGATGAAGCTGTATCGGCGTTAGACATGTCAGTGCAGGCGCAAATTATGAATCTATTGTTAAGTCTGCAAAAAGAAATGCAACTGGCACTGATTTTTATTGCCCATGACTTGTCTGTTGTGAAACACATTTCAGACAGAGTCGCTGTCATGTACCTAGGTAAAATCGTCGAGTTGACCAGTGCTCAGCGCTTATATGAGTCCCCCTTGCACCCCTATAGTCAGGCTTTGATCTCTGCTATCCCAGTTGCTGATCCCAGAAAACGAAAACCTCGCCAAGTATTGCAAGGCGATGTTCCTTCGGCAGTAAACCCACCCATGGGGTGTTATTTTTCCAGCCGCTGCCCTAAGGTTAAAGCTCAATGTCAGCAAACAGCCCCTATACTCAAAAACGTTTCTGAGGAGGGGCACTTGATTGCGTGTCATCTAGTTGAATAATACTATGTCATTAGGTTTAATCTCTTTCCCTTATTGAGTATGAGTTTGCGATTACTTTTACTTGGCCACAAGGAAACCTAAAATACTAATTAGAATGCTACTAAACAGCATGATGGCGCAGATGAAGAAGATATATTCATTGATAGAAGCAAAAGCCTCCGCTTCGTCAATTTCAGATACGATAGCCCAATTGAAACCTTCAAACTTGATTCTGTCATAAGATGCTAAAACAGTGTGATTGTTATAATCAACAATGAGATCGGTACCACTTTTTCCCTCTAGTGCTTGTCTAATCACCATAGAGTCAATGCCGTTTTCTTCAACAGTACCCGATAAGCTGGTTTTAACGCTGTGTTTTATTGGGTCTAGATATGAGTTGCTGCGCATTTTAAGGTCAGGACCAACCAGATAACTTTCACCTGTATCCCCCATCCCTTTTCGACTTCCCATGATATTGGTAATGCCTTCGATGGGCATTTCTAAGGCAATATACAAGATAGTTCTACCTTGTTGGTCCTTGATGGGTTGAGCAATAAATGAGGCGGGTTCATTCGTCGGGAAATAAGTCGCAAAATCGACAAAACCATAACGTCCCGTTTGGGATATCTGCCGAATAAGCTGCGAAAGGTTCGTATCGACATGAGTCCCATTTAAGATATTACTTTGCAGCGTGGAATCTTTTTTAACGCTATAAAAAACATAACCATCAGGTTGAATCAAAAAGAGATCATAATAACCGTGATGCTCTATGTAATGTTGATAGTACTCATCGCCATTCGATGTTTTAGGATTTAGTGCTTCAGTGACATCTATTTCTGAAATGAGAGCCCAGCGATGGCTATCCCCCAACTCAATATAGTCCCAGTTACTGAGTACGGGTTTGTTATTATAATCTTGGATGATACCAGCGTCACTGCGTCCCGCTAAGCTTTCATTGACCGCTTTAGTTTGTAGTTTATTTTGATTGGAAAAAGAGGCTGAAACCGAGAAAATATCAGGGTTTAAAGAGGAATCAGAACGCATTAAGTGATCTTGTCCAACTAGATAGGATTTTCCTGTCGCCCCCATTCCTGCTCTGTGCCCAAGAATTTCATTGATTTTTTCTATGGGCTGCTGGAAGGCAATATAACCGATTCGTTGACCTTCTTGCTCGACGGGTTTAACGCCAAAGGCAGCAGGTTCATTATTACGGGGTGCATAGGGTAAGTAATCAGCAAAGGTGAATTTATTAGTAAAGGAGGCTTTGGACAAGGAAAAAGCAAGGTTAAATGAGCTTTGAGTGAGGTCTTTTATCAAATTCTGGCCTAAATCCCCCTCTCTCATGACAGAGTAAATTATATCCCCCTCTAAATTAATTAAGAAAAAGTCATTCCAGCCAGATAGCTCCAGAAGGTTGGCGTAATCCTTATCATGTGTGTCTAGTGATTGTTGCCATTTGATTGGATTATCAAAGACTTGAGAGATCTCAATTAAGGTATTTTTGACACTCTGCTGAGAGGAAAGAAAGTGTAATTGAGCTTGATTGCTTTTTAAATAATCCTCTATCTGTGCTTTTTTGAGGTCTTGAGTATTGGCCAGTTTTGAATATGCTTGGGCGCTTAGCGTTTCTATCGTATCACTTAAAACGGCCATATCGCTGCGACGATCTTTAAAATAGCTCTTTATGGCTTGCTTTTTAATTTGATTGATCGCAGTGAGTTGGTTATAGACTTTTTGCTTGATATCTTGCGAACCAGAGTAAGTCGCGATAATACTGACCAACATCATTGGTAAAAGGCCAATAATGAGAAATAACAGAGAGAACTTCAGCCTAGATCGAATCATTGTTTTCATAACTTCACCTTTATAGCCTTCCCTAAGATTATTAAAATTTCATCAATGGTTTCATTGATAAGAAGAGATAAGGTAATCGTTTTAGGAATGTATTTTTATGTTAAGGATTAAGTGTGGAGTTATCATGAAGAGAGCCCATATTTATGCTTGAACATTGACTAAAGAAAACTTATTAACACGAAAGTTGACTTTTTACGGCTGTTTACCATGCTGCGCCCATAAAAAATGCCTCAATGTTATTGAGGCATTTTTAGGCAGTATCGATCCTACTTATCTTTTTTAAGAGGCAGAGATTATTCCAGTTTAAAAAAACGAGTTTCTTTCTCAAGACTGGCGGCGAGTTTGGTAAGCTCGACACTCGAAGCTGCGATATTATCCGTAGCATTACTGGTTTCAGCCAAACCGGTATTCAAGCTATCAACATCCTTAATGATTTTACTAACCACCCCAGATTGTGCTTGAGTCGCTGTCGTAATCTCATTACTTAAAACAGAAATACTCTCCATACTCACAGAAATAAGCTTGTTTATTTCTGTTACTTCCTTGGCATGGACCTGAACTTCGCTGGCTTGTAAGACACTTTGTGCCATCACTTTAACCGAGCCATCTGCGCCTTCAATAATCTGAGAAATCATATGATCTATTTGCTGGGTTGAGTCTTGGGTGCGTTGCGCCAATTGCCTTACTTCATCCGCCACGACAGCAAAACCTCGGCCTTGTTCTCCCGCTCTCGCGGCTTCAATCGCGGCATTGAGTGCCAGTAAGTTGGTTTGTTCTGCAATGCCTTTAATTTCATCTAGCATGCCTGTAATTTGATTAAAGTCACTTCTGACTTTGAGCACTCTCTGCTCTGACTGTTCAATTTGTTGCGTCATAGAGAGGATGAGTTGATAAGTACTGTTCAGCTTGGTGTTGCCATCATGGACTTTTTGACTAATATCATTAACCGCACTGGTGGTGTCTTGCGTATTACTGGTTACCTGATTAATTGTCACACTCATGTCTTGCATGGCGCTGCTTAACTCTATCGAAAAAGCTTGTTGTTCAGCCATGGTGGTACTGGTTTGAGTGGTAACCGCCGCTAATTCTTCGGATGTTGATGCCTGTTGCATGGCCACATCCGAAATATTGCCTGTCATTTTTCTTAGGTTGACTAACATCTTCTGCATGGCTGCTTGTAATACACCCACTTCATCTGTGCCACTGACTTCAATGTGAGCGGTCAGATCACCATTAGAAATCAAAGCGGCGATATTTGAGACGTTACTGATAGGCTGAGCAATTCTACGAGCGACGAGGAAACCTGCATAGGCGACGAATAAAAGGGTCAACAGCATAATTCCAGCTACCAGATAGATATTGTCTTTAATAGATGCAAATGCTTCGGCTTCATCTATTTCTGATAGGACAGCCCAATTAAAGCTATCGAACTGAATTAAATCATAGGAGGATAAAACTGGGTTACCGTTATAGTCAATTATAAGGTCTGTGCCAGGGTTACCTAAAAGTGCTTGTTTGACCGCGCTGGAATCAACCCCATTGGCAGCGACCGTACCGGCAAAACTTGCTTTGACGCTGTGACCCTTAGCATCAAGGAAGGAGTTACTACGCATTTTAAAATCTTGTCCGACCAGGTAGCTTTCCCCAGTATCTCCCATTCCCTCTCTTACACCCATAATATTCTCGATGCCTTCTAAAGGCAGCTGTAAGGCGATATATAAGGTGGTTTCTCCCGCGTGATTTTGTATTGGCTGCGCAATAAAAGCGGCGGGGTCGTCATTGCTCGGTGCATAAGATGCAAAATCAATAAATCCGTAGTTTTTGCTTTTATTCACCTGCTGTATCAGCCGACCAAGATTTGAACTCGCATACTGTCCATTAAGAATATTGGTGTGGTAATCCGCTTCTTTGGTGACGGTATAAAAAATAAAGCCGTCAGGGTTGATGAGAAAAAGATCATAATAACCATACTGCTCAATATAATGTTTATAAAATTCGGTATTATTTGATGTTTGTGGATTTAACGCTTCAGCCACATCGATTTCCGATATCATGGCCCAGCGAATGCCAGAACCTAGATCTATGTAATCCCAACTACTTAGCACCGGGTTGTTGTTGTAATCAAGAATGGTATCAGTATTTCTATTACCCTTCAGTGCCTCAACAGCTGCTTGGGTAAGGATTTTATTTTGGCCGGCAAAAGAGGCTTTTACAGAGTAGTCTTTTGGATTCAAGTAGGAGTCAGATCGCATTAAGTTATCTTGTCCGACTAGGTAAGATTCGCCAGTTTCACCCATCCCCGTTCTATTGCCCAGTATCTCATTGATTTTTTCAATGGGCTGCTGATAAGCCAGGTAGCCAATGCGCTGACCGTTTTTCAAGATAGGTTTTACGGCAAATGCGGCAGGGTCATTATTACTGGGGGCATAGGGTAGAAAATCTGCAAATTGAATTGCGTTTCCCTGGCTGCTATTTACCAGCTGAAATGCTTGATTAAAAGAACTATCACTTAGGTCTTGATTTAAATTCTGACCCAGATCGCTCTCACGGGTAACAGAGTAAACAATATCCCCTTCTAGATTAATTAAAAAGAAATCATACCAACCAAAATAACCCAGTAAATTAGAATACTCTTTATCAAATTTATCTAATAAAGCATTCCATTGTTTTGGCTGATTAAATGCCGAATTTAATTCAACGAGAGCATTCTGAACTGACTTTTGTGAGGATAGCAGGTTTAATTGAGTACGATTATTATTAAAATAATCTTCTAATTGAGATTTTTTAATATTTTGAACTGCCGCCAATTTAGAGAAAGCTTGGGTGCTTAATGTATCTGCAATATTGACTAATACCGCCATATCGCCTTTACGTTCAGTAAAATAAGTTTCAACCGCTTGTTTCTTAATCTGGTTAATGGCAGTTAGTTTATTATAAACTTTATTTTTCGCATCTTCTGTTCCGCTATAGGTCGAAATAATACTGACTATCAGCATAGGTATAAGGCCAATAGCGATAAATAAAAGAGTGAATTTTGCCTTCAGTTTTAATCGCGTATTCATTGTTATTCCTCATAAAGTGCCTTCCTTGACTTTATATATTAATCAACCGCATAAATAAGTGAGTCGCGCTCACTCTATTAAGATGGTTAACAATATCTTGTATTCTAATAAGTTAATATTAAATTAGTGAAAAAATGTGCAGTTAAAATGAAATGAACTGTGCGACTATGTATCTTTTTGTATGGATTAGGAACGAGTTTTTTGCCTGTTGTTTTGAATGCAGTGGACAACAGGCAGGGGATAAATTGTTTCGTTTGAAAGCTAAAGGCTAGGCTGACTTTTTAATATCAGAATGGCCAATATTAGCCTCTATTTCACTTAAAGATTGTTTGAATGCTGATAAAAAAGAATTGGGTAAGGGTCTAATGCCCTCTTTAGATAGTGTGGCGAGTTTGTGAGTCTGGTGAGTGAAGATAATATCTTTTTGATATTCCTTACTGGTAAATCCTTTTTTAATATTACGGTTATGTTTGTTGAGGATTTCTTTATATATTGTGGACTCAATTTCCTCTAATTCAGATGCGCTAATCATTATCCTTGATAGCCCTAGGCTAACGGAAGCATCTGAGTTAATAAGTTGTTTTTTAAGTGAATCTTCAATGCGTTTATTCAATTCAGAATCAGGATGAAAGTTATAAAAACTTTGTCCTTTAAAGATAAACTTATTCCCTTCTTGTAAATTAATAATACCTAAAATTTCTAGGCTTCTTAAATAAGGGTAAACGCTTAACTCATCTAATCCATACTCTTCTAATAGCCGCTCAAAATTATCTGACTTGAACCTTAATTCACGATAAAAGTCGTAGAGTTCTGGATAACGAATGAAAATTTCATCCTGTGTTTTACTAAACAAGGTGAGTTTAGAGTTTTCGAGCTCAAAGGCTAAATCATGAACTTCCTCTAAACTTGTTTTTGCCGCTTGGCAGTAGGTGAGTAGCCTTTCTAATGCAATATTAGGATTATGGAGATGACGCTTCAAGGTTGAAAGGGGGGTGTCTAGTTCTTTCGCTAAATTAGGATAGGTTAAGCCATTACGCTTAATCTGAGTCCTGAGTGCTAATAATATATATTCTGGATTCGCTGGTCGCATGATTCCTTCCTGTTTGTTCTGTTTTTCGCAACTTTTATCTTATTTTGTTTGTGTTGATAACTTATTTCCTCAAGTAATCTAAAAATAAGACTTTTTCAAGCGTCTCAGTTTACACATAATTAACGCTGAACTGCGACTATTTATTAAGATTAATGATATTTACATTGCTTATAATCAGAAAGTAAAAAATATAACTAAGTTATTTCTATCTGGCTTAATGAAAAATATTCAAAACGAGTGCTCGATTTAATCAATGTTTTTAGCAGTCCTATAATAATTAATGAGAATCGTTTCTATTCTCATTAATATTCAAGTAGACTAACTCGCCTTGTTAATCTTCTTTATAGGATATGAATGTGATAACTCGATTAGTGCTAATTTTATGGATGTCATTTAGCTCTTTGTTGGCAATGGCGCAAATTAAGATAACGGATATAGCAGGACGTGACATTGTTTTAACACAGGCTGCCCAGCGCTTTGTTATGAGTGAAGGACGTTATGTTGTGCCTCTCTCTATTGTTAGACCAGAAAATCCCGTAGCGGGATTGGTGGGCTTAATGTCTAATATCGGGCTGGCTAATCCCGAACTAGAGAAACAAGTATTTAGCCGTTTCCCAGACGCTAGAAATATTGCTAATTTTGGCGGTCGAGCTGAAAACAGTGTCTCAGTTGAAAAAATTATCGATCTGGCCCCAGACGTTGCCATTTTTGGATTACAGGATCATGGCCCAGGTTCTCGTAATGCCGAACTGTTAGCGCAGCTTGCTGCAGCTGGCATTAAAGTGGTTTTTATCGACTTTCGAATGGACCCCTTAAAAAACACCCGTCGTTCAATTGAAATATTAGGCCAGATATTTTCCCAGGAAGAGAGTGCGCGAGCGTATGTTTCTTATTATCAGCAAAAGTTAGATAAAATCACTGACACTGTTGCTCAACTGGATACTCGTCCAAACGTATTTTTTCAAGCACATGCGGGACGGTTTGATTGCTGCGTGGCCTTTGCTGATGGCATGTTAGGTCCCTTTATTGAAGCCGCAGGCGGAAACAATATTGCAGATGCAGTGGCACCAGGACCAACCTCTACACACACGGAAGAGTTCTTATTAACTCAAGACCCTGATATTTGGATTACCTCTGCTTCTGGCACTATCAGTGACTATAAGGCGGGTAAAAAACCTGTTGCCTTGGGGTTTGGCATGACAACGGAAACGGCTCAGATAAGTTTGGCTAGTTTTCTGGATAAACCTGCTTTCCAGGCGTTAACAGCGGTTAAACAAGGGCGAGCTTATGCCATATGGCACAATTATTATAATTCCCCTCTGAACATAGTCGCCCTTGAAGCTTTTGCTAAATGGATCCATCCTGAAGCCTTTGCTCAGCTGAGCCCTGAGTTGAGTATGCAAGAGATACAGCAGAAATTTACTCAGTTCGATATCAAAGGTATTTATAGTGTGGCGCTGAAAAGCGAATAGGGAAATTTTAGCGTGATAAAAGGAAGTAACAAAAAGTGATGCAGGCAAGCGCCCAATTTGACACACACTATCGTTCTATTTATGTGAAACGATTATCTATTATCATCGGCCTCTGTATAGCCTTGGTCTTGAGCCTAATGCTGGACCTCACGGCAGGCCCTGCTCAGCTGGGCTTGGCTGAGATTATACAAGGCATTATTGACCCTCAATCCCTATCTCTTAGGCATCAAATTATTTTATGGGATGTACGTTTGCCCGATGCTTTAATCGCATTGGCTGTGGGAGCCGCTTTAGGTCTTGCTGGAATTGAAACTCAGACCATCTTGAATAACCCCTTAGCAAGCCCATTTACCCTAGGTGTATCTGCTCTTGCCACCTTGGGCGCGAGTTTGGCTATCGTAGTTGCCCCTGTTATTCCGTTTTTACCCAATAACGCGGTATTACCCGCTATGGCGTTATTATTTGCGCTTTTGGGAGGCGGATTAATTTTAGCCTTTACGAAGTTTAGCGGTGGCGCCCGTGAAAGTGTGGTGCTCTTTGGTATTGCCTTAGTCTTTTTAGCGAACGCTCTCACCGCGGCATTGCAATATGTGGCAAGTGCCGAAGCGGTACAAGCGATCGTCTTCTGGACGATTGGCAATCTGACAAAAGTGGGCTGGAACGAGCTCTTTATTGTCAGCTTTGTATTTGTCTGTGTTTTACCTTTTAGCTTGCGGCATGTTTGGTTGATGACACTCATTCGTGGGGGAGAAGCTCAGGCAAAGAGCCTAGGGTTGAATGTATCTAGGTTGAGGGCTTTGGTTATTTTTCGGGTATCGATTCTAGCGGCTTTTGCTGTCTGTTTTGTTGGCGCGATTGGTTTTGTTGGTCTTGTGGGACCGCACATTGCACGTATGTTGCTAGGTGAGGACCATAGGTTACTTGTACCCGGCTCTATTCTATGTGGCGCTTTGATTTTGTCGCTAGCGTCCTTTCTCTCTAAAGCCCTATTACCTGGCGTTATTATCCCAGTGGGTATTTTAACGTCTGTAATAGGGGTGCCTATTTTCCTTTTCTTGATTGCCAAACAAAGGAAGGTCTCATGAGTGTATTTACTGTCTCTGATATCAGAGTAAGTTATGGTAAGAAACAAGTGCTCAATGGCGTGACTTTACCGGTGTTAAATTGTGGTGAAATGCTGGGTTTATTAGGGCCCAACGCCGCGGGTAAATCAACGTTAATGCGGGCGCTGTCAGGGGAGCAAGCCTATCAAGGTCAGGTGGTTCTTCATCAAGCATTAAAGTCGACCTATAAGCATAAGGATTGGCATAATCGCGTCGCCTATATGCCACAAACACCGCCGCAGGAATCCTCGTTAATGCCCTATGAATTGATGTGGAGTGCGGCACGAGCCTTATCTCTCGATTATTCAGATCAGGCTTTAAATTGTTTGATTAAAGACATTTTTGAGCGCTTAGGCTTAGCTGAATTTGCCACCACCTGCTTACATTCATTATCGGGCGGTAAACGTCAGTTAGTGGGGTTGGCGTTAGCCATAATTCGTGACCCTGAGCTCTTGTTATTAGATGAACCCACTTCTGCCTTAGATTTACATTGGCGCATGGTGGTATTAGATTATGTTCGAGAGCGCCTCAATAAAACGGGAGGTGCTGCAATTGCCGCTTTGCACGACTTGGATTTAGCGGCACGATATTGCGATAAGCTAGTCTTGTTAAACGGTGGGGAAATTGTAGCCTCGGGTACTCCTTTTGAGGTGTTAACCCGAGATAATATTGCCCATGTTTATCAGGTTGATGTCAGTGTCATGGACTCTCAAGAAGGCTACCCTTTAATTCATATACATAGACCTATTGCTCAAACTTAAACGTTAATGTAAATTTTATTAAACGCATATTTAAATTCTTTGCGCAGACTTTATTTACTAGGCTAGAATCAACTCGAAGCAAGGCTTATTTACCTAGGCCTTGTTAAGACAGGATGACAAAAGTTCTAATAAGTTTGCTGCAAGGATGTAACAATTGATAAATGGACGTTTCATAGCTTTTCTAGCTGGCATTTGCATAGTATTAACTTCACTCAGTGCGAAAGCGCAAGACGTGACTTTTCGTGTTTGTGTTGATGAGCAAAATACCCCGCCTTTACTGACATCTGCACCACCAAGTACAGACCTTTCAAGTGTATCTAGTAAAACCGAAATTAATAATCCTGCTTCAGGATTACTGATTGATCTGATGGGCTATGCCATCAATGATTTAAATCTCACCTTGGAAGTGGTTCGTTACCCTTGGCAGCGCTGCATCGCTAAATTCAAGTCAGGAGACATGGATGCTATTGCAGGCTTGGTATGGCAAAAAGAGTATGAGGAATGGGCCGTCTTTCCCATGCAAGCAGGTCATCCGGATGATAATTATCGTTTATGGAATGCCAATTATTCGATTTATGTTGCGAAAGACAGCAAGATTCAATGGGATGGGGTCAACTTTGATGGTTTAGATAAAGGGGCTTCGGCACCCCAAGGGCTTTTTATTGAGAATAGTTTGAAATATCTGCAAGCCTTCTCGAGCAAACTCTATTTCCCAGCGGATGGACTTCGTTTGGTGTCTTTAAATCATCTTGATGCTTATGTGATGGAAACCGCACAAGGTAGAGCGCTTATTAAACAGCATGCACTTGAGGGCCAGTTAAAAGAGCTAGCAATACCCTTTGCCGACACTAGTTGGTTTGTACCTGTATCATCCAAATGGGCGGCTAAGAATCCAGATTTAACCCAGCAGTTTTGGCAGTCGCTAAAGCAGGCTCGGATTGAATATGGGCCTTTCCTAATGGAGTCCTATGAACCCAGATACTCAAGCTTATCACCAGTGCCTTAACCGGTTAGCAACACAGGGCTATGTCGGACTGGGATCTTTCATTTTGATCGAATAAAATACAAGTATTACCGCCTTTTTTCTTAGCAAATTTTTTAGCTTGAGCGGCTATCTCTGCTACCTGTAAGTGGTTTTGACATTGGTTGGGACCTAGGTGTACGACACCAATCGCTAGGCTTAAAATGGCGTGGAAACGCATTTCCCCTTGGCGATCATAAGCCTCTACTCCACCGGATTTAAGTTGATCATGATTATAATGTGCTTGTATGGTGCGAGCAAAATCTGACAATACCCTGTCACATGTTTTTTTCCAGCTTGAATCTGAAAAGATAACCACAAAATCATCACCGCCAATATGGGCAATAAAATGATGGGATTGATTGATGTGTTTTTCGATCAGTTCACCCACTAGCTTGATGACTTCATCCCCTTTTGCATATCCGCAGACATCATTAAATGGCTTAAAATGGTTTAGATCAAAGTAAGCGATAAAGAAGTCTTCCTTAGCCTGTATTTTGTCATCAATTTCATTGTTGAGTGGTACGTTTCCGGGTAACAAGGTTAGGGGATTGGAATAAGTGGCATTCTGAATTTTTAGCTCAGTAATACGCTTAAGCAAATCCTTGAGGCTGCCCATTCCCAGATAGTTGCCATGTTGGGTAATAATAATTTCGTTATTTAAGCTGGCAGCATCCTGATTAGTCAGCTGCTTGGAGACTGTCGATAAACTAATGTGGCTCTCTACTATTAGGGCATCATCGGTCAGCATTTGACTGACTTCAGTATGTTCATACAGGGCTCTGCCATAAGGTGTAGAAAAGAGTTCGTGTAACTGACTACGTCGAATAATCCCAACGGGTTTATTATCGTTCAAGATTGGAATTGCCATAATGCTAGGTGATTGTGTAAATAGCTGGCTTGCTGTTTTTAACTTCGCATCAGTAGTTAATGTAGGCACGAATTTAGACAGAGACATGACACTGTCTCTGACATGTTGTTGGAAACGGCGACGACTTAAAATGACATTTAATATTTCACTTTCACTTTCAATGGGCGCAGGCGTAGGGCGTCCTAACAAATAGCCCTGTCCTTTTTGTACGCCTAGTTTGATTAATTGGTTTAGCTCATCGGCAGTTTCAATACCTTCAGCAATAATGTCACAGCCCAATCGATTTGCTATGGCGACCATGGCACGTACAAACTCTTTTTTGACGGCATCTTGATCAATATTTTGGATGAAGTGTTTATCAATTTTCACAATCTCGGGCTGAACTTCGGACCAGAGTTGAAGGCCTGAATAGCCCACACCTAAATCATCGATAGCCACTTTAAAGCCCATTTTTCGGTAATGCTCAATAGTACTTTTTGAGGGACTGTCCTGTTCGAACTTATGTTGTTCTGACAACTCCATCACTATATTGTGCTGAGCTATATTAAGGCGTTTTAAAATAGCGAGTGTCATGCCTTTTTGATGCTCTGGCGAATTCAAGAGGGAGGCGCTGACATTTAAAAAAAGCTTGCCAGGTAAACGTAGCTTTGCAAACTCTGCGATGGCTTTTTCACGACATAATAATTCTAATTGATTTAGTTTGTGATTTTCTTCCGCCACCTGAAAAAGAGCTAAAGGGGAATGTAAAATAGAGTCTTTGGGACCACGAGACAAAGCTTCATGCCCATAAAGTTCCCCTGAATTGATATCAAAAATGGGTTGAAAATAAGGGGTAATTGTTTGCTCTGCTAAAATCTGAGAGAGTTGTTGGTTTTCATCTAACATCTGCATTCTATTCCTCATATATGGCGCAAGACATAAACCGCCATGACATAGTGGAAGATTAGGGCAGTTTGATGACATTTAGATGACAAGTATCCGCTTTTAAAAAAGTGTTGGCTTATTCGTTAAGTGATTAATTAATATTTAGATTAGTTTTATCAAGAGGTAAATATGGTACTTTTACAGCAATTGAAAAGGATGCTATCGCCGTCGATATTGATCTCTGGTGTGTCATTTCAACCCTATAAAAAAGGACGGTTATGTTACTTCGTTATTTAAAACAGCTACCAAATGGCATCTTAATTCTCTGGTGTTACTTGATTTGGTACCTTGTGATAGCGAGTTTTTATTTTGTAGCGGATGCACGTCTTTGGCTCAACTCCATCGGCATTGCTATCATAGTCGGCACAGCGCTTATTCTAGCGACAGGCGAATTGAGTATGGCACGCATCAGAAATCATTTTTTTCAGGTGATGCGCTTGGTCTTGTGCCCGTTTTTTGTGTCGAGTTTTTCAGCCTTAACAAAGGGTAAAGGCTTCTTTTTATTGTTGTCGTCTGTTTGGCTTGAGAACCTTTATGCACTTATTGCCTGTTGTATTTTTATTGTCGTCACCTTGCTAGCGAAGCGTTTTACTTGAAGTGTTACTAAAAGGAAAAGAGGCGAGATAACGCCTCTTCGTTTATTCGACAATTCGCACCTGCTCACCCAAGCTTAGCGCAACATTGCTTTGTGTTTTTGCTTTATAAGGAAGTGATATGACGGACCAGCAACTTCAACATTATTATGATCAAAATACTCGGGCTAGGTGGCTGGCTTTATTAAGTGTCTGTTTGGCTATCTTTATTACCTCTGTCACCATGTCGGCTGCCAATATCGCTATTCCAAGTATTGCCCGTGACCTTGATGCCAGCGCGAAAGCCGTCAGTTGGATACCTACCAGTTTTTTATGGGGCAATATAGTCTTGCTTTTACCGGCAGGAAGGCTGGCTGATATGATTGGCCGAAAACGCATGTATATTCTCGGCGTCACCTTCTTCTCATTGTTTTCATTATGTATTTTCATAGTCAATGATATTAATTCTCTGCTCACCTTGAGGGTTTTTCAAGGTTTCTCAGTGGCGTTAATTACGGCAACTTCTATGGGGATTATTGGTGCTGTGTTTGCCAATTCAAACCGAGGTGCGGCACTAGGGATGACGTCCTCATCTGTCTACTTAGGCTTGAGTTGTGGGCCGATTATTGGTGGTTGGCTAACCGTGGAGTTTGGCTGGCGAGCCGTTTTTTGGATGCCAACGCCGGTTCTATTAGCCTCTCTATTGTTAATCTTCATTTTTGTTAAAGGTGAATGGAAATCATTAAAAGTGGAGACTCTAGATAAGGTCGGCAGTGTTTTATTTGCCGCCTGGGTCAGTGCTTTTTTTATCGGTATGTCGGATGTCGAAGAGATGTCTAATTTTGCATTATTAATATTGGGTATCGGGTTATTTTTCCTGTTTATAAAGCAGCAGGCGAATGCCGCTTCGCCTTTAATTCGCATTCGTGCCCTGCGCGCAAATCGTATTTTTAGTCGCTCGATACTGTCTAGTTTTTTGATGTACAGTGCTAACTTCCCCATCGTATTTTTGATGAGCTTGTATCTGCAATATATCCATCAGCTATCCCCATTGGAAGCGGGTCAGTTAGTCTTGATTCAAACCTTTATTATGATGATATTGGCCCCTATTGCAGGACGCTTATCCGATAGATATGAACCCAGGTATTTGGCTACGGGGGGTTGCTTCAGTTTTGCCATCGGCCTCGCCATCCTGCTCTGGATCGACATGGATACTTCCCTGACGTATATCTTTGTCGGCTTGATCTTCCTTGGCATAGGCTTTGGCTTGTTTTCGTCACCTAACAATAATGCCATCATAAGTTCAGCTTCGAAGGATAAGTTGAGTATAGCGTCTGCTCTTTTGGGCTTGTCTAGAAATATGGGCAATATGTTTAGTACGGCGATTGTGATGATGCTGATGTCGGTGATGCTGGGTAGTCAAAGCATAGGGGCTGATAATTTAGATCAGTTGTTAGCAGTTATCAGGATTGTTTTAGTGCTGACATTGATAAGTGCATTGAGCGCCTGTTATTTCTCTTTCACGCGTGGTCAGATTCACCAAAAGTAAGTATCAGACTGCATTCTTTAGGAATGCCAGACATAAAAAAAGCCCCAATGGGGCTTTTTTTATCGAACAACTTATTGCGAATTACGAATATTACCCTGTGTTAAGAAGGTAAAGACTTCATCTGCCAAAGATTTAGCTGCTTTTTTATAGGCAGCTTGTTTAGCTTGTTCAGGTGTGGCTGAGATACCACGACCCGTTAAGCTCCAGCTGGCAAGCATACTTGAGTTATCCTGATTAACTTCATCAAGAGAAGCATTTAGGTTAACAAACTGGTATGTACGGCCTTCTTTAATCTGCTTATTTGTACTGATATGCAGGTTAATTCGCAGGGGCGCATTAGACTTAGTGGCTGGCGTTAAACCTTTTTGTGTTAGTTCACTGCGTAATACTTTGACCAGAGCCTTGCTACCCGCTGACTGACTACTGACTTGAATTGCAAGTTTGCTGAGCAACTGAGATAGCTGAAGCTCGAGACTTTTAATCGTGTCAGTTTTCTGTGAGCCAAGGTTGGCGCTGGTACTGTAAAGCTGTAGTAAATCTAACTTTTGAGCGCGTTCAGAAAGTAAAGGTAGAGCAGGTAAAATAGATTGCCATTGATCTACCAGGTCACCTTTTTTGTCTGCTTTAGCGGCAATGTCCTCAAGTTGAGTATCGATTTCATCTAATTCACGACGAATCTTACTGCTAATTTTAGCTCGATCAAATCGTTGTAAAACATAGACGTATTGACCTGTCGCTACATTCTCGATCGTTTCACTTTGCTCCAGCACCAAAGATTCTGTATCCATACGAGTCGTTGAAGAGAACGCCTTCAATACCTGTTCGGATTGAGAATTAGTCTGACTTACTTGAGTACTTTGAACATTACTCTGCGACACAGTCACCCTAAGCTGATTTGCCATATCGGCATTCGCTTGTTGACGAGCACTTTTAATATCAGCAACCAAATCTTTGGTTTGAATTACACTGCCCACACCATAGAGATAGCGCTTATCTATTGGTGGTGAGAGCACCCAGCTTGGAATCGCATTTTTAGGCGAGCTATTAAGTGTGCTGCTTGTACCTTGACTAGCGGCACTCTTGGGTTGCTTGACTTCGCTGATTACTTTAGCGGGTTCGCTGGCAACTTTAGTGGGTTCGCTAACGTCATCTGTTTTCACAAATAGCTCGGTGCAAGCACCGAGCATAAAAGTAGACGCGATTATTAAAGTACGAGTAAGCATGTTAGAAGAAGCTCTTGTCGGCTAGTTTTTTAAGTTTTTTCTGGCCATTCCAAACTTCTCTGTTGGTGGTCATGTCAATCAACTTAAGGTCAACTTGATAGAAGGTCACACGTTGGTCGCCATCGGAATCAACAATGGAGTTAATTGTGCCTGATAGGGCAAAACCAGCACCTTGTTCTTCACCGAACTGTGCAGCAGTACCGTCGGCAGAATTAAGCTCTTGATCTTCTCTTTCGGTACGAATGTCTTCACGTTCACTCCCTGAAACCACAAAATCAACTTTACCTGCGCGCAAAAGTGAACGCTTGATATCGTTGATGAAGGTATCAACAGGAATATGTTCATGGCTCTTGTTACGAATGCTTTGCACTATTACTGCAGGGTTGCCTGAATGTTTGAAGCTATAGTCTCTAAACCAAGGGAAAGACAACATATCTGTCATCATCTCTTCTGCGACTAAGCTCGAATCTTTATCATTCCAACGGTCAGATAATGCGATTTCTTCATTCACATCAACACGTTTAATACTGGTTGAGCCACAAGCCATTAACATCAGGCTAAGGATACCAACGGTGAGGGTTTTCCACGAAAAACTAGTCATTTTTTGCTTCCTTTATTAGCAATGTCTAAAACCTTAATCTCTAAGGTGAGGTTATATCAAATGTTAGTGAGGGTTACGAATATTCCAGACTTTAATTTGGTTTTTATTGAGCTCAAACTCTGCCAAGTTAAAACGCTTCGCCTTGGCATCATAAACAAAGGACTGCAGCCCAGGCTTAGTCGGTTGTCTTGTTAAACGTACTTGAGCAGGTAAGGTTGACCAATTGCGAGACTCAGAGGACGCAGACGCCATCACTGCAAGTTTACCGACTAAACCTAATAATAGGCTGGTCGTTTCATCTTGAACTTCACTCGTTACTTTATAGGCTAGATAATTACGAGAAAGTTCCCTTAATAGGGTTTCATAGATATCACGGCTAGCTTGACTCAGTTGCACCTGCACTGTGATATCCGCTAAAGATGTCATCCGCACGGCTTGGCTTTTCGTCGTCGTTTTATCAAGTAAACTCGAGCTTAGCTTAGTCTGGGTATTATCCAGTACAAAAGGGTCATAATATGGCACCGCAATGCGTACAGGCGCATCATATAACATCTGATCAATGCCCAGTGACTCTAATGAGCGCCAACCCGCGTTGCCTAAGATAATACGCTTAGTAAAGACACCTGAGAAAGTATTCCAAGCACCGCCTGCCTGATAGTTTGCAAACAAGTTTAATAGCCCTTGGTCTGCATAAACCATACTAAACCAACGGGACGCATTGTTCGCATCTTGATGTGAACCCGTATAAAGAGGCTCTAAAACAAGTGAGTAGCTATTAGGTGATGCATAGAGCATTAAATTGAGTTCTTTACGCTCAGGCACAAAGCCCTGTTCTTCCAATACTACAATTTCAGCCGTTTTTTCATCGTATTCTGCTAATAGGGCCTGAAATGACTCATCCAGTTTTTCTTTAGCAAGGGCTGGGTATTCACTTTGCCAGCCGCCGCCTTTCTTCATCATTCGTATGGTATCTAACCAAGCCCTTTGACCCGCATCAGCGGGTAGTTTGTACTGCTTGGTATAACCTTTGTCATAAAGTTCAGCAGCGGACTGGTAAGAAATCCTAGCATCATCATATTCACCGCTAAGTTCATACTGTAAACCTTCCATGTACCTTGCCCATGCATCATCACGATAAGCAAAATCGTCACTATGAATGCCGCCAGTATAAAATCCAGATAACCAATCTAATGCTTTTTTCATGAATGCTTGATTGTCACCATCTATATCATCATAACTGGGTGTGATGGCGGCAATTTCATTGAGTTTAATGTCTATTCGACGTGCCTCAACAAGGGCTGAATCCAGTAAGTTTTGACGCTGATGGCGGTTTGTACTTTGCTCAGAAAGTGCCAAGTAGTTGAGTGATTTAAAGAAGTTAATATAAACCCGCTCAAAACCTGATGGTTGGAAGTCGCCTTGCATTGGGTTGGCGAGTAGCGACCAAGAGCGACTGCTAATACTTTCTTCTAAAAAAGTATCACTGAGCTTTTCTGCTTGCTCTAGTAGTTGGTTGCTGCGTTCATAGTCACCCTGATACTGGGCAAGAGCGCCCGCTTCTAAGAGACGAAGAAGGTGGTTTTGTGAACTATCAAGCGCATCATTGATGACCTCTTCAGCTTCTTGCCATTGACCTTGATGGGCCAGTTCAAGGCCATCATTAATGTCTTGATTATAGGTGGCGCAACCTGAAAGAAATAATACAGATAGAAGGGCGAGGTAAGCGCTTCTAAAGTCCTTTTTGCATATATTCATGAGTAAACAACACAAGTATTAGGGCAATACAGGCACAGTAAAGTACTAACCAGCGCATTTTCATGCAGCGGACACAAGGTTTCTTCTTGCGAGTACTTTTGGATTTCGCCATGTTCTTCCCTGGGTGATTGGAAATAGTTAGCTAGTTGTTTATAACACAAAAAAAAGGGCAATTAAGCCCTTCTTTTTGATAACACATTACTTTATTGCGCTGTTTCTTCTGCTTGCTGCTTTTTAAGACTATCCATATAAAGCGCATCAAAATTAACAGGAGCCAGCATCAAGGCAGGGAAGCTACCTTTAACGCAAAGAGCATCAATGTTTTCACGAGCATAAGGGAACACAGTACCCGGGCAGAACGCGCCTAGTGCGTGGTGAAGCTGCTGATCATCAAGACCAGAAATAGCAAATAGACCACCTTGTTGAACTTGTACTAAGAACGCATTTTCGCCGTTATTTTTAACATTCACGGTGACTTCTAAGACCACTTCATACAGGTTCTCACCAACTTGGCGACTTTTAGTATTTAGCTCTAGACCAACTTCTGGTTTCCACTCTTCTTGAAAAACCATAGGAGAACGTGGAGATTCAAACGAGATGTCTTTTAAAAAGATACGCTGTAGTGCAAGTTGTGGTGCAACTGCTTCTGTATTTTCAGCCATTGTATTTCCTTAGTCTTATGTCTTTATTAGTATTTTAAGTCTTAATTTAAAACATTACTGCGTTAGCAATGTATCTAACTGACCACTACGTTCCAAGGCAAATAATTCATCACATCCGCCGATATGCTGCTCTTGGATCCAGATTTGAGGCACCGATGTACGGCCGCTCTTATCTGTCATTTCTCGGCGTAAAGCAGACTGGCCATCAACACATATTTCGTTGAACTCAACCTGCTTCATTTTTAACAATTGCTTAGCTCTGATACAAAAAGGGCAATAGTCACTTGAATAAATTGATACTTGGGACATTTTGACCTCTCTAACTTGTTACTAATGGCAGATTCGCACCTTGCCATTCAGCAATACCGCCTTGCATTTTATAAACGTTATAACCTTCTTTCTGCAGCTCTTTAGCACTTGCACCTGAAGTCATACCTGTCTTACACACTAAGATGATGGGGTTTGATTTGTGATTCTCAAGTGTCTTCATCTGATCTTTTAATTTAGTCGAGGGAATATTAATCGCATTCGTGATATGCCCCGTTTTAAACTCTGCAGCAGGACGAATATCAAGCACGACAGCGGACTCATTATTCATCATGGTGGTCGCTTCTGCTGTGGATAAGCTATTTGGTCCACCTTTTTTCTCGACCCATATAACAACTGCTAGCAGGGCTACAAAAAGGGATGCCATTTCCCAGTGGTTGGTGGCAAATTCAATTAGTTGGTTCATCATACTCGTAAGACCTATTAGACCTATCAAAAAACTGCTGGCATTATACACGGCAAAAGCAAGGCGTACATGATAGAAAGCGGAATCTCATTGAGACTTGATTAAGTAAAGAGGGAAAAAGGCGTAAGGATATGACGATTAGAGTAATAAAAGGTGTGCTTAGCATCTTATTGGTGGTGCTCGTTTCTGCTTGTGCAAGTAATGCAAAACAAAACACATCAAGATCAGATGTTGCCAATCTGAGCGAAATTAACCTACTTAAGCAGCAGCGCTCTGAACTTCAGTTTCAATTTTCTCGTTTGGCGGATGAGTGGTGGCAAAGGCGTGGTGAACTTACCGATACGGGCTCTGACTTTCCATTGATATCAAATAACCCTGACACCATCAATGAGATTAATCGTTTACTACGTCAAAAAAACAATGAACTTCAGCAGCAACTTAAGGTGCTAGATCAGCAGGTCGAGGCTCGAAAAAGAGGCGAACTTGCTGGCAATAAATTAACTTTGTTATTGAAGTATGCAGGTTACAAAAAAAGCCATCAGGAAAAATCACAAGCTGTGGTAGCGAGTCAGATTGAGCTCATGCAAGGAGAGACTCGGATATGGTCGCTGTATTCTAAAAAAGGGGTTGCACTGCCCAGCATAAGAGTCACCTTGAGCGAAACAAACCATTTATTTATCGCAGGACAACTAATTGCTCAGTTAGATGTTAATGAAGAGACGCCAAGCTTTATTACCAGTGTCACCCTCTATGGTCAGCAAATCTATGCGGTCGGTCAATTGGATATGATGTTGGCACCGACTATTAAAAAATAGCGGTGCCAGCCATGCCTGAAACCTAGGAATGCTTTAATTATTGATTGGTTGAATCAAAAATCTTGTCGGCATTTCCTTCAATGAAGCTGTCAAAAATTTCACCGTTATCCATTTTATGACGTAAGGCGAACTCATAAAAACAAGATGGAATCTCAACCTTTTTAGTCGATGAAAATTCGAACTTAATTTTATCTGCCATAGTTGATGACTGCTCTAGGCAAAGCTCAGGTGTCCCTTTTATCAAACCACCGGTTTCATTTAAGGTATAACCTTCATCTAGCAGCATCTGATTAACACTTTCAATGGTGTCAAAGTTTTCAAGATGATTGATGCTCACTGTGAAGTGGTTAGCTTTAAGGCCCATGGTAGATAACCAAGCGGCATATTCACTTTCAGCGGCTAGTACTTGGTATTCTTCAAAAGTAGGCTTGCTCCATAGACGGCCTTGCCAAAAAACACTGGGCGATTGCACAACGAGCGGCGGAATCTGACTAACCAGCTTGTTGATAACTTCTTGCGCAACATCAGAAAGCTCATGTGATAATAGCTCACTCACAAAAATCTTAGGCTGAGTGGGATCTGAATGCTTGAAGCATTTAGCGAAAAGATGTTTCTTCTCAAACGTAAAAGCGCCGTAGGCTTGGTAGCCTATTTGTTCAAGCATGGGTGTTAGCTTTTCTAGACTAATTGGAGAGTTAGCAAAAGTACGAAATGCCACATGGTCATTCAGTACTTTCTCGCCTTTACTTTCAAACAGCTCTTGAATGCGTTTAGCTTGTGGCGTAACTGCAATATAGCTGTGCCATAGGGAATGAAAAAAATCTTGAACTAACATCTTTATATCCTATTTCGGTTTCACTGAATTTAGCTTTATCTAACTGTAGCGAATTTTTAGGGCAGTTAACAAAAGCTTAATTATCATCTTGTCATGCAAAAAAGTTGGGCATGATAGGTATCGTATTATTTTAACTGATATTTGTCAGGGTTCTTTGCGGTTGAGGTCCTTCGGCTGAAGCGTTTTTTGTAGGTCAAGTTTGCTATTTAATATGCTCTGCAATAGTCGACTGGGTAAACTTTGTGATTTGTGATGAGCCAAACCAACGATGCGTTTGAAGTTGGCGTCCTTGATAGGCCGTAGACAAATATCGATTCGTTGGCGAGCTGAATGTTCTGGTATGAGGGAGATACCAAGGCCGGCCGCGACTAAATCTAGCGCGTATTCCTCGGTTTTTACCTGAGCTCTGACATCTACCTGTATGCCTTGTTTGTGAATCAAATAGTGCCAAGACTCTATGATGTCACAGGGGGTACGGCTGATAAAAGGCAAACCATCAATCTGCTTAAGGCTGATGTCACTTTGCTTGGTAAGAGGGTGATGCGGCGCCATCGCCAGCACATAATTATCTTCCCACAGTGGATGAAATATATCATCACTGCTTAGGTATCTCTGGCAGGTAAACCTAAGGTCAGCCTGTTCTGACTCATCCACTAAATTGAGTTGTAAGTTGGGTACTTGTTCAAGCATGGTTTTAATGACCTGGCTCACTAAAGAGCCAGATAAAAAAGGCATCAAAGAAACCGACAAGTGTAAATTTGTTTGCTGAGAAATAAAGAGATTCGGCAAATTCTGTAAGTCGCTAATCATTTTGCAGGCATGAGGGTAAAGGTCTTTGGCATTATCCGTTGCCGTGACGCCCTTTGAGTGGCGAGTGAAAAGCGTGACTTTTAAGGACTCTTCCAATTGCGCAATCGTGGCAGAAATAGAGGGTTGGGCAACGAAACAGCGTTTTGCGGCGGCACTTAGGCTTTTTTCTTCATAGACGGCTTTAAAGTATCTGAGACTACGAATATCCATAGGATTGAACTCTATTAAACGAATAAAAAAGGAATTAAAGCATGAGTATGCGTCTGGCTATAGGAAAAAACTAGAGCATCACTAGGAAAAGTGTATTTCATCTTTGTTTGGGCTGGCAGTAATCTGGATGAAATCGTTTGTTTATTATTAATTTGAGGTGTTTATGTCGACTCTTACGTGTCTTGAAACCATTGGTGTTAACCGTCTACGCCAAGGTGATCATTTTTTCAGTGTACTCACAGGCAACCAAGAAACCTTGGGTCAAGGTGAAAACTTTACGGCATCAAGCCCTATTAATGGTGAACCACTATCATCATTCAACAATGCTAGCTTGGATCAGCTGTCTTCTGTTAATACGGAATTGCAGCAAGCATTTAAAACTTTTCGCAATGTTCCTGCTCCTGTTCGTGGTGAGCTAGTACGACGAATTGGCGACGAAGCTCGAAAATATAAAACCGAATTGGCGCAAGTTATCTCGTTAGAGTCAGGCAAAATCATGCCTGAAGCACTGGGTGAAGTACAAGAGTGGATTGATGTATGTGACTTTGCTGTAGGCCAATCAAGAATGCTACACGGTTTGTCTATTGTGAGTGAACGTCCAGGTCATAGAATGATGGAACAGTGGCATCCACTAGGTCCTATTGCTGTTATTACCGCCTTTAACTTCCCTATGGCTGTTTGGGCTTGGAATGGCATGCTAGGCCTTGTTTGTGGTAACCCGATATTGTTAAAACCATCTGAGAAAGCTCCTCTTTGTGCACTTGCCATGTATAGCATTGCGCAAAAAGTATTGGCAGATATGCCAGAAATTCCAAAAGCAGTCTGCAGTGTCATTATTGGTGATCGTCAAGTAGGCGAAGCCATGGCTGCATCTACAACCTACCCATTGGTTTCTGCAACAGGTTCAACCGCTATGGGTCGTCAAGTGGCACAAACTGTGGCGGGTCGTTTAGGCAGATCTTTATTAGAACTTGGCGGTAATAACGCCATGATAGTGTCTAAAACTGCTGACCTTGATCTTGCGCTTAGGGCAATTGTATTTTCTGCTGCAGGCACTGCGGGTCAGCGTTGTACGACATTACGCCGTCTCATTACGCATACCTCAGTCGTTGATGATCTGGTCTCCCGTTTAGTGAAGTCTTACGCGTCTTTACCGATAGGTGATCCATTGGTAGCGGGTTCTTTAGTTGGGCCTTTAGTCGATGAGCAAAGTTTCAATACCATGCAAGCAGCCTTAGAGGCAGCTAAAGCGCAAGGTGGTGAAGTGATTTTTGGTGGGCAACGTGTGACTGCCAATGTACCAAGCGGTGGTTTCTATGTGCAGCCTGCCATAGTACGTATCGCGCATGACGCTGATATTGTGAAACACGAAACTTTCGCACCTATCTTATATGTGATGACATTTGAAGATTTTGATGACGCGATCGAGATTCAGAACAATGTTCCTCAAGGTCTTTCTTCTGCTGTCTTCACTGAAAGCATGAGAGAAGCGGAAAGCTTTATGGCTCCAGCGGGCTCTGACTGTGGTATCGCCAACGTTAATATTGGTACTTCAGGTGCAGAAATTGGCGGTGCATTTGGTGGCGAAAAAGATACGGGCGGTGGTCGTGAAAGTGGCTCTGATGCATGGCGCAATTATATGCGTCGTACCACCAATACAGTGAACTATGGTGGTGACCTACCTTTGGCTCAAGGCATTGTCTTTGAGTAATGGTGAATGAGTTAAGTAAGCAATCACCAATGCTAGGAAAGGGACGCTGAAAACTTTCCTAGTACATTGAATCAATTTTGTTGGAGCAAAGATGACAGACTCTAATCACTCTCTATGGAAAGCTAGTGCCTCTGAGCAGTTGAATTTGGACCCATTAACTGAGTCCATTAAGCTTGATGTGGCGGTTGTGGGTGCGGGTTATTCTGGTTTATCTTGCGCGCTACATTTGGCTGAGAAAGGGTTGAATGTGGCTGTTCTTGAAGCGAATACGATTGCTTACGGTGGCTCTGGACGTAATGTCGGTTTGGTTAATGCGGGTCTGTGGATGCCACCCGATGAGGTTGAAGAGAAATTGGGTGCTGACGCTGCGGGCATTCTTTATGAATCACTGGCTCAAGCACCTGATTTGGTTTTTTCATTAATTGAGAAGTACCAAATTCAATGCGAAGCAACCCGTAATGGTACCTTGCATGCTGCTGTCGGTGAAGCGGGAGTAAGGCAGTTAGAAGATCGCTATTTACAACTCGAGAGTCGGTCTGCTCCGGTTCAAATATTGGGTAAGGAAATGGCGAGCTCACGTATTGGTTCAGGCTTTTTTTCGGGGGCCTTGTTTGATCCAAGAGCGGGCACCATTCAGCCTTTATCTTATGCACTAGGGTTAGCCAAAGCCGCAATCTCTCAATCGGTACGAATTTACGAACATACGCAAGTCATGCAGATTAAAGGGGATAAGGGGCATTGGCTCCTTAAGTGTTCAACGGGGGCGAGTGTTATCGCTGATAAAGTGGTGATGGCGACCAATGCTTACCCAGAACACATCTTTCCTGATCTCAAACAATCCTTCGTGCCTATTCAATATAGTCAGTTTGCCAGCCAGCCTTTACCTGATGCGCTACTGCAAAAAATATTGCCTAATAAAGAAGGCCTTTGGGATACCTGTACTGTGATGAGCTCTTTGCGTCTTGATCAAGCAGGTCGCTTGATATTTGGCGGAATGGGAGGGGCTGGTTTGAATACACGATTATTGCAATGGGCGGATAAACGGGTCAACCAACTTTTTGATTCTCTGCCCAAGCTTGATTGGCAATATGCTTGGAGCGGTAAAATCGCCTTTAGCGATGACCATCTTCCTCATTGTCATCAACTTGATGAGGGTATTTATGGTCTTGTTGGTTACAGTGGGCGAGGTATAGGGCCTGGCACAGTAATGGGAAAAGAGCTCGCTACTTATTTGTTGAACCCTGCTCATAAAATGCCCTTGGCCATCAGTAAATTACAGCCAGTTTCCATGCGAGAAATGAAGCGGACCTTTTATGAAGTAGGTGCTCATCTCTATCATTTTGCTCAAGTTAAAGGCTAATCCTGTATGCATTAATTTGGATGTAAATCCTGCAATAGCTATATTGAGAGCATTTTTAACCATTCCTGTTCATTTTTTCGAATAAATGGCTAAATTACGCACTTTTTAGTGTTGTCTTAGCCTAAACTCGGTTACAGTTTCTACCTTCTTATGTAACAAGTTGTGGCAAATTTAAATGCGCCGATACCTACCTTCGTCTACTGCGCTCAAATGCTTCGAAGCATCTGTACGACATCTGAGTTTTACCCGAGCCGCTCAAGAGTTACATCTCACACAAAGTGCCGTTAGCCGACAAATTCGCAACCTTGAAGACTTCCTTTCTAGAGACCTGTTTATTCGTCTTAATAAACGTTTGGTTTTGACCGGGACAGGGGCTGCCTATTACAAAGAAGTGGTACCCTTGCTTGACGGTATGGAAAGCGCTTGTTTAAAAATGTTGCACCGCGAAGACGAAAAAATATCATTAAATCTAGCCTCTTTACCGACCTTGGCGTCTTATTGGTTAGTGCCTAAATTGGCCCGTTTTCAGCGTGAGCACTCGCAATATAATATCAAGGTCAATGCCATGGATGTGACCGATAACCTTGATCCTAAGCACACTGATGTGATTTTGCATTATGGCGGTGATCATTGGCCTAAAGGTGTGTCTCATCACTTGATGAATGAGCATGTTATCCCTGTCTGTTCGCCTGCACTGTTAGCTGAAAAAGGGTTAAGCGTTGATACCTCAAAGCGCAGTGACATTAGTTTATTTCCCTTGATGCATCTAACTTCACGTAGCAATGCTTGGTCTGAATGGATGGCACAGCATGAGCTGGCTGCGAGTCACTTAACGGGCCCAGGTTTTGAGCATTTTCATATGCTTTTAGAAGCGGCTAAATCAGGTATGGGCGTTGCAATCATGCCAACTATGATAGTCAAAGACGCACTGGCCTCTGGTGTACTGGTAGCGCCTTTTGGCGAGGCGTGTATGACTCCTCATGAATACTTCCTTTCTTATCCTGCTAATAAAGCTGACCTTGAGCAAGTGGTGACATTTCGCGACTGGTTATTAAGCCAAGTAGACATGCAGACATCACTCGAGCCTTTAACCGTCGGATAATCAAACAAAATCAGCCTTAAGTTTCTGAGATCTTGTAACAAAATTACAAGCCTGTGTTAGTATCGAAATATAACGATTATTTAACTTAACGGGTATCGGTACAATGGCGAAGAAGACAACCGCACTTTTTATTTTGGATGGCTGGGGCTATAGCGAAACATCTAAATCAAACGCAATTGCAGCGGCAAACACACCTAATTGGGACAAGCTATGGCAAACCAGGCCCCATAGTTTGATTCAAACATCGGGTATGGCAGTGGGCTTACCTGAAGGTCAAATGGGTAATTCTGAAGTGGGGCACATGAATCTGGGTGCCGGTCGTACTGTATATCAAAATTTCACTCGTATCGGTAAAGCGATTGAAGACGGTGACTTTTTTGAAAATGAAGCGCTAGTTAATGCGATCAATGCGGCGGTTAATGCTAATAAAGCGGTACATATTTTAGGCTTGTTATCAGCAGGTGGTGTACACAGTCATCATCATCAAATTATGGCCATGTGTGAAATGGCGGTTAAACGCGGTGCCAAACAGGTTTATGTTCACGGTTTTACCGATGGGCGAGATACGCCACCACGTTCTGCGCAAGGTCCGGTAGCTGAGCTTGAAGCGAAATTGGCTGAATTAGGTACCGGTCGTATTGCAACCTTAACGGGGCGTTATTTTGCAATGGATAGGGATAATCGTTGGGACCGTGTTAAAACGGCGTATGATGCGATTGTATCGGGCCAGGCTCAACATCATGCCGCGACGTCTGAAGGCGCTATTTTAGCGGCCTATGAAAAAGATCAAAATGATGAATTCATACCTGCCACCATCATTGGCGATGCGGTAACGATAGCTGATGGTGACGCGATTGTGTTTGCTAATTTCCGTCCTGATCGTGCCCGTGAATTAACTCGCGCTATTACTGAGGCTGACTTTACTGGCTTTGAACGTGACGTGATTCCGAATTACAGCCAATTTGTCACCTTTACAGAATATGCCTCTGATATTCAGTCGAGCGTCGCCTTTCCCCCTATTGCCCTATCTAATACCTTAGGTGAAGTACTGGCTAAACTGGGGAAAACACAATTACGTATCGCAGAGACCGAAAAGTATGCCCATGTAACTTTCTTTTTTAATGGTGGTGAAGAAGCACTATTTGAAGGTGAAGAAAGATCACTGATTCCATCGCCTGATGTAGCAACTTATGATTTGAAACCCGAAATGAGTGCCCCAGAAGTGACAGATAAACTGGTGGAAGTGATTACGCAAGGTAAATACGATACCATTATTTGCAACTTTGCTAACGGCGACATGGTAGGTCACAGCGGTATTTTTGAGGCTGCGGTGAAAGCAGTGGAAGCTGTTGATGCTTGTATCGGTCGTGTTTTAGTGGCTTTGGAAGCGAACGGTGGTGCCTGCTTGATCACAGCCGACCATGGTAATGTTGAGCAAATGTTGAGTGATGATGGCAGTCAGCCTTTAACCTCTCATACAATTGAGCCCGTACCTTTGGTATTGGTCTCACCGGATGCGAGTTTGTCGATTAAAGAGGGGGCTTTGAGTGATATTGCGCCCACAATATTGGAAATGATGAACATTGAAGCACCTGCTGAAATGACAGGGCGTAGCTTACTGCTACGTGACTAATCATCTTAAATTGATTTAAAAAGTGGTAATGACTTTATGGGCAAATTGTTAACTATCTTGTTTATTGGTCTTTGCTCCTTTATCTCACTACAGCTAAGTGCCGCAGAACCTCAATCTGCGGCCGAAGCTGAGCAACAAATTAAAGCTTTGCAAAAAGAGTTAAAGTCGCTCGGGGTGTGGTTAGAAGAGGTGCAGTCTGAAAAATCGCAAGTAGAGGGTCAGTTAGAAGATAAAGAAAAATCTATTAATGAGCTTCTGAAACAAATTAATACCATTCAAGACAATATTAAACAGAGTGACGGCCAGCTCAAGGAGTTGGCCGAGAAACAACGAAGGCTGAAAACAAATATTCAGCAACAGAATCAACAAATAGCCGCCCAAATAAGGGCGGTTTATCGTTCTGGTGAGCAAGAAGGCATGAAATTCTTGCTCGATGGCCGTACGCCTGAAGAGATAGTGCGAATGGTGAGATATAACCGATATTTCTCCCAAGCACGCCAATCTTTAATTAATGGCTATGGAATACAGGTAAATGAACTAAGCTTAATTGAAAAGAGCATGCGCTCTCATAGGGCGCAGCAAGCGCGAGAACAAGCGAGACTGTCAGAAGAGCGGAAGGTGTTAGCCAAGCAACAAAAAGAGCGTCACCAGATTCTGGCGAAACTTCAAAAAGATCTTAGAACAGGAGGCAGTAAAGCAAAGACTTTAAAACGTAATCAACAACAACTGGAAGCCTTACTGTTTAAGTTAGAAGAGGCGCTTGCACAAATGCCAGTTATTGATGAAAACGTAGCGTTTGGTTCCTTGAAGGGCAAATTAAACAAGCCTCTGGGACGAATAAATGTGCTACGAGAGTCAGGGCAAGTGAACTTAGGTGGCGTAACATTGTCTGCCAAAGAAGGTACTAAGGTTAATGCGGTTTATCATGGAAGGGTTATCTTCTCTGATTGGCTTAGGGGATTTGGATTAGTGCTCATTTTGGATCATGGTGATGGCTATATGTCTTTATATGGTTATAACCAAAGCTTGCTCAAAGAAGTCGGAGAATGGGTAAATACGAATGACCCAATTGCGACTGTCGGGAGTTCAGGTGGTCGTACTATACCGGGGCTATTTTTCTCTATTCGTCATAACGGTACCCCCGTTAACCCGCTAAAGTGGGTAAAACAAGGCTAAGCGTGCTTACCTGCACTAAAAGTGAGAGCCACTTGTCTCATAGATCTTAGTTCTATAAGCATGGACAGTCAGAGGTTCAAGTATGAAATGGTTTAAAGAATTAAGTGCTGGTGTAATGCTCATTGCTTTGAGTAGTGCTCCTGTGCAAGCCAAAGAGCAACAGGTCCCGTTAGCGGAAATTCAATCCTTTGTTGAGTCGTTCGAAACCATTAGTCAAGGTTATGTGGATGAACTAACAGATCAACAGATTTTAAGTAAAGCGCTAAAAGGAATGGTTGCCGCCCTCGACCCCCATTCTGAATATTTAACCCGTGAAGAAATCTCTAAATTTCGAGAAATGACATCAGGAAAATATGCCGGTGTCGGCATAGAAGTCGAAATGATAGAGGGGCAATTGGTCATCGTTTCTCCTATTGATGGCTCACCTGCTGCCAATGCTGGCCTCAGGCCGGGAGATACAGTATTACGTATAGACGATACCTTGATCAATGATATGGGTCTGCAGGAAGTGATTGTTTTAATGCGTGGTGAGATAGGTACCAGTATACATTTGACGATTGAAAGAGAGGGTGACTTACAAGATTTTGATATTAAGCGTGGTCTAGTACAAAGTGCCAGTGTGACAAATAAGTGGTTAGATGACGATGTGGGGTATGTGCGAATTAGTCAATTTCAGGGCAGCACTGGTGTAGAGTTTCAAAAAGCACTTGAATCTATGAAAGCAGAGCACCCTCTTGGAGGGCTAGTACTCGATTTAAGAAATAACCCGGGTGGTGTCTTGCAAGGAGCGGTATCTGTGGTTGATGCCTTTTTAAGTGACGGCATTATTGTTTATACCGATGGTCGTCATAAAATGTCTAAAGCTCAGTTTAATGCCACTAAGACCAAGTACCTTGATGCTGTGCCAACGGTGGTTTTGGTGAATTCAGGTTCTGCCTCAGCGTCTGAGATAGTCGCGGGAGCACTTCAGGATCATAAACGTGCGGTTATAATGGGTACTGAAACATTCGGTAAAGGAACAGTGCAGACGGTCGTACCACTGACTGACGGTTCTGCGATCAAATTAACGACTGCTTTGTACTACACCCCCAAAGGTCGCTCTATTCAGGCCCAAGGGATTATTCCTGATATGGAAGTGCCGCAAGCAAACCTTATTTTGCAAGACCCAGGCTTTATTGTAAAAGAAGCTGATTTGAGTGGTCATATTCCAAATGGACTCGGTGGTGAGGATAGAAACGGTCTAGATGCTCAAAATAACGTCGATGATATCGCAAATAATGATTTTCAACTGTTTCAGGCCTTGTCTGTTCTGAAAGCCTTCCCTAAACTTGTGCCTCAATAAAACCTGTTCTAGTTGAGATATTATGTTTGACCCACTTCTGCGAGTTTTGAAAAACTCGCAGCTTCTACTTGTAAGCGCTGCTTTTTCATTATCCTTTCCTATTTATGCCTCTGACTCTGGCCCTGCGCTTGATAACGAAACGGCTGTTATAGCGCAACCCATCGATTTGATCGTCGACAAAGTCACAGATGTGATTGCGGAACCCGTTATTCTTACCCCTGAAGTGGGTGAGGTGGATGTTTCTACTCAAGTCGCTGGTCCTGAGCTTGTTTCCCAATCAGAGGAATCGCAGCTAGAGATACTGCCAGCAGAAACACGAAAAGTAGAGAGTCAAAAGGTAGAACAGGCGGTTATTGACGATTTAAATAAAATAAAGCCTGTTACTCAAACCCAGCCTTTGGGTCCTTTATTAAGTCTACCTAAGTCAACTGGAGCTCAAAAACAAAACAATTTACTCAGTTTTCCCGCTGCTAATTTCTCAGTGAGTAAAGAGGGTGAGTCATTGGATTTTCTGTGGCAAAAAACCTTTCCTGTTCAGAACCAGTCAGAACCGCAAAAAAACTTGCTAGAAACAAAGAACATAGTCTCTGAAGACGAGACTAAGGAAGCCGTGGTTCTAGTCGACGACAGACCGACCATTACGATTATTATTGATGACCTTGGCTATAATCGAAGAGGGATGGAAGAGTCTTTAGCGTTACCTGTGGAGGTGGCGCTTGCCATTTTACCCCATACGCCGTTTTCTAAAAAAACAGCCAATGCAGCGACAGAACAAGAACGTACTATTATGTTGCATGTGCCAATGGAGAATGAAAGGGAGCTTAAATTAGGGCCGGGTGGACTCTATCGAAATATGGGCGAAGCTGAATTAAAGGCCACACTCAAAAAAGGCATTGAAAGTGTGCCGGGCATTTCTGGTATCAACAACCATATGGGCAGTTTATTAACTCAAGATGTTGAAAGCATGAAATGGGTGATGGAAGTTATTCAGCCGATGGAACTCTTTTTTGTGGATAGTCTGACCAGCCCAAATAGTGTCGCTCTTGCTAAGGCGTTAAAATTTAACCTGACCACCACAATACGTGATGTCTTTTTGGACAATGTGCAAGAGGAAAAGGCGATAGACAGACAATTTCAGAGACTGTTAGCCATAGCCAGAAAACGCGGTAAAGCATTGGCGATTGGTCACCCTTATCCCTCAACCATGAGTTACCTTTCGAAACGTCTTGGTGAGCTCGAAAGTGAGGGTATAAGGTTAGTTTCGATCTCTGATTACGTCGAAGAAGCCAATTAATATGCATTAAACCTTAATTTAAAAACAATTAGATAAGTTACTTTTAAGAAAAATTCGTCATTTTTAAAAAATCAATATTCCACAATAACAGTCTGTATATCGTATAAAATCTGCTAAAAGCAATGGAAAAACCTGCCTATTACATAATAGGCAGGTTGTTTCTTTTGTAATCCTTTGTTCTTGTAATATATTATTTGGTTATTTATAGCTCAATTCTATTGACCTCTCTGCTGGTTAAAGATTAATGTTTACCCCATATTAAGTTGCGAAACAGAGTTAATCTGGCGCTTTATATGTTCCTAAGTGGGCTTCAAAAAGGCCTTCGATAGGGGCGCTTCTAGCTTTATATAATAATCATAAACTCGAAATGAGTAGGAGCTTGACTAATGTCAAATGCTATTGTGAAAAAATCTTTACTTTCTATCGCAATCGCTGGTGCTATGGGTGCATCAGTTCTAGCCCAAGCGGATGTCGTAATTGGTGTTGCAGGACCTCATACAGGGGCTTATGCCGCATTCGGTGAACAGTTATGGCGCGGTGCTGAACAAGCCGCTAAAGATATTAATGCCGCAGGTGGTGTTAATGGTGAAATGATTAAACTCGTTAAAGCAGATGATGCATGCGAGCCAAAACAAGCGGTAGCTGTCGCTAACCGTTTGGTTGATTTTGACGACGCTGTTGGCGTTGTTGGTCACTTCTGCTCTTCTTCTACCATACCCGCTTCCGCAATTTATGAAGAAGCCGGTGTTCTAATGGTAACGCCAGCCTCTACTAACCCGCGTGTAACTGATCGTGGTTTGTCTAATGTTTTCCGTGTTTGTGGTCGTGATGACCAACAGGGTGATGTTGCTGGTGCCTATATCATTAGTGAATTGAACGCGAAACGTGTTGCTATCATTCATGATAAAGATACTTACGGTAAAGGCTTAGCTGACGCAACTAAAGCGGCGCTAAACAATTATGGTCTTACTGAAGTGCTTTATGAAGGTCTAACCCGTGGCGAGAAAGATTTTAACGCTTTGGTAACTAAGATTCGTTCTGTTGATGCTGAAGTAGTTTACTTCGGTGGTCTTCACTCTGAAGCGGGTCCACTAGTACGTCAGTTACGTGAGCAAGGTTCGAAAGCAATCTTTGTTTCAGGTGACGGTATTGTATCTAACGAGTTTGCTGCAGTAGCAGGTTCGCCAGAATACATTAACGGTGTATTGATGACTTTCGGTGCTGATCCTCAATCTTACCCTGCTGGTAAGAAAGTGGTTAAGGTCTTTAAAGACAGCGGTTACGAGCCAGAAGGTTATACTCTGTACTCTTATGCAGCAATGCAGGTTGTTGTTGAAGCACTTAAACAAAATAACCTTGATCCAATCAAGGGCGCTACTTGGCTGAAATCTAACAGTGTATCAACTGTTATGGGCGTTAAAGATTTTGACTCTAAAGGCGATCTAAAAGTTTCTGATTACGTAATGTATGAATGGGATAACATGGGCAACTATGCACAAGTTAACTAACTCCCTGTTAGGTTAAATGGCATATTGCACGAAAATTACAGCTGGCATTAGCTGGCTGTAATTCCTTTCTAAGTTTTAAAATCCCCACGAGGTCTTACGATGGATATCGTTCTCCAACAGTTGGTTAACGGTCTTACCCTTGGGTCTGTTTACGGACTCATTGCTATCGGGTATACCATGGTATACGGCATTATCGGTATGATTAACTTCGCCCACGGCGATGTATACATGGTGTCCGCATACATTACTGCGATTGTTGTCGCATTATTATCTTTCTTCGGAATTGAATCTTTCCCGATTATTATTATCGGTACTTTATTTATCACTATCGCTATAACTGGCGCATATGGTTGGGCTATTGAGCAAATTGCATACCGTCCTCTGCGAAACTCTGGTCGTTTATCTGCATTGATTTCTGCGATCGGTATGTCCCTTATTCTGCAAAACTATGTACAAATCAGCCAAGGTGCACGTCAGCAAGGTATTCCTACCATGTTAACGGGTGCGGTACGCTTTGATATTGGCGATGGTTTTGTACAAATAACCTATATGAAATTGGTGATCTTGTTAGTGGCCTTCTTAGGTATGGGTACACTGACGTATATTATCCATAAAACAAAATTAGGTCGTATGTGTCGAGCGACACAGCAAGATAGAAAAATGGCGTCAATATTGGGTATTAATACCGACCGTATTATTTCTATTGTCTTCGTGATTGGTGCGTCAATGGCAGCCCTAGCGGGTGTCTTGATCACACTAGATTATGGTGCATTTGATTTCTATGTTGGTTTCATTATTGGTATTAAAGCCTTCACAGCAGCGGTATTAGGTGGCATTGGTTCATTGCCTGGCGCTATGTTGGGAGGAATCATACTCGGGGTGTCTGAATCTTTGTTTGCTGGTTTAATCAGTTCTGATTACAAAGATGTATTCTCTTTCTCCTTGCTTGTGATTATTTTGATTTTCCGTCCAAGTGGTCTGTTAGGTAAACCTGAGGTGGAGAAAGTTTAGATGAACGCAACTATTGATTACAAAAAGAGTGTTATCGACGCCATCATCGCGGGTCTAATGGCTTTGATCTTATTTGGCCCAGTGGTCGGTGTGGTTTTACAAGGCTATAGCTTTAACACTGAATTTGACCGAGTCGGTTGGATGGTGGCTATTGTGGCCATTGGACGATTTGCGATTTCAAGTTTCTTACAGTCAAATAAAGGTAAGGAAATGGTCTTTAAGCACAGTTCTGGCGATGACGCTGGTGTTGTGGTTAAGGCTCCAGGCCACAAATCGAATATGGTTTGGATCATTCCTGTTGTCATTCTTATAGGTCTACTGATTCCTTTCATTGCATCTAAGTATGTATTGACTGTCATCATTCTGGGTCTGATTTATGTCTTACTTGGCTTGGGTCTGAATATCGTTGTCGGTCTAGCGGGTTTGCTTGATTTAGGGTTTGTTGGTTTTTATGCCATCGGTGCTTATGGTTTGGCTTTGGGTTATGAATACCTTGGTTTGGGCTTTTGGTCCATGCTGCCAATCGCGGCTATTCTAGCGGCTTTTGCCGGTGCAATTTTAGGTTTCCCTGTGCTGCGAATGCATGGTGACTATCTGGCGATTGTGACCTTAGGTTTTGGTGAAATTATTCGATTGATATTGAATAACTGGGCCGATGTAACACATGGACCAAATGGTGTGTCTGCACCACTACCATCACTTTTCGGCTTAGAATTTAAACGGCGATCGAGTGAGGGAACCCCCTTCCATGAGTTTTTTAACTTGGACTACAACTCTGGCTTCAAATACATGTTTATCTACATGATTCTATTTGTTGTTGTATTGCTAGTACTTCATGTTAAGCAGCGTCTTGTAAAAATGCCGATTGGCCGTGCTTGGGAAGCGCTTCGTGAAGATGAAATAGCATGTCGTTCATTGGGTTTAAACCATGTATTGGTTAAGTTGTCTGCCTTTATGATGGGCGCGGCAGTCGCAGGTATTGCGGGTGTTTTCTTTGCAACTTACCAAGGCTTCGTTAATCCATCCTCATTCACCTTTATGGAGTCGGCTCTCATCTTAGCGATTGTTGTATTGGGTGGTATGGGTTCAACATTAGGGGTGGTGATTGCGGCCTTCTTCTTAACGGTCGCGCCAGAATTACTACGTGAATTTGCTGAATATCGCATCTTAATGTTCGGTATCTTGATGGTAGTTATGATGATTTGGAAACCGCGTGGTTTGGTAAGGGTGACACGAACAGGGTTTGCTACACGTAAGGGGGTATTGAAATGAAACAGGAAAATATCCTAGAAGTAGAAAACCTAGTGATGCATTTTGGTGGTATCAAAGCGTTAAACGATATTACCTTTGATATTAAGCGCGGCTCTGTGTCCGCTCTAATTGGTCCAAACGGTGCAGGTAAAACAACGGTATTCAACTGTTTGACTGGTTTTTATAAAGCAACAGGTGGCGTTATTACCTTGGGTGCTAAGGGTAAAGAAACCAGTGTCATTAAAGTGCTGGGTGAACCTTTTCAAACAAGTGATTATTTCTCTCCCTTGGCGTTTGCTAAAAGATTGAAATATAAAATGTTTGGGGGTTCTCATCTGGTTAACCGTGCGGGTCTTGCCCGTACTTTCCAAAACATTCGATTGTTTAAAGAAATGTCTGTGGTAGAGAACCTCTTGGTCGCTCAGCACATGACGGTTAAACGCAGCATGATAGCTGGCATTGCGAATACGGAAGCTTATAAAGAAGCTGAAGAAGAAGCGCTGCAAAAAGCCTTTTACTGGTTAGGCGTTGTCGATCTTGTTGCCCATGCTAACCGTCTTGCCGGTGAGCTTTCATATGGACAACAGCGACGTTTAGAGATCGCCCGTTCCATGTGTACCAATCCGGAAATCATTTGTTTGGATGAGCCTGCAGCGGGTCTAAATCCATCTGAAACAGCAGAATTAACCAAGATGATCCGTATTTTACGTGATGAGCACAATGTCACTGTGCTTTTGATCGAGCATGATATGGGGATGGTAATGGATATTTCTGATTATATTGTGGTGTTAGATCACGGTCAGGTAATAGCAGATGGCGGCCCGGATGAAATTAAAAATAATCCGAAAGTAATCGCCGCGTATCTAGGTGCTGAAGAAGATGACGAAGAGGTGAGCCTATGACCACATTGATGCAATTTAAGGACGTTGATGTCTATTACGGACCGATTCAGGCACTTAAAAAAGTCTCTTTAGATGTCAATACTGGTGAAATTGTGACCTTAATTGGCTCCAATGGCGCGGGTAAATCAACCTTGCTAATGTCGATATTTGGTCAACCCAGAGTCGCCTCTGGTGAGATTATTTATCGCGGTGAAGATATCTCAAAAAAATCTGCTCACTATGTGGCATCAAATGGTTTGGCTCAATCACCAGAAGGGCGTCGTGTCTTTCCTGGTATGTCGGTGGAAGAAAACCTTTTGATGGGTACTATTCCAATTGGAATGGAACATGCTCAAGCGGATATGCAAAAGATGTTTGAAATCTTTCCGCGTTTGAAAGAAAGACGTAATCAGCGTGCGTCTACCATGTCTGGTGGTGAACAACAGATGCTGGCGATAGCGCGTGCTTTGATGAGTCGACCAAAACTTTTGCTACTTGATGAGCCGAGCCTGGGTCTAGCGCCTATTGTGGTAAAGCAAATCTTTAGAGTACTTAAAGATGTTGCCGACTCAGGAATGACTATTTTCTTAGTAGAGCAAAATGCGAACCATGCATTGAAACTCGCTGACCGTGGTTATGTGATGGTTAATGGTGAAATCCGTATGACAGGAACAGGTGATGAACTGCTGGTAAACCCAGATGTTCGTGATGCGTACCTAGGCGGACACTAAGCGTTAGCTGAACAATAAGAAACCTAGTCTCTTTCACGAGAGGCTAGGTTTTTTTGTTTTAAAAGAGTCTGTTATTGTCTAATTAGCTGATCATCTAATAGGTTTTTGATTTGAGAAGGCTGTTTAGCTTGGCCGAGCGGAGAGTCAAAAACCGCATCGATCTGCCCGTTAAAGTAGTTCAATACCTGTCTCATATTTAGGGCTGGCGCTAAGCCTGCTGGATTGGCAGACGTGGAGACTATGCAGCCGTTAAATGCCTGACAAAGTGCCTGCACGCCAGTATGCTGACTCAACCTTAGGGCAATGCTTTGATGATCACCACGGATCCAATTTGGTGAGATATTCTGATCGGCTACTATCCAACTGGTTGGGCTGTCGTATGAGGCAAGCAACTTAGTCTGCAAGGTTATAGGTAGGTGCTTAAGCCAGGGGGCTAAATGAGTATCATCGCCAGCGACTAGTATCATGCCTTTGCTCATAGGACGAGATTTGATGTTAAGTAGCTTGATAACCGCTGCTTGATTTTTGGGATCGCAGCCAAGGCCCCAAACCGCTTCAGTGGGGTAAGCAATAATGCCACCCTTATTGAGGATGTCAGTAATGATAAAAGGGTCAGAGGTAATGATCATCTTGATATAATTTCAATCGGTGTTTGGATAAAACAGGAGGGTATCTAACTAAATGATAGCGTAATGACACCAGCTGAATCTAAGCCTCAGAAAGAGATCTGAGGCTAGAGTCTAGACATGTCTTAAGACATTGTTGCGATCTTTTCTTTCAATTCAGCAATCTTGCTAGTCATTACTTTTTCTAGGTGTACTAGTTCTTCAACAAGTTCGGCTTTTGTGATTCGATCTTCTTTTTGCTTACCGACGATTTTACCTAGTTCTTCAACGGCTCTTAATACAACAAGAGAAGGTTCTTGAACTTGGCGGTAAGTTTGTTGGCCACCGTCAGCTAAGACAGTTTTAGTTGAACGACCGAATTTAAACTTTTTACTTTTTGGAAGTAACGAACCTTTTTCACGACGGTAATAAACCTTTAAAACGTCATAGCCATTTTCATAACGAAGTGTAAATTTCTCGATGTCGTCAAAACTCGTGACGCCCATTGATTCCAAAGTTTGATACATATTGATTGTCCTATCAGCTTATTTGCTTTTATAAAAAAATAAAAATCTTCCTATCTATTTAATAGGAAGCAGTGCGGTTAAAAAGCTGATGTCTCTGGTAGAGGCTTATTGAATAGCTTTCATAACCACATTAGTTCATTACTAAATTATTGTGGGTACGAAAGCAAGTTTTTAAAGGTTAAATGAATGGAATTCGTAAAAACTCCTTTCTAATTAAAAATTAAGCTGATTTAAGTCGAATTTCAGAGAAAAACGGCCACTTCCCTAGTCATCTTGTTCCGTGCTATCTATACCGAGTTCTTTGATTTTACGAGTCAGAGTATTACGACCCCAACCTAATAATAATGATGCATCTCGACGCCTTCCTGCTGTATGCGCTAAGGCTGTTTCAATCATAATACGTTCAAATTTCGGCACGGCTTCATCTAAAATCGCTTTCTGGCCTTGAGATAAAGCCTCATCTACCCAAGTTTTAAGAGCGTCTTCCCAGCTTGCATAATTGCTTTCTACCGGTGTACTTTCGAGTAGTTCCGGTGGTAAGTCTTGCACCAATACTTCGCGCCCAGAGGCCATGACAATTAACCAGCGGCAGGTATTTTCTAATTGACGCACATTGCCAGGCCATTCCATCCTTGCTAAATAATCCTCGGTTTCTTTGGAAAGAAGTTTAGGCTCAACCGCCAGCTCTTCTGCTGCTCTTTTTAAAAAGTGTCGAGCCAGTTGAGGGATATCTTCACGGCGTTCAGCAAGCTTAGGCAAATGTACACGTATTACATTTAAGCGATGAAATAAATCTTCCCGAAATGAGCCTTCAGTGACCAGACTCTCTAGGTTTTGGTGAGTCGCCGCTATGATGCGAACATCCACCTTGACTGGTATGTGGCCACCAACACGATAAAATTCGCCATCGGCTAAGACTCGTAATAGACGAGTCTGAGTTTCTGCTGGCATATCACCAATTTCATCAAGAAATAGGGTGCCGCCATTAGCTTGCTCGAAGCGTCCTCGTCTTAATGTATTCGCACCTGTAAAAGCGCCTTTTTCATGACCAAATAATTCTGACTCAATTAAATCGCGAGGAATCGCCGCCATATTAAGAGCAATAAAGGGGCTAGCGGATCTTGGGCTATGTTTATGTAGCGCATGAGCAACGAGCTCTTTACCTGTGCCAGATTCACCATTGATTAATACGGTGATGTTGGAATTGGCTAAACGACCAATAGCACGAAAAACTTCCTGCATTGCCGGCGCTTCACCGATAATTTCTTTTGCCTCTACTTCAACTTCGGGTTCAGGTGTCAGCTCTTCATCTTCGATAGTCGGCATGGATTTGTGATGATGTAGGATGGCGCGCTTAACAAGGCTGACCGCTTCTTCCACATCAAACGGCTTGGGAAGGTACTCAAAAGCACCTCCCTGATAAGAGGCAACGGCACTGTCTAAATCAGAGTGAGCTGTCATTATGATAACGGGCAGGTAAGGGTTATCTTCTTGAATCTTAGTGAGTAGCGTTAGGCCATCCATGCCTGGCATACGGATATCACTAATGATGACACTGGGCTTTTCATCGACTAATAAATTCAATAGCGCTTCAGCGTTATCAAATGACTTTGATTGAATGCCTTCTTGTTCCAATGTTTTTTCTAATACCCAGCGAATTGATCTGTCGTCATCGACTATCCATACTGTGTCTTGTTGTGACATGTCTCTCTCCTTGCCTCAATGATTGCTTTCGATGGGCAGTAATATATTAAATAGGGTCTGATGATGTTCACGTTTACATTCGATGAGACCGTCGTGTTGATTTATAATTGATTGTGCAATTGATAGGCCAAGTCCTGTTCCATCGGCTCTGCCGCTTACCATAGGGTAAAACAAGGTTTTTAAAATGGCTGATGGAATGCCGGGGCCATTATCAATAACACTGATTTTGCAGACCAGTTTGTGGCGCTTAGAGCCTATGGTGAATTGACGTAATGCGCGTGTCATTATCCGTATTTGTTTATCTTCCTGGGAATCATCTTGCAGCAAGGCTTGCATGGCATTTCTGACCACATTCAGTAATGCCTGAATGAGCTGAGAGCTATCGCCCATAATATCGGGAATACTCGGGTCATAATCTCGAATGAAGCGTACCCGCTCATCCGCTTCAACTGTCACCAGCTGGTTGACGCGTTCTATGACCTTATGAACATTAATAGACTCTTTTTTAGGCAGCTGTCTGGGTCCTAATAGCCGATCAACTAAATCCCTTAGACGGTCTGATTCTTCAATGATGACCTGAGTGTAATCTTTCAAACCTTCGTCTTTAAAGCTGCGACTAATAAGTTGTGCTGCACCACGGATGCCGCCAAGCGGATTCTTTATTTCATGGGCAAGTCCACGAATGAGCTCTTTACTGGTTTGATGGGTTACTAATAACTCATCTTCTTGGGAAATTCGCTTCATTCTATTTCTAGGGTAAAGCTCAATAAGCAGGCTGTCGGTACCGTTAAATGAGCCCATCACAGGGGTAACGGTATAATCGAGAAACAGCTTTTTACCATTAGGCATCTCAAATTTAGCTTCGCGTTTGGTAAAAGGGTAGCCAGTTTCGACGGCATCATATAATGCCGCTATGCTGTGCTCATCTTCGAAAAAAACATTTTCAATACTTTGCCCGTACACACGACGACGGCTGACGGCCAATAATATTTCGGCAGCAGGGTTTAGGTACTCAATTAATAATTTTTTATCGAGTTTCACAACAGCGGTTGATAAATGATCAATTAATAAACTATGCACGTTATTATCCTCTTACTTCCCTATAGTGCTGCAAGATACGAACCAATATTAGAAGTGGGTAAATAAGGGGCATATCCGAATAAATATCATAAACAAAGCATAATTTAGCGCACCATTGTTGTGCAAGTATATCGAGCGCTCTTTTTTAGAGCATAAAAAAACCCAGCCGAAGCTGGGTTTTTAGTAAGCTTAAAGCCAGGCTTTAATCTTATAGGCTGTAGTACAGCTCAAACTCAATTGGGTGAGTTGTCATTGATACTTGTAGCGCTTCAGCAGATTTAAGCTTGATGTAAGCATCAATCATGTCATCAGAGAATACGCCGCCTTGAGTCAAAAACTCGCGATCGTTATCAAGACAATCAAGCGCTTGCTCTAAGCTAGAAGCAACCGTTGGGATTGCTAATGCTTCTTCAGCTGGTAGGTCATATAGATCTTTGTCAGCAGCATCGCCTGGGTGAATCTTGTTTTTGATACCGTCGATACCTGCCATCAACATTGCTGAGAATGCTAGGTAAGGGTTAGCGGTTGGATCAGGGAAACGTGCTTCAATACGCTTGCCTTTAGGGCTTGAAACGTAAGGAATACGGATAGAAGCAGAACGGTTACGTGCTGAGTAAGCAAGCATAACAGGTGCTTCGAAACCAGGAACTAGACGCTTGTAAGAGTTAGTAGACGCGTTAGTGAAAGCATTTAGTGCACGAGCGTGTTTGATGATACCGCCAATGTAGTAAAGCGCCATTTCAGACAAACCGGCATACTGGTCGCCTGCGAATTGGTTTTCGCCGCCTTTCCAGAAAGATTGGTGCACGTGCATACCAGAACCGTTATCGCCAACGATTGGTTTTGGCATAAATGTCGCTGTTTTGCCGTAAGCGTGAGCAACATTATGTACGCAGTACTTCATGACCTGTACTTCGTCTGCTTTTTTAACCAATGTATTGAAGCGAACACCGATTTCGTTTTGACCAGCAGTCGCAACTTCGTGGTGATGAACTTCGATGATTAAGCCCATAGTTTCCATCGCGCCACACATAGCAGCACGTAGATCGTGGTGAGAATCTACTGGTGGTACTGGGAAGTAACCGCCTTTAACGCGAGGACGGTGACCCATGTTACCGCCTTCGAAAGACTTGTCAGATGCCCAAGCAGCTTCTTCAGAGTTGATTTCAACTTTTGAACCTGACATGTCAGTTTTCCACTTAACATCGTCAAAGATGAAGAATTCTGGCTCAGGACCAAAGAAAGCTGTGTCGCCAAGACCGGTAGACTTCAAAAACTCTTCAGCACGTAGTGCAACAGAGCGTGGATCACGGTCGTAGCCTTGCATTGTAGATGGTTCGATAATAGTACAACGAACAATAACAGTGGCTTCTTCAGTAAAAGGATCAACTAGGCAAGTATCATCTTCTGGCATCATGATCATGTCAGATTCATTAATGCCTTTCCAACCTGAGATAGAAGAACCGTCAAACATTTGTCCGTTCTCGAAGAACTCTTCGTCAACTGTCGATGCAGGGATAGAAACGTGATGTTCTTTACCAATGAAATCTGTAAAACGAAGGTCGACCCATTTAGCATCGTGTTCGGCAATCAATGCCAGAGTTTTGTTTGACATACTAGCTCTCCAGTAATTTAGTTTATTCCTAAGCGCGTGAGTAATTTTCACATAACTTTTTGTGTGCTTCACAATGAAGCGTTTCTTATTGGAAATAAAGCATTTTCTATGCCAGCTAGAATGAAAAATAAAATAACTCTTATTTAACAATGTGTTACGAGATGATCTCTTTATTTCTATCGTTATGCGAAAAATAAGTATAGGACATATCTCTTGTTATGCTTCTTTTTGGTGCGATTTTTCTTATTAGTGTCACTTACTGGTGCGAATAAAGTGATTTCTGCTTTTCCTACTTTTCTTTATAATGGGGGCTCACTTTATTCACTCAGTCGTAAGCACCTATGAAATTCATTGTTAAGTTCTTCTCAGAAATCACCATTAAAAGCCGCCCAGTGCGCAAAACCTTTTCTAAGCAGTTAAGGCAAAATATTAGACAAGTTTTAATTGAGCATGATGAAGATGTTGTTATTACAGGTAATTGGGATTTCATTGAGGTGCTCTCTGAGAAAGAACACTTACGCGAGGAGTTTTCTCAGCGACTCGCTTACATTGCCGGTATTGCGAACTTTCAATATGTGCGTGAGTTCGAATTTACAACACTCGAAGCGATTGTTGATGAAGCCGTAGTGACTTATGGTGAGGCGTTAGAAAACGCTGTTTTCGCGGTGAGAGTGAAACGTGTAGGTCAGCATGACTTCACCTCTGTAGAGGCTGAGCGTCAAATTGGTGGCACACTTAAAGCACGCTGTAATGCGTTAGCCGTGCGATTAAAAAATCCTGAAGTCTTGGTGCCGATTGAAATTAGAGATAATCGCGTTTGGATTGTAGAGCAACGTATTGAAGGTCTGGGCGGTTACCCAATTGGATCACATGATCCTGTGTTGTCGCTAATATCTGGCGGTTATGATTCAACCGTTTCGACTTATATGACCATGAGTCGTGGTCTGAAAACCCATTTCTGTTTCTTTAACCTGGGCGGTGATGCCCATGAAATCGGTGTTAAACAAGTGTCCTGGTACCTATGGGAAAAATACGGTTCTAATATCGGTGTTAAATTTGTCACTGTGCCGTTTGAAGATGTGGTGGGTGAGATACTTACCAAGGTAGATAATTCTCAAATGGGCGTTATCTTAAAGCGCATGATGTTAAGAGCCGCAGGCAAGGTGATGGAAGACTTAGGCGCCAAAGCCCTAGTGACGGGTGAGTGTGTCGCTCAGGTCTCCAGTCAAACCTTGGTTAACCTAAAGGTCATTGATGACGTCACCGATGAACTTGTGATACGTCCATTAATTACCACCAATAAACAAGTCATTATTGATCAAGCGATAGAGATTGGTACCGCTGTGTTTGCCGCTAGCATTCCCGAGTACTGTGGTGTTATTTCGGTTAAACCGACAACGCGTGCCAAGCTACCTAAAATTGAGCATGAAGAAAGTAAGTTCGATTTTGCGGTATTAGATGCAGCGATCGAAAATGCAAAATCCGTTTCTATCCGCACTGTAATGAATGATGTGGAGAAACAATATCAAGGCGAAGTGCCGATTGTGCGTGTGCCGGTTTCAGAAGAAGTGATTGTTGATATTCGTCATCCTGATGAAATCGACAAGAAACCGTTAAAAGTAAGTGGGCATCCTGTTATTAATATTCCGTTCTTTGCACTTGAAAGTAAGTGGTCTGAACTAGATAAGGAAACCACTCACTTACTCTATTGCGGCAAAGGGGTGATGAGTAAAATACATGCATCATCGCTGTTGGGTAAAGGTTATGAAAAAATAGGCGTTTACCTGCCTTAATAGGGTAAAAAGCGTCAAATCACATTTAAAAAGCCAAAACTTGATTTAATCATCTTGTTTTGGCTTTTTTTATAGGGGTGGAAATAAAGGGTGTTACGCAATTTTACATAAGGGACAAAAAGTAACCCATAGCCACAACATGAATTTGATTCGTATCAATTAATAGGGTTTTTGTATGACTTAATATTTTCCTTCTGATCTATCTCATAAGGAATACATAATGGGTTCGCACACTGAGCAATTACTCGCAATGGATGCAAATATTCTTTCGACGACCGATTTAAAGAGTCATATACAATACGTTAACCCTGATTTTGAAAAAATCAGTGGTTATAGCATAGATGAGTTAGTGGGTGAAAAGCACAATGTGATCCGTCACCCAGATATGCCTTCTGCCGCTTTTTCTGATATGTGGCAGCACCTAACACAGCAAAAATCTTGGATGGGTATTGTTAAAAATCGTTGTAAAAATGGCGATTATTATTGGGTTGATGCTTATGCAAGCCCGGTTATAAGGGAAGGTGAAGTATTAGAATACCAATCGGTTAGGCGTCGCCCCAATGATGATGTCAAAGCCAGAGCTGAAGCGGTTTATCAACAGCTTAATCAGGGCAAGAAACCGACCTTTGCCAAAGCCTTCAAATTGTCTTTATTTTCAAAACTATTAGTGTCAAACGCTCTTATCTTTTGTTTTTTATACTTTCTTATCCAAAACCAATCGTCATCGCTTTTTACCTTATTAGCATTTATTAGTATGTCTGTTGTTGCTGCAATAACAACAGGATTGCTATTGAGACCGATTCAAGCCTCTCTTAAAAAAGCGTCTCAAATATCAGACTCTGATTTAGCCAAATATATTTATACCGGGAGAGTCGATGAAGCGGGTCAAATTGAGTTGGCGTTAACTCGTCTTAAGGGAGAGACTGCTGCCGTAGTGGGGCGTATTAGCAATTTTTCAAAGGTGATTCGTCGTAAACAACAGGATCTACAAGACTGCATTGCCGATAACCAGATGGGCTTAATGAGTTTGTCCACCGATTTTGAGCATATTGAAAGTGCTATGAGTGATATGTCGGGGGCAATTAGTGATGTGGCGAGGAACTCAAGCCAAGCGGCCAATATTGCCGGGCAAGCGGCTTTGGATATGCAAACCAGCTTAACCGCGGTGAATGAGAGTGAGCTTGTGGTTGGTGGCATGATAGCCAAGGTAAAAGATGCCACTAACATAATGCAGGATTTGGAATCTCAAAGCACAGCAATTAGTTCAGTGGTAGAAGTTATTCGAGATGTGGCTGAGCAGACAAACCTGTTGGCACTCAATGCCGCCATTGAGGCTGCTCGTGCTGGCGAGCGTGGGCGTGGCTTTGCTGTGGTGGCAGATGAAGTTCGAGCATTAGCGACACGTACCCATGATTCGACTAATGAGATAGTGAAAGCCATAGACAGTTTACAGTTAAGTGCTGAGGCAGCTTCTCGGCAAATGCGAGATACCTTAGAGAGTGCCCATCAATGTGATACTCAAACACAAAATGCGGTAAACGCGATTGGCGCAGTGCAACAGGGCATAGAAGGCATCCATAATCATGCGGATCAAATTGCAGAAGTGATGGAAGAACAGAACATGGCCGCTAAGACCATCAATGGTTATATGTCTCAGGTAGGGCAAACCACCAGTGAAATAGCCTCTCGCAGTCAGCAAGATTTGAATACCTGTGATGAAATGCAGTCCTTAGCGAAAAAAATGGATGCCTTAGCGGGTCAATTTTGGGTGAATTTGACCTAAATCATCTTGTTTTATACGAGTTTTTTGAGAAAGAGAAGAATAAAGTACGATATTTGAGTGTTTTTTTTACAAATTGGTAGCTAGATCGCCTATAATGCGCGCAACTTTTTATCAGCTTAACCGAGAAACACTACTGTGATCGAGAATTTAAGAAACATCGCCATTATTGCCCACGTTGACCATGGTAAAACTACCTTGGTTGATAAACTTTTGAGCCAATCAGGTACCCTCGATCGCAAAGACGAAGGTGCTGAGCGTATCATGGACTCAAACGACCAAGAGAAAGAACGTGGTATTACCATCTTGGCAAAAAACACAGCGATCAAATGGAATGATTATCGCATCAACATCGTAGACACACCTGGACACGCCGATTTCGGTGGTGAAGTAGAGCGTGTACTATCTATGGTTGATTGTGTATGTCTATTGGTTGATGCAGTTGACGGCCCTATGCCTCAAACTCGCTTCGTAACCTCTAAAGCATTCGAACAGGGCCTACGTCCAATCGTTGTTATCAACAAGATTGACCGTCCTGGTGCTCGTCCTGATTGGGTAATGGATCAAGTTTTTGATCTTTTTGACAATCTTGGCGCAACAGAAGAACAACTAGATTTCCCTGTTATCTATACTTCTGCAATCAATGGTATTGCGGGTACTGATCCAGAGAACATGGCTGAAGACATGACGCCACTTTACCAAATGATCGTCGACAGCGTACCTGCGCCAGATGTTGATCCTGAAGGTAGCTTCCAAATGCAAATCTCTGCATTGGATTATGACAGTTATGTTGGTGTAATCGGTGTAGGCCGTATTACCCGTGGTACCTTGTCTCCTAACCAGCAGGTTGTTATCAAATCTGATGATGGTTCTGAGCGTAAAGGTAAAGTACTAAACGTTAAAGGCTACATGGGTCTTGACCGTATCGATACACCTCTAGCGACTGCTGGTGATATCGTATGTATTAATGGTATCGACAAACTAGGTATCTCTGATACTTTGTGTGATCCAATGAATGTTGAAGCTTTGCCGCCATTAAGCGTTGATGAGCCAACAGTTAGCATGAACTTCATTGTTAACGATTCACCATTTGCTGGTCGCGAAGGTAAGTACGTTACTACTCGTAACCTTAAAGATCGTCTAGATCAAGAGCTTATCCATAACGTTGCATTGCGCGTTCAAGAAGGTGATACACCTGATAAGTTCCGCGTTTCTGGTCGTGGTGAGCTTCACCTTTCTGTATTGATCGAAACAATGCGTCGTGAAGGCTTCGAAATGGGCGTTTCTCGTCCAGAAGTTGTCGTGAAAGAAATTGACGGTGTAATGTCTGAACCATTCGAACAAGTGGTTATCGATGTTGAAGACCAACACCAGGGCTCAATCATGGAAGAGCTAGGTTTGCGTAAAGCAGAACTAACTAACATGGAACCAGATGGTAAAGGCCGTACACGTCTAGAATTCATGATGCCTTCTCGTGGCTTGATTGGTTTCCGTGGATTGTTCCTAACACTTACTTCTGGTGCAGGTATCATGACCAGTGTATTTGACCATTACGGTCCTGTTAAAGTGGGTGAAGTTCAAAGCCGTAAAAACGGTGTATTAGTAAGTATGTTGACAGGTAAAACTGCCGCTTACTCTCTATTCAACCTACAGAGCCGTGGACGTATGTTCCTAGGCCACGCGGTTGAAGTATACGAAGGTCAAATCATCGGTATTCACTCACGTGATAACGATCTAGCGGTTAACCCTGTTAAAGGTAAGCAGCTAACTAACGTACGTGCTTCTGGTACTGATGAAGCATTGACACTTACTCCACCTATTCGTCACACACTTGAGCAAGCGCTTGAGTTCATCGAAGATGACGAGCTAGTTGAAGTAACACCGGAAAGCATCCGTGTACGTAAGAAATTGTTGACTGAAAACGAACGTAAGCGTTCTGGTCGTAAGTAAGTCAAAGCACCTAAAAGCCTCAGGGTTTTAAGTGTTTAAAAAAAGCGCCTTCGGGCGCTTTTTTTTGCGCTTGATTTAGTGACAAATAAATGAACAATCAGGTGATTCAAATTAATATTAGAGGGACTAGATGAAACTGCTTATACAAAGAGCAAAACAAGCCAGTGTGACAGTGGCGGGTGAGGTAATTGGCGCGATTGATCATGGTCAAATGGTATTGGTCGGCATTGAAAAAGCGGATACCGAAGTGGATCTTCAACGCCTTGCTGACAAGCTTTTAAAGTATCGTATGTTCAGTGATGAAGACGGTAAGATGAATCTTAACGTCAAGCAAGTTGATGGCGGTGTGCTGCTGGTTTCGCAATTTACCTTGGCCGCAGAAACTAAAAAAGGCTTAAGGCCGGGTTTTTCAACAGCGGCAGTGCCAACTGAAGCCGAACGACTATTTGATTTGTTTGTCGAAATGGTGCGAAAACAGCATGATAATGTGGCAACAGGAGAGTTTGGTGCTGATATGCAGGTGGCCCTGATTAACGATGGTCCTGTCACTTTTATGTTGGACTAAGGTTTTTTACCCTCTAATAAAAAACGCTAAAGGCTTTTTATTGAGCACCTTCATCGGAAAAAGTTTCGATTAAGGTGTCCACCATGGCTTCGGCAGCGATGGAAAGCGGGGTTTTTGCTCGGGTTATTATGCCCACGTTACGGGCAATAATAGGCGCCGATATCGGTAAACATAGGGCACCTTGCTCTTTCATTTGTCGCTCACACAAAGCGGGAACCACAGCCACACCTAATCCTTCTGCCACCATACGACCAATTGTCGCCAACTGATGAGCATCAAAGGTCACCTGTAAATCAATCGACTCTTTAAAAAGAGCCTCCTCAATCATGCTACGCACACTGGATGGGCGCTGTAGCGTAATAAAATCATAGTCTAACAATTGTCGCCAAGTGAGCTCTTTAATTTCTCTTAATGGACTTTCACTGGGTACAACGGCAATGAATCTGTCATTAAATAAAGTGTGAAAATTGAGCTCATGATCATTTTCTGGTGCAAATGAAATACCAATCTCTATCTGCCCCGAACGTACCAACTCCACCACAGTATCCGCTAACACATCATGCACTTCGACCTTTATATTTGGGTGTTTTTGTCTATATTTGAGCAAGCCTTTGGGTAATAAGGAGGCGGCAAAAGAGGGCATAGCAGCCAGTGCTATTTTACCCATATTAAGCGTAAATCTTTGATGTAACTCATGTTCTGCATCTGCCCAAGAGGCTAATAATGATTTAGCGATGGGCATGAGCGCCTCACCTTCAGGGGTGAGGTGGGTGGTTCTTGTGGTGCGGGTGAAAAGCCTGCCACCTAGGGATTCTTCCAAGCTCTTAATGGATAAGCTGACAGCAGGTTGGGACATATGAACCCGTGCCGCCGCTTCGGCAAAGCTCTTGGTTCTGGCGACCGCGAGGAAGACTTTTAATTGCTTTGGGTTCATCTGGGTAACCTGATCATGATAAATGCCAATTAATAAGTGCATTAATAAGACTATTCATAAGTAAAAGATATTAATAGATAAAAATTATAAACTTAATTTATGAGTAAGAATGGTACAGACTAATATCAATTAAAGCATGTATTAAATTGAGGTGAGACATGGCTGGTTTTAATAAAGTGGTACACACCTACGAGGAAGCCCTTGCAGGATTAGAAGATGGCATGACAGTACTGGCCGGTGGTTTTGGCTTGTGTGGCATTCCAGAAAACTTGATTAGTGAAATCAAGCGCAAGCAAACGAAAGGTTTAACCGTCGTCTCCAATAATTGCGGTATCGATGGTTTTGGTCTGGGTATCTTATTAGAGGATATGCAGATCAAAAAAATGATTTCGTCCTACGTGGGTGAAAACGCATTATTTGAAAAGCAGTTACTCAATGGTGAGCTAGAGGTTGAATTAACACCTCAAGGAACCTTGGCTGAAAAAATGCGTGCAGGCGGCGCAGGTATTCCTGCTTTCTATACCGCAACGGGTGTTGGAACGCCGGTTGCAGAAGGTAAAGATACGCGTGAATTTAAGGGTCGTGAATATCTTCTGGAAGAGTCGATTACGGGTGACTTTGCTATCGTGAAAGGTTGGAAAGCAGATAAATACGGTAACGTCATTTATCGCCATACAGCGCAAAACTTTAATCCACTTGCGGCAACAGCAGGCAAGATTACCGTGGTTGAAGTGGAAGAGCTGGTTGAAACCGGCTCGTTGGATCCCGCTCATATCCATACTCCAGGTATTTATGTGGATAGAGTAATAGTAGGCACGTTTGAAAAACGTATCGAAAAGCGAACTGTGTCTGCTTAAGGCTGTTTGATTTCTAACTTATATAGGTGATTTTATGACTCTTTCTCGCGATCAAATGGCCATTCGTGTGGCACGTGAACTAGAAGATGGTTTTTACGTTAATCTGGGTATTGGTATTCCGACTCTGGTGGCTAACTTCGTACCAGAAGGCATGGAAGTCATGCTGCAATCTGAAAATGGCTTGTTAGGTATGGGCGCGTTTCCAACCGAAGACGAGTTGGATGCAGATATGATTAATGCCGGCAAGCAAACGGTAACGGCAGTGTCTGGCAGCTCTATTTTCTCTTCGGCTGAATCATTCGCCATGATTCGTGGTGGTCATGTTGACCTGACTGTACTAGGTGCCTTTGAAGTCGATGCTAGCGGTAATATTGCCTCTTGGATGATTCCTAACAAGTTAATCAAAGGCATGGGTGGCGCTATGGATTTAGTGGCTGGTGCGGACAATATCATTGTCACCATGACACATGCGTCAAAAAATGGTGATTCAAAGTTATTGGATGCCTGTACCTTACCTCTCACAGGTAAAGGTTGTATCAAAAAGGTACTGACTGATCTTGCTTGGTTAGAGATAGAAGATGGCGCATTCATTCTAAAAGAGCGTGCGCCGGGTGTCTCAGTTGAAGAAATTCAAGCGAAGACGAAAGGCCGCTTGATTGTGCCAGATCATGTGCCAGAAATGACTTTCTAACTATTAAAGAGTGGGCAAGATATGCAAATTGTAATTGTAGCGGCAGGTCGCTCTCCTATAGGTGCTTTTAATGGCAGCTTGTCGTCTTTATCGGCAGTTGAAATAGGCAAGCAGGTATTAACAGGCTTGCTTGAGCAGCAACCGATTCTAAAAGATCAGATTGATGAAGTTATTCTGGGTCAAACACTGTCTGCAGGCTGTGGACAAAATCCAGCACGTCAGACAGCGCTTAATGCAGGCCTTGATCAATCTGTGTCTGCGTTAACCATTAACAAGGTGTGTGGTTCAGGTTTGAAAGCCGTACAAATGGCAGCGCAAGCCATCTTGGCGGGTGATGCTCAAATGGTTGTGGCCGGTGGTCAAGAAAGTATGAGCCAGGCCGCTCATGTATTGCCCAATAGCCGTAATGGTCAAAAGATGGGTGACTGGGCGTTAAAAGACACCATGATCAGTGATGGTTTGTGGGATGCCTTTAATGATTTTCATATGGGTATTACTGCCGAAAATATCGCTAAAAAATGGGATGTAAGCCGTGAAGAGCAAGACCTCTTTGCTGTGGCGTCTCAAAAGAAAGCCCAAATAGCGATGCAAGCGGGGCAATTTGAGCAAGAAATTATTCCTATCAAGGTGCCTCAGCGTCGTAAAGATGATCTTGTCGTCGATACCGATGAGCAACCAAGAGCGGGTACTGAGTTGGCCTCTTTGGCAAAACTGCGCCCTGCTTTTAATAAAGAAGGCACAGTGACAGCGGGTAATGCATCGACCATTAATGATGGTGCCGCCTTGGTGATAGTGACGACAAAAGATAAAGCGGATGCCTTAGGGCTTAAAGTACTTGCGACACTTGAAGGGTTTGCCAGTTCCGGTTGTGCGCCAGAAATCATGGGCACAGGGCCGATTCATGCGACTAAAAAGTGCTTGGATAAAATAGGTTGGGACATTGATAGTTTAGACCTAGTGGAAGCCAATGAAGCCTTTGCGGTACAAGCGATGACAGTGAATAAAGAGCTTGGTTTTGATACCACTAAGGTCAATGTTAATGGTGGTGCTATCGCACTGGGCCATCCTATCGGTGCGTCAGGTTGTCGTATTTTGGTGACCTTGGTTCATGAAATGCAAAAACGTGATGCCAAGCGAGGCCTTGCGACCTTGTGTATTGGTGGTGGTATGGGTATTGCAGCAGCCTTATCTAATTAAGCCTGGTTAGCATCTGCTCTGAAATAAAAAGGGATACTCAATGAGTATCCCTTTTTTGTTTCTGATTGCATGTAAGTCGTTAGCTTTTAGGGCGTCTTATAGCAATGGCTTTACCTGCATTAGCTGGTGTTT
>Ga0209396_1000235_pt1 | contig 70490 bp, 65 predicted proteins | sample GOMGulsemesocosm_6_FD_184638 | JGI IMG/M metagenome (GOLD analysis project Ga0209396, IMG submission 184638) | Methane-oxidizing microbial communities from mesocosms in the Gulf of Mexico - GOM8C Gulf of Mexico (SPAdes) (version 2) | ecosystem: Environmental > Aquatic > Marine > Cold seeps... | reverse complement strand
GGTCTTGAAGGATATGGGATGTTGGTTCAAGGTGCACTTGAAACTTCAAACGTAAATACCACAGAAGAGCTGGTCAATTTAATAGAAAGTCAGCGCGTTTATGAAATGAATTCCAAAGTGATTTCAGCGGTAGATGAAATGCTGAGTTATATCAATCAGCAACTTTAGCAAATTAGTCGTATCGCTTCGGTAAAATTTTAGAGAATAAATAGGAGTCAGAGATGAGTAGTAAAAATAGGTTAAACAGACTTTCATTAAGCGTAGTCAAATTACATGTTGTGAAGTTACTTACCATTAGCTTACTTATTTCTGTTACTAGTGCGTGTAGTAATACTATTGAGTTAAGTAAAGCGCTGCCAAATGATCCTGATTTTGCGCCGATAATGCCAGAAGAAGAGCAAGAACGTATTGTGCCATCAGGTTCATTGTTTAAGCCGCATTATGTTAATAATATTTATTCAGACTCTAAGGCACATCGTGTTGGCGATATTATTTCTGTTATTTTGAGTGAAAAAACTCAAGCGAAGAAAAATGCTAAATCAGAATTGAAAAAAGAAAGTAAAACTACATTAGATCCCGTTACTGGCCTCGGTGGTCTACCCGTAACTGTTGGTGGTCAGTCATTACAGTTTGGTATAAGTCAAAACTCTCAATTTAAAGGTGATTCGAAAGCTGATCAAGGTAACAGCTTAAGCGGTAATATCTCAGTACATGTACTAAGAGTATTGCCCAATGGTAATTTAATGATCCGTGGTGAGAAATGGCTAACATTAAACAACGGTGATGAATATATCCGTTTAACAGGCGTTATTCGCTCAAAAGACATTAACTCCAATAACACTATATTATCCAACAAAGTAGCTAATGCACGTATTCAATATGCGGGTACAGGTAGTTTCGCCGATACCAATGAACAAGGTTGGGCGGTTAAGTTTTTCAACAGCACTTGGTGGCCATTTTAGCCAGTTAATGACTGATAAATCAGTTCAATATTTTCGTTCGACGTTATCGTTCACGGTTTTAGTTTTAAGGTATGAACCTCATGAAAGCAGTAATAAATACAATTATCCTTCTGTCATTACTCGCGTCACTGCCAGTTAGTGCACAGCGTATTAAAGATTTAGCGGATGTTGCAGGGGTGCGTTCAAACCAATTGGTAGGTTATGGCTTAGTTGTTGGTTTACCTGGTACCGGTGAGCAAAGTCCTTTTACCGAACAAAGTTTTAAAACCATGTTAAGTAATTTTGGGATTACTATGCCAGAGAACTTAAAGCCTAAAATTAAGAACGTTGCAGCAGTAGCCGTACATGCCGAGCTAGGGGCTTTTACCAAACCAGGACAAACTATCGATGTTACCGTTTCTAGTATGGGCAGCGCGCAAAGTTTACGGGGTGGTACTTTAGTACAAACTATTTTAATGGGTATTGATGGCAATGCATATGCGGTTGCACAAGGCTCTCTTGTGGTGAGTGGCTTAGGTGCTCAAGGCTTAGATGGCTCACAAGTTTTAGTAAATATTCCAACGGTTGGTCGTATCGCTAATGGCGGTATTGTTGAACGTGAAGTCAAATCACCTTTTGCTTCGGGTGATCATATTACTTTTAATTTACGTCATTCTGATTTTACTACCGCTAAACGTTTGTCTGATACGATTAATGAGCTCATTGAAGGCTCAGCTAAAGCAATTGATGCGACTTCTGTAAGAGTTAATGCTCCGCGTGATATAAGTGACCGAGTAAGTTTTTTGTCGGTACTTGAAAACCTTGAGTTCGAACCTGCATCTCCATCAGCAAAAATAATTGTTAATTCACGTACGGGTACCATTGTTATTGGCTCAGAAGTTACCTTACTTGCTGCGGCTATTACCCATGGCGGTATAACCGTCACTATTAATGAGATTCAAGATGTATCTCAGCCTAACGCTTTTGCAGAGGGTGAAACCGTGGTCACTAATCAATCAGCAATTAATGTCAGTAATTCAGATGCACGTATGTTTGTATTCAAACCAGGGGTGACGTTAGAGACTTTGGTTCGAGCGATTAATGAAGTGGGTGCTGGTCCAGGCGATGTAATGGCGATTTTAGAAGCATTAGATCAAGCTGGAGCGATACGTGGCGAGTTAGTCATTATCTAAGGTTAACGGTTTATCTTGTCGCTGTAGGGCTCAATTTAGGCGTCAAAAGTACTCATTGATAGTCATCAACTCCGTGCTTTTATCTTTAAATAGACCCATACAGCTTAAAGATAAAACGTTAATGCAAGTTAATAAACACAACCGAAAAAATAACTGAAAACATATTAATCATTTTCTTAGGTAGATAAATTATGGATATCAATGCAAGCTTAAAACAGAATTTTGATCAAGCGCGTAATGCACTTGATCTTAATGGCTTGAATGATATTCGTCAGTTATCTCGTTCAGGGGATGGCGATGCTAAAAAGGAAGCCTTAACAGAGGCGGCTCAGCAGTTTGAAGCCATATTTATGAAAATGCTGCTTTCTAGTATGCGAAAAGCACAAGAAGTACTTGAATCAGACAGCCCTTATAATTCGCAATCGACTAAGTTTTATCGTGACATGCATGATCAACAAATGGCCGTTGAATTATCTTCTAATGGCTCTCTTGGTTTAACCGATTTAATTGTTAGACAACTTGGTGGTGATGATGGCAGCTTTAAACCAAGCTCTGTTTTGAGAAATGACGGTAATTTGACAGTAAAAAGTAGCGCTGATGTTGATAAAGCGAATGAACAAAATGAAGTAAATAAAGACAGGCAGCATAACTCGTTAGTCGAAAAAATGTTGTCTGATAAAAACCAAATTAAGCCTGACATTGATGTTCCTTTTGCGGGTAACTATCAAGCTCAAAGTATTAGCAGTAATCAGCAAGGCAACGCGTTAAGTCAATTTACTGTACGAGAATTAGATAGAAAATTAAATAAAGTTAATACCTCGTTAGAAAGCGTCAAAATTTCAGCTTCTCCGGCTTCTTCAACGTTTGATGAACCAAAAGACTTTGTTACCGCTTTGACAGAACCTGCTCAAAAAGTACAACAACAGTTAGGTGTTCCTTTTGAAGTGGTTATTGCCCAAGCAGCACTTGAAACAGGTTGGGGACAAAAAATAATCAAAGGCACAAACGGGGAGAGCTCTAATAATCTATTTAATATTAAAGCTGATTCTCGTTGGGCTGGCGATAAAATAACTAAAGAGACATTAGAATTTGAACAAGGCGCTATGATTAAAAAGTCAGAGCCTTTTAGAACTTATCAATCACTTACCGATAGTGTTGATGACTATATAAACTTCCTTTCTACAAGCGAACGCTACCAAGAAGCATTGCAAGACTCCGGCAATGTGGAACACTTCCTGCAAGGTTTACAAAAAGCAGGTTATGCAACTGATCCTCAATATGCTGACAAGATCCTTGGCACTTTGAAAACGGTTACAAACCTTTTAGCTAAATAAACCAAGCACATTAAAGAAAGACCATGCCGTAAGGCAAGCATAAACATTTTTATGGCTAAAAGTCTTTCATCAAACATTATTTATAACAAAGCATATCTGTGTAAGTTGGGCTAACACTCACTTCAACATGCTTTATTATAGGAGAAAGTATTATGACAGTAAGTTTGTACCAAACAGGTGTAAGTGGCTTATTAGCCGCTCAACAACAACTGGCAACAACCGGTCATAATATTGCTAACGTTAATACTGATGGTTATAACCGTCAGCGTGCGGACCAAAACGCTTCACTGGGTATAAATAATGGTAGTAACTACATTGGTGCAGGTACCTATATTCAAGATATTACTCGTCTGTATGACCAATTCTCTCATAAAGAGCAATTACTTAATCAAAGCAATTTAGGTAACGCAGACTCATTACAAGCGAGATTAAGCCAACTTGACCAAGTCATGTCTACTTCAGGTAATGCTGTTGTAGGCTCACTAGATAAATTTTATCAAGCGTTAAACGGTATTGCTGATAATCCGAATGATTCAGGGTTGCGCAGTATTGTATTAAATCAAGCAAGTATTTTAAGTAATGATTTTAATGAGCTAACGAGTAACTTTGACAACATGACTAAGGCTGTTAATGGTGAAATACAGCAAGTTGCTAGTAAAATTTCAGAAATATCAAATGAACTTGCCAAAATTAACGAAACCATTATGCATTCTAATGGCGCTCTACAAGCAGGGCAGCCAAATGACCTACTTGATAAGCGTGACCAACTCCTTGGTGAATTGGGGCAGTATACCCGAGTAACGACAGTAACAGACCCTAATAATGTTATGACAGTGATGATCGGTGAAGGTACTACGCTCGTGGCAGGTATTACCCCTCTAACACTTGAAGTAAGTGCGGGTGACCCAGATGCAAATAAAACTGAAATAAGATTAGTAAGTGGTAGCAGTAGTGTGCCAATTAATGGAGAAAAGTTAGGTGGTTCATTAGCGGCGAGTTTTGAATTTAGAGATGAGCACTTAGCACAAACACGCACTGAAATAGACCGTTTAGCTATGGCAATTTCGTCAACCTTAAATAACAGTCAAGCTAATGGGTTAGACCTTAATCAACAGCAAGGTGCTAATATTTTTACCGATATCAATACCAGCCAATTACAACAAGGCCGGGTATTACCACATTCAACCAATGCAGCAGCAAGCACTACACAAGCTCAAGTTACTATTAATGATGTATCAAAACTACCAACCGATGAATTTGAAGTACGTTTTGAAGCAGGTACTTATACCTTATATAACTTAACTTCAGGTGCAAGTGAAAACCTAGGAGCACCGGGCACAGGCACGCCCTTAGGCACACATACACCAACCTCCCCAGATTATGGTTTTTCTTTTGTTGAAACAGGTACTCCAATTGCGGGTGATACCTTTAGCGTAATACCAACGAAAAACAGTGCTGCATTGATGCAAAGAACATTATCCGATGGCAACGCGATTGCGGCAAGCTCGGCTGTGGGAGTCACATCTTCAACCAATAATATTAGTGATGGTCAGGTTGAGATCACTAATGTGATTAACCCTGTTGCGGCGAGAACGCATAATATTACAGTAGATGTTTATGAAAGTGCTCCAGGTACTTTTAGTTATCGCGTTTATGATACGACATCACCACCGCCAGCACCCTCCATTGATACGGGCACTTATCCCGCGGGAGGCAGTGTATCAGTAGATATCCCCGCGGGTTCGCCTGATTTTCAAATTGAAATAAAGGGTGATCTTGTTGGCTCTGGTACTAACGCGAGAGAAACATTCACTATTGGTGATGCATTTGGCGTGGGAAATAGTGGCAACGCAGTTGTTATGGCAAAAACGCAAGAAGTTGGCGTCACCAATGGCGGCAAAGAAACCTTTAGTAAAAGCCTCGCAGTATCAACATCAGTGGTCGGTGCAAAAGCGAGTAATGCAGATTTAACTGCAGACACAGCTCAGGCTTTATTTACCCAAGCTTATAACAGAAATCAAGCAACATCAGGTGTTAACTTGGATGAAGAAGCGGCAAATTTGTTGAAATATCAACAAGCTTATCAGGCTGCTTCACAAATAATCTCTACCGCTAATACAATTTTTGACACCATCTTAGCTGCAGTAAGGTAAGGGGACTTTTATGCGCGTATCAACAGCTCAATTTTACTTACAAAGCTCTCAACTAATGAGTAGCAAAAGCTCAGATGTTAATGAAAAAATGGCTTATTTATCTAGTGGTAAACGAGTATTAACAGCTAAAGATGATGCAGTGTCGTTTGGCACATTGGCTGGTTACAAGGATGATTTAGCGAATATTGAAAAATATAAACGTAATATCAACCAAGCAGAAAGCCATAATAGCTTACAAGAAGTAGTTTTTACTAATGCTGAAGATATTTTAAATAATATTAAAGAGACAATGCTACAAGCCAATAATGGTGCAATGTCTTCAAGCGATTTACAAACGTTAGCTAAACAAACAAGAAACAGTCTTGATCAATTGTTAGATATTGCGAATAGTCAAAATGAAAACGGTGATTATATTTTCTCTGGTTATCAAACAGAATTAAAACCCTTTAGTCAACAAACTGACGGTAGTGTTGTTTACAGTGGTGATACAGGGGTAAATGAAATACAAATAGCTAAAAATATTAAAATACCCACCAATCAGACAGGTGATGCTGCTTTTTTAAATGTGTCTAATGCTATTGGTGACTTTAGCGCTACCTATCCTACTACCCCTGCTAATACATCTGGTGTTGCCGTTGAAAGTGCAAATGTAACAGATAGAAATACCTATAACGTAAGTTCAGGCCCCTTTACTTTTGCTACCGATCCCATAACTAATAATTTAACGGTTACCGATAGCACTCCTACGGTAGTATTTCCAGTGCTACCAGCATTACCTGCACCTTATGTCGCAGGGCAAGTAATTTCCTTTGAAGGCGTTGATGTTACCTTAAGCGGCAACACATTGCCGGGTGAAAGTTTTGTTATCAATGCACAAGAAAATATCAGTATTTTTGATAGCATTAATGATGCGATCACCTGGATGGAAAAGGGATCTGTCATAACTGACACAGAACAGCATCAAGTAGATTATAACGCTATTCTCGACCAACTTAGCGATTCCACATCCCATATTACCGCAAGGCGTGTCGATGTTGGTATACGTTTACAGGTGCTTGAAAGTCAAGAGAATAGGCACCTTGACTCTGGGTTGAGTATTGCATCGTCAAAGTCAAGTATCGAAGATTTAGATTTCGCTAAAGCTATCTCTGAATTTGAGCAATCTAAAATTGCCTTACAAGCGTCACAGCAAGCGTTCAGCAAGGTACAAGGTTTGAGTTTATTCAATTATATATAAGCAATATTAGTTCAGTTAGGAACTCTTTCGCTTTGGTTATTTTAAATTTTTAGTATGTGGCGTACATTTTGCAAGAATATAATTACGTTATAAAAAACGTAAAAAAAATGTCACTCACAGCAACAAAATTTTGTCAGTGAAAATAAAAAATATTTAATAACAAAAGATTTTAAACAGAACAGAGGCTTCAGGTTAGTTGCATATAATATCGTTTAGCTAATATATACAATCTAACTAATAGCAGGCTTCTAATAACCAAGCGTTATCGTCCGTTTATGGGCAACGCTACAACAACACATAAACAGGCGTTAACATGAGTTAACACATTAGGAGTTTTATCATGGCTTTATCAGTAGTAACTAATACCGCGTCATTAAACGCACAGCGTAATTTAACAAAATCAGGTGCAGGACTTGAACAGTCGATGCAACGCTTATCATCGGGCATGCGTATTAATAGCGCAAAAGATGATGCGGCAGGTATGCAAATTGCTAACCGTATGACCTCTCAAATTAACGGTTTAGCTGTTGCTCAGCGGAATGCCAATGATGGTATTTCGATGGCGCAAACAGCAGAAGGTGCTATGCAAGCATCAACAGATATTTTACAACGTATGCGTGAATTGTCACTACAATCGGCCAACGGTTCAAATTCTTCTGGTGACAGAGATGCACTACAAAAAGAAGTAGCGGCACTAAAAACAGAATTAACTCGTATTGCGGAAACAACCCAGTTTGGTGGTACAAACTTACTTGACGGTAGTTTTGGTACAAAGGCTTTTCAAGTAGGTACAAACGCCGGTGAAATGATTACAGTAGGCTTAAAAGATGTTAGCGCAGATGAACTTGGGGCGGTAGGTGTTCATGCTGTATCTACGGGGACAGCGATTTCAGCGGCAGATGTTACAACTCTCGCGGTCGGCGATGAGGCACTAACTATTGCCATAGGTAGTCAGAATGTAACCGTTGATATGACAGCAGTGTCAGACAAAGCAAGTTTAGAAAGTGCAATAAATGCAGCAGCCAATGGTTTAGGTCTTACGGCCAAGCTTGATGGCACAACCAGTGTTATGACTTTTACGGGTAATATTGCCGGTACTACGGCGACACTTAATGTTTCAAGCACAGCCATAACAAATGTTACCACTGCCGCAGCAGCAACCACTAGTGATAACCACGCCGATGATATTGATATCTCAACTGTTGTAGGAACGGCTGATGCGTTAAAAATAATTGATGCTGCGTTGCTGGAGATTAGCGACAGTCGTGCAAACCTAGGTGCGGTACAAAACCGATTTAGTCATACTATCGGTAACTTGGCTAACATTGAAGAGAATGTTTCAGCATCTCGTAGTCGAATTCAAGATACTGACTTTGCCACTGAAACAGCAACCATGACAAAAAATCAAATATTGCAACAAGCAGGTACTTCTATTTTAGCGCAAGCTAATCAAATACCGCAGGCTGCTATTAGTTTATTGGGCTAATAGTTACTTAGCTCCTTAACTATAATGGTATTTTGTTAAGGCTTTTGCTCTTTATATCTACAAAGCACTAAACATGAAAATGTTTAGTGCTTTTTTATCAGGTAAGATAAATAGCGGTAATAAAAGGTTCAGTTTTATCAAGTGAATGATATTTCAGTTACTGGAAAGCTACTTTTCAATTCATACTTCTGTTTTCATGGCTAGCGCACTTTAAATATAGATACAAATAGGGAGCTGCGATAATCAGTGTCTAATCCTTACATCTCATTTGTCTTAGGCATAACGCTACTTCTATTTCACCTTTCTTGAAAAGTGCATCAGCTATTATTCTAGTAGCATTAAAAATTAATGGTTTTTACTTTTCATGTAAGATTAAACTTCCTGGCCATCCTATCTTTAATAACAAGACCATCAATAAAATATATATCACCTATTTACCTGCTTAACAGCTCCCAATAGGTGTTAACGACATTGACTCTCATCGGTTATTTACCTTTATTTACCTATTTTTGGTTATTTTTAAAAAAAAGATTAAAGTTAATTTTACTCCTGCCGTTATCGTGTTTAGAACGAGAACTTGATGAGATAAACTTTAGCTGATAGTTCTATTTTTAAACTAAATAACGCATTACATTTTTGTAATCAGGAGTTTCATCATGGCTTTATCAGTAATTACTAATACCGCATCTTTAAATGCTCAACGTAATCTAAGTAAATCGGGTGCAGGGCTAGAGCAGTCCATGCAGCGTTTATCATCAGGTATGCGTATTAATAGTGCAAAAGATGATGCGGCAGGTATGCAAATTGCTAACCGTATGACTTCACAAATTAATGGTTTAGGTGTGGCACAGCGTAATGCTAACGACGGTATCTCAATGGCACAAACCGCTGAAGGTGCTATGCAAGCATCAACTGATATTTTACAACGTATGCGTGAGTTATCATTACAATCAGCTAACGGCTCTAACGCTCAAGGCGACAGAGATGCACTACAAAAAGAAGTAACCGCATTACAATCAGAATTAACACGTATTGCGGAAACAACGCAATTTGGTGGAACAAACTTACTTGACGGTAGTTTTGGTACTAAGGCTTTTCAAGTCGGTTCAAACTCAGGAGAAACTATCACTGTTGGTTTAAAAGATATCAGTGCAGATGAACTTGGCACTGTTGGTGTTCATGCTGTATCTGCTGGTACATCGATAGCTGTGGCTGATGTTACAACTCTCGCGGCCGGCGATGAGTCATTAACTATTGCTATAGGTAGTCAGAGTGTTTCAGTTGATATGACCGCTGTATCAGACAAAACCAGTTTAGAAAGTGCAATAAATGCAGCAGCCAATGGTTTAGGTCTTACGGCCAAGCTTGATGCCACAACCAGTGTTATAACTTTTACGGGTAATATAGCAGGTACTACGGCGACACTTAATGTTTCAAGTACTGCAATAACCAATGTTACAACTGCTGCTGCTGCAACTACTAGTGATCAACATACTGATGACGTTGATATATCTTCTGTTGTCGGAACTGCTGAAGCCTTGAAAGTGATTGACCAAGCATTACTTGAAATTAGCGATAGTCGTGCAAACTTAGGTGCGGTACAAAATCGCTTTAGTCATACTATTGGTAACTTGGCTAACATTGAAGAGAATGTTTCAGCATCGCGTAGTCGAATTCAAGATACTGATTTTGCGAAAGAAACTGCGCAAATGACTAAGAATCAGATATTACAGCAAGCGGGAACCTCTATACTTGCTCAGTCTAACCAACTACCACAGGCAGCATTAAGTCTAATCTAACCTTAACTAGTCGACTACTATCGACATATACTACAAGGAAGGTTGTGCTATCACTCCTTCCTTTTTTTGTTTTATTAAACGTTAATGGCTTGAAATCTAAATGAGTCATTAAGGGGGCAATAATGAGTGTAGAACTAACAGGGATGGCAAGTGATATACTGCCAGCTAAATTCCCATTAAAGCAAGACAAAGCGCCTCAAGTTGAAACAACGGGTAAAAGCCCTGTTGCTAATGCCGAAAGGTTAACTGAAATAAAGAGATCTAACGAGGACGAGCTAGCCACCTTATCTGGAGTGGAGGAATCAATAGACGAAAAAGGAGAGATGACTACACCGCAACTTGAAAAAGTGGCAAAACAATTGCAAGAGTTTATGGGTAAAATGAACCGAGGATTGGAATTTTTAGTTGATGAAGATTCGGGCCGAGATGTGATTAAGGTAATAGATAAAAGCTCGGGTGAGTTAATTAAACAGTACCCATCTGAAGAAGTCTTATCATTGGTTTCTAAGCTCTCTGAAGCAACGGGAAATTTTGTTGATTCTAAAATATAGTCGTTTGTTATAATAGCATATGGCGTTGGTGATTAAGCAGGTTAATAGGTGGTATTGTTATGTCGAGTATTACATTTCAGGGTTTAGGCTCTGGCCTACAAGTAGGAGAAATAGTTGGCGCTATTGTTGGCGCTGAAAAAGTCCCCTATGAATCACGTCTTAACTTTCAAGAAGCTAACGCAAGAGCGGATATCTCTGCCGCGGGGTCACTTAAGTCAGCACTAGAAGATGTTCAAAAAGCGATTGCAGGTATAGCTGATTCTGATAAGTATCAGCAACGTACTGCAAAAGGCTCCGACGACTTTATTTCAATTACTTCTACCAAAGAAGCTAGTGTTGGTGCATATGATATTAAAGTTGATGTACTTGCCTCGGCCCATAAACTTGTCTCTGACGAAATTGACAGTACTGAAGCGGTAGGAGAAGGCGATTTATCGTTCTCTTCTGGAGATAATAGTTTCACTATAAATGTCTCGGCGACAGAAACCCTTTCAGAAATTCGTGATAAAATAAACGATAGCACAGACAACGAATCGGTAAATGCAACGATTATTACTGATGATAATGGTCAACGATTAGTACTTAACAGTAAAGAAACGGGTCTTGCTAATGCTATTGCTGTTACGGTAAATGATATTGGTGATAGCAATGATACCGATACATTAGGCCTTTCTCGTTTAGCTTCTTCAAATTTGACTCAAGCAACTGCCGCTGATGATGCCCAAATAACAATTGACGGTACGGTCACCATTAAAAGCTCTACCAATAAATTTACCAATGTAATTGATGGCATTGATATTACAGCGAAAAAAATACAAGGCGTTGATGATGACAATAGTAATATAAGCATTACCGAAGACAATAGTAATATCAAAGAGAACTTAGAAAAATTTGTTACCTCTTACAATAAACTTGTTGATTTAAACGAAAACTATGGACAAGTTGGTGAAGGAAAAAGCGGTCTGATGGTAGGGGATTCACTCTTACGTGGCGTTATGTCAAAAATTAGAAGTGAGTTTACATCAAGCTTTGACTTCGGTACCGGTGAAACCATGACACTTTCAGAACTCGGTGTTAGATCTGATAAATATGGGAAATTGAGTATCGAAAGTGACGATCTCAATGAGTTTATTAATAATAATGTCGATAATGTTCAACAATTTTTTGTGGGAACTGATGATAAGCCTGGCTTTGCAGAGTCATTGTCAAGTATGCTCGATTTTTATACTAAATCAGATGGTATGATTCAAGGGCGAATTGATAGTAAAGAGCTAAAAATTGAGCAACTCGATAAAAGTCGAGAAGCTTTTACTCGTAAAATGGACTCACTTGAAGCTCGTTTGTTCGCACAATATAATAGTATGGATTTGTTAGTTGCAGGCTTAAATTCTACGAGTAGCTATTTAATGCAACAATTAGATAATATGCCTGGTGTTGTTAGAAAATCATAATTTCATTTAGATATTAACACTATCTCAGCCTTAAAAAGGTAATTCTATTTATTTTCGAGATTATAAATAGAATTACCTCTCTCACTACACCTACTTAAACATACATTTATCATTTCCTTTTTAGTGTGATGTCAGTATATTAGTCATTATTTTATCTAAAGCACAGCCTTGGAGCGAGTCATTGGACACCACCGAAACAACCATCAAAAAAATGCTATTAAATGCGACGTTAACGGCTAATTTAGATGCATTAAAATTCTATCTTCCATCAGTGTATGAAATATTTAAAGATTATACTCCAGTCGATTCTGGAGTTGTAATTGATGATAACGGTAATATTGATCTCTATAACAGCAAGAAAAATGTTTATGGTGGAAACCCAAAGGATTTTGCAAAAAAACAAGTTACCAAGTTTGTTAATTGCCCTCTGTTTTTTAATTTAGAATTAGGAAAAATACCTGATAATGAAATTATATATGACCACCAACGAGTATTGACAGATATAGCAACTAAACGAGAAAAAGAGGTTACTACATTACCTGTTATTAATGAAGAAAGACTCGATTTTGTTTGTATGATTGGTGTTGGACTTGGTTATCAAATAGAAGAAATGTTCAGACAAAAACAAGTTAAGTATTTGTATTTGTGTGAGCCTTCTAAAGACATATTTTATGCGATGCTTCATTGTATCGAATTACGACCTATTTTCGAACATTGTACTGAGAATGGAGGAGGGGTCACTATTAATACCGGTACTAACGATGAGAATATGTTTAATGGTATTAATGATGTTTTGAATAGAATCGGTAGGTTCTATGTATCTCGGTTCTATATATACAAGCATTACGATAGTGCTACTACTGATGGTTTGATTAATAAAATCAAAGAGATAGGTTATAGGTTTGCTTTTGGTTGGGGGTTTATGGAAGATGAGATTATTGGCTTTCGCCATACCGTAGCTAATTTAAAGTTAGGTTATAAGGTTTGTAAAAAGCAGTCTGAATTTATAAATAACTCCCCCAATAGGCCTGTATTTATTATCGCTAATGGACCATCACTTGATTTTTCTTTAGAATTTTTGAAAGAAAACCAGAATGATATAATTATTGTTAGCTGCGGGACAACACTACGATCTTTACTCAAAAATGATATTAAACCAGATATTCATATAGAGATGGAGCGTCCAGTTCAATTGCTGTCAGTTATTGAAGAAGTTGAAAAACAGCAGGAAAACTCAAACGTTAAACTTAAAGACATTCAAATTATAACTCTCAATACTGTCTATTCTGAAATATTGAAGAAATTCAAATCACCTTTATTATTTAGGAAATTCAATGATGCAGGTAGTGAGTTTATCCAAAAATTTGATAAATCCAAGGTTTACATAGCCCCCAAGTATAGTAATCCGACCTGTCCTAACAGCGCTATGGCACTAATTACTTCGTTAGGCTTTAAAGAAATATATTTGATTGGGACCGATTTTGGATATATCACTAAATTCCATCATCATTCAAAAAGTAGTTGTTATTACCCTGATTCTTCAGACGAAGAATTTGTAGATACTATGACACCAAATATGCCTGAAAATCAAAAAGTAAAAGGTAATTTTCGTGATTCTGTATTTACAACTGACCTTTTGGACTCATCAAGGGCTGGGGTGGAGATGTTGTTATCTGAAACAAAAAGTATTAATGCTTATAATTGTTCCGATGGCGTTTTAATTGCCCATACAAAGCCATTACTTATTCAAGATATTAATTTGGATGATAATGTGTCATGTAAGGAAACTTTTTTAACGGAGATATTAAATTCTGCTTTTGATAATAGTGTCTTTACAGAACAAAAAGTGGAAGAAATGATTGATAAATCATTTAGGGTATTAAAAGTTACTTTAGAACAATTGATGCTAATAATTGATAAAAAAGTTGACTCTAGGGAGGAACTTTCGGATTTATTTGCAGCTCAGCATCAATTATTAATACAATTAGAAAGCAGAGAAGAATATCATTTTAATTATTGGATGATTCAAGGGACTTTTAAATATTTACAAACATATATAATGAGTAACTCTTTCATGTATGAAGATTTGAAAAAACGGAATGAGTTTATGAATCATACTCTAGATCTGTTTAGAGAGCACATTGACTTTCTATTTATAGAGTTAACAAAGTCAATAAATCTTAAATAGTCTTTAATAAGTTACTTCAAATAAATCTTGAAGTAACTTAACTTGTTTTCGTCTCCTCATCCATACGTACTTCACCAAAAACTTGTAATTAAAATGCGTGAGGGGATGCTAAAGGCTAGTCATACAACTGGCCGCACATACATAATTAAAGGGTTAAGCTAAAATCATACAAATTGGTAAAGCGTAAAACATTAATACACTTAGGTTCGTCGTCTGAAAAGTATTCACTATCTAATAAAACTAGGTTCTTTATTCCCGCATTAAATCCGGCTTGTACATCTGAAATCTTATCTCCGACTAATATTGAGTTTTCTAAATCTATTTCATACTGTTCTGACGCTTGGTCAATCATTCCTGTATTTGGCTTTCTGCACTTGCACTTTTTTGCCAGCGGTTCCACATTTCCCTCAGGGTGGTGTGGGCAGTAAAAGACATCTAGAATTGAAATTTTTTCTTTTTTTAATGCCTCAACATACCACTTGGTTAAAGCCTCATAGTCTTTAATTGAATAAAAACCTTTAGCTATTCCTGCTTGGTTAGTAATTATGACTATTTGATAGCCTTTATTCACTATTATTTTTAAAGCTTCTATGCACTTAGTCGTAAACTCCCAGTCACTAACCTTATAAAGATACCCTGTATCTTTATTGATCACGCCATCACGATCTAAAAATATAACTTTCATATGTAGTCCTGTAATCGGGGGGAGAGGGAGGTTATTGCTTAAAAAAAGCAACTATTGTTTGATTTGAAGTACATAGCTTACATAATCGATATTATAATGATAGAGCGACCCCTGTCGGCAATAAGTAGTTTGGGAATACCTGATAGCATGTCTATTGAGATTGTTTTCCAACCCTTTTAGCCCCCAAATAACTTCCGTTCAACCAACATGCATAGAATATGGCCTATTAGAATATGTACTTCTTGAATTCTAGGTGTTGATTTTGAAGGAACCTTGAGCATATAGTCACACAATTCGTCCATTTTACCTACTCTATCGCCTGAAAGTCCCACTGTTATTATGCCTTTTGCTCTAGCAACCTTTAGTGCTTCAAAAATGTTTTTGGAGCTACCACTTGTTGATATAGCGATAAATACATCTCCAGCAACACCATTGGCTTCAATTTGACGTGAAAATATTTTCTCATAACCTAAATCATTTCCGATAGAGGTAATTATAGATGTATCAGTCGTTAATGCGATAGCTGAAAGTGCAGGTCTATCAAAGTAAAACCTGCTTACTAACTCTCCTGCAATGTGCTGAGCATCTGCAGCACTCCCGCCATTTCCAGCTATAAGAAGTTTTCTTTCCTTTTGGTATTGCTCAATTATTATGGCCGCAACAGTATCTATTGTTTCGATGTTTTTAACACAATCTAAGAAGTTTGATTTGATTTCTATTGACTCTGAAATTTCGCTTTTAATTAAGTCTACTTCACTACCCATACTTGGCATCCATTATCTATATAATTAACGTTAGTAACACTTAATTATTACATTAAGTTTTTTATTATAAAGCAATAATAATACCATTTAAATTTAAAGTAAATTATGCTTTTTTTATGGCATATATAGTGCAATGTTTGTGGTTATTATGAGTAAATTACTCAGTGTAATAATTTAACGTATCTTTGATTTTTATCGGAGAAAGTATATTGAACTTTAAATTGAATATAAAGGAAAAATTAAAATTTATGCCGAAAGCTAACTATAAAGGTGAATATAATCAAAGAGATGATGAGTACTCATTGTTAGATAAAAGCTTCGATGAACTATTTCCTTTGCTACGTTCTATTACAGGCCCTGGGCTTGAAGAGTCCCTAAAATATTTTGAACAATATATACCATTAAAGATGATGAAGGCAGAAAGTGGCTCTAAAGTCTTCGATTGGACAGTGCCAAAAGAATGGCACTTGTCTAAAGCAAAATTAACAGGACCTAACGGCGAAGTCATTGCTGACGTTAAGGTTAATAACATTCAAATCGTTAATTACTCTATAGCCGTTGAAAGCACATTGTCGTTAGCTGAATTGCAGCCTCACTTGCATAGTCTACCTTTGCTTCCTGATGCTATACCTTATGTGACCAGCTATTATAATCCTACTTGGGGATTTTGCTTACCCGAAAATGAACGTAAATTATTACCTGAGGGGCAATATCATGCACATATAGAAAGTCAGTTTGTTGACGGTGGTGTACCGTTTAGTCATTGCTTACTTGATGGTGAAAGTGAGAAAGAGATATTATTAACGAGCTATTTATGTCATCCATCACTTGCGAATAATGAATTATCTGGGCCCCTTGTATTACTTGGACTTTATCAAAGAATTAAAAGTTGGCCTAAACGTCGTTATTCTTATCGGTTTTTATTAAACCCAGAAACGATTGGTTCTTTATGTTTTCTTGATAAATATGGCGTTCATCTGAAAAATAATTTAATCTCCGGAATGATTTTAACTTGCTTAGGCGGCGATCAAGAAAAGGTAAGAATAAAACACAGCAGAATGCATGATGGGTTATTCGATCGTTGCGCAAGGTATTTACAGAAAAAAGATCAAATCAGAACTATTCCATTTTGTCCAACAGGTGGTTCGGACGAAAGGCAATATTGTGCTCCAGGTTTTAATTTTCCAATGCTACAAGTTGCTAAAACATTCACAAATGAATATGAAGGATATCATAACTCTCTAGACAATAAAGAATTCATGTCTATAGCTTCGGTTCAAGACTCTATTGATCAGATTGAAAGGTTTTTATTGACGGCTGAAATGTGTGGTCACCCAATTAACCAGTCACCCTTTGGTGAGCCTCAACTAGGTAAACGTAATTTATATCCAACAATGAATTCAAGTACAACTCGAACAAAATCTTCTGATGGCTTTAGAGATGATAGGCAGTTTCTTAATGCACTATTAATTATATTAAATTCGAGTGATGGGACAATGGATTTATTTCAAATAGCTGAAAAAGTAGGCTGTGATGTAACTATGCTATTTCCTATTATTAATCGATTAGAAGAAGAAGGTTTAATCAAGTACGGTGTAGAGGTACCAAGCTTATGAAAGTAGTATTTATTACAGGAAGTCATCCTAGACATGCTTATATCGCACAGAAATTAGCTGCAGCAGGCAGATTGTCAGCCTTAATTATAGAGCAACGTGAAGAGCATGTTCCCAAACCACCACCAGAATTAAATAAAGAATTAACTCTACTTTTTCGTGAACACTTTAGTATTCGCCATTCAGTAGAAATTTCAACCTTTGGTGATAGTACTTTTCCTGACGTACCAACGTTACATGTTAATCATAGTTCACTAAATACAAAGATTACTTGGGAGTTTATTTCGCATCACTCGCCTGATTTATTACTCAGTTATGGCTGTCATATGTTGAGCAATGAAACTTTATCAAAGGTGAATGGAGATAAGTGGAATATTCATGGTGGTCTGTCGCCTTGGTATCGTGGTGGTGTGACTCATTTTTGGCCAAGCTATATGTTGGAGCCCCAGATGACAGGGATGACTGTACATGAATTAACACAACAGTTAGATGCTGGTGATATTGTGCATCAATGTAGCTCTGATTTAGTGCGAGGAGATGGATTACACCAATTAGCTGCACGTTCCGTTATTAAAATTGCAAAAGAACTACCTATGCTCATCGAATTGATGGCTAGTGGCAAGAATATTGAAAAAGTGCCCCATAAAACCGCGGGGAAATTATGGTTAGGGCATGATTGGCGGCCTGAGCACTTAAAATTAATTTATCAAGTTTATAACGACAAAATTGTTGATTTGTACCTAGATGGTGAATTTTCGCAATCAGAGCCAGAACTCGTTAGACAGTTTGATTGAAACTTAAGCAATAAATAATGGTGATAGTATGGATTCTATTATTTTTTACTTTTACCACAATAGTAATATTGCTGGTGATCACAAATAATGTAATGATTAGTGATAAGAAATACATTTAAAATAGATAGTTAGAATTGAGTCCATTATGTAAAGCTAATGGCATTTTTTTATAGAGCGAGTATATGCCCCTAGAAAAAAGAAACTTAAAAACTAAAGAAGTCATTATTTTATGTGGTGGCTTAGGTAGTCGTTTACGGGATGTTGTTTCCGACAGACCTAAACCTATGGCAGACTTTAATGGTAAACCGTTTTTAGATATTTTGATTCGCAACTTAGTAAATTTTGGCATTGAAAGAATTATCCTTTCAACGGGTTATATGAGTGAAGTGATTGAGAAAAGCCTTCATGCTTGGAATGAGATCGCTAATGTTTGTTTTGTTAAAGAAAAAGAACTTCTTGGCACCGGAGGAGCGGTAAAAAATGCATTAGATAAAACTACAGCAGAAGATTTTTTTATTGTAAACGGTGATTCATATTGTCAAGGCGATATGATAGAAATGGAACAACAGCATTTTGATAGTAATGCTATTTTTACCATGCTATTAACTCAAGTCGATAATGCTCGTGAGTTTGGTACTGTAGAAGTTGCAGAGAATAATAAAGTACAGAATTTTATAGAAAAAAACATTAATGAAATACATTATCCTGACTCAAAACCTGTTCCTAAATTAGTAAATGCTGGTGTTTATTTATGTAATCGAAAGGCTTTAATTAATTTTCCAGACCTTGATCAGTTTTCACTTGAGTATGATGTTTTTCCTGGGTTAATTTCTCACTCTTTTTATGGTTTCATAACCGATGCACCTCTATTCGATATCGGTACTGCAAAGTCATATGCTAACGCGGTAAAAGTATTAGGTAATAAATAATGAAAAAAAATGTTTTGATTACGGGCATCACAGGAATGGTTGGTTCACATTTAGCCGACTATCTTTTAGCTCATACTGACTGGGAAATTTATGGTATGTGCCGCTGGAGAAGCCCACTAGATAATGTCGAACACCTATTAGAAAGAGTAAATAATAAAGACCGAATTCACTTTCTAGATGGCGACTTAACTGACTATATTTCTTTAACGCATGTGATAACAAAATCTAAACCAGATTTCGTTTTTCATTTGGCTGCACAGAGCTACCCAGCAACAAGTTTCACCTCACCAATACATACATTAGATACAAATATTTTGGGGACAGAAAGGTTATTAGAGGCATTACGCGCTAATAAGGATGTCGATCCTGTTATCCATGTTTGCTCTTCATCTGAAGTTTTTGGGAGAGTTCCACAAGAAAAGTTACCTATTGGCGAAGAATGTTCATTTCATCCTGCATCCCCTTATTCAATATCAAAAATTGGGACTGATTTAATCAGTCGCTTTCATGCTGAAGCTTATGGACAAAAATGTATTTCTACGCGCATGTTTACACATACCGGTCCAAGACGAGGCGATGTCTTCGCTGAATCAAGTTTTGCCAAACAAATAGCGATGATCGAAGCTGGTTTATTACCTCCTGTTGTAAAAACGGGTAACTTACAATCCTTAAGAACCTGGGCTGATGTTAGAGATGCAGTTAAAGCATACTTTCTTTTAGTAACGGTAAACCCTATTCCTGGCGAATATTATAACATTGGCGGCAGCTACTCGTGCACGGTTGAAGATATGCTGAATTTTTTAATATCTCGATCTACCTGTAAAAATATAACCGTAGAACAAGAGTCATCTCGAGTCAGACCTTTAGATGCAGATTTACAACTACCTAATACAGATAAATTTAAACAGCATACTGGTTGGCAGCCTGAATATTCTTTTGAAACTACTATGACTGATTTATTAAGCTATTGGCGAAAAAGAATTGCCATGGATAGGAAGTTTTTACAGAGATGATTTTATGCTCAAAATTACAACCCGTTACTGATGAATATGATAATGAATGGTTTTCAGTAAAAAATAGAGGAGGATATTTTACCTTTGAACCTAAAGGTAAGCAAGTCGCCATTTTGGTAACGCTTGGTGAGTCTGTTTTGCTAGTGAAAACTCATCGTCCAGTTATTAATGATGATACATGGGAATTACCTGCAGGGGGTTGTGGCCCAGAAGAACTGCCTATTGATGGTGCTTGTCGAGAGTTACATGAAGAAACGGGGGTTCTAATTTCTAAAAAGCGATTAAAACCGATAAGTAGTATGTCTATTTGTCCTAATCGTTATGTGACAAGTCCATATGTTTATCAAGTTGAAATTACGCAACATGAATTTGATAACCGTTCTGCGCACGACCATGAAATATTAGCGATAAAACTGTTTTCATTAAAAGAAATTAAAACAATGATATTGAAAAATGAAATTTATGTCGCATTACCTGCGTTAGTACTTTCAAAGCTATTATTAGAAAAATCAGATGATTAATTGTCATCGTAGAATATACAAATAAGGTATAAATAAAATCATTATGAATGATAAAAAACTTTATAAAAAAATGTTTAAACAAGCATTAAAAATTCGTTTAGTAGAAGAAGATATTATTGCACGTTATCAAACGGATAAAATACAAAGCCCGGTTCATTTATCTATAGGTCAAGAGGCTGTCGCTGTCGGCATTTGTGAGTCTTTAAATCATGAAGATTTACTTTTTTCTACTTATCGTTCACATGCATTTTATCTCGCTAAGGGCGGAGATCTAAACAAAATGATGGCTGAGCTATACGGTCGCATTGATGGTTGTTGTAAAGGCAAAGGCGGCTCAATGCATTTAGCTGCACCAGAAGTCGGGTTTGTCGGTACTTCAGCCATTGTTGCTAGCAGTATCCCTAATGCCGTTGGAGCAGCAATGGCTGGTCAAATGCTAGGTAAAAAAGGCCTAATTGTTATCGTTTTTGGTGATGGAGCAACGGAAGAGGGGGTTTATCATGAATCACTCAATTACGCCTCATTACATAAGATCCCGGTAGTCTTCGTTTGTGAGAATAATGAGTATGCTGTTCATTCTAAGATATCAGACAGACAGAGTTACTCTATTTTAGATCATGCGAATGTTTATGGTATCGAAACGCATAAAATTGAAGATGGCGCTGATTTTGTCAATATTCATAAAACCTTTAGTGAACTGTGTACTTCGGTGAAGCAACAACCTCGACCTGTTCTCATTGAAATTCCGACCTGCCGTTATAAAGAGCACGTTGGTCCAGGTGAAGATTTTTCTGGTGGATATCGAACCGAGGAAGAGTTAGCCGCATGGAAAGCAAGGGATGTTTTAGAAACTGATATTGAGCTAGTCGCTGAGTGTAAAATCGATGTTTTAGCGGAGATTGCTGCTAGTGTTGAATTTGCAGAAAATAGTCCGTTCCCTCAAGAAAAAGATCTTTACGATCATGTTATATAAAGTGTAGGCAATTAATAATGAAAACAATTTCTTATTGTGATGCGTTAGCATCTGCTATGTTAAGTGCATTAGAAGATAATGATAATACCGTCATTTTTGGACAAGGAGCGGATGATTTTAAAGGTACTTTTGGCACAACATTAGGGTTACCTGAAAAATTTGGTAAACACCGCGTACAAGATACCCCGTTATCTGAAGATGCAATGACAGGTATTTGTATCGGTGCAGCCTTAAATGGCCTTAAACCGATACATATACATATTCGTGCAGACTTTTTATTTTTAGCACTTAACCAAATTCTTAATATGGCCTCTAAATATAAATATATGTTTGGTGGACACTATGATGTGCCTATTTTCATTCGGGCGGTAATTGGCCGAAGCTGGGGACAAGGTGCTCAGCACTCTCAAAGTCCACAATCGCTTTTAGCCCATTTCCCAGGCTTAAAAGTCATTATGCCAGCAACATCACAGTCGATTTTAGAAAGTTATAAATATGCGATAAATGACTACTCTGGCCCTGTTATTGCTTTAGAGCATAGGTTGTTATACGACGTGAAATTTGATGTTGAAGAGTCAAAACTTCGCCAAGGTGCCGATGCTTTTAAATCATACATTGTTCGTAGTGGTACTGATGTCACTATCGTTGCAACTTCTATTATGGTACTTGAGGCGGTAAGAGCAGCTAAATATCTTGAAGGTTATGGTATAAGTTGTGAAATTATTGACTTACACGCACCAACAGATATCGATGAAGAGTTAATTGTTAGCAGTTTGAAAAAAACCGGTCGAATCATTGTTGCCGATACCAGTTGGGTTAGCTTTGGTGTTTCAGCTGAAATCAGTCGCATTATATGCCAAAAAGGTTTTGGCTTGTTGAAGAAGCCGTTAGTTGCTTTAGGTATGGTCGCTACACCATGCCCAACAGCAAAAGCATTAGAAGATTTATATTACCCAAATCAAGGGCAGTTTGTTGAAGAAATCCTTCAATTGGTCGATAAAGTTGGTATACCCGTGCCAACAGAAAAATCGATGGCTGATGTATACAAAAAATTTAAAGGGCCGTTTTAGCTCTTATATAAAGGTAAACGTTAATGAGTGAAGTGCATTTAACTGCTATAGCAGCCAAAATTCGTTTGAAAATCTTAGAATCAGTCCTTAGTGCAGGAAAAGGTCATATTGGAGGCGCACTTTCGTGTACCGATATTTTAGTGGGATTATATTTTGGTTTGCCATTGAATGTTTCTGCACAGAACCCTGATGATCACCAGCGTGATCGTTTTATATTAAGTAAGGGACATGCCTCAATTGCCTTATACAGCGTACTCGCCGAAAAAGGATTTATTGCTGAAGCGGATTTATTAAGTGTTTGTCAAAAAGGATCTTTATTAGGAGAACATGCCGATCATTTTATTCCAGGTGTGGATGTTCTAAGTGGTTCATTAGGTCATGGATTAGCTTTTGCTACGGGTATTGCTTTAGGAGCAAAACTAAACCATCAGTCATTCAAGTCATATGTATTGATGGGTGATGGTGAATGCCAAGAAGGTAGTGTTTGGGAGGCTGCAACTAAAGCCCCTATTTTTAAACTTAATAATTTAGTTGCTATTATCGATAATAATCAACAGATTACACTCGATTATACAAAAGATTGCTATCAGACTAGTAATCTTAAAGATAAATTTATTGCTTTTGGCTGGCATGTTACCGAAGTTGATGGCCATGATTATTCACAATTGCTTAATGCTTTCAACAAAGATGAAAGCGTCTTAGGAGATAGACCTCACATGATTATTGCTAATACCGTTAAAGGAAAAGGTGTCAGCTTTATGGAGAATCAACTTAAGTGGCATCACGGTATGCCTAATAATGCAGAGAGGAAAGTCGCATTATCAGAACTTAGTCTCGGTAAGGTGGTCATTGATGAGTAATACTATCATTGATCTCCGAGATTCTGTTTTTGAAACGATTCATCAGCAAGCTAAAAATGATCCCAATTTGATTTTTATTACCTCAGACATGGGGGCTTGGTCACTCACTAAATTTAGAAATGAATTACCTGATCAATTTATCAATATAGGTATTTGTGAGCAAACTATGCTGGGGATTGCCGCTGGTTTAGCTTCTACAGGAAAAAGAGTAGTGGTGTATGCCATTATTCCGTTTCTGGCTTTACGAAGTTTGGAGCATATAAAACTTGATATTTGCATGATGAATTTACCTGTAACTATTATAGGAGGGGGGCCGGGTTTAGCTTATGCTAGTGATGGACCAACTCACCATGGCGTGGATGATCTCGCCGCACTTTGTACTTTTCCTAACCTCAATATTTATAATCCTGCAACAGGGGAAGCGGGTGAAAAATCGGTAAATGATGCGTTATCTTCTAATCGTCCTTGTTATATTAGACTTGATAAGGAGCAAGTCCCTAACATTAAATACACGTCTGTATCTTCAGGTATTTCATCTTTGTTAGAGGGGAGTCAGCATTTAATTATTACAACAGGAACTATTGTTCATGATGTTTTAAAGGTAAAGAAAAAACTAGTAGAAGCCGGTTACTCAGTAAGTGTGATTAATATCGATAGAATAAAACCATTAAATCAAGAATATTTACAGCAGGTCATTTCACAACATAGCTCTATTTCTGTTGTGGAAGAGCAAGTTTATCAAAGTGGTTTGAATAGTTTGATTCCCGCATTATTGATTGATCATCAATTATTCCTTCCTTGTAAGAGAATAGGGATTGAAGACTCAATGATTTTTAAGTATGGAGATCGACAATGGACGAAAAATTATGTTCAATTAGGTATTTCCCAAATTTATAAGCAATTAAAACAGTTTATTAGTGAAGTTAGGTAATTTATGTCTACTGAAAATGAAGTTTTTAAAGTAACGGTTGAAGATGTTGAAAAGTGCTATGGTGTTGATAAAAATGACCTTCCTGCTGATTTTTTGGAAAAATTTTCATCATTGAACTTAGATTATGTTAAACCATCAGTTGAGCAAAGAGATAAAATTTTACTTGAAGTTATAAACAAGCTAGATAGTGATAAGCAAAAAATTGCAGCTCCTGAGCGAAAAGATGTTTGGTTTAAAGGTTGGCAAGAGAATTTAGATTCATTTGTTAAAAGTAATGGAGATTTGACCTCATTAACCCCTAAGTTTATTAGACCTGATCAACCAATTAGGTTTCAAGGGAATTATATCATTCCAACCAATGATCAATTTGAATATGACTTTTTACGTCTTTTTCAAACATGGCTTTTTAAAAAATATTTGCATGACTGTAAAAATATTTATGAATTTGGTTGTGGCACCGGTTTAAATCTTGAATTGATTTCCAGTTTTTTCCCTGATAAAAATCTTTGGGGATTAGATTTTGTTCAATCAGCGGTTGATCTCATTGACAAGATTGGCCAATACCATAATATTAAAATTAAGGGGCATATTTTTGATATGACTACTCCTGATTACGACTTTAAAATTGCTTCTCAATCTGGTGTCTTTACTTTTGGTTCAATCGAACAATTAGGGAGTGATATCAGTGGTATTATTGATTATTTATTAGTAAGTCAGCCAAAAATATGTATTCATGTCGAACCAACTGTTGAATTGTACGATTCGAGTAAACTATTTGATAAGTTAGCTATAAAATTTCATCAACAACGAGGTTATACTGAAGGGTTGTTAGGGCAATTACAAAGTTTAGAAGAAAATGAAAAAATTGAAATATTAAAAGTTAAGAGATTAAACTTTGGTTCATTATTTATGGAAGGTTATAGCTTGATTGTTTGGCGTCCTCTACAAAGACAAGATAAAAGATGAGATATATAACACTTAATAATTGCACTAAAAGGGTAGCCCAGATAGGTCTTGGTACTATGGGGGTTGGTGGTAAATTTCAGTCTGATGACCGAGATGATGAATTTTATGTCAAAGCAATAAAAAATAATATTGAACAAGGTATTAACTTTATTGATACCGCTGAAGTCTATGCTGCAGGTAGGAGCGAAATAATCATAGGTAAGGCAGTGAAAGATATTCGTGAAAAAGTTTTTATTGCCAGTAAGGTTTCACCTGAAAACTTACGCTATGACGATCTCATTAAAGCGGCAAAAAGCTCTTTGATAAGAATGAACACAGACTATCTAGATTTATATCAAGTCCACTGGCCTAATGACTCAATACCAATGATTGAAACGATGGAAGCAATGAAATTGCTAAAGAAAGAAGGGGTGATTCGCCATATTGGTGTTAGTAACTTTTCTCTTAAAGAGTTGAAACATGCCCAAGCGTTATTAGGTGATGAAAAAATTGAATTTTTACAAATTGAATATAATCTTTTTGATCGTGGTGCCGAGAAGGACGTTATCCCTTATTGCCAAAAAAATAACATTAAACTTATTGCATATAGTCCTTTAGATCAAGGACATGTTGTTTGGAATGCAGAGTTGAGAAATACTCTAGAGAAAAATGCGAAAAAATTAAATATGTCGGCTTCACAACTAGCACTTGCTTTTATTTGTAGAAATCCAGACGTTATCGCGATACCCAAAGCATTGAGTCATAAAAATATAGAGCTTAATGCCAGTGCATTAGATCATGAGTTATCAGTTGAACAGCTAGAAATTTTATCTGATAGTCTTAAAAACTCAGTGAATTATGTTGATTATGACGATATTAAGCCTTATCAAAATGATAATGATCGTAATGTATACACTACAATAGAAGATGCGATTAATAATCATCTTGGTTTCTCTCCAAGCCCAGTTGAATTGGCAGATTCAATTAAAAAAGATGCAAACATTAAGGCGATTCGTGTAAGTCTAAATTCAAATAGCAAAGAATCACAGCGCTATTTATTAAATGAAGGAAGAATTCGTTATTGGGCTTGGGTGATTGCTTTTGGTAATAGTAAGCAAGTCCCAGTGTTAATACGTTCATAAATAAAGAGAAATATATGAGTAATAATGACAGCACACATATTAAAACATACGATAATTCCCACGAGAGGGATGCACGAGATAAGATGTTGGCATGCCTAAAAAACAATCCTCTTCCTGATGACCAACTACTATCAAATTTAGGACTTTTTTTGAACTCAAAAAATTTATCTAGACTGTTATTTATGGATCATATTTATCAACAAGTGGTTGAAGTTCCTGGAGTCGTGATGGAGTTTGGAGTGCGCTGGGGGCAAAATTTATCAACATTTTCAGCCTTACGTGGTATCTATGAACCTTTCAATCGACATAGGAAAATCATTGGATTTGATACCTTTGAAGGCTTCCCTTCTGTTTGTGAGAAAGATGGTGATTCGGAAATGATTTATCAAGGAAACTTAGCTGTTGGTGAAAATTATGAGCAATACTTATCAACTGTTTTAGACTGCCAAGAACAAGATAATCCGCTGCATCACGTGAAGAAATTTGAAATTTGTAAAGGTGATGCAACACTTGAAATTGACAAGTATTTAGTTAGAAATCCTGAAACTATTATTGGTTTAGCGTACTTTGATCTTGATTTATATGAACCTACTAAAAAGTGTCTTGAAGCTATTAAGCCACGTTTGGTCAAAGGTAGTATTTTGGGCTTTGACGAACTTAATGATCCAGACTCTCCGGGTGAAACGACTGCCTTAATTGAGGCATTCGGTCTAAATAACATTCGATTGAAGCGTTACCGTTATGCTTCACGAGTTTCCTATTTTGTCGTTGAATAAATCGCTATTATTTAAATTTAATTAAAGAAGTTTTTTATGAAAGAACAAGAAAAACAAGGCTCTTTTGAGCAAAAGAAAATATTGGTAACTGGCGGTACGGGGCTTATAGGCCGACAAGTCGTAAAACTTTTATGTGATGCTAATGCTAATGTTAAGGTTGTTTCACTAGATAAGATTATTGTAGATGAAAGAGCAGAGCATGTAATTGCAGATTTAACTGATTTTTCTGCATGTATGGAACTAATGGATGGGATTGACTATGTATTTCACCTAGCTGGCATTAAAGGTTCAATTCAGGTAACAACGAAGTATCCAGCGAGTTTTTTTGTCCCTTTGATGATGTTTAATACTAATGTATTAGAAAGTGCACGTCGTAATAATGTTGAACGATTAATCTACACTAGCTCTATTGGGGCTTATTCAAGCGCTGAAGTTTTCAAAGAAAGCCAAGAATTTGAAGGTGAGCCTATGGATACATATCCTGGCTGGGCTAAGCGTATGGCTGAACTTCAAATTAAAGCATATAAAGAACAATATGGTTTAGAGAACTACTCCGTAGTGAGACCTTGTAATGTTTATGGACCTGGAGATAACTTCGATCCAAACAATGCAATGGTGATCCCAAGCTTGATGCATCGCATCGCGGAGAAAGAAAACCCCGTAAATATTTGGGGAGACGGCAGCGCAGTACGTGATTTCGCTTTTAGCAGAGATGTTGCTATAGGCATTATTCAAACTTTATTAAAAGGGACTGGAGATCACCCATTTATTAATCTAGGCAGCGGTGATGGTTATACGATCAAAGAACTTGTTGAAGCATTAAATAGCTTTATTGACTTTAATTATGAGTTCGATATTAGTAAACCGAGTGGTTTTCCTAAGCGAGTTATGGATATTTCATTGGCCAAAGAGTTAGTTGGTTATGAACATAATACAACTTTAGTGGAAGGGCTTAAGGAAACATGGCAGTGGTTTTTAGAAAATAGAGATGAGTATTTAAGTAAAAAAAATTACTTTACAGAAGGTGAAGACAAGTGAAAGTAACTGAAACGGCATTACCAGGTGTTAAGCTAATCGAGTTAGATGTATTTGAAGATCATCGCGGGACATACATAGAGTCATACAACCGTGAGTTATATCATGAGAACGGTATAGATATTGATTTTGTACAAGATGATTTTTCAATATCTAGACAACATGTTCTTCGTGGTATTCATGGTGATGCAGAGACCTATAAACTTGTCAGCTGCATTGAAGGAGCTTTTAGACTTGTTGTCGTGAACTGTGATACAGAATCTGAACTTTTTGGTCAATGGCTTAGTTTTGATTTGTCGGAGCACAATGCTAAACAAGTTTTGATCCCACCTAAACATGGTAATGCACATTTAGTTATCACTGAAAGAGCTATTTTTCATTATAAGCAAAATACGTATTACAACCCCAAGGGGCAATTCACCTATCGTTGGGACGAGCCAAAATTTAATATTTGGTGGCCAAACAAGAATCCAATTCTTTCTCAACGTGATGACTTAGGTAAGCGAGTTTAAAATGTTTGAAAATCAAAAAGTATTAGTTACTGGAGGCTCAGGTTTTTTAGGCACTAATTTATTGCTAAGACTACTAGCTGAAAATGCTGATATAAGATCAACTTTACACAGCTCACCGGCACAAATTGAAAATAATGAGATTGATTGGGTACAATGCGATTTAGTTAATGCTGCCGATTGTAAGAAAGTTTGTGAAGGTATTGATGTTTTATTTATGTGTGCAGCGTACACCGCGGGTGCAATGGTAATAGAAAATGCACCTCTGTCATTATTAACACCAAATTTAATGATGAACACTCTGCTACTTGAGGCAGCTTATGAAGCGGGCATTAAAAAAGTTGTATTTATCAGTAGTAATACAGTTTATCCGGTTGTAGACGTCCCTATGAAGGAAGATGATTTTACAGGTGAATATTTTCATAAATATCATATTGTTGCATCGATGAAATATTTTTCAGAACAAATTTGTCAAATGTACGGCGAAAAAATTAACAACCCGATGGATGTTACTGTGATTAGGCCGGGCAATATGTATGGACCTTATGATGATTTTGAATGGGAGACTTCTCATGTCTTACCCGCATTTGTTCGCCGGGTTGCAGAAAAACACCAACCGATCAGTGTATGGGGAGATGGTGAAGATATTAAAGATTTAGTTTATGTTGATGATGTGATTGATGGCATGTTTGCCGCAGTCAATAAAACTCAAGGTTATGAAGTATTCAATATTGCTAGTGGCCAAGGTCATTGTTTGAAAGATATGCTGGCAAGCTTACTCAAAATTGATGGCTACAATGATGCAAAAATAGAATTTGACCCAACAAAACCTTCTATGATCCCAGTACGTCTTATTGATATTAACAAAGCTAGCTCAGTATTAGGGTTCTCTCCTAAAACATCAATAGAGTCAGGTTTAAGTAAAACCCTAACCTGGTATAAGGGAACTAAATGATTATAACTCGTACACCGTTTAGAATTTCTTTTTTTGGTGGCGGTACTGATTTTCCTGCATTTTATAATGATCATGATGGTGCTGTACTTAGTACTTCAATTGATAAATATTGCTATATTACCGTTCGGGAGTTACCACCTTACTTTGATCATAAATACAGAATTCGTTATACCAAGCGAGAAGAAGTTAATTCTTTAGTTGAAATACAACATCCTTCAGTACGCGCTTCTTTATTACATATGGGGATTCAAGAAGGACTTGAAATAGTCCATACCAGTGATATTCCAGCTATGTCAGGTGTAGGCTCTAGTTCTTCTTTTACTGTTGGATTACTTCATGCTTTATATGCTTTAAATAAAGAAAAAGTATCGAAGAGTGAGTTGTGTCAAGATGCCCTACATGTAGAACAAAGTATGCTTAATGAGAATGTTGGCTCACAAGATCAAACTGCTGCAGCTTACGGTGGCTTCAACAAAATAAAATTTAAAAAGAATGCACAACCTATTGTTTCTCCAGTTGCTATTCAACGCCATCGACGTGTCCAATTAGAAAATAATTTGATGTTCTTTTTTACGCGATTTTCGCGATTATCAGACACAATTGCCAAAGCACAAATAAGTAAAACACCAGAATTGACCCCTGAATTATCTTCTATGAAAGCAATGGTAAATCAAGCGATTGATATTCTTTCTGATGAAAAAAATGATCTTAACCAGTTTGGTGAGCTACTTCATGATACCTGGAGAATAAAAAGAACATTAACTGACAAAATAACGACGCCTGATATCGATAAGTACTATGACATAGCTCGTGATGCTGGTGCTATAGGTGGAAAGCTATGTGGTGCAGGCGGCGGCGGATTCTTTTTGTTTTTTGTTCCTCCTGAGAAACAATGTGCGGTTAAAATAGCTTTGGCAGAATTATTACATGTTCCCTTTGGTTTCGAATTCAAAGGTACACAAATTGTCTTTAATTCTAACTACTAATTAGCGGTAATAAGTAATTATGGGAAATAGTAGTAAATTATTATCATTTTGTTTTTTTGGTCGAAATGATAATTACACACCAGATTTTTTATATCGTCTCTCAACGACGATTAATTTCTTGGCACACTCTGCAAAGATTGCAGGCAGGCTTGATGCCTTAGAAATTTTAATTGTTGATTGGGCAAGTGATCATAAACTTAAAGATCATGTTCAGTTAACTATTGAGGGAGCTAAGGCTGCAAAATTTATTTATGTCCCGCCTGTGCATGCAAAGCAATATAGTAGTAGTGGCATACCTGCAAATATATGTGCAAATATAGCGTTAAGGCGTGCAGAAGGTAAACTGATTGCTACCTGTGGTGCAGAGGTATTAATCCCCGCTAGTTCTTTAGCTGCTTTATTTAACATTATCGAAAACAAGTCAGCAATCAGTGATTATGAAGATAAATTATACGTGTGTGGCCGATATCGCTTGCCCATTGAATGGGTAATAAGTCAACCTAGCGTTAACGAATGGCAAAGCTATCTTCAACTCAACTCATGGCGTATTCAGCAAGAACCAGGACGAGGTTCCTTTCTTACCGGTAATGCGGGGTTGTTTATTATACCTAAAAAAATGCTGCATCAGTCACGAGGTTTACTCGAAGCCTTAGATCCATACTGGGGCTGGAATGATGTTGAATATACCATGCGAGCGATTTCTCAATATCAGAGTATTGACTTAAATTCTTCAGGTGTCACTGTTTATGATATGGAACATTTTAAAGTAGCTGGCGAACGCAGTAAAATTATTAAAAAGCAAGCAAAACGTTTATTAGGGCAAAACTTTGCCGGTAATGATGAAAATTGGGGGGGAGGTGACCTACCTATTTTAATCGAACAAGCTACTAGTTCAAATAATTTAGACTCAAAAGCATCAGAGCCTAAACTATCATGTCTAAATGATGATTTAACCGTTGATTTGATACCTATGGAAAATCATTTTAATGACTTTTGTATTTGGATGGCAGAAAATTTAATTGAGTTACCTGAAGAGTCTGAACTTACTTTGCTTACTAAGCTTTTTAATATTATTAAAAACAAAAATTTATTATATTACAAAGAATATGGCATTAATCAGGGGCATAGTTTTTACCTCGTCGGTTTTCTATTCAAGCAATCAACTTTGATAGGCATTGATCGCTGGACTATGGGAGGAGGAGAGCATGGTCCAGATCATATTGCTTATAACCTGACAACATCATTAATGGAGCATCAAGGACATTTAAGATTAATAAATAAAAACTTGTTAACTGAGCCATATAAGCAATTAAACCGATTAGAAAATACGGCAAAAAATGGCTTGGTATTATACCGCATAGCTGAACTAGACACTTTTGCTGATGTAGCTGAACTGCTTACTTATGACTTAAAAAATCATGATATTATTTTTGTTGGAAAAAAAGCTAGTAGTTACACTCAACAATTACTTAATAGTCATTCATCTTTTGAGCTACAGGTAATCAATAGTAAAGGGTTTAGTTTACTATTTCATGGAAAAGCTGAGCGTATAGCCGAATCAGTTCATATGACTGAGCAGCTCACTACTTTAATTAGTCAAGGTCGTGACTTTTCAAACTTATCGACTGAGCAGCTATATGAAAACCTGAAAGAAGTCAGTAATCAAAAAATAATACTTTGGATTGAAAGCCTGCCAATATTTGAGATGATTTTGCCGCACATTAAGCATAACCTCTTAGCCATCATTAATGACAATGGTCAATGTAGGTATAAAAATGTACCTGTGATTGAAATGTCGAATATTAACGTTTACTCAACAGCAATAGTGATTAAACTTGCTTGATTAAATAGAGGGGGAGGTGAGTTATGAACGATTTTATTATAATATTTTTTAACCTGATGGAATGAGGTATCTTTTGGCTGTGCGGAAGGTAATCCTTCCGAAAAATAACCGAAGTCAAAAGTAGAATCAGGTGTTCCTATCCCTGAGTTATGTCGTGTACACGGCATGAGTAATTCCTCATTCTATAAATGGCGATCTAAATATGGCGGCATGGACGCCTCACTTATAAAATAATTAAAGAGCTAGAAGATGAAAATCGGCGCTTAAAAAAGAAGTATGCCGAAGAGCGTTTAAAAGCTGAAATGATTCAGGAGGCTATGGAAAAAGTGGTGAAATCTTCTGGGCGTAAAGTGATGGCTAAATAAGTGATGATAAATTATGACGTCAGTATAAGTATGATATGTCGCACGTTCACGATTAGTGAAACCTGTTACAGGTCTCAGCCTAAGCTTATTGCTGATTTACAGTTAGCTTTAACTCAAAATCAGCGTAACAGGGGGGGGTTGGTTTATACTTTTTATATTTAAGGAATGTAAAAGATTACATAAGCGCGTTCATCATATCTATCGTGAACTCGAACTGAATATGCAACTTCAAAGCTTCGCAGATTATAAAGCAGCATAAACCTACGTTAGCAATCAGTCTTTATCATAAAGTAGAACATTTAATAGATCTGCCACTACTCGTTTTATTTAAGGCATAACACTCGGGGGTATATTGAAACAGTACTTTTTACTTTTCCAAAGAACAAGTAGGTATTCTGTTTGGAAATTAATTTTTTGTTTTCAATATGATCGTTTATTTGTAGTGGGTTATCAGCGGTCGCGTTTTAATATACGGATTATCATTTCATTAATCTAAGTTGTAGGCATGGAGTGATTAACCTCTATGCCTTTTTTTGTTCAACATGCTTATTTATCTCATAAAGGTGCGGATTACTTTTCATCAATTGTATTAATGCTTGATAAGAGAAATCAGTTCTATAGTCAAAAAGACGGTAAATCTCGGTAATTAATTTATAATCATCCGCTTCATCGACAGTAAGACGATAGTGTGACAAGTCAGTCAATGCGGATATATTAAAACAATTTAGGTGGTTAAACTTAGCCATTCCTAGCGTAACATGTTCTTTATCACTCACTAGTGTCGCTTTTTCATAAGTTTTTTCGAGTATATCAAAACTAAATATACAAGCGTCTAAGCCTCTAGGGAAACCACTATGGGGTCCTAAACTCACTATGTCGTAATTGTTATTCTCAAAGATACTAATTACTTTAGCCGTTAAATCAAAATCTATTAAAGGGCAATCACTGGTTAAGCGCATAATACCCGTGTCTGCTTTAGCGCTGAAGCGTTTTGCACAAAGGTAATAGCGTTCTAAAACGTTATCTGTGTCACCTTGAAAGAATCTTACGCCTAGCCTTTTACACAAATCGATAATAGGGGTTTCACTGCCGTCATTAGTGGTGGCAATAATGATTTGATCTCGTAGGATTCCAAGTCGATCAATCATTACTTCTAAAGCTGGTTTTTCTCCTATAGGTAATAAAACTTTACCGGGCAATCGAGTTGAGGTCATACGAGCTTGTATGATGATCATTATTTGTGACATTGAGCTTACTTATTATAATTATCATTTGAGCTAACGATAACAAATGATTAAACTACTTGATAGTCAGCGAGTTAATTACATGACTCTAATGCTATTTTAGGGGGTACTATACGGTATGAGTAGGCACTGTAATTGCATACTTTATTACAAGTACTTGCTAATGGACATAAATAAAAAGTTCAGTAGTAGAATCATGCAATTTTGGAGAATATGTGACATTTAAATCAGAAATAACTATTGCCGGGCGCAAAATTGGCCCCGAACAGCCAACTTATATCATTGCTGAAATGTCTGCTAATCACGGTCAAGACTTAAGTCGAGCAAAAGAACTTGTCCATGCTGCTAAAGAAGCCGGTGCAGATGCGATAAAATTGCAAACATATACAGCTGATACACTCACTATGGACTGTAAGTTACCGCATTTTGAAGCGCAAGGCGCTTGGAAAGGTCAATATCTATATGATTTATATAAAGGTGCTTATATGCCTTGGGATTTTCATAATGAAATTATTGAATTAGCCAATAAAATAGGTATTACTTGCTTTTCATCGCCTTTCGATAACTCTGCTGTTGATTTGCTTGAAAGTTTTGATTCTCCAGCATATAAAATTGCATCGCCCGAAATTATTGACCATGAGCTTATTCGCTATGTTGCAAAAACGGGTAAGCCTATGATTATGTCAACAGGAGGCGCTACTTTGGCTGAAATAGCCGAGGCAGTTCAGATTGTTGAGTCAGAGGGGGTGACAGAGCTATGCTTACTAAAGTGCACCAGTACTTATCCTGCTCCTGCTGAGAGTATAAATTTACGAACAATACCTCATTTAGGTAAAAGTTTTCAGTGTCCGGTTGGTTTATCAGATCATACCCTTGGCAATGATGTCCCACTCGCTTCGGTTGCATTTGACGCTTGTATGATTGAAAAACATTTTGTGATGAGTAAAGAAGATAATACTGCGGATAGCTTTTTCTCTATGACCCCGGATGAATTGAAAGCCTTGGTAAGTGGTGTTCGGCAGGTAGAAAAAGCAATAGGAAAAGTAGACTACCCTTTAATTACCTCAACAACTCGTCGTTGTTTATATGCGACTCAAGATATTCAAGTTGGAGAGTTATTTACACGTGACAATGTTGCCAATTTACGTCCTGGTGGTGGTGAGTTGATGCCTAAAGATATAATCCGAGTATTAGGTAAGACCTCAACACAATTTTTACTAAGAGGCAGCCAGCTTTCTTGGCAACATCTTGCTTAAATTCATTTGGTAAAATAAATATGATCTTAGAAAAAGAGTTACAATTGTTCTTTAAAAATTTTTTAATGGAACGCGGTATTGAAACGGATGAAAGCAGTCTGCTTGCTTTTAACTTTATGGCTTCTGGTTTATTAGATTCTTTTGAAATATTAACGATGATCATTGCTTTAGAAACGGAGTTTTCTCTGGTGGTTTCACCTGATGAATTAGGTGATGATAAAAACTCAGTGGTACATGGTTTACTGAAAACATTATTAGAAAAACCGAGCAAATGATGTTTGCCTTTCGGGTTGCGACTCAACTTGGTATTGGCCATGTAATGCGAATGAAATGGTTAGCGCTTGAATTACAAAATAGAGGCTGTCAGTCTATTTTTATTCTTGATTATCAATCAGAAAATTTATTGCCTTTTTTGGAAGAGATTGATAGTAAGGTGTTTTTCTTGGCTAAGTACTTCTCTTATATGCAAGAAGATGCTCAACAATGTTTACAAATCATGCAGACTTTTCCTGATATCGCTACAGTTATTCTTGATAGCTATGACTTGGGAATAAAATGGGAACAAACACTAAAAAAAGCTAATAAAAAGTTGGTTGTTTTTGATGATTTAGCGCGAGAGCACTATTGCGATATGCTTTTTGATGCCAAATGGCTTGGTGAAGGAACCTCTTTACGTTATCAAAACAAATTACCTGATAATTGCCAGACATATTTAGGGCCTCAATATGCGATTCTTTCACCAGCTTATAAAAATATTTTAATAAGGAACTCGACCCCAACAAAGACTAAAAAAGTCTTGATGTCGCTAGGTGGTGGTGGAGATCTAAGTATCATTGTTAAATTGGTGACTGCTTTATATCAGCAACTAAAAAATCAAAGTAAAATCGAAACTACTATTGTTATTGGCCCTAAAGCTGAAAATGTTGCTTTAGTTGAGCAACTAGCAAAACAGCATGATCAAGTGACTTTATTGTATCAACCAAAATGTTTAGCGGAATATTATCGCAAAACAGATTTATTTGTTGGCGCTTTAGGCACATCTCTTTATGAATTAGCGGCCACTAAAACACCCGCGATCACTTTTTCTCTCTCCGCAAATCAGCAAAATAATTACTGTGACTTAGCTGATTTAGGTCACTATTTTCACTTACCTACTTTTGATGCTGAACAAGCTCAGCAAGTAAATAATCTTGCTTGTTTAATTGATGGTGCAATAAAGCAATTACCTCGAGTAAGAGCCTTACGTTCATTCCCCAATGTTGATATTAACGGGGAAGGTGTTGCTAACATCGTTGATATTTTACTTGGTAATAAATCTCAATATATGGTTGTGGCGAAAAAACCACCAGTTAGCAGCATTCACCATACTCTTGCTGATGAAGAAAAAATTTCACTTAATGACGCTGTATATTTGCGTAAAGTAAATGACAAGGACATTAATCTTTACAGACTGTCGCGGAATCTACCAAATAACAGTGAAAGAATGACTATCCAAACAGAAATCCTGGCACTTGAACATTATTTGTGGTGGTTCAATAATCACCGCCAATCTTACGTTTTATACCAAAATGAGCAACCATTGTTGTATATTTGGCATCAAGTTTATCACCATCAAGATAAACAATATTTATATGGTGGTTGGTTTACCGCACAAGGGGAAATACCATTTAATATTGCTATGTTAGCGCTAAAATGGCAATTAGATTATACCCGAGAACTTTTCCCTCAATCTCATTGGCTAGCGGTGATTAACAAAGAAAATAAATTTGTTAACTTGTTGAATCAATATATGGGTTTTTCAACAACAGATATAAAGCAGGATACATTTATTATAACTCAAAAACTTTTTCCTCAGGCATTAGCATCAGAGTTTAATTTTGTGGAGTTAGACTTTGATAAAAGCAATAAATAACATGAATATATACCAGCTTGTTGATCAACACCGTATTGATTTTCCTGAAAAAGTGGCATGTATCTATAATGAACAACGAATGAGTTATAGCAACTTGTTATCACAAGTTGATAGTTTTGCTCAAGGTTTATTGAATATTGGCATAACTTCACAAAGCCGTATAGCGTTATTCTGTCCTAATAATATGCAATTTGTAGTGAGTTTATTAGCGGTTGCAAAGTTAGGTTGTGCTATAGCCCCTTTGCCATTAACACTTAAAGGTCAGGCATTAAAACTAGCGGTGGTTGGTGCAGAGTGTGATTTTGCTATCGCTTGGCCAACAGCGGCTAAGTTACTGGTCAAAAATAATATTTTTTCGGTTCATCAAGTCATTAGTTTAGGGGATGTTGATATTGGCTCTACAGGCTCAGAGAATGTACATTTTCACTTGGATTTAATGACAACAAAAGCCGTGGCGGATATCAAACCCGCTGATTGTTTAAGTGACTTCATCCTCACCATGACTTCGGGCTCTACTGGCTCGCCTAAACCAATAATATTCACGCAAAAAACAAAAATTGAACGAGCCTTTAAAGCTACAATTGACTATTATCAGTTAAGCTCAAACGATACCGTACTAGTCGCTACGCCGTTGTATCATTCACTTGCGCAAAGATCATTATTAATGCCGCTAATGCTAGGAGCAACGGTGGTGATATTGCCTAAGTTTTCAATTCAAGCTTGGCTCAATGCGATTAGTGAACATCGGGTAAGTTTTATTTTTGCGGTATCAAGCCAACTAGTTGCTTTGTTACCAGAATTAAGCAGGCAAGATAAAGCTCATGATTTTAGTTCATTACAGTGCTTAGTCTCTTCATCTGCGACATTAAATGCAACGGATAAGCAGCTATTACTCTCACGGTTGAAGTGTCATTTTCATGAATGTTATGGCGCTTCAGAAGTGGGCGTAGTTACGGATTTTGACATTACCGAAAAGAACGTACCGTTAGCCAGTGTTGGCCGAGCTTTGCCTGATATTCAATTGAAGATTTGTGATAAAAGCAGAACAGTCTTAGCGCATGGAGAGATAGGTGAAATTGCTTGTTTAACATCTACACGGTTTAAAGGCTACTTTAACTTACCTGAGCAAACGCAGGCAAGTTTTGATGATGCCGGTTTTTTTTATACCGGTGATTTAGGTTACCTTGACGAGCAAGGTTATTTGTATTTTGTCGGTCGTACTAAAGAGGTTATTAAGTCAGGCGGTATTAATGTCTACCCACAAGACATTGAGTCTGTTTTAGTAAATATTCCAGAAATAAAAGAGTGTGCGGCAGTTGGGATCGTTGATGACCAGTTTGGTGAAGTGATCTGGGTCGCTTATGTGCTAGAGAATGATGATAAAAAGTCATTTGATGAAAAGAAACTGATGTTACAAGCCATGCAACAATTAACTGATTATCAACAACCCCGCTTTTATCAGCGCTTTACTGAATTTCCTAAAAGTGCATTAGGTAAAGTATTAAAACAAGAAATAAAAGCCAAATTAATTGAAAGTAAAAAAGGCAGGTAAGTTAGACACACTTGTCTAACTTACTGTTATCAAAGTTATATTTTATTTAGCTGCTTGCCATTGTTCCGTTTGAGTTGACTTTTTAGCCGCTTTAAATAAATTTAAGCCATCGGCAGCGTGTTCAACGCCAAAAACATAAGGAGACTTAACCGTTTCATTGTTTTTAAAAGCATGTAATGAAATGGCTATATCTCGGTAAAGATTAGCAAAAGCTTCAACAAAACCTGTCGGATGTCCGGGTTTCATTCTGTTATATTTAAAGTCTCCTGCATAATGGCAATTACTGGCTCTATCGAGTATTTCACGACGACCATCATTAAAGCTTATCTGCAATTCATCAGGGTTTAGCTGTAGCCACTGTGCGCTGCCCTTATCTCCATAAACTCTAACTTTCAAACCGTTACGGTGTCCTATGGCTGTTTTAGACATCCACATTGAACCCTTAATATTATTAGGGTATTTGAGTAACATTTGAATATCATCAACAAGATCAGGATATTGTGAATGATTGGAAAATTCTGCAATAGTATTACTTGGCTCTAGATTCAATAAAAAGCTAGATAAATGATGTAGATGAACCCCTAAGTCTAAACAAATGGTAGGCAACTCACCATCACATAAGCGCCAAGCTTGTGGTTTAGCTGTTTTTCCTGCTATATCAGGCGGTCGGCGAAAACCTTCTTGTGGCATTTCTAAATGAATTTTCTGAATCTTACCTAATTCCCCTTTGGCTATTTTATGTTTTAGCTCTCTCACCATGGCATAGCCACTATAATTGAATGTTACCGCTAGAAAATGTTTATCTGCTTGGTAATGCTTTTTTAACACTTCAATTTCCGTTGGACCACCCACGAGTGACTTTTCACAAATAATGGCTAAATCTTTATCAAGCAAGGTGGTTAACATTTCTAAATGATCAGGAGTAGGAGTTAAAATAACAAAAGCATCAACATTCTCTGCTTCATTTAGAATGAGTGTCTTCCAGCAACTATAAATACGATCACTGTCAATATTCCAACGTTGTGCTGTTGACTCATTTGCTTCACTTGACCGACTAAATGCACCAGCGACAACATCAAAACTATTATCAAGTTGACTCGCCGCAAAGTGGACATAACCGACCGCAGAGGTTTCACCACCACCTATAAAGGCGAGTTTTAAAGGTTTATTTGGGGAGTGCATTTTATATCCTTTTTGTTGATAATATGTCTTTTATTTATCAGTAGAATTGATTAAACATAATCAACTAAACACTTAATTATAAGGTCTTGTTCTTTTATTGTTAAATTAGGGTGTAGTGGCAGGGTAATTGATTTTTGGTAATATTCTTCTGCATTTAAAAAGTCACCTCGTTTAAAGCCAAATTGCTTATAATAAGGCTGTAAGTGAATAGGGATGTAATGCAGATTCACCCCTATACCTGAGTTTTTTAATTGTTCAAATACTCTATCATGTTGAGCAGTGTCATTTAGTTGAATAATAAATAAATGATAACTGCTATAACGGTCATCATATTGAGTTAAATGATTAAGAGGCAAATCAGCTAGCTTTTCTCGGTAGCGTTTAGCCAAGTCATTGCGTTTATTTACCAACTCGTCCAATCGAATTAGCTGACTAAGACCTAATGCTGCGTGTAGTTCACTCATCCGGTAATTAAACCCTAAAGCAATTTGTTGATAATACCAAGAGCCGTGACTTTGCTCTGTCATATCTATTGGGTTGCGGGTTATACCGTGACTAGCAAGCATTTTTAATTTTTTAGCTATCTTGACTTGATTAGTTGTAGCCACTCCCCCTTCTGCCGTTGTAATAATTTTTACTGGGTGGAAGCTAAAAACACAAATATCAGAATAAAGGCAGTTACCTACAGGTAGTTCTTGGTATTTTGCACCAATAGAATGAGATGCATCTTCAATAACCTTAAAGCCATATTCTTGCGCAAGCTTAGCGATAGCTTTCATATCACAAGATTGACCGGCTAAATGCACGGGGATGAGCACTTTGGGTAACTTGTTTTGTAACTTTGCATTTTTGAGTTTTTGTTTGAGTGCAATAACACACATCAGCCCGGTATCACTTTCTACATCAACAAAGTCAATTTTTGCGCCACAATAAAGTGCACAATTACTTGATGCGACAAAAGAGATTGGGCTTGTCCAAACAGTATCACCCACCCCAACGTCTAGTGCTAAACATGAAAGGTGTAAGCTGGCTGTAGCATTACTAGTAGCTATAGCATAATCAGCCTGACAATAGTTTGCAATGCCATGCTCAAATTGTACAATTGTAGGTCCTTGAGTGAGGAAGTCAGATTTTAACACTGCTATAACAGCGTCGATATCTGCTTGGCAAATATCCTGTTTACCATAAGGGATCATTGCACGGCCATGTGATTAAGTGCTAACAACTGCTCATTAGTTAAGAATTCAGGGTTGTTCTTTGAGTTGTACTCAAAACCTGAATCAACAAGTTGGCCACATTCTTCTAAGGCATTTACTGTGAAATCATTACTTCGGCTAGAAAACGTTATACTAGGCGCTATAACAAAGTGATCATCATATTCATAAGTATGGTAAGAGTCATCAGCGGGGCACATTATCTCATGTAATTTTTCGCCAGGTCTAATACCAATGATCTTTATCGGTAAATTCGGTGCCATTGACTTAGCTAAGTCCATTATTCTCATTGAAGGGATTTTAGGGACAAAGATCTCACCACCTAACATACGCTCAAAGTTTTTTAGGACAAAATCCACACCATCTTGTAGGCTGATCCAAAAACGCGTCATCTCACTATGTGTGATTGGTATTTCAATTGCGCGTTCATTAATTAATTTTTCGAAAAAAGGTACTACTGAACCACGTGAACCAACAACATTGCCATAACGTACCACAGAAAATGTGGTGTTATGACCTCCTGAAATATTATTAGCGGCTACAAAAAGTTTATCAGACACTAGTTTTGTCGCACCATACAAATTAACGGGGTTGGCTGCTTTATCTGTTGAAAGGGCAATGACTTTTTCTATGTTATTTGCAAGGGCCGCAAATATAACATTCTCAGCGCCATTAATATTGGTTTTAATACACTCTATTGGATTGTATTCGGCAGCAGGTACTTGCTTTAGTGCTGCTGCATGAATTACAAAATCAACGCCATTCATAGCTTGAGTTAATCGTTCTTTATCTCTTACATCGCCAATGAAATATCGCATGCAAGTTTGATTGAACTCTTGCTGCATTTCAAACTGCTTTAGTTCATCTCTAGAATATATGATGATCTTGTTTGGGCTGTATTTTTCTAATAGTGTTTTGACATACTTTTTTCCAAAAGAGCCAGTTCCGCCAGTGATGAAAATGTTTTTATTGTCGAACATTACTTTAGATCCCTTTTGGGTTATTTAATCAACGTTTATATATATTTAGATTAAGCACATAATATACCAATTTAATAATTAATTGGATATAGAGTTTTAAAACAAGATAATGAGAAGGTATTACTTATGAAATATTTTGGGGTTATATTTGATATACAAATTCACCAAAAACATTGTATGTTTATAGTACGCAAGGCTAACGTTATTCTGTGTAATGTATTGTAACTATTTCAGTTTAAAGTAATCCTGAAATTTTATTATAAAGGTTAGTTGCTTGACTATGAGTTAGGTTTCCAACTGCTTTTTCTTTGCCTATAGATGAACTAATTTTAATTACTTCATTAGCAATATTATCAATGTTTCTTGATGCATGTACTTGAGTTTCTTTTTGTTGCCTTTCAAGACCGAGCTTAGATATTTCTAGCACATCTTTTGCATAAATACCTAAATCAGGTTTTAATGGCGTTTCTTTATCGGCTCCTACCTGTTTTGGTATGAAAGCACGCTGTATCTCACTACTTGCCGTCAATGGATTTGCAATTGACATAATATACTCCAACACTTTTCAATGAAGTCAGTTAATGGATGTTTTATTTAACTACTCGTTTAATTATAGTTTGCATTGTATAAAAGTTAAACTTTTACGTTTTTTTGGGAGGATCGGGAGTTAAATATATGATAACTGAATATGTATAATCTATAGAATGAGAGGTATAATAATTAATATTTTTGATAAGATTTAGTTACTTTCTTGCCTTGTTTAAGTTTAATAACTTGTCCAGCTAATGTTTTTTTGAACGCTTGGGATTCACTTGATAATTTACCATCAAGTGAAACCATTTCATTCAATAAAGTAAGTTCTTGTGTTAATCCATCAGGTTTATTTTGCTCAAATAAGTAACGGATTAGCTCGTCTCTTTTAGCTACTAATTCTTTTAGCTCATCATTTGATATTGTGCTAAAAGAAGTAGGTTCATTGACAATGCTTGTGTTTTCTTGACTTTTTTTTTGCAAAGTATTTAGGCGCGACAGTATCTGTCGCGAAATCTTATTAATATTCTCAAGTAATGGCTGAACATTATTAGGCATTAAAAGCTAACCTGAGTTTGGTTTTCTAATGGGATAGCGTCCCAACCAGCTTTAATAGGCAGAAGAATTTGAATTACTTCATCTAGCTTTTCTACATTATTATCCGTACTAGCTACAAGTAATTGTTCTGAGCAAAATGTATAAAGTGATGCTAAATTATTCGAAATCTCTCCTCCTTTTTCAAAATCTAAAGAGCCTTCTAAAACGCCAATGATAGCGATAGCATTAGATAGCTCTGTACCTTTTTTATCAAAATTATTTTGTGAAATAGCGCCTTTTGCGGTAGCTATGTTCCCTAGTAATTTTTGAAATAACAAAGCGACTAACTGATAAGGGGAAGCTTGTTCAGCAGCTCCTTTATTTGTTTGTTGGTACTTTTTAAGTGATGCATGTGCCATAGACACCTCCAATAGTTTTATAACTTAAGTATAGAAATCTAATAAAATTGAAACCGTTGATTTAGTGCGAACTTAATATAAGAAAAATATTATCTAAGTTAAAGCTTGATTATTAATGGTTACAGCAAAGCCTTCTTTTTTAGCTTTTTGGTAAGCTTGATGTAACACATCATGAGTGATGTCTTTAATATTATCAATGACGCCATTGTTCAATACCTCAATATTGTCCCAACCACGTGTTGTTAAATAATCTTCTATCTGTATGAGTTGTTGTTCAAAAGGCATTTCTCTTGAAAACATATTAAACTCATGTCGAGTACCTTTTGTGAACTCTTGCTTATCATGCATTAATTCAGCAGTGCCATTTATGATTAACATTTTATTATCCTACTTTTACTAAAGTCTGGTTAAATATTTACTTACAACAGTGAAGTATGCTTTTTTTATGCCAACTCTATTTTTTAGTGTTTAGTTCTAGTTTAATCTTTTGATTTTAAAGTACTTGTATGTATCATTTTTCTATAGAAAAAATAAGGGAATAATATTAAATCCTAGAACATCAATTGTTTGACAGAAATATTTAGTAAATATTTTCATTGATTTTAATATTCATATTTCTTTATCGGCAACTAGCAACATATCTTTACTTGAGTTGTATTAATTTTACCTAAATTGACATTAATTCAGATGCACGACAAATAAATGACAGGTAAGCGTCAAGTTTTTGTTGCTTAAAATTATTTAATGGCTAAAATTGCTTTTAACGCTATAAAACAATATTAAAAATAGCATGTTAGCATTAACAGTGAAGAGTTAAGTATGAGTGATAGCCCAGCAGTTACATCTGTAGTAACAGGTCATAAACAAATCCTAGTCGTTGATAGTGACGCAGCTAGAAGCCAGCAACTTAGTACTGTTCTTGCTTTTATTGGTGAGCATTATATTCATTGCTCCCAAGAGCAAGCAAGTGATAACTTGACTGATAATAGTCATCTGCTTTCGGTGATATTAACCGGTAATATCAGTAGTGACTGCTCAGCTTTAATTAAAGCCAATCCGAGTGTGCCATTTATTCTCCATGATGTACTCGATGCCAATGAGCTATCAATTAACGTTAATGTTATTGGTATACTTGCTGCGCCACTTAATTATGCTCAACTTACCGAACTCATTCATCATTGCCATCAATATCACAATAAATTGCCCCGCAGAGGCCTCAAGCTAAACTCTACTCCGCTATTTCGTTCATTAGTTGGTACGAGCGAGCCGATGGCACAAGTGCGTTTTTTGATTGAGCAAGTGGCGAAAACACCCGCTAGTGTTCTGGTTCTTGGAGAATCAGGAACAGGAAAAGAAGTGGTCGCTCGAAACATTCATAACTTGTCTGAACGTTCAAAAGAAGCTTTTGTACCTATTAATTGTGGTGCTATTCCAGCAGAATTACTTGAAAGTGAATTGTTTGGTCATGAAAAAGGTGCTTTTACCGGAGCTATTTCTACTCGTAAAGGTCGCTTTGAATTGGCCGAGGGTGGTACGCTATTTCTAGATGAAATAGGTGATATGCCACAACCAATGCAAGTTAAGCTGCTACGTGTTCTACAAGAACGTACTTTTGAGCGAGTCGGTGGCAGTAAAAGCATTAAAGCTAATGTACGCATTGTTGCTGCGACTCACCAAGATTTAGAAGAAATGATTAAAGAAGGTGGCTTTAGGGAAGATTTATATTATCGTTTGAATGTTTTCCCAATAGATACTCCAGCACTGCGTGAGCGTAAAGAAGATATCCCGTTACTCTTGAAGGAATTGCTAACTCGTTTTGAACATGAGCAGAGTAAAACAGTACGTTTTACTGAAAACGCTATTGAATCGTTAATGGAACATCCGTGGCCTGGGAATGTGCGAGAGCTATCAAATTTGATTGAACGTATGTTGATTATGTACGGTGATCAAATTGTTGATGTTGCCGAGCTACCATTAAAATACCAGCATATTGATGTGCAGGTTTATAACCCAGAGTATCCAGAAGAATTACAAGAGCAAGATGCTATCAATGAACTCTTCTCAGGCTTTGATTATGATGATGACGAAAGTGACGAGACTGATAACAGCGAATTAAAGGCTACAAGTGATTTGAATAATGTTCAGGACACTGTTAGTACATCGATACTACCCAGTGACGGATTGAATTTAAAAGAGCATTTAGCAGATCTTGAAGTATCTTTAATTAATCAATCGTTAACTAAGCACGATTATGTGGTCGCTAGAGCAGCAGAAACACTTGGCATGCGTAGAACGACGTTAGTTGAAAAAATGCGTAAATATGAATTACACAAACCAAGTGAATAGCATGTTCTAGAGGAATTAGGTCAATAGATTGACAGTACATGACTAAGTGTGAGTAGTCGAGGGTCACTGTAATACAATGATATTAAAGGAAAAAATAATGGCATAGTAAATGCTTTATAGGTACTAGATAGTTTTTTTGAGTACCTATGTATGGCACAAGTTATGGCACAAGCGACCACCGCAGTAATTCCTAGTATTATGCCTTTAGCAAGGGAAGCAAGCGGCAATGCAGCGTTTCACTCTGTTAATGTTATCGGAGCAAGCAAGCCTTCTCTACTTGAACGTGAAGCTTTCTCAGGTGAATTAGCAGCATTGAGAGCACAAGTTTCTCAAAATACAACGCCTAGTCTTACAGTGGACTCAATCAATAAGACAAATCACTTTCATCATTCAAACTCAGAACAACCCACATCTAGTGCTAATCAATTAGCCGATCAATTAATTGAAGTGATGCCAACGGGCTTAGTTATGCTCGATGGTAACGGTATAGTGGTAAAAATTAATCAGGTGGCTAGAGATTTACTTGATGAACCAATTCTTGGTCAACCTTGGTTCAATGTTATTGCCCGCTCATTCAACCCACGTGAAGATGATTGGCATGAAATATCTCTTAAAGATGGTCGCCGAGTGAAGCTTGAGATCACTAGCTTAGGCTCACAGCCAGGTCAGTTGATCATGATTACCGATCTAACTGAAACCCGATTATTACAAGACAAATTATCGCAAATGCAGCGTCTTTCTTCGCTTGGAAAAATGGTATCAACACTTGCTCATCAAATTCGTACACCCTTGTCTGCGGCTATTCTATACAGTGAAAATCTATCGAGCAATAAATTAGCCGACCCTGCGCGACTTAAATTTCAAGGGAAATTAAATGATCGTTTACATGATTTAGAGCAACAAGTGAACGACATGTTGTTATTTTCTAAAAGTGGCACGGAGCAAGTCGTTTCACCTGTAGGTATAAGTGAATTGATTAATGATGCGGTTAGTTCAATGGATGCATTGCTTGATAAAGGCAATGCTAAAGTAAAAATCCAATTACCTGAAAACGAGCTTTATGTTTTAGGCAATAAAAATGCCCTAACAGGAGCCATTCAAAACTTATTACACAACTCCTTGCAAGCAATGAGTGCTAATAAAACCGTACAGCCCCTAATAAATATTCAAATATATAGCCAAGCTAACCACCTCTATTTTAGTGTTAAAGATAATGGCCCAGGCATTGATAACCATAGTGTCGAAAAAATATTCCAGCCATTTTATACTTCAAGTAGTAAAGGCACTGGCCTTGGTTTACCTGTTGTTAAGTCGGTGGTGAATGCGCATCAAGGCGAAGTGAGTATTATTAGCCAAGCGGGTGAAGGCGCACACTTTGTTATTAAACTGCCTTTGTTAGAGCAAGGTGGCGAAACGAGAAATAACCTGATGGGAGAAACTCATGACTGTTCATAAGATTCTTGTCGTTGAAGATGATGAAGGTTTACGTGAAGCCTTAGTCGATACGCTATCACTAGCAGGCTATAACTGTATAGAAGCTGACTCAGGTGAAAGTGCATTATTATTGTTAAAGAGCCATCAAGTAGATATTGTCGTTAGTGATGTGCAAATGGGTGGTATGTCAGGTTTATCACTACTGAAAAGTATTAAAAATCAGCAAAGTAATTTACCCGTACTTCTGATGACGGCATATGGAACGATTGATGATGCTGTGCAAGCTATGCAGGATGGAGCATGTAACTATATTGCTAAGCCTTTTGCCCCACAAGTATTACTCAATATGGTAAGCCAATACATTCCACCAAAAATTGTCAATAAAAAGGACCCCATTGTTGCAGATAAACGTTCATTAGAGTTACTTACGTTAGCGAAGAAAGTAGCTAGTACTGAAGCGTCGGTTATGATTCTTGGGCCAAGTGGCTCAGGTAAAGAGGTGTTAGCACAATATGTTCATAATCATTCTAAACGAAGTTCAGGAGCCTTTATCGCAATAAATTGTGCGGCAATTCCTGAGAATATGCTTGAAGCAACATTATTTGGTTATGAAAAAGGGGCCTTTACTGGTGCAATTCAAGCTTGCCCGGGTAAGTTTGAGCAAGCTCAAGGTGGTACCATTTTACTTGATGAAATTACCGAAATGGATTTGGGCTTACAAGCTAAAATTTTGCGGGTATTGCAAGAACGAGAAGTAGAGCGCTTAGGTGGACGAAAAACGATTAGCTTAGATGTTAGAGTTATTGCAACGAGTAACCGAGATTTGAAAGAAGCGGTAAGTGAGGGACTTTTTCGAGAAGATCTTTATTATCGCTTGAATGTATTTCCGTTAACCTGGTTACCATTATCGCAGAGAGTTGATGACATTTTTGTACTTGCAGAGCATTTAGTTTCTCGTCATTGTCAAAATAATGGCGAAAGCATTCCTGAGTTCTCAGGTGCAGCACGTAGTAAGCTCAATGCATACCATTGGCCAGGTAATGTTCGTGAATTAGATAATGTTATCCAACGAGCACTTATTTTACATAGTAATAAACTGATTGATGCAGCTGATTTACTTATTGAAAATTTTGATACGGCAATCATGGCAGTAGAGCCAGAAAAAGAAATTATCAAAGAAGACAAGCTTGGTAGTGAATTAAAACTACAAGAGCATCAGATTATTCTAGATACCCTACTAGCCTGCCATGGTAGTCGCAAGGCGGTTGCGGAACGCTTAGGTATTAGCCCACGTACCTTGCGTTATAAAATAGCTAAAATGCGTGATTCAGGTATTGAAATCCCAGCATAAATATATTTAAGGTTATCATTTTGGTAACCTTAATTTTTCCAATTATTATTTAAAATCTTAAATGTATAATCCCCACCAACAAGTGACTAACCCCTTGATGATTTGGTCTTATTAAACCCTTCGACAGTACTCAATAGCTAAAATTCCTTCTGTTGGCACTATGCTTGCAACCTCTCAGTATATCTTGTGTAAAGTTAAAAAATTGACAAAAGTGAGCGCCCTATGGATATCAAAAGTAATTCTCTTTATAGCCAAATGCAAAGCATGTCTCTACAGGCCATGGGTAATAAACCACCCGCAATTGATGTTGACGCTATTGGTATCAACGGTACGGCAAGTAATAGTGTTGGTAAAATCAATGAATCGACCAGTAATTTTGGCGATATGCTTACTAGTGCACTTAAGAGCGTTAATGATTTACAAAAAGACGCTGGCGAAAAGAAAACGGCTTTTGAAATGGGTGATAGTAATGTCACGCTTGCTGAAGTCATGGTTGCCTCATCTAAATCAGGCATTGCCTTAGATGCAACCGTGCAAATACGAAATAAATTTGTTGAAGCGTATAAAGAAATAATGAGCATGCCAGTATAATTTGTTGGCCTAAACGCAACAATAGCTTCGTTACTCTCAATCGTAATAGACGAACTATTTCTCATTCAAGTGCCTTGCTCTTGATGGTTTATCCTAAACAAATAGCAATAAGATAATCATTTTCATCAATAAAATATCTTACTAAAAAATAGTACAGCGGAGAAGTAAAGTGTCTGATACAAACGCAATGGTTACATCTGATAGTAGTGGCGACATGCTAGCTAATGAAGCTGATAATGCGGGTATGGAAGAGCAAAAGTCAGGCTTTTCGGCCTCATTAGGTAATGTAGATATTTTACGACAAATCACCATAGTGGTTGCTTTGGCGATTTGTTTAGCTATAGCTGTTTTTGTTATTATGCTTGCCAATGAGCCTGAATATCGTTTTCTAACTAAGCTTCCGACCAAACAATTAATTACTACTATGGACTTTCTTGATGCCAATCAAGTGGAGTACAGTCAAGAAAATAACACTATTTCAGTACCGACTGATGAATACCAAAATATTAAGCTAATGTTGGCTCGAGAAGGGTTAACAGACGAACCTTCACAAGGTGAAGATATTTTAATGAAAGATATGGGCTTTGGTGTTAGTCAGCGCCTTGAACGAGAAAGATTAAAATATGGTAGAGAGCAGCAAATAGCTAAAACGATAGAGCAGTTAAAAAGTATCAGTCGAGCTAAAGTATTACTGGCTATTCCACGTGAAAATATATTTGCCCGTCGAGAAAAAAATCCATCAGCGACCGTAGTACTTAATATGCAACGCGGTAGACTGCTTTCAGAAGAAGAAGTTGATGCGGTAGTAGATATTGTTGCCTCAGCGGTACAAGGTTTAACACCTAATCGCGTTACTGTTACCGATCAAAATGGCCGCTTACTTAATTCTGGTTCACAAGACTCTATTTCATCTCGCTCTCGAAAAGAGTTCGAGATTGAACAGAAACGTGAACAAGAATATATGGACAAAATTGACAGTATTTTGATCCCTGTTGTTGGTTTAGGTAACTATACCGCACAAGTTGATATCACCATGGATTTTACCAATGTTGAAGAAACTCAGCGCCGCTATAACTCTGACTTACCGGCACTGCGCAGTGAAATGAGCGTTGAGACAAGTAATATTGGCGGTGCATTAGGTGGTATTCCTGGAGCCTTAACCAATCAACCTCCGGTTGAGTCAGCTATTCCAGAAAATGCAGTCGGTGGTCAAAAGAAAAGCATGCCGAGCCGCAAACATTCTGAGTCGACTAAAAACTATGAACTTGACGAAGCAATCAGCCATACTAAACAACAAGCAGGTGTTATTAGACGTGTTAGTGTTTCTGTCGCCCTTGATTATGTAGCTGGCGCTGCACCAGCACCTGTTGAAGGTGGCACTAATACACCAGCGTCTGGTTTAGTGCCACGTTCAGCAGCTGAAACTGCTAGTATTCGACGTCTTTTACAGGGTAGTATTGGCTTTGACTTACAGCGTGGTGATGTTTTAGAAGTTGTCACTATTCCCTTTAATCGTCCTGATTTTGGCGTTGTAGCAGAGTTACCTATTTGGCAACAGCCTTGGTTTATTAAAGTGCTTAAATTAGTATTGGGTGCTTTGGTTATTATTGTTTTAATCCTCGCTGTTGTTCGTCCTATGTTGAAACGTTTAATCTACCCAGATCAAACGCCTGATGATTACGGTGATAAGTCACTCGATGGTCATATTGACTTAGGTGATGAAACTATGGATATGTTGACGTCAGACTTTGATGCCGGTGCGGTAGGCTTTGCACCAGATGGCAGTTTACAATTACCAGATCTTCATCGAGATGAAGATGTATTAAAAGCGGTTCGTGCGTTAGTTGCCAATGAACCAGAATTATCATCGCAAGTAGTGAAAAGTTGGTTGAACGAAGATGAGTGATGAAAAAGAAGTCGGTGAATTATCCGCAGCCCCTACAGGCTTTGATGTAGATAAATTAGAAGGCGCTGAAAAAGCGGCGATATTACTACTTAGTTTATCAGAAGAAGACGCAGCGCAAATTTTAAAACATCTTGAGCCTAAACAAGTGCAGCAAGTAGGTACTGTGATGGCGGCAATGCAGGATTTTACCCAAGAAAAAATCACTGCTGTTCATAAGTTGTTTATTCATGAAATACAAAACTTCTCAACTATTGGTTTCCAAAGTGAAGAGTTTGTTCGTAAAGCTTTAACTGCGGCATTAGGTGAAGATAAAGCGGGCAACTTAATTGATCAAATTGTTATGGGCGGTGGCGCTAAAGGTTTAGATTCATTGAAATGGATGGACTCTAAACAAGTAGCAAATATTATTCGTAATGAGCATCCTCAAATTCAAACGATTGTCCTTTCGTACCTTGAACCAGAGCAATCTGCCGAGATTGTTGGACAATTTACCGAGAAAGTACGCTTAGACTTAATGATGCGTATTGCCAATTTAGAAGAAGTGCAACCTGCAGCATTACAAGAGTTGAATGAAATCATGGAGAAACAATTTGCGGGTCAAGCGGGAGCGCAAGCCGCGAAAATGGGTGGCTTAAAAGCTGCGGCTGATATCATGAACTACCTAGAAACAAATGTTGAAGGTATGTTGATGGACTCAATCCGTGAAAATGATGAAGAGATGAGTCAGCAAATTCAAGATTTAATGTTTGTCTTTGAAAATCTTGCTGACGTAGATGACCGTGGTATGCAGGCTATTTTACGTGAAGTTCAGCAAGAGGCCTTAATGAAAGCAATAAAAGGCACGGATGAAGCGTTAAAAGATAAAATAATGAGTAACATGTCAAAACGTGCTGCAGAAATGATGGCCGATGATTTAGAAGCAATGGGGCCTGTGCGTATTAGTGAAGTTGAAACAGCGCAAAAAGAAATACTCTCAGTTGCCCGACGATTATCTGACGCGGGCGAAATTATGCTTGGCGGCGGCGGTGGTGGTGATGAGTTCTTATAATATGAAAGCAGCATAGCGCAGTAAAGGATACAACAATGTCAAAACCACCAATTCGAATTATAAAAGCGTCAGATGAAGATGTACCTGATGTATGGTCTTTACCAAATGTGCAAGACGAGCCTAGAGCTCAAGATAAAGAAAAAACAAACGCTTTTGGTAAAAGAAGTAATTGGGTATATGAACCACCAGAGCCAGAAGAAGTAGAGCCTGAACCTTTAACCGCACAAGAAATAGAAGATATTCGTCAGGCAGCAAGTGAGGAAGGTTTTAGTCAAGGTAAAGAAGAGGGATTTGCTAAAGGTTATGAAGAAGGTAAAGCTAAAGGTTATGAAGAAGGCCAATCGCAAGGTATTGAAGCGGGGACTGAACAAGGTTTATTGCAAGGTAAAGAAGAAATTGATCAACAAAGTACACATTGGCAAAATTTAATTGAACAATTACATCAGCCTCTGGCGAGTGTAGAAAAAAATGTCGAAGAACAATTGCTTAATTTAGTTTTACAATTGACTGAGGCGGTGGTTTTACACGAAGCGAAAACGAACCCTGACATATTAATGGCGGCCATTGCTACAGGTATCAAAAGTTTACCTAGTAGCGATGCACAAACACAAATTTGCGTGAACCCTAGTGATATTAAGCTGGTAGAAGCTCAATTTGGCGCTGATCATATTAGCCAACAAGGCTGGCGTTTATTACCCGCCCCACAGTTACCACAAGGTAGTTGTCAAATAGAAAACTGCACTTCAAATATAGACTTGCAAATGAAAGTTAGATTAAAACAAGTACTGGAACCCTTCTTGCAAGATGCCTTACATCAAAGTACTTAACTTTTTAGTATCATGTTTTTTGTCATTTTACCTTAAGGTAGCCGAACACTATGGTTGATAGCTTGCGCTTAACTGAGCGCTTAAAAAAGAGTCAAGACTTTATCCATGACTTCAAAGCCCCTGTTGCAGGACGTTTAGTACGAGTTGTTGGCTTAACACTTGAGGCCGTTGGTGTTAAAGCGCCTGTAGGTAGCCAGTGTTTAGTTGAGACAGCCCATGGTGACTTACTCGCTGAAGTCGTTGGTTTTGCCCAAGATATTACCTATTTAATGCCAGAAGAAAGTCTTCGTGGTGTTATGCCTGGTGCGCGTGTATTACCTATTTCGAGTAAAGCAAAGGTTCCTTTATCAATGGAGTTACTCGGCCGTGTTATTAATGGTGTCGGTAAACCACTTGATGGTAAAGGCCCTATTAAGTCAGATGATGATTACTATCATGATGCAACCCCTATTAATCCATTATCACGACGTGCTATTACTGAAGTACTCGATGTAGGCGTTCGCTCTATCAATAGCTTTATTAGTGTTGGTAAAGGGCAGCGTATGGGCCTTTTTGCTGGCTCAGGTGTTGGTAAAAGTGTCCTGATGGGCATGATGACTAAAGGAACAACTGCTGATGTGGTTGTTGTTGGTTTAGTTGGTGAGCGTGGCCGAGAAGTAAAAGAGTTTATCGAAGAGATATTAGGTGAAGAAGGGCTTAAGCGCTCTGTCGTTGTTGCTGCTCCTGCGGACAACTCACCGTTAATGCGTCTTAAAGGTTGTGAAACGGCCGTACAAATTAGTGAATATTTTCGCGATAAAGGTTTGAATGTATTGTTATTGCTTGATTCATTAACTCGTTATGCACAAGCGCAACGTGAAATTGCTTTGGCTGTTGGTGAGCCCCCAGCAACAAAAGGATATCCGCCATCAGTATTTTCAAAACTTCCTCAGCTAGTAGAGCGTGCCGGTAATGGTGGAGAAGGCCAGGGCTCTATTACCGCATTTTATACGGTATTAACAGAAGGGGATGATTTACAAGATCCCATTGCTGATGCAGCCCGGGCTATTTTAGATGGTCATGTCGTTTTGTCTCGAGAATTAGCTGATGCAGGACATTATCCTGCTGTAAATATTGAGGGTTCAATTTCTCGGGTAATGCCAATGGTCACCAGTGAAGCTCATCAAGAGTTAGCAAAGCAATTAAAACAAATGTATGCGCTGTACCAGCAAAATAAAGATCTTATCGCTATTGGCGCCTATACCAAAGGTAATGACCCTCGTATTGATCAGGCAATAAATGTGCTACCGGTAATTAACTTCTTTTTGCAGCAAAAGATTAGTGAAGTTATCCCTTATGAACAAAGTATTTCTCAGTTGAAAGAAATTATTGCAGCAGCGCATGCTCATAATAATCAGTAATCAGTAATCAGTAATCAAGAGATAAACTTTTAATCAAAAAACACTTAATTAAAAGTACTCAATTAAATAAAATCGAGAAAGAGTAGTTAACATGGCAATGAAGCAACTTGATACTATTTTAAAATATGAAAAAGACAACGAACAGCGTTGTGCTGACCAATTAAAGGTTGCTGAAAATGAGTATCGACAAAATATTAGTCGTTTACAGGGCGTTGCAGACTATCGTTTAGAGTATATGAAGCGATTAAGTGATCGCGCTCAACAAGGCTTAGATAGTGCTACTTACAGTCATTACCATGCGTTTATTGCCAAGCTAGATACCGCTTCAGCTCAGGTAGAAATAGCGACCAAACAAGCAAAAGCACTGGTAGAGCAAAGTAAGAGTATCTGGCTTAAACAGAGACAAAAAGTTAAAGCGGTGGAATTATTACGTGATAAACGATTGAAAATAATAGCCGTGGCAGCAGAGAGAACAGAACAAAAAATGTTTGATGAAATAGCGACACAGCAATATGTTCGCCGCCCTATGCGTTAATCTTCGATGAACGTCAGTTATGCACTTGGTTATTATCGGAACTGGAATGATTTTTGCAGTGTTTTCTATAGTTAGAAATATCACCTAAGAATGAAAACGTCGATAGCTCAAAAAAATCCGGTGTTACTCTTCTTAATTAAAACTATTTACATTGATTTAAGTTATTGGGATTAATATGCAACCAGTGAATGTTTTACCTGCTTTTGTATCACAAGAGACTGATTTAAAAAATAAAGACTCATCAGGTACTTCGGCTGGAAGTAATAATGAGACTGACTTTTCTAGTTTAGTTGAACAACATCTCCCAGAAGAAAATAAAGTGTCTAGCAAAATTAAACCTTCAGCAACAGAGCAAGCTAATACGGCAATTAAGGATGAGACTATTGCCGCTAATGGCAAAGATGATGTCGATGAGAATCAAGTTCGTCAAGAAAATGGCTCTAAAGACTCACAAAGTAATAGTGATACGACTCAAAAAACTGAAGCTATAGTTACGGTAGAGGAAGTGTCGATAAAGGCTGAAAGTGAGGATAAGAGTAAGGGCAAACAAAATCAAGATGCTTTAACCGAGTCAGAGCAGTTTATCTCCTTACTTTATAACAGCGACCAAACCTTATCCCAATCAAAAGATACGGCCAAGGCTGAGGAAAACAAAGCAATAGTTGATTCCGAACTAAAACAGACAAAAGAGAGTGACATTATTGCTGTTGATGTGAAGAGTAAAAATAATCAGTCACAAGCAGTTGTCAGTGATGTTGTCGATCAAGATAGTTCTCACCTCGAAGCTACTCATAAGTTGAAGGCTTTTTCTAAAGACGAATTACTTGCTCGAGTACAAATAGCAAATAGTAGCGATGTAGCGCCTAAATCCGGTGATCAAGCATTAAAAGACTATCAGCTATCATTGCAATCTCAACAGAGCACACTAAAAAGTCAAAGCATAACTAGTGAACAATTGATGAATGTACAATTAGCTAGTGCGCAATTGAAAAATAATAAAGTCACTGATTTAGCTGAAGGCATATCACAAGCAAGTCGAAATCAGCTAACAGAAAAGGTCGATTCGGGTCTTTATCAATTACCCGTTGAGCCTATTGGTAAAGGGAGTACTGTTACTGAGCAGGTGTCTATTTCATCTGAAGTATCTTCAGTGAAAGGGAAGGTTAATGAAATTGATAATAAAGTAAACATATTAAATAAACCTCAAGGCGTTCTAAGTACAGAGTTGGCAATGGAAGACGCTGATTTACAATCCGTAAAAAAGATTAATAGTCTACTAGAGGCCACCAATGTTAAAGCAAATAATACCGATGCTGCGACTACACAGTTAAGTAAAGCTAACCTAGATAAAATGATAGCAGAACGAAATACTCAAACACCAGGTACACTTGAAAATACCGCCAAAGAACACGCTGTAGGTGCTCAGGTTAAACAACCTTTGATGACAAATGCACAAATACAAACATTACAACAAGTCCAAACGCAGCAAAAAGGGCCATCAGTAAATAATGAACAACAAGCTGTTGATAGTGAAAGTGCTAGTGATGAATATATTGAATCAATGCTACCAGCAGGTGAGAAAGCAGGTGAGAAAGCAGTTGGGGTGAGCGGACAAACAGCCAGTAAAATAACAGATAATATCGCAATGCGTTCGATGTCTGAAATACAAGCGCAAGCAATTCAAACTACACAGATTAAACAAAATAATGACGCATACCTTGAGCATCAAGTGTCTGAAGTTCTAAATCATAATGTTGCCAGTGATACCGCGCAAATACAGAAGAATAATGTTCAACTTCAACAAGAAACCGTTTCTATTTTTAGAAAAGACTTTGCTGATGCAGTGAAAGACAAAATAATGATTACTATTAATCAAAAATTACAGCAGTTTGACATTAAATTAGATCCGCCAGAGTTTGGTAATATGCAAGTGCGGGTTAATTTACAAGGTGAGCAAGCTTCGGTTAACTTTGTGGTTCAAAATCAGCAAGCAAAAGAAGCCTTAGAGCAAAACATGCACAAATTAAGAGACATGTTGTCTGAGCAAGGTGTGGATGTCGGTGGCGCTAATGTAGAACAGCAAAACCAGGAACGAAATACGGATGAACAGGGCTCAAGTAAAAATAATGTTACTGGTTTGACTGATGGTACTAATACCGAAGAAGAAAATGTAGAACATGTTTTGTCGGCACAGTTGTTTGATTCTTCTGCAACTAGCGTAGATTACTACGCCTAATTGTCTAAAATGAAGTTAAGTTGATGAAAACACATTGGCTCAAAGGGTTTTCAAGGATATAGTCTATCAATTAATACTATGTCATTAATTAGTCACTCATTATTGTCACTATTTGTGGCTGTAAATTTAAAGGGTTCTCATGGCCGACGAAAAAGAAAAAGATGGTGAGTTAGAGTTAGATAACTCAGGTAAAAAGAAAAAAATGATTATTATCATTATTGCAGTGATAGTTTTACTTGGCGGTGGTGCGGGTGCTTATTTCTTTTTTATGGGGGGCAGTGCTCCTGATGCAAGTCAAGAGCAGTTAGACGCTGCTTTAGATAGTGAATCTGGTGAAACAGTTGTAGCTGAAGTAGATTCAGGTGCGAAGTTGGGGGATGCACTCTATGTGCCTATGCCGAGACCGTTTCGTTTTAACGTGCCAGGCGCTTCGCGAGACCGTTTTGTAGAAATACGAGTACAGTTACTTGTCCGCGGCGGTGATAACGAAGAAAGTGCTAAAATGCATATTCCATTAATAGAAAGTACGTTACTGGGCATTTTTTCACAATCTAACGCCGATGACTTGGCGACAAGTGCCGGTAAGATATCTTTAAAACAGAAGTCATTAGCAGAAGTACAAAAAGTCATGACCGAGGTTGAAGGTAATAAAACTGTTGAAAAAGTACTTTTCACTGGTTTTGTGATGCAATAGTTAGTTGTAGGTACGGGTTAAACTAATCTTTGTTTTAAATAATATTAAGCAGAGTAAATAAGAAGAGATTATCGAGTGAGTGATTTATTATCCCAAGACGAAATTGATGCGCTATTACACGGCGTTGATGATGTTGAAGAAGAAGATGTAGTTGAGGATGTCGTTCAATCGAAAGATGGCACTTCTGATTACGATTTTTCTTCACAAGATCGTATTGTGCGTGGCCGTATGCCAACCTTGGAAATGGTTAATGAACGTTTTGCTCGTCATATGCGTATCAGTTTATTTAACATGATGCGCCGTACGGCTGAAGTGTCTATTAATGGCATTCAGATGATAAAGTTTGGTGAGTACATACACACCCTTTTTGTACCTACTAGCCTAAACATGGTACGTTTTCGTCCTTTAAAAGGCACCGCGTTAATCACCATGGAAGCGCGTTTAGTTTTTATTTTGGTAGATAACTTCTTTGGTGGCGATGGCCGTTACCACGCAAAAATTGAAGGGCGTGAATTTACTCCGACAGAACGTCGTATTATTCAAATGTTATTAAAGCTTATCTTTGAAGATTACAAAGAGGCTTGGTCACCTGTGATGGATGTGTCTTTTGAATATTTAGATTCAGAAGTTAACCCGTCAATGGCAAACATTGTTAGTCCTACTGAGGTGGTAGTTATCAGCTCTTTTCACATTGAATTAGATGGTGGCGGCGGTGATTTTCACATTGCTTTACCCTATTCTATGCTCGAACCTATTCGTGAATTACTTGATGCTGGTGTGCAAAGTGATAAAGAAGATACCGACATGCGTTGGTCAAAGGCGCTACGTGACGAAATTATGGATGTACCAGTAAACATCAACACTAAGTTTATTGAAGTTGATATACCATTAAGCCAAGTCATGGAATTACAAGCAGGTGACATTATCCCTATTGAAATGCCTGAACATATTACTGTGTTGATTGAAGACTTACCGACTTTTAGAGCCAAGTTAGGCCGTAGTCGAGATAACATTGCGTTGAAAATTGAATCGAAAATTAGGCGACCAGAATCAGCTAAGTCTGAGTTAACTATTTTAACTAAAGGTGGTAAACGCCTTGATAGTGATGCAGAACTTCATCTGCTAGAAGATGACTTATAAGCTGCTTTTTAGTAGTAAAAGTTGACCTATTTGAACAAAATTATAAATTGAGGCCTGTGGTATGAGTAACGATAAAGACGAAGATCTAAGTATGTGGGATGAAGCACTAGATGAGCAAGCTGAAGCAAGAGAAAGTGCTGAAACGGTTGAGCTGGAAGAGTTAACTCCTGATGATGCACCAATAACAGGTGAAGAGAAGCGAAAGCTTGATGCTATTTTAGATATTCCGGTTACTATTTCAATGGAAGTAGGTCGAAGTAATATTAGTATTCGAAACTTATTACAATTAAACCAAGGCTCGGTAGTTGAATTAGATAGAGTTGCTGGTGAGTCTCTTGATGTCCTCGTTAATGGTACCTTAATTGCTCACGGTGAAGTCGTTGTGGTCAATGATAAGTTTGGTATTCGCTTAACTGATGTAGTCAGCCAAGTTGAACGTATTAAGAAGTTAAAATAAAGTAAGTTAGCTAACATAGCTTACTACGAAGAGATTTTACGTAGAATTTATAAACACTAAAAAATAGAGATATTATCCCTGTATGACAATGTTACGTATTTTTATTACACTTAGTTGTTTTTTAATATCTATGATGGCTTTAGCACAAGAAACTACCGCTGAAAAGCCGTTAGCAAAAAATGCTGTTAGTGAGAATGTTATTGTTCAGCAAGCTCTCGCTCAGCAAACCCTAGGTCAGAAAAATATAGTGCCGCAGAGGGGAGTGGATAAGGGTATAGTTCAGAAAGAATCCACTCTGCCAGCTGTTGTCTTGCATGAGCAGCCAAGTAAAACTCCCGAAGTAGGTAAGCATGTTATGGCCAACATGGATGCCGGCAGTATGATTTTATCCTTATTGATGGTACTTGCCTTAATTGTTCTTTGTGCTTGGGTGCTCAAACGTTTTAACCTTACTCAACAAGGCGTTAGCCAACTTAAAGTGGTAACGAGTTTGTCATTAGGTGCAAAAGAACGTGTCGTTGTCGTTCAAGCTGGCGAGCAACAATTACTTTTAGGTGTTACTGCTCAACAAGTTACTTTAATTGAGCGTTTATCTGAGCCATTACCTATTCAAAAGGCAAATACTGTTGAGCTACCAAAGAGTTTGTTGTCTTTTCTCTTAGCTAAAAAGTCTTAATGGCTAATATATTCAACAGCGTTATTAATAATGACATATAACTATTTTAAATCAGGTTGTTTTTTAGGGAATACCAACGAACCATGAAAAAGATTTCGTTATTCATCATAATATTATGTTTATTCAGTGTTAGTTTTGGCGCTTTTGCCGAGGATTTATCTCTCTCGGCATTAACACTCACCACTAACCCTGATGGCTCGCAAGAGTATTCAGTAAACTTACAAATTTTGATCTTCATGACTGCGCTGAGTTTTATACCCGCAGCCGTTATTATGATGACATCGTTCACTCGTATTGTGGTGGTGATGGCAATATTACGACAAGCCTTTGGCCTTCAACAAACACCGTCTAATCAAGTGATCATTGGCTTAACCCTGTTCATGACACTCTTTATTATGACTCCGGTTTATAATCAAATAGATAAATCGGCCATTCAGCCTTATTTATCAGAAGAATTAACCTCTATTGAAGCGATTAATCTGGGTAAAGTACCTTTACGCGCTTTTATGTTAGAGCAAACTCGTATTAAAGATTTAGATACTTTAGCGACAATGGCTGGAATTGATAACGTTGATAAACCAACCGATTTACCGATGACGGTGATTATCCCCGCTTTTATTATTAGTGAATTAAAAACAGCCTTTCAGATTGGTTTTATACTCTTTATTCCTTTTTTAATTATTGATTTAGTGGTGGCGAGTATTTTAATGGCTATGGGCATGATGATGTTATCACCCATGATAGTATCCTTACCTTTTAAGCTAATGTTATTTGTTTTAGTTGATGGTTGGAACTTAGTGATTGGTACTATCGCAACCAGTTATGGACTAGGAACCTAGCCTACTTTTTAAGACAGTAGTTTTTCAATCATTATTTTTCTATCGTTATCACGTTAGATAAATTTAAGAGAGTAAGTTATGGGTCCAGAAATTTATGTAGATGTGTTAGGTGATGCATTATTACTTGTGATTCTTTTAGTATGCGCCATTATCTTACCTAGTCTTGCCGTGGGTTTAATGGTTGCTGTATTTCAGGCTGCAACATCTATTAACGAACAAACGTTAAGTTTTTTACCAAGATTAATTGTCACTTTACTCGCTTTAATTATTGGTGGGCATTGGTTAGTGCAAAAAGTCATGGACTATACTATCCGGCTAATTTCTAGTATTCCAAGTTTGATTGTTTAGTGATGTATTCAGGTCTATCTACTTCTAGAGAAGCTTAATGGAATTTACAGAGTCTATTATTAATCAATATATGGCAGATTTTATCTTGCCATTTAGTCGCATTTCGGCCTTGATTATGACCATGATAGGTTTCAGTTCAAAGACTATTCCTGGTCGGGTAAAAGTCTTTTTATGTATCAGTATCACGGTTGCTGTTATGCCTGCTATCCCACCTGCTAGTGTTGATAGCCTAGTGTCACTCAATACTGCTATTTTATTGGGACAGCAAATGATTATCGGCGTGATGCTTGGTTTTGTTACTGTCATGGTGGTTAATACTTTTACTTTAGCAGGGCAAATTATTGCTATGCAGTCTGGTCTAGGTTTTGCTTCTTTAGTCGATCCGGCAAGTGGTATGAATGTACCAGCCATAGGACAATTCTTTCTAATTCTATCTTCATTATTATTTTGGGTAATGGATGGTCACCTGGCTTATTTACAATTTATTGTTGCTAGTTTCGATACTTTACCTATACCTACTGAGCATTTATCAAGCATTAAGTATCGCGAAGTAGTTGAATGGGGCGGCTGGATGTTCGCTACAGCTTTATCGCTCGCCTTAGCACCCATTACAGCAATGTTATTAATCAATTTCTCTTTTGGCATTATGACCAGAGCGGCTCCGCAACTTAATATTTTTGCCATTGGTTTCCCAATCACTATGATGGCAGGCTTACTTATAATGTGGCTTACCTTTGGGAATTTCTTTACTCATTTTGAGTTACAGTGGCAACGTGCGCTTGATTTTAGTTGTTACCTCATTGATTGTAAGGCGACGTAAATGGCTGATTCTGATAGCGGTGAAAAAACTGAAGAGCCCACGGCTAAAAAGCTTACCGATGCCCGTAAAAAAGGGCAGATTGCTCGCTCTAAAGATCTAGGTACTTTTTTTGTTTTGGTTGGTAGTGCTTGCGCCATGTTATTGATGGGTAAATCGTTAGCTATCGCAATGTCGAATATGATGAGTCATATGTTTAGCATAACCCGACAAGAGGCAATGGATGTAAATGCGCTCTTTAAAGTGATAAATGACGGTGTATATCAAGTTATACCGCCGTTACTTTGGATATTTTTCATTGTTATGTTGGCGGCATTTATCGGTAACACTTTACTAGGGGGTATGAGTTTCTCATGGGAAGCCATGATGCCTAAAGCGAGTAAATTATCTCCTATGGCAGGATTTAAACGCATGTTTGGTGTGCAAGCTGCTGTTGAGTTGATTAAATCTATTTTAAAATTTTTTGTTGTTTTTATTGTTGCTTTTCTATTGCTAAGCGGTCTTTTCGAGGAAATATTAGGCCTAAGTAGAGAAACTATTCCAGCTAATTTTGAGCATGCTATCACCATGTTGCAATGGATGTTTTTGGTACTTGCACTATCAATAGGTATTATTGTTGTTATCGATGCTCCGTACCAAGTTTGGAATCACAATCGACAATTAAAAATGACAAAGCAAGAAATTAAAGATGAGCATAAGGGTACTGAAGGTAGCCCTGAAATTAAAGGGCGCATCCGTCGAACTCAATATGAAATGTCGCAACGACGTATGATGCAAGATGTGCCTGAATCTGATGTAATTATTACCAATCCAACACATTATTCTATAGCACTTAAATATGATGCAGCTGCAGGCGGCGCACCTGTGTTATCTGCCAAAGGTGTTGATGAAATGGCTCTACATATCCGCACCATTGCTAAAGAGCATCAAATTGAAATAATTCAATCGCCAGCTTTAGCCCGATCTCTTTATTATACTGCCGAGGTTGGTGATGATATTCCTGAAGAGTTATTTGCAGCAGTTGCACAAGTATTAGCTTTTATTTTTCAACTTAACGAACATAAAAAAGGTAAAGCTAAAAAACCCATTCCGGTAGCTAAAGAACTCCCAATACCCGATGAGTTTAGATATTAGCGAATTAAAACTTAGCTCCCCCGTGTTGTTTTTTAGAAAAATGAGAACCTAATATGCTTTGTAATCAAATGTTGTATATTCTGGTATAAGAATTGCTAAATTATGAGTACTGTCAAAAAAACATCATGAAGTAGTAATGCAATTAGCCGCATATTTTAATCAGTTAGATAAATCAAAATTACGTCACCTTTCTGGCTTAGGCACACCGTTGTTGGTGATGGCTGCCTTAGGTATGATTATTTTACCTATGCCTGCCTGGTTATTAGATATCTTATTCTCTTTTAACATTGCATTGGCTCTTGTCGTGCTACTTATCACCGTCTATACCTTAAAACCTCTTGATTTTGGCTCTTTCCCTGCTGTTTTACTGGTAGCGACTATTTTACGGTTAGCGTTAAATGTTGCCAGTACTCGTGTAGTTTTATTGGAAGGGCATGAGGGACCTGGCGCTGCAGGTAAAGTGATAGAAGCTTTTGGCTCAGTGGTTATCGGCGGTAACTATGCGGTTGGTTTAATTGTATTTCTCATTCTAATCATTATTAACTTCGTCGTTGTGACAAAAGGTGCAGGCCGTATAGCAGAAGTAACAGCACGTTTTACCTTAGATGCTATGCCAGGTAAACAAATGGCTATTGATGCCGACTTAAATGCTGGTTTTATTACCCAAGAACAAGCCAAAGAACGAAGAACAGAAGTAACTAGTGAAGCCGATTTTTACGGGTCTATGGATGGTGCCAGTAAGTTTGTTAAAGGGGATGCTATTGCAGGTATTTTAATATTATTCATCAATATTGTTGGTGGCTTAATTATTGGTATGGTACAGCATGATTTATCTTTTAGTCGCGCTGTTGAAATATATACTTTGCTTACTATTGGTGATGGCTTAGTTGCACAAATACCAGGCTTATTACTATCAATCGGTACGGCAATTGTTGTTACTCGTCAAAATACCTCGCAAGATATGGGGGAGCAAGTAAGCAGTCAACTTGGTCAAGAAAAGTCCCTTTATATCGCTGCCGGTGTAATGTTTGTGATGGGCGTAATACCCGGTATGCCACATTTTGTCTTTTTATTATTTGCAGCGATCATTGCAGCAGCAGCTTTCTTTGGTGCAAAGAATAAAATTAGTCAAAAAGTTGAACTGGAAAAAATAGCAGAAGAAGAGCAAGTACAAAATCAACAACAAGAAGATGATGTAAAAGAGCTTGACTGGGATGACGTTAATCATGTTGATGTAATCGGTTTGGAAATTGGATATCGTTTAATTCCCTTAGTAGATAAAGCACAGGGTGGTGAACTATTGAGTCGAATTAAAGGTGTGCGTAAAAAACTTTCACAAGAATTTGGCTTTTTAGTACCCGCAGTACATATTCGTGACAATTTAGATTTAGACCCAAACAGCTATCAAATATCTTTAATGGGAGTTGTTGTTGGTACAGCACAAATAAGACATGACCAAGAGCTTGCTATCAATCCTGGGCAAGTATTTGGTTCGCTTGATGGAGTTGCTACTAAAGATCCTGCTTTTGGTCTAGATGCTACTTGGATTAATCAGAATCAACGTGAGCAAGCGCAAACACTAGGTTACACCGTGGTTGATTCAGCAACTGTCTTAGCAACACACTTAAGTCAAATTTTAACGAATAATGCGGCACAATTACTAGGTCATGAAGAAGTCCAAAATTTGTTAGACTTACTTGCTAGAAACTACCCTAAACTCGTAGAAGGCTTTATTCCTGATACGTTAACCTTAGGCACTGTGGTTAAAGTATTACAAAGCTTGATGAATGAAGGCGTTGCTGTGCGTGATATGCGTTCGATAGTGCAAACCCTCGTTGAATACGGACCGAAAAGCCAAGATGCTGAAGTATTAACCGCAGCGGTACGGATCAGCTTAAGGAAATTTATTGTTCAAGACCTTGTTGGTGGCGCCCAAGAAGTACCTGTCATAACTTTGGCTCCAGAATTGGAACAAATGTTGCATCAGTCAATGCAAATGGCAGGAGATGATGGTGCTGGTATTGAACCAGGTTTAGCTGAGCGCTTACAACAATCATTGACTGAAGGAGCTAACCAGCAAGAAATGGCTGGTGATACACCAATATTATTAACATCAGGTATATTACGTCACGTCTTGGCCAAGTTTGTTAAATACACTATTCCAAGTTTACGTGTCATTTCTTATCAAGAAATACCGGATGATAAACAAATTAAAATAGTTAGTGCGATAGGGCAGTAACATTTAATTAAAAGTATATGGTGCTTAGTTGTCACTTAGATCGAAAATAGAGGCTGGATATGAAAATTAGACGTTTTGTTGCCAAAGATATGCGTACAGCATTAGCACAGATAAAAGAAGAGCTTGGCGTTGATGCGGTTATTATGTCCAATAAAAAGATTCCTGAAGGTGTAGAGTTAATGGCTGCAGTTGATTACAGTCAAACTGTGCCTCCTGCACAATTATCAAAACAACCTATTGAAGAGAATAATAGGCAGGTAAATTTATCGAGTGCCAGAGAAGTAAGCAACGATGTGGTTAGTCTTGGCCAACAAACACCTGTACAAGATAATAACGCATCACCAAATGGTTATGACATGGAAGCTGGTCAAGAACCAGCAGATAGCTTATCAGCCTTACTTAATCGTCAAGTACAACAACCAGCATCACAGCAAGTACCGAGTCAATTAGCTGAAGCGAGTATTGAGCAACAGTTAAAAGACTTTACTGACCGTTTAAGTCATCCAACACCAGAACAAAATGATGATGACCAAATAACAGCAAACATATCAAAGACTCTCTCCTCCTCGAGCCCTTTAGCTGAAGGAATAAATGTTGATACTCAAGTATCTTCACAAGACTTCAACAAAATGCAGCAAGAAATGGCATCAATTCGTTCTTTGCTAGAACATCAAGTTTCTGGTTTGATGTGGCAAGATATGGCGCAAAAAGACCCACAGCGAGCTGTGCTGGTAAACCGTTTGCTTGCGTTAGGATTAAATGAACAAATTGCCGATCAAATTGCTGGTTATGTTCCTGAGCAAGCACATGAAAAACAAGCTTGGGCGCAAGCAACTCAACTTATTGCCCAACAAATAAATACCACCCAAAATGATATTATAAATCGTGGCGGTGTTGTTGCTTTAGTTGGACCAACAGGTGTAGGTAAAACGACAACGATTGCTAAACTTGCGGCCGGATTTTCTCAAGTACACGGGAAAGATCAGGTTGCCTTGATATCAACCGATACTTTTCGTATTGCTGGCTTTGAGCAGCTAGCAACTTATGGAAAAATTATTGGCTGTCAAGTGAGTCTTGCTAAAGACAGTGAAGCTTTAGATGTTTTGTTACAGCAGTATTCAAAGAAGAAGTTAATTTTAATTGATACCGCAGGTATGGGGCAACGCGATTTACGCTTAGCTGAACAATTAACCGCATTAGTTTCAAACGCTCGAGTGAGAATTAGAAATTATTTAGTCTTAGCTGCTAATTCTCAGCAAGGCGTTATGCAAGAAAATGTAGACCGCTTTAAAAAAGTACCATTATCGGGTTGTATTTATACTAAACTTGACGAAAGCATCAGTATTGGTGAAATAATTACAACTTCGATTCAAAATGGCTTACCAATAGGTTATCTTACTGATGGGCAAAGAGTTCCGGAAGATATTAAAGTTGCAAATTCTGAGAAATTAGTTACTCTTGCAGATAAGATGGCAACTAAGTCAATAAATAACAATGTCACTGTATTGCGGTCTATGCCTGTTAAAAGGGCCGCGACGCTATAAGACTCTAGCTAATAGCTAAATATATATAATTAGAAGTAATAATTTAATGATAGATCAAGCGAGCGGCTTAAGAAAGATGCAAGATTTACAACAAGTTAAAGTAGTAGCAGTTTCAGGGGGAAAAGGTGGTGTTGGTAAAACTAATACCTCTCTAAATACCGCTATTGCTCTAGGACAACAAGGCAAACGAGTTTTGGTACTTGATGCCGATCTAGGTCTTGCTAATGTCGATGTCATGCTGGGCTTAAGAGTGAAACGTAATTTATCTCATGTATTATCAGGTGAGTGTGAGCTTGATGATATAATTATTGAGGGTCCTGCAGGCATCAAGATAATACCTGCAACATCAGGTTCACAATCAATGGTGGATTTAACCCCATCCGAGCATGCCGGGCTCATCCGAGCTTTTAGTGAAATGCGTACCCAATTTGATGTACTTATTGTTGATACCGCTGCTGGTATTTCTGATATGGTTTTGAGTTTCACACGAGCTGCTCAGGATGTCATGTTAGTGGTTTGTGATGAACCCACTTCTATTACTGATTGTTACGCACTGATGAAGTTATTGAGCCGTGATCACGGTGTCTTCAAGTTTAAAGTTGTCGCTAATATGGTGCGTAGCCCTAAAGAAGGGCAACAACTTTTTGCCAAACTAACTAAAGTGACTGATAGGTTTCTAGATGTTGCAATAGAGTTAGTTGCGGTTATCCCATTCGATGAAAATGTCAGAAAGTCTGTAAGAAAACAGCAAGTTATAGTGGAAGCCTTTCCTCAGTCACCAGCTGCATTGGCTTATGTTGACTTAGCTAAACAGGTTAGCCAATGGCCAATACCTAAACAAGCTTCAGGTCATTTAGAGTTTTTTATTGAACAGTTATTAGCGAATTAACTGCCCAATTTAGCATTTCTTCAGTGAGAGCAATATTACGTGGTAAAAGCGAATAGCTATAACAATCAAATTGATAAGACAGCTCTGCTTGAACAACACACTGTTTTAGTTAAACGCATTGCTTACCATCTTTTAGCAAGGTTACCAGCCAGCGTTCAGGTTGATGACTTAATACAATCAGGAATGATTGGCTTATTTGAAGCGGCAAACAACTTTGATAACGGTAAAGGTGCAAGTTTCGAAACCTTCGCTGGTATTCGAATTCGTGGTGCTATGTTAGATGAAATGCGGCGAGGTGATTGGACACCACGTTCGGTCCATAAAAACAGCCGCATGATAAGTGAAGCGATAAAGCAGCTTGAATCACAGTTTGGGCGAGACGTTTCTGATATTGAAGTAGCTGAAAAACTTGATATTTCATTAAATGACTACCATCATATATTAAGTGAAGTCAGTACGGGTAAAATACTAGGTATTGATGACCTTGGTGTGAATGAAGATGCAATCAAAGTTGGTGATGATTATCATGGAGATGATCCATATCAAAACATTGAGCAAAGTGCCTTTAAAAAAGGCTTAGCTCAATGCATTAAGTCTTTACCCGAGCGAGAAGCTTTAGTACTGTCTTTATATTATGATGAAGAGCTAAATTTACGAGAGATAGGTCAAGTACTCGATGTGAGTGAATCACGGGTGAGTCAAATTCATAGTCAAGCAATGCATCGTCTAAAAGGACGCATGCAATCTTGGCAAAGTTAGCTAAACTGGTAATAAGTTAGTGATAGTTAGCAGAAAAATAAAAAGCCCTGTTGGGTAAAATGAAAAAGTAAAAAACTAATTAATTTTGAATGTTTCGCCGGAGGGTGCCTTGGATAAAAATATGAAAGTGCTTGTTGTTGATGATTTTTCAACGATGAGACGTATAGTTAAAAATTTGTTGCGCGACTTGGGATTTACCAATATTTCAGAAGCTGATGATGGTAGTACTGCTTTACCTATGCTTCAAGGTGGCGATTTCGATTTTGTTGTGACAGATTGGAACATGCCTGGGATGCAAGGTATAGATTTACTTAAAGCTATCCGAGCAGATGCAAGTTTGTCGCATATCCCTGTATTGCTTATAACGGCAGAAGCTAAAAAAGAGCAAATAGTTATGGCTGCTCAAGCAGGTGTTAATGGCTATATTGTTAAACCATTTACAGCCGCAACATTAAAAACTAAGTTAGATAAGATTTTTGAGCGCTTAGCTTAATGTGAAGGCCTTAGCTAGCAGTGTAAATGTTAGCTAATGTAGGTGTTAATACATATTCTATTAAGGACTTTGCATGAGTATAGCTATGACGGGGCAGATCTCATTAGAGCAAGCAAAATCATTGGTTGTGTTTTTAGAAGCTGGGCAACAAGCTGCGGCAGATGCAGTAATTGCTGAGATTCAAAATCCGATTAATTCAGAGCTTTTTGCAGAAATTGGTAAGTTAACTCGCCAGTTACATGATTCTTTGACTAATTTTCAACTGGACTCTAGATTGAATGATCTAGCAACGGCAGATATCCCCGATGCCAAAGAGCGGTTGAATTATGTTATTACAAGAACAGAAGAAGCTGCAAATAAAACTATGGATGCTGTCGAAGCAATATTCCCTGTCGTTGATACCATTGCTGAGCAAGTAGCAACCGTCAATCCTTCATGGACTAAGTTGATGAATAATGAGCTTGATTTGAAAGAGTTCAAATCTCTATGTATTGATATCGATACTTTGTTAAAAAATACAGGTAAAGAAACTCAACATATTCATAGTTTAATGACCGACGTACTAATGGCGCAAGATTTTCAGGATTTAACTGGTCAAGTTATTCGTAAAGTTATTGACTTAGTTAGGGAAGTTGAAGATAGCTTAATAAATATGTTAACGGCTTTTGGTATATCAGCCGAGGCCGTACAATCAAGTGGTCCTAAAGTAGGTGAAAACCTTGTTGAAGGGCCAATTGTTAATACAGCAAACAGAGATGATGTAGTAGAAGATCAAGATGATGTAGATGATCTTTTATCAAGTTTAGGTTTTTAATGGGAGAGTTACTGCATGTCTTTTGAAGCAGATGAAGAAATTTTACAGGACTTTTTAGTAGAAGCGGGTGAAATCTTAGAATCGCTTTCAGAGGAATTAGTCGA